>JADMIO011560653.1_pt1 | contig 105499 bp, 120 predicted proteins | sample 8958161 | NCBI WGS metagenome assembly JADMIO01 (sample SAMN16585339, study PRJNA669376) | soil metagenome | isolation source: Crop rotation soil | place: USA: Cullars Rotation, Alabama | collected 2011
CGCGACAACTTGTCCACGTGGAATTCTAAGCTTAGGATCCCAATGTGCTGGAAAGTATATGGTCGGACCTCTACGAACAGCACAGTCCTTTATTACGCGACAATCAATTGCTTTGCGCCATTATTCAAAAAGATACCCAGGAAGGAAAGCTGCGTCTACAATGTCGCTGGCTCAGCGATCTGACGCGAGATCCTCAAGATATTTTACCAGAATGCCAAACAGCTTTCGATTTGGCTAAAAGCTTAGCGAAATCTTTTGCGCAAAAGGAAAAAAAGCGCAGTGAAAAATCCATAGAGGAGGGTAAGAAGATGAAAAACCGATTGCGCATGACGTTGGATGCCGATCTGATGCGTTTGAGCCATATTTTGGCCATTAAAGAAGTCTTTCGCTCCTATCCGGGAGCTATAGCGATCGAAATCGAGTTTGTCTCCGCGAAAGGAAAAGTCGGGTCCGTGCAGATCGATTCTGCCTGGGGCGTGGAAGACCACCCCGCTCTGGAAAAGAAAATGCATACTTTGCGAGCGATTAAATCCCTTGAATGGGAATAGTAGGAATTATATAATTGTTTTTTGTGAAATATTTTTTAAATAAGTTGTCACTTTTATGGTTCGATTCTACTTAATGTTCTTGTTGTGTTTTCCTACTTTTTTATTGCAGGCATCTTATACTCTAAAAGAGGGCAAGCTGATCAACTCGGAATGGGTAGCTACCCTTTCAGTACAGGAGCATTATAGCGCTGTTTTGAATGCCTACCAGAATCAAGAATGGGAGGAACTTGTCCATCAATCCTTAATCATGATCCATAATTTTCCTACGACACCTTTTGCTGAAGAGACGTATTTTTATCTAGGAGTGGGTTATTTTCATTTGAACGAATGCGAGCTTGCGAATCGCAACTTGACTTATTATTTAAAAAAACAGGTCAGTCCCAAGTTTTTTGAAGAGGCGATTCATTTCAAATTTCAAATCGCAGAACAATACCATCATGGCGCCAAAAAACATGTTTTTGGACTGGAGAGCATGCCGAAATGGGTGCCAGCGCGCGAAGAGGCAGTTGCTATTTATGATGAGGTGATAACATCTCTTCCCCATCACGAGCTTGCCGCCCAAGCTCTTTTCGGAAAGGCCAGATTACTTTTGAAAGACGAAGAATATAAAGCGAGTATTGAGACCTATCAAACTCTCATCCGCCGATTCCCCAAGCATCCGCTTTCCATTGAGAGCTTTATCGGTATTGCACAGGTCTACCTAATTCAATCCAAAAAGAGATATCCGGATCAAGATTATTTGGATCTGGCAGAGATTAATCTTAAGAAATTTAAGTTTAGTTTTCCGGGCGAGGACAGGGTTGCTGAAGCCGAAGGAATGTTTTTAGAAATGAAAGAGCTTTTTGCGAGCAATCTCTATGATACAGGCCGCTTTTATGAAAGGACGAAAAAATCGCATGCTGCTTTGATTTATTACAATCGCATCTTGGCTAAATATCCTGAGACGAAGGTTGCCTCTACGGCGGCAAAACGGCTGGAAAACATGAAGAAGAATGAAAAAGTGCCTCTATCTTCTGAAGAAATTCGATGAAATTTTATCTAATTATTCCTCTGTTGTTCTTGCTGCTTGGATGCGGATATCACACCAAGGAAGATGAGGAGATGACCATCACCATTCCATTTATAAAGGGAGATGGGGATGGGAGTTTAACCCGTGAAGTGATCCGTGCCATCAGCGCTACTGGCTATTTCGAATTTCGAAAAAATAATGGAAATAGAGAATTGCAGATCGCCATCTTATCGGAAGGCGATGATCGCATTGGCTATCGGTATGATAGAAATCCCACAACCGGTGAACTGCGTAAGAATATCATAGGGACAGAGAACCGCGAAACGATCACTGTAGAGGTCAAGCTCATCGACACCTATACGCAAGAGATCGTGTTGGGGCCAGAGGTCATATCTGCCAGCGCCGATTACGATTATGTGGATTCCAATTCTATTCGGGATCTTACATTTATCCAACCAAATGGGCACCCTACAACAATCATTAAATTTTCGTTAGGCCAGCTCGATTCCATTGAAGGAGCGCATGATGATGCGCAAACGGTAATCTTCCACAAGCTCGCCCAAAGAATTGTCGATGGTCTGATGGCTCAAAAAGCGAATCTCTAAAGCATTTTCTAAATCAAAAATGCTAGAAATTTACAGCAGCCTCTAACCTTGTTTTTTTCCAAAAGAGGAAATTGCTTTTTCCGTCTCTTGGACCTCTGTCAAAAAATGCTGGAGGACCTTGAGAATATACTTTGGAGCATTATATACTCCGATCGTTGTATAGACAATTTCCAGATGAGGTTTTACCCCTTGGACAAGAGCGATATAAGTCGTGGTGATAGAGGTTTCATTGATAAGTTGAGGGACAATCCATATTGCAAATTGGTCATTGAATAAAGTGACCTTATCTTGCGTTTCAATGATATGAAAGTATTGGGTTAAGTGAGAATCATTAATGGAGTTTTCCCATTCAGAATGATTCAAAAGGCCCAATTCTTGGAGCAGTTTGATATCGACATTCATGACGCCTTCTGGGGCCCACTTTTGAAGATTGGTCGAAAATTCATTAAAAGCTTCTTCTAGCTGCTTTGGGTTGATCATCTCACCCCTCCTTGTATTGCCCCAACACCTAGTATAAGTTTACCCCCATGAAGGGGGGATTGTCAAGATGCGGTCGGTAAAAACTTTATATTGATCATGTTTTCTGTTTTTTTTAAAGCTTCGGTTAGGAAAAAGAAGAAAGGATAAGGTTGGGAATTGGTTAAGTATTTGAAAGTAAATGTGTTATTTTTTATAGAACAAATGCGTTGTTCTGCAAGAAAAAAGAGAGTTCAATTTTTGCCACATTTGCTCAAACATCTGTTTTTTTATTCTTTGTTTATCTTGTGTGTTCTTTTTGGTTTTTCTCAGCTCCATGCAAGAGTCCCGCTTAAGGTCGAGGTTTCTGCGAAAGCGGCGATTTTAATCAATTCAGAAACGGGTGCAATCCTTTTCGAAAAAAATGCTTATCAACCGCTGTATCCAGCCAGCATCACTAAAATAAGCACAGCTATGTATGCATTGGAAAAACAGGGACCGAACCTGGAAGAGCCGGTGATGGCATCCGCTGACGCAGTTGCGGCTGTGCATGCTCACGTGAGAAGAGCTGATGATGGCAAACACCCATCCTATCGATTAGAATTTGGCGGCAGCCATATGGGAATCAAGCTGGGTGAGGTATTATCATTTAGAGTCTTGTTATATGGATTGATGCTTTCTTCGGGAAATGATGCTGCTAATGTGATTGCCGAACATATTTCAGGCAGCGTATGTCAGTTTTTAAAGGAATTAAATGCATACGTGCAAAGCAAAGGATGCAAACATACCGTTTTTCATACTCCGCATGGACTTCCTCATGCTGATCACAAAACCACGGCTTTTGATATGGCAATCCTTGCTAAAGAGGGCATGAAAAACCCTCTGTTTCGAGAAGTGGTTAAAACGGTCGCTTATAAACGCCCTGCTACCAATTTGCAACCAGAATCGATTTTGCATCAACATAATGCTCTTGTAAAACCGGGAAGCAAATTTTATTACCCTAAAGCGATAGGGATCAAAACAGGTTATACGAGTGCAGGAGGCTACACGCTCGTTGCAGCGGCGGAAGACAAACAAAGAAAACTGATTGCGGTCTTGTTGGGATGCGAACATTTGGACCAGCGCTATCGCGATGCCATTACTCTTTTTGAAACAGCGTTTCAGGAAAAAAAAGCAGAACGCACCCTTTTTTCCGAAGAGTTCGATTTTTTTTCCACACAGGTCTCCGGTGGAAAAAATGGGTTGCAAGCAGGGCTCGGCAGCGATCTTATTGTCGCCTATTATCCCTCTGAAGGCCAGATATTTCATTCCAAAATTTTTTGGGACGATCAGCGCCTTCCTATTAGAAAAGGTGAGAAAGTCGGAGAAATTGCCATCTATACGGACAATGAACAACTCTTCACAAAAGCTGCATTATATGCGACAAATGGCGTTGATCCCACGTTAAGATATGTTTTAGGACTCAAATGTCAAGCGGGCAAGCAGATGTTGTATGCTCATCACTCCATTGTATTAAGTCTCATCGGTTGCATAACCCTAGCAGGCGCCTTTATCTTTCATGCAAAAATCCGTAAGAAAATGAAACAGGGCTAAGAACTGAGCAAGCGACAATTCTTCTGGTCTTATCTTCTGATTTACCTTCATCTTTTTCAATGCTGCATCGATATGATGGAGAGGATAGAGTTCTTTTAGAGAAGTGCGCAACATTTTACGCCGCTGTTGAAAAGCGGTTCGCGTAATCTGAAAAAAGAGTTCAATGTCTTTTTCTGGCAAAGGAGGCTCATGCAATTTGCAGTGGACGATTGCAGATTGGACTTTGGGAGGAGGATAAAAACAGGTGGGACTAATGGTAAAACAGAGTGCGACATCGCTATAAAATTGTAAAAAGAGGCTAAAACTGCTGTAAGCTGATGTTCCAGGACGCGCAGCCATGCGTTGCGCAAACTCCTTTTGCACCATAACCGTTAGGGATTCAATCCAAGCATGCAAGGGCAGTAAACGCGTGAGTATAGGTGTAGTGATATGATAAGGAAGATTAGCGACGATTTTAATTCTTTTATGCTTTTCCGCTTTTTCTTTGCAAAAGGTGTCGAGCGGGATTTTTAAAACATCGGCTTCGATGATCTCTAAAGCATTTTTTTCATTCTGCAAGCGACTTAAAATTCGGGCGAATTGCGGGTCAAGCTCGATTGCGATCACATGTGCTGTATGCTCTAGAAGAGCTTGCGTGAGAGCGCCTGGCCCTGAGCCAATTTCAATGACAATATCCTTTTCCTGTACGGCGGCGATAGCGACTATTTTTTTCAGAATATTTAAATCGATGAGAAAATTCTGAGAAAATTTTTTTTTGGCCGTGATGCCGTGAGCTTGTAAAAGTGCATGCAATTCTGACGGCTTATAAATATGCATTAGTCCTCTTGCGTGACCTCAAAATCGACGATGTCTTATCACAAAAGAGGTTTGATGGCAAAGGGCTGAAAATCCGAGGGTAATTTTTCCAGCATCTGTTTTTCATCGTATCCGAGACGCTCGCGTAATTTAACGATATATTGATTCGTTTCCTTTTCAATGGCGCGTTGGAGCAGCTCATCTTTTAGACTCTCTGCCATTTTTTCGAAGACAGGGGTTTCTTGCCGCTGATGATCTTTCAAAAAGAAAATGCGGTAAACAACAGAATTGTCGGCGCGGCTCACTTGAGCAATTGGAGTGCTGAAGTCTCCGGGCTTTAAACACTTCAAAACATCTTTGTGCGATCCGGATAATCCCTTTTCGTCGCCTTCTAATTCAGGGGAAAGAGAAATGGTCGTCGTTTCTTCTTCTGTTTTGAGTTGAGAGGGCAAAGAGGTCCAATCGATGCGATTGGTCTCTAAAAGATGGAAGGCTTTCGATGCGATTTCTGCACCGATCTCGCTTTGTTGTGACCGAATAGATAAAACTTGATAAAGCCATTTTTCAAGAGGAGGATTCTTTTGGCAAAAGAAACGATAGGCTTCTTTAATGTCATGAGGGTTTACGTGATTCAATGCTTTGGAATGAACGCGGTACCACATGATTCGGTGCACGACCATTTCATTGTAAATTTGCGTGCGTGCTTCCTCGTAGGTCATTCCAATATTGTCTAAAGTACCCATGATATTGGGCCCGAAACGCGCGAGCACTTCTTCCCTGACCTCAGCATCGGTGACTTTGAGTTCCAAATGTTCCGCATCTGCGAGCATGAGTTCTTGATCGATCATTTGAGAGAGAGTTTCTCTCCATTGCTTAGAATAATATTGAAAACGAGCCATTTTAGATTGCGCATGCTCTGGATAATAGCGCTGCAGAAATAGGTCCATCTTTTTCATGACATCGATCACAGAAATAGTTTTTCCGTTGACTTTTGCTAAAATGCGATTGTAAATGACAATGTCTTGAGGTTCTTCATACGGGACAAAGGGAGGTGCATTTCCCTGTAGAGAAAGGAAAGGAAGAAACAAAAAAAATAGCGAAAAGAGCAGGTTCTTCATAACAATGAATTTAGAGGGTGTTTTAAAACTTAAGCTTAGTCGATTTTTGCGGGTTGCATCAAACTGCGTATACTACCCCCGCAAAAAGAATCGAAAATCGGCCAAAATAATCCCAATAATCGACTAGCCTTAAGTTGTAAAACACCCTCTTATATCAAACGGGGTAAATAATTTCCCTATTTTTTTTGTAAAAACAATGCCGAAAAAACCATCCATTTCCCCCTTTTTAGGAAAAGAAAAAAAAGGAACCGAATCGCGTTGGATGGGGCAGTTCTGTTCAAAAAATTCTGCTTGATTCTCATTTTCCAAGGAAAGAACACTGCATGTGGCATAAACAATTTTACCCCTTGGCTTCACAAAATCCAGCGCTTGTCGAAAAATGCTTCGCTGTTCTTCGATAAGGCGATTTAACGCGCTTTTATCAAATTTCCATTTCATATCCGGATTGCGACGCAAAGTACCAGTACCACTGCAAGGGGCATCGACGAGGACCCAGTCCATAGTATTTTTTAAAGTGCTTTTATGAGGAGAATCAAAAGGTAGAATCTGTGCATTCTGAATACCGGCCCTTTTTAATCTTTTTCTAGCCTCTAGCAATGCAGCAAGGCGAATATCATGCACATATAATTGTCCTTTGCACCCCATTTTAGGAGCGATGGCCAAGGATTTTCCTCCCGAGCCTGCACAAAAATCGAGAACGTGGTCGCCAGGCTCGGCTGCGACCATATCAGCGATAAGCTGGCTGGCCTCATCTTGAACTTCGAATAATCCCAATTTAAATTCGGGCAAACCAAAAAAATTGATTTTTTTATGAAAAGTAATGGCGGTACTAGATTTTTTGCATGCAGAAATGGAATAGGATGAAGCCCATTGATCGAGGAGATTTGCGAGCGAGGTTTTAAGGAGATTCACTCTCACTGTCGTCGGAGCAGGTTCATTGCTGGCCAAACAAAATGCAATTGCTCTCTCTTCCCCGAGATTGTCTTTGAGAAGTTGAAAAAAAGATTGAGGAAAGCTCAAACGAATATGCAAGGGGATGTTGGTGTCGGATAAGTATTTTTCTGGTGAGAATTGATGGAAATGGCGATAGCGCTTTTCCCACGAAATAGGTTTTTCTATCAAAAAATCTAATAATCCTTGCCAGCGTATAATCCCATAAATAGTCTCCGCGATGACTTTTCGATCTTTTGCTCCTATTGCTTTATGGGCGCGAAAATAATTTCTTAAGAATAGATCTAAAGGCCCTGCCTGAATGTCGTAGGTATACAAAATTTCTAGGGTGTGGTGTTCTCTAAACGGCCTTTTCATAAAAAATTAAATATTCATTTTATCCTGCCTGGGATTATACACGATTTTGTATACTAGTCTCAAGTTTGGTTTTTTTTAATCCGTAAAAAATTTCTTGGTAAGCGATGAGGTTCGTGCAATCATTGATCGGTTTTATTGGACGTTTGTGTCTGTGTGTGATTTTCATTATAGCTGGTGTGCGCATGATCCTGGACTGGCAAGGCTCGGAACAGTATTTGATTGCTATTCTCTGCGATTGGCTGGGCATGACTATCGGCGATGAGAAATGGCAAAAAATCATTGAAATGGCCATAGATCATTCTTTCCTATTGCTATCAGGGGCTGTCTTTTGCACACTGGGTGGAGGGCTTTTGGCTCTTTTGGGATTAAGTGTGCGGCTCGGGGCTTTCTTTTTGCTCATCTTTTTGATTCCCACCACAATCCTCTTTCACCATTTTTGGACAATGCAGGGCTTGGACCGCGAAACCCAAATGACCCTGTTTATTAAAAATATTAGTATTATAGGCGGATTACTGCTGCTTCTAGCCTATGGTCCCGGAGGGAGCAAAAAGGCCAAAGGCAAAGAAAAAAAACCTAACACTCAATGAAATGCCGAAGCAACTGGAAGAATAGGTTTTTGACAGCAAAGGATTTTTCACATTCGCGTTTCTTCAAATTTTTTGGATATTTGCTGAGTTTATGCATTGTAGCTTTTGGACAGCCTGCGCGGGTTCCTGGGTTGTGTCCTATTGCAGCCGCTGTCGGCTTTGCTCTTTTCTTCGGCATTTTTGAATCTTCTCTTTCTAAAAGAGAGCGATTTTGGGTCGCCATGACTTGGTTTTTCGCTGTCCAAATGTTCCAGCTGTCCTGGATGACGTCCATTGAGTACCAAGGCTATTACATTTTATTTGTCTATTTTTTTCTTTGCAGTGCATTGGGACTGCAGTTTGGCATCCTTGCTGCTTTGCTACCCAAACGCCTCACGTTCATTTCCCTTCTTTCGCTGGCTGCACTTTGGACTCTTCTAGAATGGTCCAGGCTGCATCTGATATGCGGGTTTTCTTGGAATCCCATAGGTCTTGCTTTGAGCTTCCATCCTGTTCCATTGCAATTGGCCTCCCTTTTCGGCATTTTTGGCATGTCTTTTTGGGTTATGCTGGGGAATCTTTGGGCGCTAAAAGTTTGGCGTGAAACAAACAAAAGAGGAAGAAATTGTCTTCTTTGGGGTTTGTTTACATGTATGCCCTACTTCTTCGGCTTGCTTCATGTCTATTATCATTCGGGGCGTATGCTTCATGAAGAAAATCCTATGAGTGTCGCACTTATTCAAACAGGGCTTTTGCCTTCAGAAAAAGTGCGGATGCCTGCGAGAGAAAATTATATTCCGCCACATCTCCAATGGCAGCGCATTTTAGAATCTTTACAGGAAAAGCAGCGACCTTTCAGAAAATGGGATCTCATCGTTTTGCCAGAAGCAGCCGTCCCCAAGCATTCAGATCATGCTTTTTTCCCTTTTTCACAAGTCCAACAAATTTTTATTAAGATATGCGGTCTTGATGCGGCAGCACATTTTCCAGAGAAGGCACCTTCATTTGTAGAGAAACATGTATCTAATCTGTTTTGGGCGCAGACCATTGCGAAATTATACGATTCCGATATCGTGATCGGATTAGATCATTATGAACTTGCGCATGACAAATTCTACAATTCGGCTTTTCTCATCTCCTCTAAAGAATATCCGATGCAGCGATATGATAAGTGCGTGCTGCTCCCTTTAGCGGAATATCTGCCCTTTGAATGGATGCGCCCTTTAACAAAAAGCTATGGGATCTATGATTTTTTTTCCAAAGGGGAAAAGCCTTCGACATTACAAGGAAATTGCTCGATGAGCATTTCGATTTGTTACGAAGAGACCTTCTCGGATATGATTCGAAAGCACTGTTCGCAAAGCGATCTGCTGGTCAATCTGACCAATGACAGTTATTATCCGCATTCGCTTCTTCCCGAACAGCATTTTACTCATGCGCGTTTGCGCACTGTCGAAAATGGGCGTCCTCTACTGCGTTCATGCAATACCGGTGTGACAGCCGTGATAGACAGTTTGGGCCGAGTCATTGCTCGGTTTGGCAAGAAGGACGAGGAATTTAAGCGCGGAGTTCTGGAATGCACTTTTATTCCTTATAAATATCAAACCCTCTATTCCCTGTGGGGAGATGTCGGCATTATCTCGATCTGTTTTGGAATAATCGTCGCATTTTTTATTAAAAAACTCCTTTACAAAGAAAGGAGATAAAATTTTATGAGATATAGGCTAATTTTTTAGCCATTTTAAAGGATAAAATTATGTTGAAGAAAAAGTTCTGATTAAGTTAACTTCTTATGATAAATTGAGAAGAATGTACTATGGATATTGATATATACCCCAACTTTCAAGTTCCTTAGTAAACCTAAAATTTGAGGTAGCTGTTGTCATTTCCCTGTGAGCTTTCGACGTTGGCAGAATGCCGCATCCGCGCCCCAGTTAAAAAGCGGCACACAGTAAAACGCAGTGTCGGTGTTTCGGGAATTGGAGTATTTTCAGGGCAAGATGTCAAGCTGTCCTTGTGTCCCAATGAAAAAGGGACAGGAATACTCTTCAAAAGAGTCGACTTGCCCCATCAGCCTGAATTGCCCGCTCGTCTCGAATACGTCCAAGCTACCCCCAGATGCACAGTGATTGGAGATGGTAAAATATCTATTCAAACTGTGGAGCATTTGCTAGCCGCTTTAAGCGCCTATGAAATAGATGATGTCATTATAGAAATTTCAGGGCCTGAAGTTCCCATTTTCGATGGAAGCGCTTTAGAATTTGTCGAGATGATTGAAAAAGCAGGCGTATGCGAACTCGATCAGGAAAAAAAAGTTTTTAAAATTCAAATCCCGCTCTTTTGGTCGCAAGGAGATATTCATCTCATTGCTCTCCCATCCGATGTATTGCGCCTCAGCTACACCTTGCACTATCCGCATTCTACTGCAATTGGAACGCAATATTGCTCTTTCGTCCTCTCTCCAGAGGCTTTTAAAAAAGAAATCGCACCTTGCCGTACTTTTTCTGTTTATGAAGAAATCGCTCCTATGATAGAGAAAGGACTCGTTAAAGGAGGAAGCTTAACAAACGCTGTGATCGTCAAAGAAAATAAAATCCTCAATTCAGAAGGATTGCGTTTTCCAGATGAAATGGTGCGCCATAAGTTGTTAGATCTTATTGGCGATTTGTCGCTTGTCCCAGTTCCATTTGTGGCGCATATCATCGCCATTCGAGCAGGACACTCCTCTAATAACGCCTTTGCCAATCAGTTATATCATGAGATTAAAATGGAGTGTTCGTGATGGAAGAAGCCACAGTTGAAAGGCGGCCTGTCATTCTAAATGTCAAGGAGATCGCTAAAATATTACCCCATCGGTATCCCTTTCTTTTGGTTGACAAAATCATCTATATGAATCTGGAAGAAAATGTGATCATTGGACAGAAAAATGTCACAGTGAATGAGCATTTTTTCGAAGGGCATTTTCCCGACGTTCCTATTATGCCCGGAGTATTGATATTGGAAGCGCTTGCGCAAACAGGGGGCATTCTCATTCATCAGAGAGGCAACGATGGAAAAATCGCTGTCTTGCTGAATATTAATAATGCCAAATTTCGTAGGCCTGTAGTGCCTGGAGACGTATTGACATTGCATGCATCAGGACTGCACATCACCAGTAAAGGCGGCCGGATTTTAGCAAAAGCGATGGTCAATGAGCAAATAGCCGTGGAAGCTGAAATCGGATTTGCAATGGTCGATAAAGATCAGCTCTAGAATTTAAATTTGTAAAGTATTGGATTCCCATGTCTCAATCAAATATTCATCCAACTGCAATCATTGAGGCCGGCGCGAAGATCGGCAAAAATGTCACTATTGAAGCATATGCAGTGGTCAAAGGCACTGTCGAACTTTGCGATAACGTTGTCATCAAATCACATGCTTATATCGATGGAAATACGATAATTGGGGAAGGTACGATTATCTGGCCCTCTGCCAGCATTGGGACAAAGGCTCAAGATTTAAAATATCGAGGAGAGAAAACTTTTGTCTTTATCGGAAAAAATTGCGAGATCCGCGAATTTGTCACGATTAACTCCTCTTGTCAGGAAGGTTCCTCTGTCAATATTGGAGATGAGTGTTTGATTATGGCTTCCTGCCATGTCGCTCATAACTGCGAGATCGGCAACCGCGTGATCATGGCAAATGGAGCGATGCTATCAGGACACGTCATTGTAGAAGATTATGCAATCATCGGCGGCATGACTCCTGTCCATCAATTCTCTCGCATTGGCCGTTATGCGATGGTGGGAGGATTCAGTAGAATTACACATGACATTCCTCCCTACACAATCGGCGCAGGATCTCCTTACAAATTAGGCGGTCTGAATCTCATCGGACTTAAACGCCACGGCTTTAGTTTAGAGATCAGAAAATCGCTTTCTAAAGCATTTAAATTGACTTATCGATCCGGACTGCGCCTCTCAGAAGCGCTTGACGTGATTGAAAGTGAGATCGAGCATAATGCCCATTTGCAGCACTGGATTGAATTCTGCCGTTCTTCACGCCGCGGACTCATTGGTTTTCAGGGAATATCCAATCAGCCTTTGCCAGAAGAGGAAGATTTCGATGAATTAGAAGAACTTTTGGAAGAAAGAGTATAAAAAAATTTGCCTACGAATTTGGAAGCGATGCGCATTATTTTTTTTGGCACCTCTTCTTTTGCCGCGAAGATCCTTTCTTTTCTTCTACAAAACTCCTCTAATATCGTTGCCGTTGTCACTCAACCTGATCGTCCGCGTGGACGACATCTCCATCCTTCTTTTTCTCCTGTTAAGGAAATTGCCCTGGCAGCAGATTCCTCCCTACCTATTATCCAGCCAGAAAAGATCTCCACGCCGGAAAATGCCGAAGTACTCCAAAGCTATCATCCCGATCTGTTTCTCGTTGTCGCCTATGGAGAAATCATTAAAAAAAATCTGCTCGAAATTCCTCGGCTTGGTTCCTACAACATTCATGCAAGCCTTTTGCCCAAATACCGCGGTGCGGCACCCATTCAGCGCTGCTTAATGAACGGGGAAAAAAAAACCGGTATCGATATCATCGAAATGACACCGCAAATGGATGCAGGCGACATTGTTGCTAATGCTGAAATTCCCATTGACGAGGATATGACATTTGGAGAATTGGAAAATGCACTCTGCGATCTAGCCTGCAATCTTGCTCTTGCATTTCTTAAGAGCATTAGCCAAGGAAAAATCACAAAAAAACCGCAAGATCCTGCGGGCGTTACTTTTGCACCAAAATTGCAAGCAGGCGATGAACGCATCGAATGGAATAAACCCGCTCGCACACTGCACAATCTCATCCGCGCTCTTTCACCTTTCCCTGGCGCGTGGTGTCCAATCTACTTAGGTGATGAAGAAAAAAGACTTAAAATTAAACGCTCCCGAGTCATTGCATTTCCTTCATCTGTACCTCCGGGAACTCTAATAGCATCAGGAAAAGAAGGATGTACTGTTGCCTGCCTAGAGGGAGCTTTGCAACTGCTCGAAGTGCAATTGGAAGGAAAAAAATCCATGTCCGCTGCAGAGTTTTTAAAAGGACTTCGACACCATTTTTCATTTATAAAATAAAAAAACAAAATATAAAAAAAAATTATAAATACAAACACTCTTGCATTAATGATTAATTTTCTGTATATTAGCTAGTCTTTTCAAGTTCCTAATTTTATAGGAGTAATCATGTTTTCCATACCACAATTTTCACATGCCACGCGATTGGATGTGCCACCTGTTCGCACCGGCGGCTATATTCGTACAAATAAGACTTTTTGGGAAGTAGTAGCTGATTTCTTTAAAAAGACTAATAATGTCCCTAAAATGATCAATTATGGATTACAATGGGTGGGTCGCATTACAAGACTTTCTGGCCGTGAGATGTCTCCGGGACTTGAAAGATTAGGGAGAGCAGCTGGTATTTACAAAAATGGTTTTAACACGCTTCGTTTGCCAAGTGCCTACTTAGAAACAGCAGATGCAGTGAGCGATTTAAGAAAGACATATTGGAAGTCGGATGCAACAAAAGACGAGAAAGCTTTTGCAGCGCGCAAGGTAATAAGAAAAGCTTCCGATCTGAGCAATGATGCCTGCGATGCTGCAAAAGTTGCTAATATGTTCTTCCCGATTAAATACATGCCTCAAATTGATGCGTTTGGCGCTTGTTCCACGGCGTTCGGTTCAATCAGCAATTGGAAAGATGATGGCGAGACCATGAAATTGGCTACTTCCCGTGAGGAAAAGATACTCGTTGGCCTTGCGAGGGGAACCAGCCTCTCATATTTAGGCGTAGGAACTCTGGGGATCCTTTTTGCAATAACAGGGAGCGTTCTAGCAGGTTCTTTAGTGTTGCCATTTCTGACAGCTGCCCTCACATGCACTACTGTCAGCCATTTCTTTGCAAATGCGAAGCTAAAAGCAGATCCAGGCGACGTGCTTAAAGCAATCAAGGATAGGGTTCGCCCCTTACCTACAACAGCTGCCGCAGCGTAAATCTTCTTTATTAGAGAGGAGAAATCGCTCCTCTCTTTCTGATTATTCAAGAGAAATATATATGACAAAAACTGCGCACTTGCCCAGATGGGGCAGGGATTTTTTTACTCCTCTTCAACAGCCTTATCAGGACGCGCAATCCAGTCCGCCAAAAAAATTCTGGGATCATGTCAGCCAGCATCTTTTGACCACAAATGGGTGCCGAGACTTCTACCGCGTGTTTGGCTACGCCCTTTCTTTCTTTAAATATTTGCCTTTACGTTCCGAGCAAAGAGAGTTTTGCGATAAATTTGGTTCCTTGGCCTGCAAATTCAACGTCGCTTTGAGCATACCAAAGACAGTTGCCGATGCCAATAGTTTGAAACACAGTCTACTTCATTTAAAACACATACGCAAACACCCTCCCAAACATCCCGAACGCCGCAAAATCAGTGTCCATGCCTATAAAAATGTCGTGTTTGACGGAATGAATGTCGGCAATTCGATTGCAGAAGATGTGATGTTTTTGCACGATATCAGCCTCTTTAAACTTGGGAAGTGTTATCCTATTGCTGAGGGAATATATAATATCACATGCCTCATTCCCGACTCTCTAGAGACCATCGACAAAATATATGAATTGCGCCATTACAAAGGGGCAAATCCTGCAACAGAAGGAGAAAAGGCCGTATTGCGAGAAAAGCAAAATCTTGCCTGGTTAAAAATTGCTAAAAATCTACCCTCTATCACGTGTGCTGTGATTGGCATAGCTGCTATGTTCTTTACTTCATTGCAAGTTCCCGTTGTTGCAGCTATCTCCATGGGCTTGAGCATTATATGGCTGTCGTTCAAATTGACAAGCACTTTCTATGAAAAAGTCATTGGAGAAAAGCACGCACGTCTATCTCCTGCATGCACTTAATTTTTTACGAATGGTATATACCGAAACCGATTCTTGAATCATTTTCGGTATAATCTGCTAATTTCTAATTTTAATTATATTTCTATTTCTAACATAGATTGTTGTTTCGTTATTAATTAATAAATGATATTATTTTGTCGATTAATTAGATTTGAGCTGCGGTAAATAAAAAATGACAAGTTTAAATTTAACAAGCTTTTATTCTATGCATACGCATATTCCGCTTGTTCATTCAAAAAACGTCCATCAAAATCCTTTGCTTATCAGTATAAAGAAATATAAAAGAACTTATGCTGGATTAAACATCTTTTTTAGCTGGGCTGAAAAAATAGTTCGTCCGAATACAGCTCCGTTTTTATTATCGAAACACAAAGTGATCAAACAGCATTCTAGCACGCTAGCCATTCCTGGGTGGTTTGAAAATACACTCACGTTATCTGCTAATCTAAAAAAAGTTAAAACAGCAAAGAACAGAAAAGCGAGATGGGAAGCGATAAAAAAGGTATTTTTTAGTTCCCTGATTTTTACCAATTCAAGCATCAGCGCAGCTCGCGCATTAGATAATACGCGCTTTATAGATTTGACCGCGATCTCTCATTCTTTCCCCCATACAATGACCGGGATAAGCAGCGTAGTGAATATGACTCTCAAAACGAATGATCTATATCAAAAAAGTAAAAAATGGCACTTGCCCTCAAGCATCAAAGAGCTGCGCGAATGGTTGCACCTAAATAAGAAGAAAGCTTGGAGCCTCATTCTTGTTTCTCACACTCTCTTAGGATTTTTGAATGCCATAGTGTCTATCCTAATCTTTTTCTTCAATATCGTTTTCCCTTTTTACATGTTGCTGAGTATTTCAACGTACATGTTTTGCGTTGCGCTAGCTAGAGATCTTCCGGATTAATTAATAGCCAGTAAAGCAGAAAGTGCTTTATAGTCCCTTGGGCAAATAAATTGGCATTTTGTCCTATGGTTATTTCTAATTCTTTGACTATTGGTCGTCATTCCGCTTCCTTGCTTCGGAACAGAGAAAATGCACCGATCTCTTTAAGTCCGAATACCGTGAAGAATCGTTTTTTGGTTGCATTTGCTTTGCCCAAAATTTCCCCAGCAGCGCGTGTTGACTTGATTGCTGCAAACAAAAAAACAGAAATCTGGAGAATTTTCCCACAAGAACTATTAAATAGCCGCTGGTTGAAGTTCGAAGGGTTATTATGGAGTGCCTGCTGGGCATGGTTTTTATACGATATGTGCAAACATGGTCGTGAGAGTCTTGGCATTCTCCGCTTGCAAGAAAATCGACCGAAACTGGTGTCGGATTTAAAAGAAACATGTCACAAATTCATCAATTTATCAGGAGCCACTGTATCCATGGCTTTATGGGCCGAGCGCGCCAAGTTTTTCGCTTTAGGCAAGTATACTCCACTTTTGCAAAAAATAACTTTTATAGGATACTTCATCACATCGGGATTTTGCATCGAAAAAACCTTAAAGGCGCTTCGCAAGGAAAAAATATCTATGACAACCGCTCATGACCCTAAAGATATCATTAAACATCGCTATCTTTATCGATCTGAGCAGTTGGATCTGGCATCGCACATCAGCACCGTTGCTTGGGCAATTTTAGGGATCGCCCAACTCTGCGGGGTGTTTATTGCGCCCGGCGTCACGTCTTCGGTGCTGCTTTCTAGCTGCGCTTTGGCATGCATCTCTATAGTCTATAGCGGTTTTGTTTCGTCTAAAGTGAATCCCCCAGCAATAAGATGAAGAAAAGGCTTTTGCGCAGAGAATGGATAATCAACTTTTTAATTATCGGCGCTATCTTAACGCTTATTGTAACGAGCTGGATCATTAACAAGCTTTCTACACAGTAATGCCATTTATCAAAACTGCTCCAAAAAAATGGTTATAAATTTTTTTTTGAAAATAACTGGACATTTTTAATTGTGCGAAAATCCAGCTTTTTGTTAGCCTCTATGCTTTAGCTTATTGCTTCGGTAACTAAGCTGGCAACGAATAAGTGCGAATTCGCATACTGTTTGATGTTATCGTTTTTGAGAGAGTAAAGAATCTCTTCACTCACAGATATGTCTTCAGCCGTTTGCTTATAAAATCAACTTTAGTCGCAGTGAATTAACTCACACTAAAAGGAAACTATGACTTTAAAGATAATCGGAAAAAAGAAAGGGATGACGCGACTTTTTGATAAGAACGGCAATCAAGTCGTGTGCACAGTTATTGCTGCCGAGCCGAATGTAGTGACGCAGATTAAGCGTAAAGAAACAGATGGTTATGAAGCGATCCAGTCATCTGGATTCAAAGCTAAATCTCGCAAAAATATCTCCAAAGCGCTGAGGGGGCATTTTGCAAAGGCTGGAATTGAGCCAAGTCGCCATTTAATTGAATCGCGCATTGATGACGTTGATAATTATCAAGTTGGCCAGGCTATTGGAATTGGCTATTTCAGCGACGCGACACACGTAGATGTAAAAGGTGTGTCAAAAGGAAAAGGTTATCAAGGCGTTATCAAACGACACCACTTTGCTGGAGGGCCTGCATCACATGGTTCTGGATTCCATCGCCATGCAGGATCGACAGGAATGAGATCGACGCCAGGGCGCTGTTTGCCTGGTGTAAAAAAAGCGGGAAGAATGGGCAATGACACTGTCACTGTTCAAAATTTACGCGTTATAAGGGTTGATGAAGAAAAGCATTTGATCATTGTTGAAGGTGCAGTGCCAGGCCCATCAAATGGTTTAGTGTATTTGACGAAAGCAAAAAAGAAAATTGTGAAAAAGAAAAAATAGAGTGCGAGGGATAGCGTGGCTTTACTGAAAAAATACGATTTTACAGGTAAAGAAATTGGCCAAGTTACAGTCGAAGACGAAATGCTTACGACAAATGCTAATTCGCAAATGGTCAAGGACTATTTGATTGCATTGCGAGCCAATGCGCGTCAATGGTCGGCAAATACAAAAACGCGTGCTGAAGTGTGCCATAGCGGAAAGAAACCGCATCCACAAAAAGGTACCGGCAGAGCGCGTCAAGGATATTTAGGAGCGCCTCAATATAAAGGCGGAGGGCGCGTGCATGCGCCTCGGCCGAAAAGCGATCAACATGTGCGCGTTAATAAAAAAGAAAGAAGGGCTGCAATCCGACATCTTTTGATTGAGAAAATTTTGGAAAATAGGGTGCATGTGCTGGCATTTGAGCCTCTTAAAGAAGCAAAGACCAAACGCATGGCTGAATTTATTAAAAGCCGTCAAATGGATGGGAGCAAAGTGCTGTTTCTCGGTGAAGGGTTTTTAGAAAAAAACGCCACCCCATCACAAAAATACGAATTATTCATTAAAAGTTTGCGGAACATTCCAGAGTTGAAATTTAGACAGATGCCTAGCGTTAACGGTTATGATGTTATTGTCAATCAAGACCTCGTAATAATGGATGCTGCAGTCGATCAATTAAAGATGCTGTTAGGGGGACAAGAATAGGCTATGGCGAACAAGAATGCGAATAAGAATCCATACGATGTTATTCTTTCTCGGCATATGACCGAAAAAGCGCATGTGTTGCAAACATTGCAGACTAATGCGAATAACCCCTCTGTAAAAAAATGCAACACGCCCAAGTACGTTTTTATCGTAGACAAGAGCGCTAATAAACAAGAAATTGCACAAGCAATAGAAACAATCTATAGCGAGGCAAAGGTGCGAGTGGTTTCGGTGAATACGATTCATGTGAAGAGTAAAGCGCGTAGAGTCAGAGGCCGGCAAGGCGTCAAGGCGGGTTTTAAGAAAGCCGTTGTGACTTTGCAGCCAGGGGATGTAATCGAGGAAAAAGCTTAATGCGATCGGAGTTTTAAATTTATGTTAAAACAATATCGGCCGATGACGGCTGGACAAAGGCATCTCATTTTGACAACGCACGATGAGCTAACGCGTAAGCAAGAAGGTAAGCGCGCAACAGTCAAGCCTGAAAAGAAATTGCTCGTTCGCAAAAGAAGAACGAACGGACGCAACCACCATGGACATATTACATGTCGTCATCGTGGAGGAGGGCATAAGCGTTTTTATCGCCTCATCGATTTTAAAAGAGATAAGGAAAAAATACCCGCTTTTGTAGCTTCCATTGAATACGATCCGAATCGGTCAGCATATATTGCATTGCTTAATTATGTGGATGGTGAAAAACGCTACATTCTCGCTCCGCAAGGCTTGAAAATGGGCGACAAGGTACTTACCGATGATGAAGGACCTTTTAATACTGCCTGCTGCATGCGGCTGAAATTTATGCCTCTCGGTTCTGTCATTCACAATATTGAAATATATCCTGGTCGCGGGGGGCAGCTTGTCCGCTCTGCAGGACTATCAGCACAGTTAATGGCGCGCAGCAACGGTTTTGCAACGCTTAAAATGCCATCAGGAGAAGTCCGCATGGTCAACGAAGAGTGCCGTGCGAGTTTTGGTGCTGTTTCCAATCCAGGTCATAATCTTCGAGAAGAGGGAAAAGCAGGACGTACGCGATGGAAAGGATTCCGGCCAACTGTTAGAGGAACTGCGATGAATCCAGTCGATCACCCTCATGGAGGCGGTGAAGGTAAACATAATGGATATCTTCCTCAAACGCCATGGGCGATGTACACAAAGGGATATCGCACTAGATCCAAGCGCAAATCTAATAAAATGATTATCAAAGATCGTAGGAAATAGAGGAAACATGGGAAGATCCTTAAGAAAAGGACCGTTCGTAGATCACCATCTGATCGATAAAGTCCTCAAGCAAAATAAAGTCGGGAAAAAGGCAATTATCAAAACCTGGTCGCGGCGATCAATGATCATACCAGATATGGTAGGACATACTTTCGAAGTGCATAACGGCAAAAAATTTATCAGCGTGTTTATCTCTGAAAATATGGTAGGCCATCGTTTAGGCGAGTTTTCACCTACTCGAGTTTTCAGAGGGCATGGAACTAAGAAGTTTGCCGAAGCTGCTGCTGGTGCTCCTCCTCAAGCAGAAGCTAAGTCTGGAAATGGAAAAGGGTGATAAGAAATGGAATGCGGAAAGGCAAAAACAAAATATGTACGGATTAGTCCGAGAAAAGCGCGGCTCGCAGCTGCTCTTATCCGTGGACGCAGCGTAGCCGATGCGCGTTTGCAGCTTTTGTATAGCGCATTGAGGGGTGGACGGCTGCTTTTGAAAACTCTCGATTCTGCTGTGGCTAATGCTGAGACGCAGCTAAATATGAGAAGAGAAGATCTTAAGGTAAAGGAAGTTCGAGTGGATGCAGGACCGATCATCAAGCGTGCAAAGCCAAAGAACAAAGGCGGCAGCCATCCAATTATGAAAAGAACTAGCCATTTTACTGTCATTGTAGCGAACTAGAGGATAAAGATAATGGGACAAAAAACACACCCGATTGGTTTTAGATTAGTTCGAAATAAAAAGTGGCGTTCAATTTGGTACGCTAATAAGCAAGAGTTCGGAGATCTCCTGGGCGAAGACAACCGCATTCGTAAATATCTAATCACAAAAGCATGCTGTGTAGGGGCGTCGCAGTTTACAATCAAACGCATGAGCGGGAAGATTGAGGTGACAATTCATACGGCAAGACCCGGACTTGTTATTGGAAAAAAGGGAGCTGAAATCGATATTCTCAAGCAGGAATTGAAACAGCTCACTGGAAAAGAAATCTGGATTGAAGTGGAAGAGATCAAAAGACCTGATCTCGACGCGAAATTGGTTGCCGAAGCGGTTTCGAAGCAATTGGAGCGCAGGATACCTTTTAGACGCATTATGAAAAAAGCAATGCAGTCAACGATGGACGCAGGCGCAGCCGGCATCAAGATTCAAATATCTGGCCGAGTTGGCGGAGCGGAAATTGCACGCGTTGAATGGTATAAAGAGGGAAGAATCCCCTTGCATACTTTGAGGGCAGATATTGACTATGGTGTAGCGCGAGCAGAAACGACATATGGATCCATTGGAGTTAAGGTTTGGATCAACAAAGGTGAAGAACAAGTTAACCGTGCAGTAGGAGGCTAATTTTATGGCCTTGATGCCAGCTCGAACAAAATTTAGAAAAATGCAAAAGGGGCAGCATGCCGGTAAGAGCAAAGCTGCTGCATTCGTCGATTTCGGCGATTTTGCAATGCAAGCCCTGGAACGAGGGCGAGTAACTAATCACCAGATAGAGGCGTGCCGTGTTGCGATTAATCGCGAATTTAATCGCAGAGGCAAAGTATGGATTCGCATTTTTCCTGATAAATCGGTTTCAAAGAAGCCGGCAGAGACCCGAATGGGAAAAGGAAAAGGTGCGCCTGATCATTGGGTGGCAGTTGTAAGGCCGGGTCGCATACTTTTTGAAGTAGGTGGAGTATCAAAAGAAGTTGCGCAGAGCGCATTGCGTAAAGCAGCCGCAAAATTAGCGATTAAGACAAGATTTGTCGAACGCGTTGAGCGCGCTTAAGTCTGTAAGAGGAAAAAGATGGCAAAAATAAGCGAGTTGAGAGAGCAAAGCGCAGGTGACCTTAAGGTGCTCTTTGAAGACCTGTCAAAAGAGATGTTTCAGTTGCGCAATGAATTTAAAATAACAAGAAAGATTGAGAAAACCCACCTTATTAAAGAGAAAAAGCGAAAGCGTGCGCAGATCATGACGATTTTGCGCGAGAATGAAATAAGGTCATTACAGGCTGAGGAGACGCATGGAAAATCCTAAAGGCAATGCTAGAAAAGAACGGGAAGGGATCGTCGTATCGAATAAAATGCAAAAGACAGTGACGGTGAAAGTGGAAAGAACAATTCGACATCCGCATTTCGAAAAGACAGTGACCCAAGCCAAGAAATTTTATGCGCATTGTGAGATTGGCGATGTTAAGATTGGACAGCGCGTCCGCATTGCCGAAACGCGCCCACTTTCTAAGTTAAAGCGATGGCGAGTCGTTGAAGTGCTCCCAAACTGAGCTGCCGTGAGGATGATTAGAATATAACGTGAGAATGGAATTATGATCCAACAAGAAACAAATTTAGAAGTAGCAGATAATACCGGGGCAAAAAAAGTGCGCTGCTTCAAAGTCCTGGGCGGCTCGAAGCGTAGATATGCGCGCGTTGGCGATATCATAATTTGTGCAGTTAAGGATGCGGATCCGAAAGGAAGTGTTAAAAAGGGTGATGTGGTGAAAGCTGTCATCGTAAGAACAAAAAGCTCTATTCGAAGAGAAGATGGATCTTTGCTGCGTTTTTTTGACAATAGCTGTGTGATAATTGACGAGAAAAATAATCCAAAAGGTACGAGGATTTTTGGGCCTGTTGCGCGCGAAGTGCGCGAAAGCGGTTTTATAAAGATTACCTCGCTTGCACCTGAAGTGATATGAGGGAACTCGATGAGTAAGTGGATTAAAAAGAGCGATAAAATCGTTGTGATCGCAGGAAATGATAAAGGAAAAACTGGAGAAGTTGTTGCGCGTCAAGGAGAACGAGTTATCGTTCAAGGCATCAATATACGCAAGAAGCATGCAAAGCGCAGGGCTAAAACGGGAGCTGGTGAAATTCATGAGATCGAAATGCCCATTCATATCTCGAATGTCAGCCTGTGTAACGCAGAAGGAAGACCTGTTAAAGCCAAAGTGCGCATAACAGAGAAAAATAAAGAGATATATTATTTAGAGGGTGATAAGGAAATTACCCTAAGAGCCTGCCGTTGAATTAAGGCGTCGTCGATTTTCGGGATTTTTTTGCCGATTTTCGATTTAAATTTTGGGAGTTATATACGAAGTTGCTATTACCCCCAAAATTTGAATTGAAGATAGGCTCAAAAGAACCCGTAAATCGAACAGGCTTATTTCGACGACAGACTCGCAGCAAGTTAGAAAACATTCATAACGTAGAACGTGGCAATGTCTAGATTACAAAAACGATATAAAGAAGTTATCAAAAATACGCTGAATGAAAAATATGCATACCCGAATTGCATGTTGATTCCTGAGCTAGTTAAAGTAGTCATTAGCATGGGTATCGCAGAGGCGACTAAAGATAAAAACGCTTTGCAGGATTGTTTGAAAGAGATGGCGAGTTTATCTGGACAAAAGCCGATATTGACTCGTGCTAAAAAATCGGTTGCCAATTTCAAATTGAGAGAAGGGCAGGCGATTGGCATTAAAGTGACATTGCGCAATAAGCGCATGTACGATTTTTTTGATCGGTTTTGCAACATTGTTTCGCCACGAATCAGAGATTTTCGAGGGTTCTCGAGACGCTGCGATGGCAAGGGTAATTTTTCATTGGGGATTGAAGAACAGCAGATTTTTCCAGAGATCAATCTTGATGCAGTGAAGAGAACGCAAGGGATGAATATCACTTTCGTAACAACGGCAAAAACGGATGAGGAGTGCATTGAGCTATTATCGATGCTGGGACTCCCATTTAAAGTAAGCGAATAATTGGCGAGGGAGAGAGAAAGGCATGGCAATTAATGATCCAATCGCAGACCTATTGACGAGAATTCGCAATGCGAGAGATGCTCGTCACCGATATGTTGATCTAAGGCCGAGCAGAGTGAAGTTGGAAATAATTAAGGTTCTGCAAAAGCAAGGATATATCGAAAATTTCTTAGTGGATGAGCAGCATATGAAGGCACGCATCTTCTTAAAATACGGAGATGGGAGAGAACCTGTTCTGAAAGGTTTAAAGAGAATTTCATCGCCAGGCTTAAGACGTTACATTGGGTATAAGCAAATACCAAGAATTTATGGTGGAATGGGTGTAGCAATTCTTTCTACTCCAAGCGGCATCGTAGATGGTGAGACAGCGCGCCGACAAAAGGTCGGTGGCGAGCTCTTGTGTTACGTCTGGTAAAATTGAGGGAAGAAGCATGTCACGACTAGGGAAAACGCCAATTGACCTTCCTGAGAAGGTAGAAGTAAAAATAGCTAATGCACAAGTTCATGTCAAAGGCCCAAAAGGTAATGTGACGCAAGCTTGTATGACAGGTATCGGTGTCAAAATTGAGGATAAGCGCGTGTTTGTCACAGCAGATGAGACGGCGAATATTTCGAATCGCGATTACGGACTGCATCGTGCAATTATCAATAATTTGATCATTGGCGTGTCTAAAGGTTTTGAAATCAGACTTTCGCTTATTGGAGTGGGTTATCGCGCAGCGGTACAAGGAGAAATGCTCGATTTACAGCTCGGATTTTCGCATCCAACCAAAGTCGCCATCCCTAAAGGGGTGAACATAGTCGTAGAAAAGAGTGTATTGATCATCATTACCGGTATTGATAAACATCTCGTAGGGCAGTTTGCAGCTACTATACGCGGAATGAAACCTCCGGAGCCGTACAAAGGTAAGGGAATCCGCTACGAAAATGAATTTGTCCGCAAAAAAGCTGGAAAAGCAGCGAAAGGCAAAACAGCTTAAAGCTAGTTGAGTGAAGGAAATATGTATAGTGAAATAAAGCGTAGAGACGCAAGAAGAAGGCGACGCAAAATGGGTATTCGACGCCGTTTGCGAGGAACAGCTATAAAACCGCGTATGTCGGTTTTCAAGTCGAACAAGCATCTTTTTGTACAGCTGATCGACGATGAGAATGGACACACTCTTCTCAGCGCAAGTACTATGATGAAAGAATTAGACAAGCCTGAGCTTAAGAAAAAAAGCAAAGAAACGGCGCGATATATCGGTGGATTGGTCGCAGATCAAGCAAAAGGCAAAAATATACAGACTGTCATTTTTGATCGAGGGCATAATAAATATCACGGTTTACTTGCAGAAGTTGCGAATGCTGCACGTGAAGCTGGGCTACAGTTTTAGTTAAGGAAGGAATAAGACATGGCGAAACAACAAGCTAAACGGCGTGTAGAAGACTTCGATACTGAGTTTGAGGAAAAAGTTCTCTATATCAATCGTTGCTCGAAAGTCGTAAAAGGGGGAAGAAAATTCAGTTTTTCCGCTCTCGTGATTGTCGGTGATGGACAAGGACATATAGGATTTGGATTTGCTAAAGCGAATGAAGTATCAGATGCCATACGAAAAGGGACAGAGGCGGCGCGAAAGAATGTTTTGACATTTGAAATGGAAGGTACCAGTATACCTCATGAAATCATTGTTGAATGGGATGGTTCGCGCGTATTGTTGAAACCCGCTCCTCCTGGAACTGGTGTCATTGCAGGTTCAAAGGTGCGTTCTGTATTAGAACTCGGTGGTGTGAAAGATGTAGTTTCAAAAAACTATGGCTCAAATAATCCATTGAACCAAGTCCGTGCAACAATTCAGGCTCTATCGAGTTTGACTAACCGTAAGAAGAATTTAGAGATAAGAGGGCTTGCGACATGATGGATCTTTCCAACTTATCTAATACGCATCGACCCAAAAAGAAAGTGCAGCGCGTCGGAAGGGGCGTTGGATCTAAGCGCGGTAAAACGTGTGGACGAGGAAATAAGGGTGATAAAAGCCGTAGGGGTTATTTGAACCGTTTCGGACAAGAAGGCGGGCAGATCCCTTTATATAAAAAGATCCCCACGAGAGGATTTTCTAATGCGCGATTCCGCGTAGAATCTTTTCCTGTCAATTTATGCGTGATCGAGCAGGCCTTTCAAGATGGAGATACTGTCAATCTGAAGACTCTTCAAGAAAAGCGGCTTGTGCCGCGCAGAATTCCTGGTGGAATTAAGATTCTGTCGCAGGGCGAATTGACAAAAAAAGTTAGAATCGAGGCGGCTGCTTTTTCGCAGTCTGCACGCGAGAAATTAGAAAAAAACGGTATTTCTTATAACGTAGTTCAAGTTAACGCAGCTTCATAAAGAATTGCTCGATGTTCGATGGGTTACGAAAAGTTTTAACGATTCCTGAGCTGAAGGTAAAGATCTTCTTTACATTGGTCATGCTGCTAGTATGTCGCATAGGTGCATATATTCCTGTGCCAGGCATCAACGGCGACGCAGCTGCAGCTCTAGTAAGAAGTGCAACTGGCGGTGGTCAGAATCTTTTTCAGCTCATGGATGTTTTTTCTGGTGGTGCATTTGCGCAAATGACCATTATAGCTCTAGGGGTGATGCCGTATATCTCTGCATCTATTGTTATGCAGCTCGTCGTTGCAGTTGTTCCTTCGATTCAGCGCGAAATGCGGGAGAATCAAGATGTAGGACGTCGTAAGCTGAGTAAGTGGATACGTTTTTTGACTGTTGGACTCGCATTTTTTCAATCGAGTCTCTTTGCGCGCTATGCCGTGCAGCTCAATTCGGGCAGCCCGGGAATCATTGTGCCGGAAATCATCGATGTACAAATGTTTGGAATGCCCTGGCTTTTTTATTTAATTGTCATGGCGACTATGACAGCAGGAACGGTTCTTTTGATGTGGATTGGAGAGCAGATTTCTGAGAAGGGAATCGGAAATGGAATTAGTTTGATTATTACTGTAGGGATTCTTTCTTCATTGCCGTCCACGTTAGGATCTGTAATCAGACAGCTTAATTTAGACTCGCAAGAAGTGGGCCAATTAACCTTTTCGTCTCTTCTCGTTTTAAGCGGCGTATTTGTTGCAATTATTGTTGGTACAATTTTGATCATTCAAGGGCAGAGGAAAATTCCGCTGCAATATGCACGTCGCGTTATCGGCAGACATGAAACGCAGGGCGGTTCAGCGTATATACCGCTGAAAGTAAATTATGCTGGGGTGATACCTGTAATTTTTGCGTCCACTTTCTTGATGTTCCCGGCTACAATTGGCCAGTTTGTGGGAAGAGGAACTTGGATTGGTCAGTTTGCTAATATGATATCGCCAGGCACTTTTTTATATATGGCAATTTACGTACTATTGATAATTGCATTTACCTATTTTTGGACTGCAACGCAGTTTCATCCTGAGCAAATTGCTTCTGATATGAAAAAGAATGGCGCGTTTATACCTGGAATACGGCAAGGCAAGCCGACACAAGATTATTTACAAGCGACGATGAGCCGTATAACTTTTGCAGGGGCAATGTTTTTAGCGACAATAGCCATTTTGCCGACGATTATAGGAAAGTTGCTCGGGGTGGATTCTACTATCACATATTTTTTTGGTGGCACTTCTCTCTTGATCTTGGTTGGGGTTGTACTCGATACATCAAAGCAGATTGAATCCCATTTGTTGATGAAGCGCTATGAAGGGTTCATGAAACGGGGAAGAGCAAGGGCAAGATAAAACTTTAATTTTGAGGTTATAGTCCCGTTAAGGGCTTGTAAGTAAACGTTGTATCTGATAAAATTTGTAAACATTTTCAAGGATTTGATACATGGCAAGGGTAATTGGGATTGATATCCCTGATAATAAGCGATTAGAGGTCAGTCTCCGCTATATTTATGGCGTTGGACCTGCGATAGCGAGACAGATATGTGCGAAATTGGGATTGGATCCAAATATGAAAGCACAGCGATTAAATGAAGATGATATCGCAAAAATTAACGCGATGCTGCAATCGCAATATCTTTGTGAAGGTGATTTGAGACGTCAAATTCAAAATAACATTAAGCGCTTAGTAAGCATCTATTGTTATCGAGGAACAAGACATCGATTAGGACTGCCGGTTAGAGGGCAGCGCACACGATCTAATGCGCGTACTCGCAAAGGAAAAAGAAAAACTGTCGCGAATAAGAAGAAGTAAAGGAGTGTGAAGCTTGGCAAAACAGGATACTCAAAAGTCAGCAATGGTCAAAAAGCCAACCGTTGCTAAATCTAGGAAAAAGGCGCAGCGCTCTGTTCCAAGTGGAGTTGCGCATGTTAAAGCGACATTTAATAATACGATTGTTTCAATTACCGATTTAACGGGGAATGTCGTTGCATGGGCATCCGCAGGCAAAAGCGGATATTCCGGATCGCGAAAATCTTCTGCATTTGCCGCAACTGTTGCAGCACAAGATGCAGCTAAGGTCGCTATGGGTTTGGGAATGAAAGAAGTAGAAGTGAATCTTTCTGGACCGGGTGCCGGTAGAGAATCTGCTGTTAGAGGATTACAAAGCGCTGGGCTTGCTATCAGTATTATCCGAGATAAAACCCCAGTTCCCCATAACGGATGTCGAGCAAGAAAGCGCCGACGTGTATAACATTAGAGTAAAGAAGTAAATCGCAGGAGTTCAGGTCATGGCCATAAAGTTTGGCAAGTTCGAGTTGCCGACAAAAATTAAAATTGATGAGCAGAGTCGAACGTCCATATTCGCACGTTTCGTAGCAGAAGCTTTTGAAAGAGGTTTTGGGCATACAGTAGGTAATTTACTCCGCCGCATTATGCTCAGTTCATTAGAAGCCCCAGCGATTATCTCTGTGCGGATTGAGGGTGTTTCTCATGAATATATGGCCATCGATGGTATCATTGAAGACATGACGCATATTGTTTTAAATCTAAAAAATGCATTATTGCGAAAATTGCCTTCTGATGAAGAAATTGGCTCGCGCGATGTCAAAGTCATCTCAAAGATGTTGGATGTAACGCAAGATATGCTCATCAAAAATAACGGACAATACGTCGTTACACTGCGCGATCTTATCGGACTATCTGATTTTGATATTGTCAATCCCGATCTCCCTATTTTTATCGTAACTAAACCTATGACGCGTAAAGTCGATCTGAAGATAGCCATTGGACGCGGCTATGTCCCTTCCGAAAGACACGGCTTTGCTGAAAAAGGCGTCGATGAAATTGTGATCGATTCTGCTTTTTCTCCTGTGCGTATCGTGAATTATTTCGTGGAAAACACGCGAGTTGGGCAGGATACAGACTTCGACAGACTGATTTTAGAAGTGACGACAGATGGACGCATTTCTCCTGAAGAAGCACTGACTTTCGCAACACAGATCGGAATGATGCACTTGGAAGTATTTGATCAACTCAAACGCCATAGCTTGACTTTTGATCAAGGCGAAGATGAACTGAGTACGGATCGCGATGCAATCATGCAGAAGCTTGTCTTAAAAATTAACGAAATCGAACTGTCCGTGCGGTCGACCAATTGCTTATCCGGGGCGAATATTGAAACGATTGGCGAACTCGTCGTTATGCCTGAATCGGAAATGCTCAAATTTAGAAATTTTGGCAAGAAATCTCTCAACGAAATTAAGTTGAAGTTAGAAGAAATGGGACTTTCTCTCGGAATGGATTTAAGCAAAATGGGCATTACGCGCGATAATGTGAAACAAATGATTACTGAATATTTAAGTCAAAGAGAAGGAACACCCATATGAGACATGCAAAAGACACCTTTAAAATTGGACGAAAAGCGGGCCATCGGCGGTGTTTGATAGCGAATATGCTAAAGGCACTCATAGAACACGGACGCATTGAAACGACTGAGAGAAAAGCAAAGGAATTGCGTCGCCATGCGGATCGCATGATTACCTTAGCTAAAGAAAATACATTGCATAGTCGTAGACGCGCTATTGCTGATCTGATGGTTAGCTTCAACATGCTGACTTCTAAAGAAGCGCGGGCGGCTAAGGCTGGCAAGAAAGAATCTTATAATTCCGACCGTTCGCTTATTAGTAAGTTGTTTGGTGAACTCGCGACGCGATTTGCTGAACGAAAAGGCGGATACACACGTATTATCAAGAAGAGCGGTCGCATTGGCGATAATGCTCCGATCTGCTTTATCGAGTTTCTCAGTTAACTTCTAATTTTTGAGGGCTGTTGCATAACTCGACAGCCTTTTTTAATTTTTTTTTATACTCAGTTTTTCCCTTCTATTTTTGCTGTTTTCCCTTTACTTTCAAAAATTTATCATTTATGCTAGATGCGTCGATTATGAATAGTATATTCAGGTGCTGCTAGGAATTCGACCCTGATAATTGGAAAATACGATTAAGCATTTGTGACAGAATGGGTCTTTAAAGGAAGGGATCATGCACAAGAAAATCGCTATCAATGGTTTTGGTAGAATTGGGCGACTTGTATTTCGCATTATACGCGAAAAATTTGATCATCTAGACATTGTAGCGATCAACGATCTGGTTCCTGCTGATAATTTAGCTTACCTTTTAAAACACGATTCTGTCCATCGGCGTCCTCGTTTTTCCGTTCGAGCAGATGAAAAACATCTTATCGTAGATGGAAAAAAGACCTTAGTGCTTTCTGAGAAGGATCCTACTCGACTTCCCTGGGAAGAATTAAATGTGGATTTTGTCATTGAGTCCACAGGCTTTTTCACACATCTAGAAGATGCGCATAAACATATTTTAGCTGGGGCGCGGCGCGTCATAATCACGGCCCCTGCTAAAGGAAATGTTCCCACATTTGTCATGGGCGTTAACGAGAAAGATTATAATCCTGATCAGGATAAAATTGTCTCCAATGCGTCTTGCACGACTAACTGCTTAGCACCTCTGACCAAAATCTTGCTCGATCATTTTGGCATCGAAGAGGGGTTGATGACTACGGTCCATTCTCTCACAGCTTCGCAACCTAGTGTTGATGGTCCTTCCAAGAAGGATTGGCGTGGAGGAAGAGCTGCTAGCATGAATATAATCCCTGCCTCTACAGGAGCTGCAAAAGTGGTTGGATTATGTCTTCCTGCTGTTAAAGGGAAACTGACAGGTATGGCCTTTCGCGTGCCTACTGCAGATGTATCCGTTGTCGATCTCACTGTGCGATTGAGCAAGGACACCACTTATGAAGCTATTTGCCATGCAGTTAAAAAAGAAGCAGCAGGATCGATGAAAGGAATTGTCGAGTTCTGCGATGAAGAGGTTGTCTCTTCTGATTTCATAGGAAGCTCCGCTTCTTGCATTTTTGATCAAGGAGCAGGAATTTCCCTAAATCCACGATTTTATAAATTAGTTGCCTGGTACGATAATGAAATGGGGTATGCCCATCGCGTTGTCGACCTTTTATTATACATGGCAGCAAAAGAATAGTAGACGCTCTTTTTCTAGAAGAACGAATAGCCCTTGGAGCGAAAGTGGGGGAAGAAGAGTGATAATGGGAGGCATCATCCCTTAAAGACTGTTAACGAATTTTGCTTTCGTCGAATTTTCGGGATTATTTTGGCCGATTTTCGATTCTTTTTGCGAGGGTAGTATACGAAGTTTGATACAACCCTGGCAAAAAGAATCGAAAATCGGCCAAAAGAACCCGAAAATCGACTGAAACAAAATCCGTTAACAGTCTCTTAAGAAACGAAAGATTATTAATTTAAAAAAGGAAACAGATACGTGAATTTTACACGAGAGCCAATTATTGAAACAATTATTTCTCCTAAAGAAGGATATAAGCTTCTTGTCCGCAACAGCAAAGGAGAAAATTTTGAAGAATATTACGTTGATGCAGTGGAAGTAGTATCATTCGGGCGTGCGTTTTTTTTCCGTTCGATGGAAAGACCCAAAGCATTTTTAGTACCCGTCAGCGATTATGAAATCTTAGAAATCAAAGAAGCTCGCGTCGCTCTAAAAAATGCCAGCCATGAGAAAAGCATCAAAATCGGCGGTGGTCGCGAAGCGCCTGTCCGCCCCGCTCAGCGAGAGCCCAGAGAAGTTCCCTCGACTCAAGAAGAAGCTCCTCTTGGAGCTGAAGAGACCGTTTTGGAAACCGCAGTGGAATCGCGTATGGATAGAAAGCGCGATCGCCGTCGCCATCGCAGACGTCGCGGCCACGAAGAGCGTGAAATGGAAAACAAACCTCAGGAACATCGCGAACGCGAAACGGAAAGCACGAAAGGAGAATTTGCTGAAGAAGATATGAAAGGGCCTTCTCTCTTTTCTTCCCTCATCCCTCCGCCACCCACCCTAATTTCCGAAACCCTTAGCCGTTATCGCGAAAAAGAAAACCACGAACCCAAAGAGGTTTCCGACCCCCAGGTGTCTCCCTCGGAATCTGGTGATAAAGAAGACGAAAACCCCGGCACGGATTCTGTTCCTCTTCATCGCGTATCTGCTAATGAGGATACGATCCAGGAAGTGACGGCCTTTAATGCCACCTACTTTATCCCGCTTGCCGGAGGCAACGACCCCTTTTTCTAGATTCTTACCTGCCAAGCCTCTCCTCTTAAGAGAGGCCTGTCAATAATAAGACTTGAAATTTTGCACCTATCACTGTAAGCTTTTGGCTTCTCCTTTCGTTTGCTCGGATGGTGGAATGGTAGACACTGGGGACTTAAAATCCCCTCCGTTAATAGCGGGTGCAGGTTCGACTCCTGTTCCGAGCATTTTAAGTATGAACAGGTTATGTCTAAGCATAGCCTCCTGACAATTGAGACGAATTGCGCACTGGGCCACTACTGGGCCAGTGCAGATCAGGAGGCTACTTTTTATGGCATATATAGAAAAAAGAATACACGCGTCAGGAACAATCACATACCGCGCCCGCATCCGATTGAACGGATCACCGGCAATCTCCGAATCGTTCCCCACGAGACGCGAAGCAAAAGAATGGTCTGCCAAAATGGAATCCGACGTGAGGCAGGGTCGCTATTTTGGAAGATCAGAGAGCAAAGAGCGCACATTCGATGATTTAATCCACCGCTATCTAGCGCAAAAAGCTCCAAAAAAATCTTTTGAAAAATATAACAAGCAGCTGTTGTGGTGGAAACGACGTCTTAAGGAGTATTATCTTTGTAATATTACCCCTGCGGTTATTTCAGAATTAAAAGAGCAGCTCCTTAAAGAGACAACACCGCGAGGATCCTTAAGATCCCAATCGACAGGGAATCGCTACTTAGCTGCGCTGAGCGTTGCCTTTAGCACAGCTGTGAAAGAGTGGAATTGGTTAAAAGAAAATCCCGTATCAAAAATTTCACGCTATAAAGAAGGCAAACCACGGGAGCGCTTCCTAACCAAAGACGAAATAGAAAAACTACTAACCATTTGCAAGGCGAGTAGAAGCCCCCATCTCTACGCTGTTACGCTTTTTGCCATATGCAGCGGAGCGAGGAAAGGAGAAATTCTTAACCTGAAATGGAAAGACCTAGATTTTGAACGCCGAACCGCTACGTTTAGAGAGACAAAAAATGGAGAAACGCGAACAATTCCTCTCAGTTCTCCTATAGTTAATTGTCTATTAGACGAGCGGAAAAAAAGAACAAGAATAAGCGAGTATGTCTTTCCCAGTGAAGATGGCTCGCAGCCCGCCGACATCAGAACAGCTTGGGAAAATGCGATAAAGGAAGCAGGATTAACCATATGCTTCCATACACTCAGGCACACAGCGGCTTCTCATTTAACCATGGGAGGAGCATCCATGATAGAAGTAGGCGCCATTCTTGGACACAAAACCCTATCAATGGTAAAACGGTATAGTCATCTATCTGTTGCTGCAACGGCTAAAGTGCTAAGCCGCATGAACGAAGAGGTCTTAGGAAATTTAGAGCATGGTACGTAACGAAGCTCATGTACATTTAGAAGAGAGGCAGGATTATAAGCAGCTGCTCAAAACCTGTCTTTCTATTAGTCTCGAACAAGATTTAATCAAACTCGATTCCTTAAAAAGAAGCGTTGCACATCTCTCAGCAGAATTTCATCAGCAAGTAGACTTTTTCAAGCAGAAAATCTCGACAATGCCCTTTTTTGCATTCATTCTTTTATGGGCAGAGCGAATGTGCCAAGACAAGATATATGGAAGCCGTCATCTGACAATGATGAATGATCTAATGGAGACAAGATTATTATCTGTTGTTTCAAATGAAAATAAAGCGGAATCTTTGCAAGATTTATCACAACAAGATCCTTCCCTGATCATTGATAAAATTCGTTGTTATAAAGAATGGTCTATAATCAAAAGAGAAGATTATGTGCTTTTATATCGAAATTTTTCTGAATGGCTGTCAAAAGAGACATGCGGTTATATCCCCGAAGCAAGAGATGCTGATCGCTTAGCAACACATAAAAGACTTGTCCCCTTCGAAATATATATCGAGATTTTAAGCCATCTTGATTTACGTGAACGAATTTTAGCCAAGATGTTTTACCTAGGTGGGCACAGAGGACTTGAAGAAGTTCTTTCAATAAAAATAGAAGATATTGATCCTTTGAAAGGGTGCATTCTTTTTTCTGAACACGTCTTTTATTCTAAGCATCTCTTTGATGATATTGAGGCATATAAACAAGATCGAAAGAAGGGCTTCCTTTTCCTAGGAAAAGATGGTGAAAGGATCGCTCATACAACACCTTTTCGTGCCCTAAAAAAAGTTGTTTCTGAACTGAAGCTAGATCCTGAATTTACATTCCGTGAATTGACTAAAAATATTTAGTTCTTTTCTTTACTCTTGTGAGTATAGAGGCTATCCGAAATACGTCACTTGATGTTGTCCAGACATCATTTTTTCTGACCGAGACATATCTTCAATGTATTGAGCTGTTATTTTCAATTTTGCCCAATAAATTCCGAATGAATTCCATCGCTTCTTCTTTGCTACTCATTGAAGCAGATAATCTATAGCAATTTCCTCCAACTCTTACACAAGGCCAGTAATAAGAAGTCAGAGGAAAGTGATCAACATAAAATCTAGTCGCAGCGGCTAAATTAATAATGCAATCATCGCATTCATAGAAATATGGCTTAGTAGTTGAAATAGATCGTTCTTCTACTTGGTGAATGATGGGGGGTGGGATGTAATTTAAACCCATTTTGTGTCCTTCAGTTGCAATGAGCTGCTCCAACAATATTCTTATTTGGATTCAGCCTTAAAGGGTTTTCCATTGATTTCACTTAATGAGCCCTTGTTAATTTGTCCTAGATATTGTGGAAGCTCTAATCCCGCCAAAGAAGCTATGTCATGTAGCGCTGGCAGCGATTTAGTAAATTGGCTGATAAAGTTTGCGGTCGATGATCCTTTTCCATCAGAACAGCCGCTATCCCACACAGTAATTTTGTCGATTTTGATATTCTTGATCGCTTCAACTTGCAATTTTACGACTTCTTCGAGCTTTTCAATAAGTAACATTGTTGCAGCGCTTTTAGCATCATCTCCACAAGCTTCATAGAGCTGTTTATAACCTGTAGCTTTAGCGTCCAACAGCTTTTGGATTCCTTCTGCTTCAGCTTGTCTAATTGATAGGATTGCTTCTGCTTCACCGCGAGCAATAATTACTTTACTTTGAGCTTCAGCTTCTGCATCGATTTGCATTTTTCGTTTCTTAATTTCTTGAGGGACAATTTGTTCTGCCTCTAGAAGTTGAGCCTGTGCTAAAGCACGCGCTTTTTGAATCATCGCTTGAGCATTTTGCTTCGCTACTTCACTACGCTGAACTGCTTCTGCTTCTTTTTCCGCTAAAAGAGCATTTGTTGAAGCCATTTGAGCCTTAGATTCGTTTTCACCTTTGATTGCTTCGGCATTATAAGATGCTACAGATACTCTGCGGTCTCTTTCGGCTAAGGATTTACCGATGTCACCTTGCTTTTCTTGTTCTGCAACATCCACCTTTGCTTGATTCACAGCCATTGATGAAGCCTTCATTCCAATGCTTTCGATATAATTGGACTCGTCGGTTATATCCGTGATGTTGACGTTCAATAAAGTAAGTCCAATCTTATGCAATTCTGGCTCAATGTTTTTCTTAATAGATTCTAAAAAGCGCTCTCTGTCTTGATTGATTTCCTCTATTCGTAGCGAAGCCACTGTTAGTCGAAGCTGACCAATGATAATTTCTGTGGCCATGGATTCAATTTCTTTGTGACCTAAGTCCAGCAATCTAATAGCAGCATTGTTCATTACATCTGAGGTTATACCTATTGCGACGGTAAAGGTACTGGGCACATTAACCCGAATGTTCTGATGAGAAAGAGCTCCTTTGAGTGGAATGTGTATAGTGCGTGGTGTTAAATCTAAGAAGGCATATCCTTGGATCAATGGCCATATGAATGTGCCTCCGCCATGATAACATTGAACTGTCTTGCTGCCAGCTACTCGGCCATATACAACTAAAACTTTATTTGAGGGGCATCGGCGATATAATTTTGCCAGGAAATACACCGTTGAAAATAGGAACAGCAGAAACCCTGCGATTGTGATACTTAAATAGGAAATGTCAAACATAAATACCTAATTCATAATGGAATGACGACAACTGTTTTGCCGTCTTTTTTTTCAATAATTTTTACTCGGCTAAACGAGGGTAGGTCTTCCGCATGAAGGGAGATGGCATCAATTTCATGCGTTAAATTTTGTAGTGAGATGGAGATTTTGCCTATTCCCCCTTTGGGGATGCGATGATAAACATACGCCTCTTTACCAATCGCGTCTTCGATTCTGTAAATGGTTCCAGAACTTTTTAATTTTTTGGCTAATTTTAAAATAGAGCGTAGGATAATAGCGGCAAACGTCCCCGCGGATAGCGAGATTCCAATCGTTGTGATGTTTGAAAGTTTGAATTGCTTTTGACATGTTAAGGCTGTCCATCCAAACATCATTAGGAATCCAGTAATAGTTTGTATAGATAGGCATTTGAATTTTCTTCCATCAACGGCATCGCTGCTGCTGTCATGCTGATCATTGGACAAAGCGTTGTTTGCGTCGAGGCTATCGTGATCAGCTATTCCAAAAATATTAATCAAGAATTGGATAAAGAAAATACCTGAGCCGATGAGAGCACAGGCCCAAAAAATCGAACCAGATTTGATTAATTCGTTAATGTAATAAAACATAAGCGATTGATTTTTTTTTGCGTTGATTGTATGCAAAATTCAATTTAATTTCAATGAAAATGACTCGATGCAAGTCTCTGAATTAAACGATGAGTCCATTGTGAAAAAATGATGCTTCGAAGAGCAAATAACGACATTGTGCCTTTTAAAATTTGAGCCGGACATTTCGTTGTTGATCTTTGTGGCAATCTCATAAACAAATCAGCTTTATTCAGTTTGTGATTGATTTTTTCGAACGTCCTTCCGTTCTATTGAAATCCTTACCTTCCTATTTTTTTTCGTGTGCACGCAATGATTAGTTGCAAAAAAATAATTAACAACGCTATGTTACGTAGCGTCTCAGTTGTCAGGAGGATATATGCAAATTCTCGAAACCATCATCCCGTTACGGGATTATTGCCGAAACCATAAATGGCCCAGGTTGCCACAGTGGCATCACTGGATTTATGCAGGATCACCCATTGCAAAAGCGTGCATCAAGAAAATTGGCGGAAGATATTTGATCGATCTCACCGCCTTCCAAAAGTATGTAGAGAATGCGACGTTGCAAGAGAAAGGAGATTAAGATGAGGTTATTCTCCCGCTTGCGTTTTCGTTTGACGCATGATTTCACAATGATTCATCCGGGATTAAGGAAGGATCAAATGAAAATGCGCAATAGAGCGATGATAGTTCATGCTATCAAAACATATTCCATTTGGATGAGAGTCAGCTGGAAGCTTAAATCTAGCAAGATTCTAAAAAAGAAAAAACCCTACGTTACAGCGCAGGGCAATCCATCCAAAATAAGCACAACTTCCGAAAGCCGCTCATTAAAGAATAGGACTTGTATCTATGATATCAGATCCAATAGTAAAAACAAGTGAAATTCCCTATGATGAATCTTCTGAGAATCTGATTGAAAAAATCACTAATTCACCCGAGGAAATAGTTCTTAGAGAATTTAATAAAAGGTACGCCATCGTGCGTACCTCGACTACCTACATTTTGGTTCAAAAAAATGAGACCTGCTTTGAACTTGATTCTCGTCATTCTTTTTTAAATTTCCATGAGAATGATTTTTTTGTCACTTCCGAGGGCAAATCTAAGAATAAAGCGAAATTCTGGCTCAGGCATCCATTGAGAAGAACCTTTGAGAATATCATATTCGACCCGTTAAAACCTGGAGACCATAAAGGGAATTTCAATATTTTTAAAGGATTTTCCCTAGAACCAATACAAGGTGATTGCAGTCTGTATTGGCAGCATGTACATGATGTTATTTGCAGAGGGAATTTTGAATATTACTGCTACGTCAGAAAATGGATGGCTTGCATCATCCAAAAGCCCAATCTATTGGCAACGGCATTGGTTCTTCGAGGCTTGCAAGGCACAGGAAAAAACAAGTTCGTCGAATATTTTGGCAAACTATTCGGTCCTAATTTTCTCACTGTTACTAATCTGGAACATCTTACAGGCAAATTCAATAGCCATCTCAAATATGCCTATTTGATTCATGCGAATGAGGCGATATGGGGAGGGTCCAAAAGAGAGGTAGGGGCAATTAAAGCGCTCATTACTGATCCTACTATTATTGTGGAGGGGAAGGGAAAGGATGCGGTTCCTGTAGATAATTGCCGGCACCTTATTGTGTCCAGTAATGAAGATTGGGCGGTCCCTATGGATTTAGATGATCGCAGGTTTTTTGTACTAGATGTCTCTTCTCATAGAAAGGAAGATGTTCCCTATTTCAAAGCGCTGGATCTGCAGATGAATTTTAAAGGCGTGAATGCCCTTTTATTCGATCTCTTACAAGAAGATCTTACAGATTACGATCCTCGAAAAATGCCAGCAAATGATTTTGGGTTTGATATGAAGATGAAAGCAGCCAGCAGTGTGGAGAAATACATATATGAAGCCTTAAAGGAAGGAAAGTTCAATTTGACACCGGGTTCCGATCCGAGTGCTTGGAGGCCGATGTCATGCGAAAGAGTCTATTCTTACTATAAAACATGGGTTGAATACGAGGGTTTAAAACGTGAAGTCAGTGCAGAGTTTGGGAAACGTCTAAAGCGCATTCTCGTTGTGGAAAAAAGTCGGCGGTGGCTTGGTGATATTAGAGTTTGGGGATATGAATTTACTTCATTGGAAGCTAGCCGAAGGGCTTTTGAAAAATTTACAAAACAATCTTCAAAAATTTGGGACGATTGAATGCATATTTGTCCAAGCGGTCCAAGCAGTCCAAGTAAAAAAAAGCGTCAGAAAACAAATGTCATTAAAATATCAGCGAATAAGATGTTTGGACCACTTGGACTGCTTGGACCATTCTATAAAAACTTCAAATTTATTTTGACTGTAGAGGAATGGCAGTCTAAAATCTTTAATTATTTTTTTGGAGAGGTTATATGAGTAAAATTTTTTTGTATCTTTTGATTTTGAGCGGTTTTTTTATCAATGAAATATCTAGTTCGAATCAAAGCGATGAGCTTCTAAGATCATCATCTTTTGAGAAAATTGCAAAGATAGACGAAGCTATTCTTTCTGAAACGCAACAAATACAGGATTTACAAAGTGTCTATGGTGTAACGGACGAGGTTTTGTGGCTATATAACCAGCTTGGGATAAGCTATTTTTTCAAAGGTGAATATTTGTCAGCATTAGACAATTTTGATTACATTTTTCAGCAGAAATATCATGATGAACAGAGCCTTCTTATAGGTGCGGCGCTTTGGGGAAAAGCAATTTGTCATGCGTGCCTAGATATGTCCGATGAAATGATGCAGGATATTCATATATTGGAATCATATTTTAATAGTCTCTTTCATTATAATTGCCCTTCGGCACGCAATAGAAAAAGGCTTGCATTTTCCGATGAACAATCTCATTATTCCAACTGGATCATGAAGACCAAACAAGTTCAATTTGCAAATCCCAATGAAAATATATCCGCAGCCCAATGTAGAGACAGGGTAACGGGATCTGCAAAAGCACTAAGAGATTTTATTGCTCCTCTAATTCGTGACGTCGGAAAACAGATTATTTTTATTCAATTTATTAACGTTTTGGAAGATCGAGGGATTTATTGCTGTCGTGATGGAAGTATTTGGGTTTCTTGTGTTACGCCGATCATGCAAAAGCTCGAAAATTGGAAAGTATTTGGTATTCCCGCAGATCCAGCATGGGACTAAAACTAAAGGAAAAATATATGCGTTTGGGCATTTCGTTGCTTTCTCTCATTTTGTTGCTATGTTCCTGCACTTCTTCCGCTCAAAAGAAGGAGAAGTCATTTGCAGAATTAAACCAACTTGAAAATATTCCATTTGAGCAACTTAAAACAGTTCGAGTGATGCCATCCTTTGTTTCCGATAAAGTAGATCAAAAATTGCTCAGACAAACAATTATAGATAAATTTGGAACAATTGGTGTTGTACATACACCGGATGACACCTCTTTAGAGAAAGTGTTAGATGCGCAAAAAAAACCATTCGCCATTTTAACGATGGATGTTAAAGAAATAACAACTTCAGACTATGAAAAGACCTTTCCAATCATCAGCCTTTCCTGCAGGATGTATGAGGAAGCCGAGCTGGTATTAAATAAGCAGCAGTCGATGAGCAATGTATGGGAAAAAACACGTTATATTGAGCTTCTTCCCGATCAAAAAGCAACTACTGAGGCAATCAGCGTAGAGATCGACAAATTACTCCAGGAGTTTTCTGATAGCTATTATAAGGTCAATTCAAAGTCACAAAAACTCGAATTCTATATTGGGAAGATTGTAGGTCATGCTTCGTCAATTGTGCCTAGCCAATCGGGCATACTGATCCAACCAACATCTTCATAAACTATCCATGGAGCTTTAGGAATGTTCTCTTGCAAAAGGGGTTTATGAGGAAGATCTCCTTTGCAGTAGGATTTCCATTGCTTACCTGTTTTTAATTTTAACTTTCTCACAAAACTGCGAGCTTCTGCAAACGACAAATAAGGTCTGAGTTGGGTCGCTTTTTGATTTGTGCCTAACCAGTTTCCTACGCCTAGCCATCCTTTATTTTTATAGACTGAATGCGGATCTCTTGGGATATTCTTTGGAAGGTTGGGTTTGTTTGATAGCTCTCCAGAACAATATCGGTGCCATTCTTTCCTGCTTTTCAAATTTAGAGAATGGACGAATTTTTTGGCTTTTTCGTATGACAAAAATTGTCGAGAGTGAGGAGATGGATTATTAGTTCCTAGCCAGTCTCCATAGCCTCGCCATCCAATACGGGCATAAGCTCTTTCGGGATGAGTAGGAATGTTTTGCGGTTTAGTTCCTAAATGAGAAAGTTTCCCTTTGCAAAAGAGTCCCCATTCTTTGGTGTTTTTCAATGCTAGGGTATGAACATAGGCTTTTGCGTCATCAAACGTTAGGTAAGCATTAAATGCAGGGGAGGCTCTTCGGCTGTTCCCAAGCCAGTCCGGATAACCAGCCCATCCGTTTGCTTTATAAGTTCTCTCTGGCTTTAAAGGTATATCGGGAGGTAATTTTGGTCTGCCGGGTAATCCTGTTTGGCAATAATGCTTCCATTGAGCAAGTGTTGTTATTTTTAATGACTGAACAAATAGCTTGGCTTCTTCAAAACTCCTGTAGTCACGACGAGTTGGTATATAGGAAATACCAAGCCAGTCACCCCAACCTACCCAACCTTTTTTTCTATACGTAATCTCTGGCCTTTTTGAAATGGTAGAAGGTTTGGGTGGTTTCTCAGGGAATTTATGATTACAATAGGCATACCATTCGGTAGAATTTTTCAATTGCAACTTATGGACGAAAGTTCTTGCCTCATCAAAGGGAAGATAATCTCTCTTATTATAAGAAATAAAACCACTGCCAATCCAATCTCCATCGCTTTTCCATCCTTGATTTTTATAAGTAAGACGTGGATGTGCAGGAATGTCAGATGGTTTCGGAGGGTAACCAGGTAGTAAATTTTTTGCATACAACAACCATTCTTTTTGGTTTTTCAATCCCAGTTGTCGTACAAAATCTCTTGCTTCTTGGAACGTACGGTATTTTCTTAGTCTTGGTGCAATAATGCCTGTTCCAAACCAATCGCCAAAGCCTTTCCATCCTTTCTGTTTATAAGTTTGGTTTGGATTGGCTGGAATATCTGCGGGAAAACGAGGCAATCCTTCTAACAAGCCTTTGGTATATCGTCTCCATTCATTTTGACTCTTCAGTCCTAATGATTGTACGAAGGAACGAGCTTCTTCAAAAGACCGGTATTGTCTTCGCGAACATGCAATATATCCAGTTCCTAACCAATCTCCCCAAGATGTCCATTCTTCATAAAATTGATCGGGTGCATTAGGAATATTATTTAGTTTCAGTCCAAACTGTAGATTTGTGCCTTTGCAATATTCTTTCCAGTCATCTTGATTTCTTAGCTTCAATTTTTGAACAATGGACCTAGCTTCTTCATAGGAGAGGAATATTTTTTTCTTATTTGAAATATTCTCAGTTCCCAGAAAATCAGCCCAACTGATCCATCCATTTTTTTTATACGTGTCATCAGGTTTTGCGGGTATGTTATTCGGCTTTAGGGGTTTATCTGTCAGTATTCCTTTGCAGTATCGTCGCCACTCTTTATAGGACTGCAAACCTAGGGTATGTACAAACCGTTTTGCTTCTTCAAGAGATCTCCAAGAAAGAGGAGCTATTTTATCAACAAAGCATAGCTCAATGCTCTTGTTTAAATAAGCGAGATCTATGTCTTTCCCGATGGGGATATCTACTTCAAAAGGTGAGTAGTCTCTTAGAAAGCCTCGTTTGGGCTTATTGGGGAGTGCTCGGAAATATTCGATGATACGTTCATCTTGCGTAGCAAGAGAGCGTATTAATTGGAGAAGAGCAGCATAGGTTTTATTTTTGATGGATTCTAAGCTATCGCTGATTTCGTCGATGAGAACAGGGACTATAATATAACTCATTTTTTTGACTGAATGAGGTCTCAAGGCTCGCCCCACTGCCTGTGCAATATCTATTTTGCTTTTCTTGGGATCGGCAAACAAAATGCTATCGATTCTAGGTAGATTTACGCCCTCGGTTAAACAGCGCACATTCGTGATCAATCCTGTAGGAGCATTTATAAAATCTCGAAAAATGCTTTTCCTCAAGCCAGCAGGGGTGGATCCTTCTATATGAAAAAATTGCAGAGCATCGTTATTGAATAGCGTTTTCGCGTAAAGCATTTGAGTTTCTTGAAAAGTTTTAGCTCGAACCAAACTACTGTGATAAGACAAAGCATGAGTGAAGCCGTATTTTATATAGGCTTTTCTCAATGCAATAGCTGAGGCAAGGAGCTGTGACTCAACTTCTTTTTTCCAATGTTTTCCAATCGGTTTAACATAAAAATTTTGTTCTATTAGGGTTTTTACTTCTTGTTCTGTGACATAAATAGTAGCGATTTTATAGTCACACAAGACCCCATCTTCTATCGCTTCTTTAAAGGTATATAGATGGATCGTTTTCCCGTATACATTCTCTTGGTCCATGCTTAAGATTCTATCCGAGTCGCCTCTAAATCGTCTTTCTGTAGCAGTCATGAATAATCTTTTATTGATTTTGATGTTGTCATCAGAAAGTAAATGCGTAAACAGACTTCCTTTTTGCCCTACTGTCTTGTGGGCTTCATCCATGATGGCAAGATCGAATGTAAATGCACAACTTTGTACAGCGTCAGAAAGAGCCAAGCCGCTCTGGTAGGTAGAGAAAACGACTTTGAATTCTGATTTGTCATGCCTTAACCAATTCGCAATGGCTTTTGGATCGGTAACTACTTCGATTCCGAGGTCTTGAGGAGTTATTTCGCTGTGATCGAGGCTAACAGCATTTACTGTTTTATCGCTACATACGCATATCCACGAGACGTCGATATTGTCCGCAATAAACCTTTTTGCCCACTCCTCTAAAGTTTGGTTAATTAGGCTAAGACTCGGCACAGCAATTAAAATAGAGCGAGCATTGAGTTCTCGGGCAATCCAATAGGCCGTTAGAGTTTTTCCAGCAGAGCAGGGGTGAATCAGTTTTCCTCTGCCATTTTTTTGAAAATACGAAGCGGCAGCGATCAAAGCCGCGTGTTGGTGTTTTCGAGGAGTTAGTTTGGGGGAAGTAGCTTTTTTGCCTTGAAAAAAATCTCTGATATTCTCAAAAAAATCAGGTTCTAGAGTAGACCAAACATCTGATGTGCAGAAGCTTATATTGTCTTCGTAAAGTGAGAACTTATGACTTATCTTGGATGTGTTAGTACATATCAAGGCATGAGAAATATTTCTGCAAATATTAAACGACAGGTCGGTAAAGGTACTTAGCTCTTGTCGGTTTAGGGAATGGGTTTCGTTCTTTCGGTACTTGCTTTGGATCGCCCAAAAAAGCCCTTCTTTTGTTTCTGCGATTAGGTCGATCCCTTCATCACTGTTGGGAAGGTTTAGATGGGTCCTGACTTCGGCTGGTACGTGCTCAAAATTAAGAAGCCATACATTTTTCAATTTTGTTCGATATTTTGGGTGTAGTGTTAGGTAAAATTTTATTAACCACTCAAAGCAATCTCCTTTCTCTTTGTTAGAAAGGAGTTTAATTTTTTTGTTAAAGTCGTCCCAATTGCGCGAGGAAATGAGAATTTCTTTTGCTTTATTGAGAAGCATTGATCCTTACTTTGTTTGGAAAACAAATTGCGTTTTTGTGGATCTAAAGGTAACATTCCATCGGATATAAGTCAATGATTATGGCTAGGAGGATGAACAGTTATATACGATGATGATCAAAAAGTAGGAGCACCCGTATACACAGTGCAAGATTTTGAGACTTCAGGATGGCAAGAAGCATTTAAAGAGAAAAAGTGTTCAGCTCATATCAGCAGCAATCTATGGACTTTGGCTCAAAAAGCTGAAGAAAGAGGAGAAGTGATAAGGGGCAAGTTGCTTCGACTTTTAGGCAATGTGTGTTCTATGGCGTTGCAACCAATGAGTCCAAATGTGCCTTTTTGTCCTTCAATGGTACTAAGGGATAGGCGCTCCGCAGGCGCAGATGATTTTAGTGAAGCCTACATCGATTTCTTTCAGCAGATTCTGTCTTCCATAACCGAGCCATGGCTAACAGCGCGTTTAGCCGATTTGATTTGGCTTCGCCATCGAAAAGTAAATATTGGGTTGATGGCTATTGATGCCTACATCGAGATGCCTATTACTGAGGAGACATTTTTTAACGAAGGCGATTTGTATTGGATGCGAGCGCTTCGCTTAACGCGTATGCTAGGAAAGACTGCTGGGAATCGAGAGAAAAAGATTGAGAGCAAACTCTTTAGTGCGTGCAACGCTGCTGGAGTGGAAGATGGTTTTCTTGGGCGTAAGCTCGCGAACATATTGCGGAGTTTCGACTTAGGGGTAGATCGGAGAGAGATGGTAGCTGACAAGATGTGCACTTTGGCTGCGCAATTCCTAGAACGAAAGGACTATTATCAAGCCAGGGACTATTATGAAGCGGCGCATATTTGGCTCTGTGACGCTGGGAAAAAGGAAGCCTCTTTCCAAATAATTGCGTCTTTAGCAGAGACTTGGTGCATAGAGGCATCCGTCTATGAATCAGACGATAATTTTATAGGTGCTGCGCAGTGTGTTGAGAAAGCAATCCAATCTTATCGACGGATTCCTCAAAAACACCGAAAGAGCCTAGGCGTAGAACAAAAGCCGCGGAAGTTGCAGGCACAGCTGAACAAAATTGGGCCGCGGATATCGGAAAATTTGATATGTCTATCGGTGCCGTTGCCAGTTGAGAATATCAAGGAAATGGCGCAGAAAGCACAGGAATGCGTGCGAGGGAAGGGATTGATCCAAGCTTTCACTGGTTTGCGAGAGTTGTACGGAGGGATAAAACTAGACGCTTCTAGGGCTAGGGCAAAAAAGGAATTAAAAACCTTCCGTTTTAGTATGTTCGGCTCCACGACTGTCATGTCACCTGAAGGACGTGTTGTAGAAAAAAGACCTGCTGTTGCTTTAACGATGAACGATGCGGATTCACATGAAATTGCAGTGCACGATGAAATGCTAAGACATTACCTTCTTGAGATTGGTCTTGTTGCTAACGGTTACATTATGCCTGCCCTAGAAACAATAGTGACAGAACATCGCTTAACTGAAGAATTTTTCGCTACTTTATGCCAGCAGGCTGTGATCGTACCGCCTAAGCGTATAAAAGCTTGGGGAAGGATGTTGTTTGCTGGATATGAATTTGATTTTGATGACGTGATTCATCGGTTAGTTCCTCAGATGGAAGAGATGGTGCGATATCATCTCAAAGCTGCCAGTATAGTCACCACAGCAATCGATCCACAAGGTATCGAGGACGAAGTGAATTTGGGCGCTTTATTGGAAAAGCCTGAGGCTGTTTCTGTTTTTGGACAGGAGCGGGTATTTGAGATGGCAGCTCTTTTTCACTGGAAGTTAGGGCCTAAATTTCGCCATGAGTTGGCGCATGGGCTCTTAGAAGACGAGCATTTTGCATCGCCTCTTGCTGTTTATGCGTGGTGGTTTGCGCTCAAACTTGTTCTGAGTCCTTTTTCATCCAATCGTTAACGAGTACATTGTACATGCCAAGCGAATGTCTTTTCCTGCTCTTGAATGGCAATAGATAGAGCAAAAGCTTTTATCTAACAGCGTGTGCTGCTGGCTTTTGTTTTTATATGGGTCAACCATTGATCGCTTCATGCTAAAAAATATCAAATAATGATTGCATATTGATGAAAAATCGAGCAATGCATGATGATGATTGTGTTTTTAGAATCGCAAATAGTGATTTATTTTTGATCCTAAAAAACCCTAGTTTTTTCAATATCTAGCAATTCGTCCCTTGAATGGGCTCTTAACTCTTGATTGAGACATATAGAAGATTGAGTTCTTCGAATTTTAACAAACTTTTTAAAATTTATTGTGTAGGAGAATATATGTCAGTTTTATCAAAAAAATACACTCAATCAATCAATGACCAGACAGATCCAGCTCTTGAAGATCTTGTATCCGAGGCTCAAGCTCTTTTTAAAGTCTTAGATTCTATTTCGAAGAAAATTCGTAATCTTGAGAAAAAGCTAGATGAGAATAAGGCTTATTTTCCCTTTAAATATTCTGTTTTTAAAGAGAAAATCCTCAAACCGTTGAGCACTGATGCTTCCAACGTTCATGAGCAGCAAGCTGAATCTTATGTATATCTCGGGTACAATAGCTATGTAGAGTGGTATCTTTCATGGGATGAAGATGAAAACTCCAAACGCTTTCGTTTATGTCTTGTTTCGCAAAGGCAGGAATTTACTGTTGTGGATATCGAGGGGTACCCGACAGAGTCTAGCTCTCCCTTGATCAATGAAATTGTCTCTAAGAAGCCACTGATTGAAACAGATTTGTCCACAAGGCTCAAATTTGCTGAATATCTCCAGATCTTTATCAAGAGATTTCAAGAACATCTTCAATGCTACCGAACATCGATAGAAAGACAACATTTGGACTCTTTCGATGATGAGGTTCCGTTTTATTAAGTATTTTTCACACGCGTCTTTGCCAAGAGGTAAAGAAGTTTCTTGATTCTTGAATAAAGACGCGGATATATCGTCATGCCCGAAATGTGTGGGCACAGAAATTAATAATCATTTTGAAAAGTTTATTTTTAAGAGAAATATAACATGGAAATCAAAAACATAGTTACAATCGTTGGTGCAATTATTTGCTCTGTTGCTGTATTTTGCTTTATTTTTTTTATGGCTTTCGTTCTTTTCCCATTTCTCAGCAGCTTTGCTCCGGAAAAACGACTGGAAAAATTCATTGATACCAAATGTTTGCAAGGTAATGAAATCGCTATTCGGATTCGACGGCAAGGCATTCGATATTTTAGTGATAGAGATTGCAGATTAGTTCGCGCTGCAATCGAAGGCAACGAGCATGCTATCAAAGCTCTGAAACTGGAACCTGCTAATAATAAAATAGATAGGTAAGCCATGTCTCAAGATCAGTTGATTGGCGCATTGCGAACATGTGAAAAATGTCATTGCGACATTGGTAAAAGGAATTCCAATCTCTGCAAGAAATGTTACTATAAAGAATATCATGTGAGAAATTATGCTCAGCTGGAATCAACCTGTTCACTTTGCGGAAAGGTATCTAAATTAGGACATAAAAAATATTGCGCTGATTGTAGAGGTAAAATTCCTAATAAATGTGTGGATTGCGGAAATGAATTTGTTTCCAAAGCGAAATATAAAAGATGTCCCAAATGTCAATACCATTGGTATAAACAAAATTGCCCTGAGAGTTTCGCGAGAGCCCATAAAAAAAGAAAAGCCACGGTGAACATGCAGCTCAGAATCAGTCAAGGATTGCCAGAAAATCATGTTTTTCATAAGGGTCCCAGAGGGGAAGGATATCTCAACAAAAAAGGATATAGATTAATGGTGATGAGGCATCCATCTGGCAAAGGACACATCAGAAAGTATCAACATGCTTTAGTCATGGAAGAGCGTTTAGGGCGCATGCTTACCAAAGACGAAAGAATCCATCATAAAAATGGAATACGAGACGATAACCGAATAGAAAATCTTGAGTTATGGACAAAAGCTCACCCGTATGGACAGCGAGTGGAAGATAAAATCCAGTGGTGTATCGAATTTTTGAAACTGTATGGGTACCAATGTCTATTGATCCAAGCAACGATGGGCAAAGAAGGGGGCTGAATTATTGCGAATCGCGCTAGGGTAGGGGGCTTGGCTCGTGCTTTGTCTTTTGGCGATGTGCATTTGCTCCAGATAAAAATTTTCCAATGACCTTGTATCAAATTCCTGATTTTTTAGGTTGCTTCGGTAGTATATGTGCTCGACTAGTTTATGGGGCAAACGAAGAAAAACACTATATTATTAGTGGGTCAATTTTGGGTCAGTACATCGCCTAATTGCTCGTAATTTTAGGTGATTTGAGGTGATTTTATTTTCTTTTCGGTGTTATCTTTCTCTATGAAAAGTCAGGAGGCATTACTGGATGTGAGGAAAGGGGCACGGACTTAAAATCCCCTCCGTTAATAGCGGGTGCAGGTTCGACTCCTGTTCCGAGCATTCTCATAATCAATGTGTTGTGAATAACAATTGTCAATTTTTCGTTAAGGCTTTTAGCTTAGTGGGTCAATTTGGGTCAGTGAAACACATAATTCATTAGAATCCTGTATGTTCGTGATAAGGCGTGATTTTTCTTGTGGATACTTAGGAAGCAGAAGTAAGCTAGATTGATGTAATAAAGGTACTCATTGGTTTCCTTTGAGTGCCTATGTTACATATAGAAATATGAAAAAGACTAAGCATCAATGTCTTCTTGATCCACCAAGGAATCAATTTTTTGTGGTGATCAAATCCAGCAGCGTCTACTTCATTTAGTTCTAAATTGGCCTTTTTCTTTTTCAAGCGCTTTTCCACATTCTGGATGGATTCAGCAGGAGGTATATTTTCGGGAAGAGTGCCTCCAATTTCTTCAATCGCTGATCGTACTTTTTTTCCTACCATTTCATGTGTGACCATCGCATCTCTGGGATTTTTGATGTTATCCCGCTTTAACTTTTCTCGTGTTTGCGACATCCTAAATTGATTGGCAATTAGTTCCGTTGTGCCCATTCGGTCCATCAAGTTTTCTTTGGGAGGAATGCCTTTGCGTGCTTTGATAGCATCCACCCCAAAGCCACCATATAGCCCTTTGTAACCAGTATCATGAAACATACCGAACATTTTATCTTGGACACCGGCTTCCTTTGCCGCTCCAGATAGTGCTTTAAATTCAGCAGTTGTTTGTTGACGTGTCTCTAGTCTTTCCAGATCAGCAGCTATTTGATCAGAGAGTTCTTGGCGCCTGGTCTGAATGGCGAAGTATTTTTGTGCCTGGGCGATTTCAGGCTTTCTGGGATCCCCATTCTGGGCGATGAGATAGCAGGCAAAGCGGGATAGATGCCAATCGACAATTTTTCTATCCGCATGACTTCCGATTGAGACCATTTTGTCGGCACAGACAAAATGGTGCGAAGGATCATTGCCCGATTCTTTGCAGGATTGCACGCCTTTTTTAACTGTAGATTCGAATTTTCTCCATTCAGAGTAGCCAAGGCAAGCTTGTAGGTCTCTGGCGCTCCAGTATTCGATGCCATGATCGTTGAGCTTTTTGAGCGATTCAAAGCTGTGTGTAGCAGGAATAAGGGTCGAATCTTCCATGATAATCCTAGAAAAAGGTTTTTAGGTAACGAGGATAGTCGACAAAAGATATATTGAGCAAGAATATGCTTAAAAAGTCTTTTCCATATCTGAGGCATGAGTTCTAAATTGCACTGCAAAATTTTGTGGGTCAAATTTGGGTCAGTACATCGCCAAATCTGAAGTGATTTTGCGTGATTTGCAGTGATTTTATGTTCTTTTTCGTGTTACCGTGCTCTATGAAAAGTCAGGAGGCATTACTGGATGTGAGGAAAGGGGCACGGACTTAAAATCCCCTGGCTGAATAAGCCGTGCAGGTTCGACTCCTGAGCATTTTAAGTAAATCATTTCAGCGAGAGGCTTTTCTTTGAATTTGAGGGCGATAGATCCCTTGATCAATGATTTCTAATAAACGAAGAGCTGCATGATTAGGATTTCTATCTCCAGATTCCCAAGCTTGAACGGTGTTTAAACTAACATTTAAAACTCTAGCAAAGATTCCTTGAGAATAATTCCCTCTAATTCTTTTAATCTCTTTAGGAGTATATGCTTTGGGAGGTTCTGGAATTTGAATGATTTCAGATTTAAGAGTGATTTTGCCTTTCTTGTAGGCGATGATTTCCTCGAGGCCTTTTTTTAAATCTTTGTATAATTTTCCCATAATTATCTCCTTTTTATGACATTCACTAAATTTTTAAGATCCTTTTTTTCGTCTTGAGTGATATCTTCTTTCTCATTCTTTGCATAAATGGTAAGCAAGAAGATCTCTCCCAATTCAACGTCATGAAAATAATAGCACACTCTAAAACCGCCTCTTTTACCACCAGACGCAGATTTCAATCGAATTTTTCTAACGCCTCCAGTTCCTTTAATGACAGCTCCAATTTCTGGGTTTTCGGCAATCATGCGCTTAAAATCGTCGAAATCTGTTTGTAGTACCTTACGAGTTCTTATAAAACCTATTAATTTATCAGCAAAAACCGTGAGTTGAGTAACTTTTATATTAATCATTAGTGTACCACAAAGTGGGGTATTGTGGTCAATCTTGGTTATAAATTCAAGGATTTTATGCTTTGATTCCCAATTTCTTTTCGGATCCAAGCCGATATTGGACGGAATTGAAAAAGCAACCCACTGAAAATGAAGAATTTATTCAGTTGTTCGGAAAAATCGAACAACTGAAATTGGAGTCTAGCGATGGTAAGAGATATTTGGGTGATACCGCTAACACGGAAACGATTTTTCGTATCATTCAGTCTATCCCTTCCCCTAAAGCAAAGCCTTTTAAAAGATGGCTTGCTCAAGTCGGATATGAACGAGTCCAAGAAATCGAAGACCCAGAGCTTGCAACCAAACGGACTCGTGCTATTTATAAGGCCAAAGGATATAGCGATGCATGGATCGAAAAACGGATGCGTGGAATAGCGATCCGAGAGGAACTAACTGATGAGTGGGATAAAAGGGGAGTTAAAATTCAACGAGAATATGCCATATTGACTGCTGAAATCTCGAAGGCGACATTTGGGATGACCCCCTCGGAATATAGACAGCATAAAGGTCTGAGCCAAGAAAATCTGCGGGATCATATGACCGACCTTGAATTGATCTTTTCCATGTTGGGTAAAGCGGCTACAAAGGAAATTGCGGTGAATCGAGATGACCAAGGCTTTGAAGAGAATAAACATGTAGCACAAATGGGCGGCAGAATTGCTAAAAATGCACGGCTTGAATTGGAGCAGGAAAGTGGAAAGCCCGTCATTTCACAAGAGAACTATCTGAGACGCCCTGATCAGCTTGATGTTGTGGAGTCTAGTGAAAATCAGAGCCAAGAGATAAAATAAGATATTTTGGTTGCTTCTTTCTTCATAGAAGATTGCAGGAAGAGATTGAAAAAATGCGCTCTTGCGATTTTCCTAGTTGCTATGAATTCTTTCCGATTCAAAAACCCAAGCATTATCTCTGTAAAGTTCAAGAGAATTCCTTTCACTTTTTCTATATTTCTGTGCTGGGCAAAGCATGTCTAAGGCTTCATGAGGTCGAATGTGATTATACAGATGCCTCCATTCATCAAAGTACTCCTGAGCATCTAATAAATTCTGAAAATTGTGATATTTTAATACTTCTTCTTTGAAAGTCCGATGAAATCTCTCATCCTTGCCCTGAGTCTAATTCGTTGGGATTGTCACGCTCGAACCGTATGAACCGCTGCCTTTTCTCGGAGGCTTCAGAAGCAATTTTACATTGACGATGAAGTATACGGTTGAAGGATGAAGTGCTAGGAAGGTTCTGATGACCTGTATATTAAAATTTGTCTTAGTTTTTTTGCTCCCCAGGAGGGATATTTATCGCGTTTAGACAAAATAAGTTCTACTTGCGTGCTATTGATTCTGGTTGGCATATGACCTGGCCGCCTGAAGCGGTTATTAAGTCCTAACGCGCCTTCCTTTGAATATCGATCAATCCATTTATAAGCAGTTTTGGGACTAATATTTTACTGCCTACAGAGCTCACTGATTGTTTCAGTTTTTCTAGTACTTGCTTTGCAAATTCCTCTCTTAAAGGCATAACTCCTCTGTTGTTCCATGGCATATTACCCACCTAAAATCCCTAAAGAGGAATAGAAGTGTAACCTATGTATGATACTATACAACATTTCGACGGCCATCCCACATTTTCAATGAGAATGCAAAAATATCATCTAGATATTTAGAAATGATAGCTGAAGCGGGGGGCTACAGTAAAAACGTAGCGCAAAGGTCTTGCTGTCTAATGAATCCAACGTAATTCGTGATGCTCGGTTATCATATTATTGCTGAGGGTATTTCAAAGTGTCTTATTTTGGCTTTAATTTTCTGAGACTTGGCAAGCAAAATATTCTTTTATCGCATAAGAAACGACTCTTGATTAGCTGTTGCTTTAATCGAGCGGTTTTTTCAAACAACAGCAAAATCTAAAGAAAACTCAGGAAAAATAGCTTTGATTTTTGATAGGGTTTTCAGATTCGGATTGCACTTCTTGCGTTCCAAGCGCTGATAGCTATTGATATTGTCAAAGCCAAGCTTCCTAGCAACCTGATGCTGTGTCATTCCATGTTTAATTCTGTGATAGCGTACGAGGAAGGAAAATGCGATTTCGGAATCAACAGGAACCTCTGCAATGTTTTTAGTTTTTTTGATCGAATCATCTGGCAGATTAGCAAGTCGTGTTGAATTTTCTGGTTCAGAAATATAGAGATTGAGCGCCTCTTGCATCATTTCACTCAGCTCTTTCATAGAATCAGCTTGAGTGAAGCATCCTTCTAGCTCTAGGCATTCAGCCCAAAATCCATTACCTTTTTTGTGTACTTTGAAATGATACTTCATAATTTTTTCCTCTACTCTTGCTCTACATCCTTTCTCAACTTGTATTCTAAGCCTTTGCTTAGTTCTTTATGATCAGAGATAATCACAGTTTTCTTCCCTTTTACGAGCTTCCAGTGGCTCCCTTTTCCGCTAATCGGCACTGCACACCTTCCCTAGAGAGAATCTTATCTTACTAAATATAGTTAGTATAGTCAACCTATTAAATTTATTTAGGGAGGGGGAATATAGTAGGGAAAAACGCGTAATGCCTAGCTGTCGAAGAGGAGAAGAAAACAGGATATATAATTGATATATCTGCTTGACAAGATTTACTAGTCCATACATTTAGAAGCTAGTTGTTCTAGCTTAAATAAGGCGGCTGTATGAGTAGTCAGAAATCAGAAGATCCGAAAGGGGGAACAGTTCCTCTTATCCTGAATCATTGCCCCGCTTTGCCCCTTTCTTATGACTTTGACAATAGCGTTGTGGAGAAAATCTCTGATAAGATCAGTCGACAATACGTCATAGGTTCTCAAGCGATGCTTGTTAAGTGGATATACAAAAAGGGAGCCATGATCCCTTTGCATTTTCACTCGCACGAGCAAATCACTTGGATCACAGAGGGAGTGGCTTTTGTAAAATCGCAAGGCAAAAGCTTTACTGTCAAAGCAGGCGGGGTCATCATTTTTCCCGCTTTTGTACCGCATGAGTTTTTTATTCCAGAAGATACGGTCAATATCGATATTTTTACTCCCGTAAGGGAAGATTGGTTTGCTCATTCTGAGTACTACCTGAAAGCTGGGCATAAATAGATGGATTATCAAAATACTCCTGAGTACAAGCGAGGGATGGAGATCTTCTGAGATATCCCATGACAGATCTCGAACTGATCTTTTCCATGTTAGGAGAGGCGGCGGCAAAAGAAATTGCAATGCGCTGAGACGCTCGTGGCTGTGATGAGAATAAAAGTGCAGCCAAGATGGGCGGCAAAATTGCTGGAGATGCAAGACACCAACTGGAGCCAAGATAGTGGTACGCACGTCATTTCACGAGAAAATTATTTGGGACGCCTTATTCCTATTCCTGATGAACAGAAACTTCTGGAATCCGACGAAGAAGTGAAATAAGTTTGTGGTCCACTAATTGACTAAAACTGCTATTAAAAACTATTCTCGACAGATGATGGTCCAGGCTCAACCCCCTCTTGATCAAATAGTTGAGTGTGGGATATTGTAGTTAACAATGAATTTGAGCAGACTTAAAAATCCCCTGGCTGAATAAGCCGTGCGGGCTCGACTCCTGTTCCGTGCAATTTAAGTATGAACAGGTTATGCCAAAGTATAGCCTCCTGACAATTGAGATGAATTGCCACTGGGCCACTACTGGGCGATGCAGGCTCTACCTGTTCCCAGCATTTTATTAAAATAGACGTGAGGTTTTATGAGCTCAATTGCGGAAAGTAATGACACAATTGCTAAATACGTCGATCAAAATAATTGGGTTGGTTTAGAAACTATTTTTAATTCTGCGAGGGGATATATTGGCGAATGGGGAGGGAGATACTGCTCTCATCAAACAGAAGGATCAATTTATCTCGAGCATATTTGTTGGAGAATTTTCCGCCAGGACTGTGCTACTCCTTTAAAAGAACTACCTACTGAACAGCGACGCGCTGCGAATAATGTGCTTATTCAATTGAGACGAATTTATGATGAAACAGAAACCCAGCGACAACTTAAAGGTCATTGTTCGTTTGCCAGTGTTACAACGAAGCTTTATGATTTTTGCAATCAAATACGTCATGATGGGTATCCGTCAGGCATTGACCGCTGTGAAGACGTAATAAGGCATGGATTGCAAAATCCGATCAAAAGCGAGTAGTGTTAGAAACATTTTAGTTTTTAGAGATGCTAGCAGCGTCCTCCGCTTTTGAAATGGGTCGTGTACTCTTTCTGAATGGAATTCCCGGAATTGTTTTTGGTTGGTTGTATTTGGTTATTGGTCCAGAGGACGTTGGACAGAAATAGCAGCTTTTATGGCGGATCTTATGATTCAGGTGTTTTTAATTTAAAATTGCTGGTTGAAGACAATAGATCTTAAATGGGGTGGATAGAAAAATGGATATTTTGATTTTGCAATAAATCTTCGGCCTCTTCTAGCATTTTTTTTCTGGGTTTTTGATCGTCCTGTTGTCGTATTGCGTCAAAAAAATGCCCGTGGATGTCGGAGAGAATATGATAGCGCAGTTCTCGAAAAAAAATATTGCGATCTGGATAAGCGAAAAGGCCTTTTTTATTCGTTCGAGAATCGTAAAGGAAATATCCCTTGCGCCCATACTGGATAGTAAGCATATGATTAGGAAGATCAAAGATCCCTACAAAATCTTGCGATTTTGGAAAAAGACGCATGGCTGTTTCCCAAACATTTTGATACTTTTCTGCAGAGGAAAGGACTGGAAATTTTTTAGATCTTGGAAACGTACCGATGTGATATTTTCTGTTTAATTCTCTTAAGCATTTAATAGTGGATACTTTTTTAGTCTGCTTTAGATTTTTTTCTGCAGCGATTTTTTCCTTTCCAGGTAGCTTCGCAATTTCTTTTTTATGTACATTATAAGGGGCTTGTATATTGCAATAAGCATCGAGATGAAGATAACTGAGGATTTGGTGATAAAAAAGGTCTTCTTTTTTTACAAGAGCTGCACTTTGCTGCAGGGATTCACTTTGGTTGCGTACAATTTTATCAAAAAGAGAATTTGCTGCACCGGCGCACGTTCCCTCGGTGAGCAATGTTGTGAAATATTTTAAAATCTCACTCTGTGATGCGATGTCCACCGTTTTATATTTCAAATATTTCTCTAACTCTATTGGATAATCTTTTTGAATTTGCGCGATAGCATCCTTAAGCGCCTCTTGTTCTATTTCGTCATCTATCCGCGGTGCTATGCGGAATCCAAATTCATGTAAAAGATAAAATCCATACTTAAATTTAGGCGGGCTAAATTGGGCTGAAGTTGGTATTTTTGGCTTATGCGATTGACTAGCTCCTTCAATGAGAAGGGGTCCTAGTATTCCTAAAAATAGGGCAACTATTGGCCTGCCTTGGGTGATTAAAACGGCACTTATAGCAAGAACGCCTACTTGCGCAGCTTTTATATAATTAATATTTGATGTCATATTCCATATATTTTATTAAATATGAATAATTATAGCATGGAATTAAAATAAATAAAATAGTTTTTTTATTTTTTTATTAATTAATAGTAATAGAGTGAATACTCAAAAAAAGATAGGTAAAAAAATTCTCAAAAAATTTATTTACAGACAGCCTTCTTCAGTATGAGCAATGGACTAAAATTTCTTATACAGAAGAGAGAGTTATGATAAGGAAAGCTAACAATTTTTAGCTGTTAGCGTTTGCTGTTTTCTGAATCGTTTTCAGAATTAATTTCCACTCGCGCCAGTCTTTTTTCAAAGCCTTTTTCATTTCGCGGATCTGATTGCCGTCTAGAAAGTTTTGCATTTGTGCTAACTTGGCGGAAATATTTTCCGCAATTTCATTGACTTTATGAGCCATTTGAGAATCTTTTAACTTTTGAATGAGCTCATCCTTATGTTGCAGCAGGAGGTGCCGAGCAATGCGATAATTATTCACTCTTTTCAAGTCATAGGCAAGTCCTAGCTTGTAGAGGGTCCAGATCATCCATTTTGCAGGATCAAAATGGAACCATCGGATCCCATTGCGGTAATCGGAAGCAAAAGAATGATGGTAATTATGGTACCCTTCTCCGTAAGTCAAGAGTGAAATTAAATAGTTATCGACAGCGGAATGCTCGCGGCTGTAATTTTGCGTGCCCCAGTAGTGCGCAAGCGAATTGATGCACCAAGTGGTGTGATGTAGGAAAAACATTCTTACCCACCACGCGAAAATAAAGGCTCCAAGAAAATCGTTTAGAAGCCAGCCAACGGTTAGAAAAACGAAGGCGTTTGCGGCAAGCATACACCAGGCGTAATGTTTATTTTGAAATGCGAGCAATTTTCTTTGAGAGAGGTCGGAGACGACTTTGGGATCGATGGGATCCGTTTTGAAAAACATCCATAAGATGTGCGCCCACCATAAACCTTTTTTGACAGAGTAGGGGTCCTTGTCTGTATCGACGAAAGCATGGTGCAATCTGTGATCATTGGCCCAGCGAATAGCGCTTCCTTGAGTAGCTAAAGTACCAAAAAACAGCAGGATAGATTCAATGACGGGATGGACCTTATAGCAGCGATGGGAATACAGCCTATGATATCCGGCGGCAATGGCCATTCCCGAACAAAATACTAAACCGATCGTGATCAATACCAAGGCAAGGGATGGAACGTGATTCAAAAAATAAAGAGGCAAGGCAATTGCCAGAAATAAATGGTATCCGGCTATAAAAAGTAATACTGGCCAACAAATTTTCTTTTTCATATTCACCCATCATAACATTTTTCCAGAATTTGGGAAATAAAAGTCTTGAGCATCTTGTCTTTTACCCACAATTTCATTCTACCCAAGTTACTGAGCGATTGAAAATCTGGCAAACAAATGTTGCTTTTTGTCAAAAAAACGTTCTAAATCCTGTAAATTAAAATTTTAATTTAAGTCTAGTAGTTATTCGATGACAATTCCTAGATGATTGAGAAGGGCCAATACTTCGGGCTGTGAAAAGCGGGCATTCTTCAATGTATTGGTGAGAGGATTGATGGAATAGTTGATCGCACCGACGAAATGCGCTTTGCTGAGATTGCTATTATGAAAAGTGGTGCCTCTCAGATCTGATCCTGAAAAATTTGCTTCGGAAAGATTGGTATGAGAGAAGTGCGTCTCTCTAATTGCGCATTCCAGAAAGGGAGTCCCTTTTAGATTGAGATCGGAAAAATTGCAGGTGTCGATCAGGCAGTGATGGAATTGCACAGATAAAAATAAAGGATCGCATTTTCCAAAATTTACCCCGACGAGCTTGCACTCGCGAAAGACCAAACCTTGAAGACGGCATCCATCCATTATACTTAAGGTTAAATTGCATTTGTTCATTGTACACTCTAGGAATTTGGAACTTGTCAAATTCATTTTAGTGCAATCGCAATTTTCAAATGTGCAATGTGAAAAGATTTTGTGCTTGAGATTTTGTTCTGTCCATACACAGGAACGAAAAACTTTATTTTCAAATTCTTTTTCAGGTAAAGTGCTCATTGGAATTTTTAAGTTTAATAACATCTCTTTTATACTTATCCCAAGTATACAGGAAAGGCTATTTCGCATGTTTGAAAATATGAAAGTATTCGATTTGACGCATCCGCTTTCTGCGAAGATTCCTACGTGGAGTGGGGCCTGCGGGTTTTGCTTAGAGAAGAAACAGGATTATGACAAGAAGTTCCGCGTGCAGCATATGGATATGCAGGCTGGAATAGGCACGCATATGGATGCGCCGTCTCATTGCATCCCTCATGGAAAATCCATTGCCGATATTCCGCTTCAGATGCTTTTTGTTACTGCCTGTGTGATCGATGTGTCAGCAAAGTGTCATGCCGATTACGAAGTGGGCTTAGAGGATGTGAGAAAATATGAAAAGGATTACGGAACAATCCCCAAAAATTCTTTGGTAATTGCTTATACCGGGTGGTGCCGCTTCTGGAAAGATCCAGAGGCTTATCGCAATGCGGATGCGAGTGGCCAGATGCGTTTCCCCGCTTTTTCGAGTCAGGCCGTGGAATTTTTACTCAAAAGAGATATCGCGGGGATTGCAATCGACACTCTGTCCCCTGATTGCTCTGATGAGGATTTTACCGTGCATAAACTCATTTTGGGAGCAGGCAAATATATCATTGAGAACATTGCGAATGCCTTCCAGATGCCCCCGCTAGGAGGATACGCAATTGCTCTTCCGCTATTGGTTGAAGAGGCAACAGAAGCGCCAGTGCGGATCCTTGGTTTAATCCCAAAATAATCCCCTGTTTTTATTAATTTTGCATTCTAATATAATTTTATGAAAAAAAATTGGACTCACAAGCAAAGAGGGATTATCCTTGTCGCTGCGATATTGCCAGATATCTATGAGGGTGTCTACAAATTAGGCTTGGTCGATTTTTGGGATTATTTTGGCCTATTTTCGATCGATTTTTTGGGGATAGTATACGAAATGTTGATACAATCCCCAAAAAATCAATCGAAAATAGGCTCAAAAGAACCCGAAAATCGACAGAAGTTTAATTTGCAGACACCCTCTATGCTTTGAAGCATCGCAAAACAAAACCGATTCCACCTCCGCCCCCTTTGTAATATATTTGGATCGTTGAAATTAGGAGTTTTTATGTCAGGGCCAGTTAAAAAATCTCAAGGAGAAGTTTTTGTTTCTCAAAGCATTTCTACTACTTTAGTTGCACAATCCACTGAGCAGTCTCTTTGGGATAGGATATCCAGCATTTTCTGTTGCTGCTGTTATAAACAAAATTCGATACCGCAACCGCAACCGAGAAATTCTGATGATATGGCAGCGTTAGGCTATATCAGCGGCAAAAGGTATACGATTCCCCCCTCTAGCAGCCAAGATACATTTACAATCGACCAATCGGATCTTGTATATGATCAATTGAATAGTTTGGATTTTCAAGCAGCGCGAAGAGTAGTAGAAGCTCATAAGGAAGAACTTACTGAAGCACAATTCAAAAAGCTAAATGACATGCTAAATGAAATGGAGAAGGAATGTTTATTTTTGAATCCTCATTTACTGAGGCAGAATGTAAAAAATATTCCCGAAGTAGTATTTAAAGAAATTTGTGAAAACGTATGTCTTGTTGAAATTGTAGGCAGAGATAATTTACTTAAATACACTAAAACTAGTAAGAAATCCATTTCTCTTAAAGATATTAAATATCTATTGAACAGCAAATACGTGCTTAATAGTAATGAATTATTTCCTTGCTTTGTCGATAGAGATCCAAACTCATTAGAAGAACAAGTCGCATTCATTCGATGGGTAATGCAAAAATTCGAGCCCAAGTTTAAGCCGGAGTTCATTCCTAATAAAGACGAAGACTGTACGCTCATTCTTCAAGAGCACAAGAGACCAGTGTTGGAAATCGATCCAATCGCTTATAATACAAATAAGGAGCCCATACTGGTAATATTAAATGAAGAAACTATTGAATAAGAGACTGTTAACAGTCTTTAAGTGTCCGAAGTTTCTATGATCGAATCAAAGAAATTAGTTACTTTATATCAGGTGATTTGCGCTGCATTTTGTTCGATTGTGGTCCTATCCAATATTTTCTCTGCAAAAATGGTCCCGCTGCTCTTTTTTCCTTTTAGTATTCCAGCTGGATTGTTCGTCTATCCGCTGACTTTTTTTCTCAGCGATTTCGTCACAGAGATTTATGGGGCGAAAAGAGCAAAAGGAATGATCTATACGGCTCTGGGAATGAGCCTGTTGAGTTTTATCTTGATCCAAGCTGTTTTGCTTTTGCCGAATGCGGAAATTCAGCAGCAAAGGGCATTTGAGTCAGTTCTCTGCCTTAGCAGCCTCCGGATTTTTTCCTCATTAGCAGCTTATATGGCATCCCAGATTATTGCTATTTACATGTATGCGCTAATTAAACGCAAAACGCGCTTGCATTTTTTATGGCTGCGCAGCAACGGTTCGACCTGGATATCGCAACTCATCGATACGGTAGTGATAGACATCCTCTTTTTATATTGGGGGTTGGGCCTTGGATTTATGGATGTAGTGCCCGTTATGGTTTTTTCCTATATTTATAAGGTATTTTTTAGCATCGCATGCACGCCCTTATTTTACTTGTGCGTATATGCAATTAGGGGAAAAGTATACCGCGCCCACTCAAATTGTGCGCATTTTGACTCGACGAGACAAAGCCAAATCGAAGCGAAGCAATCCGAACGAGGAAGACCATTCCCGGTTGGGAAGGCTGACGAGGAGGAGCGATTTGGCAAAGTCGCAGCCAGTCAAAATGCACACAATTAGAGTGAGCGCGGTATAGATCAATCATTCATTTTAAATACGCAAAAATGATCTTCGCATGGATAAGCGACTCTCAGAAAAAAAATGCATCCCATGCAGCAAGGGTGCGCCTGTCCTCAAGGGAGAACAATTAGTTCGGTTGCACAAACAATTAAATAGCGAATGGAAGATTGTAGACGAGCATCATCTGGAAAGGCTTTATCTCTTTAAGAATTTTCAAGACGCATTGGCATTTGTCAATACAATAGGACGTATAGCAGAAGAAGAGGGCCATCACCCCGATATTTATCTCTCTTACGGAAAAGTCAAAATCCAATTGTGGACTCATAAAATCGATGGACTGTCGGAAAGCGATTTCATCCTCGCTGCGAAATGCGATCTAGTTATTTAGCAGAAATCCTGCACAATATTCATGTAGAACCCAAAAGTTGCCTGATGATTCAATGATCAAATCGTTTTCATGTGCAAAACGGGTTACTGCCTTTTTAACGGGATACCCTTCTTGCATGCCAATTTCCCAATCATCTCCGCAGATTTTTCCATATCCTTTAATCAGGGGAAAATAAGCTAAAAGATCGGCATAAACACTCTCTTCATCATGCGAGGCATCGACATAGACTAAATCGGGCTTTAATCCCTTTTTAACAAATATTTCCGCGGCTTCTAAAGTGCTCATCCGCATTGGAATGATTTTATGCGTCAGATTGGCGTGGATTATATTGGATAGAAATTGTTCATAGAGCGTTGGTATCGCACCTCTTTCATCTTCATTGCGATGATTTTCTTTGCTGCCTAACCAGTGATCTACAGCGTAGACAATCCCATTATCAGGCAGTACGCTGGCGATATGTCTTGTCGAACGCCCCATCCAAACGCCCAATTCGATGACAATTTCTGATCCAGTGAGTCTCAGGAGCTTATCCATTTGGGGCCTATTCGTATACCAGCCGTGTTCGTTAAAGGGCAGAAGCGCTGTTAGACGATTATAAGGTTCGGGAAGATCGGCAGCAGTATATGAAAATTGCAAAGAAATACAAATCACTATTAAAAAGAGACGTTTACTGCCCATTGGCTTTTTAATTTAAACTGTTTTTTATTGAACTAGCACAACAATATTCATGTAGAATCCAGAAGTTTTCTATCACTTCGATCTTCAGGTCATTTTCCAATGCAAATCGGGTGACGGCTTTTTGAATGGGAAGACCATTTCCTCCATTCCAATCATCTCCGCAGATTTTACCATGTCCTTTAATGAGCGGATAATAGGCCGAAATATCCTCATACACGCTTTTCTCGTCGTGTGCAGCATCCACGTAGACTGCATCGGGCTTAATTCCCTTTTTGATGAATACTTCCGCAGCCTCTAGAGTGGTCATGCGCATCGGAATGATTTTATGCGTCAGATTCGCATGGATCGTATTGGATAAAAATTGCTCGTAAAGGGTGGGCAGATAGTGCTCCACATGCAATTCTTCCAAATGATGCTCTTCACTACCCAGCCAATGATCCACGGCATAAAGTATCCCATGATCTGGCAATACACTTGCTATATGTCTTGCCGAACGCCCCATCCATACGCCTAATTCGATGACGATCTTCGCATCATTGAGTTTCAAGAATTTTTCCATTTCAAGCGGATGTCCATACCATCCATGATCATTAAATGGCAGAAGAGTTTTTAGATTATTGTAAGGCTCTGGAAGATCTGCAGCGGCGCGCGAAAATAGTAAAGAGGAACAAATGATCATTAAAAATGGGCATCTCATTATCATTCGCCATCTAACTCCAATTTTACTGAGATCACTTTAAATAGGCTTTGAGCAGTCAAAATCCCGACAAGGCGATTTCCCTCTACGACAAGTAAAGTCGGAATAGTGGACTGCTGCAGGATGTTGAGCGCTTCAAAGGCATTGCTGCTAGGGGAAACAGTAGAAAATTGCGAGCGGGGTATCATGGCCTTTTCCACAGTCGTTTTTCCCCATTTATCTTTGGGAACGGACTTTACCTCATTTAAGCTAATATAACCAATCAATTTTTCCTTATCGATAACTGGATAGAGATGATGGTGAGAGGTATAAACGTAGTCGTCGACGAATTCTTGAATGCTGATATCCGGCTGCACGCTGATGGGGTTTTTTGTCATAAAGGTAGAGACTTTTTCGGATTTTAATTCTTTTCCTATCACCATTTGATGGCGCGATGATAACGCTGCGCGATTCAAGAACCATCCCAAAATGGCAAACCATATGCCGGCCAAAAGATTCCCTGTAACCAGAAAAAAAACACCGAGGAAAATGAGAAAAAAACCGAATGAGGAACCCACCCGCGTGGCAATGCGCGTAGCCCAATTGTAATCTTTTTTCCACCACCATAAAAGAGAGCGAAAAACGCGTCCTCCATCCAAAGGAAATGCAGGGATTAAGTTGAAAATGACAATGAGGAGATTGATGACCGCAAGATATTTAGATACTCCTGTGATTAAAATAGGCCATCCCGACTTTTCGCTTACGAATGAAAAAACATAGAGAAGAATAACGAGCACGACGCTGACAATCGGCCCGGCGATTGCCATTAAAAATTCCACCTTCGGACGCGAGGGCTCTTTTTTTATTTCCGCCACGCCTCCAAAAAGAAACAGAGTGATGTTTGCAATCGGCAGCTTATAATGTTTAGCCACAAGGGCATGTCCTAATTCATGTAGCACAATGCAGACGAATAATCCTAGCATCCCCAAGATGCCCATCAACCAATACATGCCATGGGAAAGATGAGGATAGCGAAAAGGAAAGTAGCCTGCGGCAAGCGTCCAAGACAAAAGAACAGCGATAAAAATCCAACTGAAATCGATACCTATTTTAATCCCGGCAAAGGTAAGGATATTTAAACGTTTGCTAAACATATTTTGCCCCTTTTTTATTAGTTTTATTGTACTTTGAGAAGATATTGTCAATGTATCCAGGATATTTGATGACTAGCGAAAGAGAGATAGCGACTTTTGCCGGAGGCTGTTTCTGGTGCGTGCAACAGGATTTTGATCATGTAACAGGCGTACTATCGACCTCCGTCGGATATACAGGCGGTCATCTCTCTCATCCTACTTATGAGCAAGTGTGCGAGGGTGCGACAGGACACGTGGAGGCGATCCAAATTGCATTTGATCCCAAACAGATCAGCTACCAAAAACTGGTCACTCTTTTTTTGCACGGTATTGAACCTCATCGAAGCGAAGGGCAATTTTGCGATGTGGGCGCTCAATATCGCCCGGTCATCTTCTTTCACAATGAAGAACAGAAGCAGATTGCAAAAAATGTCATTCAACAACTGGAGAAAACCATGGGATCTTTTGCTGTGGCCATCGAGCCAGCTTCGGCATTCTATCCAGCAGAAGAATACCATCAAAAATTTTATCAAAAAGAAGCCGGGCATTATGAGCGCTATAGCAAGGGAAGCGGTAGGGCAAAGCGGTTAAAAGATATTTGGGGAAAGCACTCTTCTTATTGAGAAAAGTAAAAATGCCAATGCGTTTTGCATCCCGGATTAAAAGGCGCATGGCAATGCACGCAGAACATATGACACGCAAAGTATTGATGAATCGTCAGCTCTTTTCCGCACGCGCCACAGAGAATCGCTTTTGTATCCCATTCTTCTGGATGCCAACGCTCGACCTCATGATCTGCATCCGCTAGATGGCAAAAGTAACAAGCATAATAGCGTTTGCAACATTTGAATAAGAGAGCGATATTATCCAAAGGGCTGTGATAATGCGCACAGCCCGTTTGTGCATTCAACTCCACTCCATATACAGAAATAGTGTCGATCGAGATTTTATCCACGGATCGGCACAATAGGGATATCTTGATGGGACGGAATGTTCAAAGACACCTGAAAAGTACGTATGCCTTTTTGTAAAGAAGATAGAAAGGCAGCAGTGGAATTGATGTCGCCCAAATCGCTTCTTATACAAATACAAGACAACGTTCCATGTCGTTGCTTAGGCAGAGGCTTCCCGCAGGACTTGAAATAGTTCTCCACACAATCCCAAGCCTTATCAAAAGCCAGAGTTTGCAGTCCTTTAAAATCAGCTGGCGTTTTCAAGTCATTGACAATAAAAGCCATTTTCATTTTTTCGAATTGGAATGAAATTGTCATAGGTTATTATCTCCTAGCTTGCGTTTTTTTTACATAGGTAGCGACGATCAGACTTTTGAGCGTTTCGCCAGAAAGGAAGGGGTAAAATCCCATTAAGAAGGCGTTACTTGCTCCTACAAAATGAGAGAGCCATAGAGTGCCTATCCCTAACTGGATGCAGCACGAGGAAACAATGATAAGCATTGTCTTGAAGAAGCTCTGTATCTTTTGTCTCTCTAAAAAACTACTGATGAAATAAGCCTGTAATGGATAAGCGATCAGATAGCCGCCTGTCGGGCCGAATAGGCGATGGACTCCACAGGCTCCTCCCGCAAATACAGGAAGCCCCAAACTGCCTTCCATCAAATACAACACAGTGGCAAAAAATGCTTTTTGACGGCTTAAAGTAGAGGCGATCAAGATGACTGCAAAAGTCTGTCCTGTCAGCGGCACGGGGGTAAAATAAAGAGGAATGTGTATTTGCGCGCATAGTCCTATAAACAATGAAGCGCAGAGAACCTGCAACAAGGACAAAATATGGGCCCTTCGTAAAGCAGGGAAAAATTCATTCAACTCTAATATAGTTGTTGACGACTTCATAACCACCTCCTGGTTGATAAATTTTTACACATTATTCATTCTTTGACCCATTAAATTCAACTGTTTTGGTTAGTATTTACCATAAAAACAGGTTGATACAGGTGTTTTAGGTAGTTTTTTAGCTTATAAACTAAAAAGTAGTTAATAATTTAGCGTTTTACAACACATCCTGTAAAGTTGTCGTTGTCGTTGCTGTGGATTGAAATTGAGAATCCAGATCCTCTCCCACTAGCGTCTCTATACTGGAATCAGTAGGAATGCTATTGGGAATACTAGTGGATTTCAGGGAAAACTCTTCGGTAGTAGAGTTGTATTTATGATCTAAAACAGTTTCTTCTTCATCTATTTGCCCTTTGCTGATCGATTCCGGGATAAACTGCGGATTATACCGATGTAAGGCGGATGCAATCAGCTTTTTCTTGCACGTTCATCGGATAGCGGCCCGTTTGTTTGTAACATTGATCACGACTGGAGAAAACGTAACAAATATCTAATGCGGTGATGAGATTCTTTAGGGGATCGGAAATGTGACTTGGATTGATAGAAATGAGTTTTTTACCACCTTCGTAAATGATAGCCAAGCTGGCTCGCTCTCGAATTTCTTCGATAAGACCCTCTGGTAAATCTTTTATTTTTTTCGCAAGTTCATGAGGATTCAAAAAAGGCTCAGACTTTTGCATTTCTTCTAGAATTTCTGAAATCTGCAGGCGCTTTTCTACAGAAAGCAATTTTTTAGTATTTTGGATGGCTTTTCGCACTTCAATATAGTCCAATTGATTCAACTTACTATATAAAGTTTCTTGTGGTTCGCTTAGAGAACGCTGCCTTGCGGAAGCGTAAATGACATAATGCCGTTGGCTGCCTTCGCCTTCTGTGTCGTAAAGAATATCATCCACTTCTTTCCTCACATCTCTTTGGGGTTTACAGCAACAGCAACAAAATAGATTCCATGTCTTTTGCAGCAAAGAGGGCTCAGCTGATTCATGATTTTTTTTGGGTTTTGCAATAGTTTTAGCTATGTTCCGCGTTGTTTCAGGTTGAGATATCTGGAATTCCGCTCGTTTGTGACCAGGTTTTATGATTTGTGCCATATATGCATTCTCACTTGGGTTAGGAACAAATAGTATACATAGATTTTAATAGAAAAAAAGTAATTACAAAGAGAGAAAATCAAAAAAATGGGATCGCCCAAAAGGCGGTTGAAAGACATATAGGAGAAGCAATAGAATAGAATGTATGATTCAAGTAGAAAACGCTTCCATTTCTTTTAGCGGCGATCCAGTTTTTGAAGGAGTATCTTTTACGATCAATCCTAAAGAAAGGTGCGCTCTTGTCGGCCGCAATGGTTCAGGAAAAACCACGCTGTTTCGCATGCTTGTCGGGCAAGAAGTTCCCGATAGCGGCAATGTCACTTTTTCCAAGGGATATAGGCTTGGCTATCTGGATCAGCATATCCGTTTTTCCTGTCCCACTGTATTGGAGGAGGCTGCTTTAGGCCTTAAAGAAGAGGAAAGAGACCAGCTTTATAAGGCAGAAACAATCCTAGCAGGTCTTGGCTTTAAAGAAGAAGACAAGGAAAAAAAGCCAGATCAGATGTCTGGAGGATACCATTTGCGGTTGCATTTGGCCAAGGTTCTACTCTCGGAGCCTGATTGTCTTTTATTGGATGAGCCTACGAACTATTTGGATATCCTATCGATACGCTTTCTCATGGGCTTTCTCAAACAATGGAAAGGGGAATTGCTCATCATCTCGCATGATCGCGAATTTCTGGACCACGTGACGACGCACACTTTGGGAATCCACAGAAAAAAGGTGCGCAAAGTCAAAGGAACAACAGTCGACTTCTTTAAATACATTGTGCAGGAAGAAGAGATCTACGAACGCACACGCCTCAATCAAGACAAGAAAAGAGAGCATTTGCAAACGTATATCGACCGCTTCGGTGCCAAAGCTTCCAAAGCGGCCCAAGCGCAATCCAAGCAGAAAATGCTCAATAGAATTCCTGTTCTCGAAGAACTGAAAAATCTCTATCAGCTCGATTTTAGCTTTCAGGAGAAGCCCTTTCCGGGAAAAAAAATGCTCGATGTCAAAAATGTTTGCTTTGGTTATACAGCAGAGCCCCTGATACGCGATGTCTCTCTCTCTATCGAGCGTGCAGATCGCATAGCGATTATCGGAAAAAATGGATACGGAAAGTCCACTTTGCTGCGCATTTTGGCAGGCGAGCTTACCCCTCAAAAGGGAGAGGTTGTCTGGGCCGAGCAGACTGCGATTGGATATTTTGGACAGACGCATATCCAACGCCTGCATGCAAATAGGACCATCGAAGAGGAAATCGCCGAGGCCAATTCTACTTTGAATTTTTCTGCGATAAAACGCATTTGCGGTTTGATGCTATTCCCCGCAGAGGTTGCCAAAAAACGCATTTCCGTACTCTCGGGTGGAGAAAAAAGCAGAGTTCTTCTCGGAAAAATTTTAGCGCGCCCGTGCAATCTTCTGCTCCTCGATGAGCCTACGCACCACCTCGATATCGAATCGATCGAAGCTTTAATTGATTCGCTCGAAGACTTCAGCGGTTCAGTGGTTATCGTGACGCATAGCGAGCTGATCTTGAAGCGCTTGCAATTGCATAAACTCGTCGTCTGCCATGCAGACAGACAAGAGCTCTTTTTGGGCGGATACGAAGAATTTCTCGAAAAGAAAGGATGGGAAGAAGAAGAGGACAATCCTCTTCCTAAATCGAGTTCTTCTAACCGCGCTGACGAGCGCAGAAAGCGTGCTGAGCACATCGCTGATAGGGCAAAGATTCTCAAGCCTTTGGAACAAGAGATCCAGCGCGTGGAAAAGGCCATTATCGAACTGGAAAAGGCGCAAGGCAAAGAGCAACAGCTTCTCATTGCAGCATCAGAAAACAATGACGCACAAAAGATCCAAGAGTTGCTCAAAAAAACGGGAGAAAGAGAAAAGGAAATCACTCGCTATTACGATAAGCTCTCTACTTTAAGCGAGGAATATGAGAGATTGTCGATGAAGTCTTATTTCAACGACAGTCTCTGAGAAACAGAAAAAACAATTTTAATTTATTTATTGTCTATCCTTGAACCTATCCCAAAAATCGACGAAAAATTTTATCTAGATGGGTTTTTTTCATTTTATGCAGGAGAAAGAGGTGATTTTCTTGTAGAAAAAAAACTAATAATTGATAAAATAGCATAAATATGCAGAAAAAGATTTCTCTCTACTCCCTCATTTTACTTATCATTGCGGCCATCGATAGCATCCGCAATCTGCCAGCTTCTGCTCTGTTTGGAAGCGAGCTCATTTTTTTCTTTGTTCTTTCTGCAATTGTTTTTTTGATTCCCACTGCATTGGTTGCAGCAGAGCTCTCTGCAATTTTTCCTGATAAAGGAGGCATTTATCACTGGGTGAGTGCAGCGTGCGGAAAAAAATGCGCCATGGCAGCCATTTGGCTCCAATGGATCAACACGATGGTCTGGTATCCTACCATCCTCTCCTTTATCGCGGGAACGGCTGCGTATTTGATTTCGCCCGACCTGGCTCAAAATAAAGTCTATCTCGTGAGTTTTATCCTCTTGGTCTTCTGGGGGTTAACGGCGATTAATCTGCGCGGGATCCATACTTCAGCGCGACTCAACAGCCTATGCGCTCTTTTCGGAATGGTTATTCCTATGGCATTTTTAATTCTTCTGGGATTGATATGGGTTTTTAGTGGGAAGCCCTTGCAAATCCAGATCAATGCCCATACGGTTGTTCCTTCTCTTGCACATTCGACCAATTGGGTGGCTTTGATTGCCATCATGGCATCCTTTCTAGGAATTGAACTCTCCGGCGTGCATGTCAACGATATCCGCGATCCGCAGCGCAATTTTCCAAAAGCCCTGCTCTTTTCCAGCATTTTTATTCTCCTGACAATGATCTTTGGATCCCTGGCCATTGCCTTTGTTTTGCCAGCGCAGAACATCAATCTGGTAGCAGGCGTCATGCAAGTCTTTACGGAATTCTTTACTGTTTTTGGTTTAAAACCCCTCATTCCGGTCTTAACGGTGCTGATTGTCGTCGGTTCCATTGGGCAGATCACCAACTGGCTGATCTCTCCGGCAAAAGGGCTTTTGCACGCAGCGGAATTCGGTTTTTTACCTCCCTATTTCACGCATAAAAACGCCTTTGGCACTCCCTCGCGCATCTTAATTGCACAAGGCATTTTGGTCAGTCTGTTTTGTCTGATCTTTTTGCTCGTCCCGAGCGTCAATGGATTTTACTGGTTTCTCACCGCACTCAGTACGGAGTTGTACATGATCATGTACGTTCTCCTGTTCGTATCCGCTTTGCGCCTGCATCATAAATACACCGATCGTCCCGCTGTCTTTAAGATCCCCGCAAAGCATTGTGGCATGTGGATTACATGCCTGCTCGGATTTTGCGGGTGCCTTGCCACGATTATCGTCAGTTTTTTCCCACCAGACAACGTCAATATCGGCAGCCCCTTGCGCTACATTCTCATGATCATTTGCGGAAATCTTGTGACGCTTTCCCCTATTTTCCTCTTTTACCTCTATAAGAAGAAAAGAGCTTAATATCCTTTTTTACTCCGCATCTTTTCTCTTTGGTTTAATCGTTTTTTCCTTCAGGGATCTTTCTATTTCTTGCACGTCTTGATTAAAGTGATCCACACACATTTTGTTAAATTCTTTTCTGGAATATGTTCTGACTTTATAGGTTACGCCCTCTTCATTCCTAACAGTGTGCTCCGCTGTTCCAAATATTCTGATTTGAGCGCTCTCCCACAATGATTGACCAATGCTTCTTAACATAGAAGACCTCCTATTTTTCGATGAAGCTTTCCAGAATAGTATTTTCCCCGTCAAAAAGCTAAGGGATTTAAATAAATATAAATTTTACAATAATTCCAGAACGATTTAGGTGGTTCATGACTCATATATGGCGTTTTCCCATCACTGTAGAAATGCTCAATCAGCGCAATGCGGGGACTTTATCGGATCATTTAAACATCGTCTTCACAGAGATCGGCATCGATTTTTTAATCGCGCGCATGCCTGTGACAGCAAATCATCTGCAGCCTTTTGGAATCATGAATGGCGGCGCATCCTGCGTTTTGGCGGAAACGGTGGGAAGCGTAGGCGGCAATTGCTGCGTCGATTTTGAAAAACACTATTGCGTCGGCTTAGACATCAATACCAATCACATCGCTGCGGTGGGCTCGGGGGATGTCATCGCAATAGGGCGGCCCTTTCATCTTGGAAGACAGACGCAGGTCTGGTCCATCGAAATCCGCGACGAGAGAGATAAACTCATCTCCGTGAGCAGACTCACGCTTATCGTGCTTGCGAGATAATTTTCTAAAAAAGCGACTTGTTCTAATTGAACGATGCGATTAAGATTTCCTCAAAAATGATGCAAGAAAAGGGAGAGCAAAATGAAGCATGAAACTGGCTTTAAAAATCCTGTAATTGCAGCACAAGTGCAGGAGAAAGCATTTGTTTCAGATGCTTATCAAGGACATACAATGCCCATCGGCAAAGAGTTTTTAGGGGAAAAAGATTTTATTGGATTGGAGAAACTCCTAGCAGAAATTAAAAATACGAGGAAAAAAGTTATCCTCAACATGGGGGATTCGTCTACATCGGGATGGGATAGTAATATCGTCACCCAAAATCGCGATCGCTTTTCTAAAGGATGGCCATTATTGAGCGCCTATTTCCAATATAAAACCTATTCCGATTACTTGCGCGATTATATGGGAGAGGATTACTTGGTGGTCAATGCGGGTGTTCCGGCTCACACTTCTTTGCAGGGATATCGACGCCTTCAAACTCTTATCCAGCGTTTCCAGAAAGAGGGCATAACAATTGATTGGATTACCCTTTATTATGGCAACAATGATTCTGTATGGGACCATAATAGACAAGACAAAGAATGGGTGGGGCGCAAAGCTTTTACTTTCATCGATAATCTTCTGAAGCATTTTAAAAAAGAAGCCTCTTCGGTCATCACGCGCGTGTCTGTGCAAGACTATCAATTTCATATGGAAAAAATGATTCAGCTAAGTCAGTCATTTAAAATGAAAATCATCATCATTGAGCCCATTACCCCTATTTATTGGAAACCTGGTACCCGTGTGCTGAATGAAGACTTAGAAAGAAAATATTATCCTGGTTCAAAGCAAGTCTATCAATTATTAGACGAAGGTTTGGACCTGTGGTCAAAAGCAATTACACAAAATCACTATTCCGATCTTAAGCGCGCACTGTTAGAAGAAATTAGAGAGAAAGACTACATTGTTCCTCGCATAAAAAAAGGACATTTGCATGCTTTGCGCATCCTAGTTCAACAAAATAATGTGCCTTATGTTCAGGTCAACCTTGATAGATCGAAAGACGATATCTGTTTTTTCATTGACTATTGCCATCCTATTGGTTACGCCAATGAGTCCCTGGCTCACAAAATTGCGGAAATCGTAAATGGCAAGAGTTCGGGAAAGGAATATTCATTCAGAAAAATTGAGCAACATGTTACTCCTTCCGATGAAACAAAAGTCTTATCGGATCTTCCTACAGAACACTATACCCTTTTTTAAAGTCATGAATACATCTACTTGGGAGCCTTATTCTTTTACTCCACCCGAACTGGCAAAAGTTCCAAATCCCACTATTCTCGCCTTTTCTTGCTATTTCCATGATAGTTCTGCCTGTATTATCAAAGACGGGAAATTACAAGCTGCAGCAGATGAAGAGAGGTTTACGCGAAAAAAACATGATTTTAACTTCCCCAGACAGGCCATAGAGTATTGTCTAAAAACGGTAAACGCAAAAACCGTGGATTTTGTGGTCTTCTATGAAAATCCGGATATAAAATGGGCGCGCATTCAAGAGGCATTAACACGTCACCCGCCATCGCAGTCGACTTATCAGAAAATATATGCGATTTGGCGAGATGTAAAATCCAAAGAGAAGATACAAGAGGCTTTTAATAACAAAACCGGTCTTGCAAATGAGATCATTTTTTTGGATCACCATTTATGTCATGCAGCGAGTTCTTACTTCATGAGCGGTTATGACTCCTCTGCTATCGTCACCGTCGATGGGGTAGGAGAACGCGTTACCACATCCTATGGACTGGGAAAAAATTCTACTTTAAAACTCGAAAAGTGCATTCATTTTCCTCATTCTATTGGACTTCTCTACACAGCGTTGACAGTATTTTTGGGATTTAAAGCCAATGATCACGAATACAAAGTCATGGGGTTGGCTCCCTATGGAATAAGAGATAAAGAAAAAAATCCTTATTATGAAAAATTGAGAAAAACGATCCAATTGAGAGATGAGGGCAGTTTTGCTCTTGATATGCAGTACTTTGGACACGATAACTTCGACGCCAAAGCGTATACGCCTCTTCTTATAGAGCTGTTAGGATTACAACCGAATGCTAAGGAAGGTCCGATCACTCGCGAATATGAAAATTTAGCAGCTGCCTTGCAAATGATAACCGAGGATGCAGTCATTGCTCTTTTAACTCATGTACAAAAAGCAACAGGTCAAGAACAACTATGTTTTGCTGGCGGCGTTGCCCTGAACAGCGTTCTCAACGGCAAAATTCTTTCCCACACAGGTTTTAAACGCGTTTTTATTCAACCTTCAGCGGGCGATAGTGGAACAGTTATTGGAGCAGCCAAGTATGTGCAGCATCTCGTTGATGAAAGAGCGCATCTTGAACAAATGACCCACTCCTCTTATGGACCTGAATTTACCTCTGAGGAAATCCAGCGTTTTCTCGACGAACACAAAATTGTGTACAAAGAATTTATCTCCAATGAAAGCTTACTCGATGAAGTTGCTGTTTTTCTTAAAAATAAAGCTGTTGTCGGATGGTTTCAAGGGCGGATGGAATGGGGGCCACGTGCTTTAGGAAATCGCAGCATTTTAGCAAGTCCTCTTTATGAAGATATGAGAGATATTCTCAACGCCAAAGTGAAGCACAGGGAATTGTTTAGACCATTTGCTCCCGTGGTTTGTATCGATGATGCTCCTGACTTTTTTGAATGTGATTCGCCTATTCCAGAACCCACGGATTACATGCTGATGGTCTATCCTATAAAACAAGATAAGCGTTCAAAAATACCGGCAGTCACACATGTGGATGGAAGTGGAAGGCTACAGACAATTCGAGAAGAGCAAAATCCTTTATATTACAAGCTGATTAAAAAATTTGGCGCTTTAACAGGTATACCTATTCTCATTAATACAAGCTTTAACATTCGGGGAGAGGCAATAGTATGTTCTCCTAAAGATGCTTACCGATGCATGATGGGCACGGAAATAGATTATTTAGTGATGAACCGTTTTCTCATCAGGAGGTCGGATAATTTATCTGACGCCTGGCATCCTGCTATAGATGATTAAAAGCTGCTAGGAGATATTTGTAGAATTTCTTGATCTCCTTTTTTAAAGGAAGTTCTGATATCTTCTGGAGAGATAGGTTTGCCGCGCGTCGTCTGATAATAATTATAGACTACCTGATATGCCCTGGGTTTAATTGCATGGGGTGGGCGAAAAGGGTTATCTAGAGAATAAACGATAAATAACATAAAAGCCAGGAATCCCGAAAATAAACAGTTAATTAGCAACTGGCTCCAAAAATTCTCCGTACCGAAAAAGAAAAGGAATACGATCATCACAACCGCCCCGCCCAGTAAAGCTGTCCACGATAGCACTCCGAGAGAGTCCCAACTGGAATAAATCCGTTCTAAGCGAGCGCTATTAAAACTGAGAAGAATTTGTAGGGTTTCAGCAAACCACTGTTTATCTTTTTCTGACTGTGGTTCAAATGAATAATAGGGCTTCCATAATTCTTCTAATTTTATAAGTGTATAAGGATTTTCTTTTTTTTCGGGCATGAGAGCCCATTCTGTGTCTATAACGGATTTAAGATACCCTTTAATCGTTTGATGCATTTCTTCTCGAATTTCATCGGGTAATCCCATAGAAGTCCGAAAGAGATCCGCACACAGGTAGGCTTCCTTATTGACTTGAGAAATAATATGGCCATAACGTTCTTGAGAATTAACAATAGTAAAGCCTAATAGAACGCTATACAAAGTGCCCAGCGTGGCAATCACATAACCTGCAAGGTCATGATGCTTTTTAAGAATATCGATATGGACAAAACGACGCACAATTATAAAAATGCAAGAAGTAATGATCATTGAAATAATAATGAGCATTATGCAAGCGATAATCCAATCAGACCAAACTAGCATAGTGATCTCATTGGCACCAATTACTTTCATTCTCAAATCCCCATTTATTGATTCGTTATAATTTTAACCTACCATAATTCAGTTAAATAATCATTTAATTATATGAATGGGATTAGGATCGTTTAAGATAAAATGCGTACGCACGTGTGTTAAAATACGCTTCTGTTCAGAAAATACAAGTCGGTCCAGAGCCACATCATATGCTACCCATTCGTAGTCGTCATGTTCTTGGAGAGACAGATGCACATCGGCTTGCATTTTGTCGATGAAGGCGACGAAAACGGGGGCAAATAGCACTTTGTCTGTCGTCGGCATATAAAATGTTTCCACTGCATCCGCGCTATATAATCTGTCGGGAATAAGTCCTGTCTTTTCGCGTATTTCTCGCAGTGCGGTCTCATAGGCTTTTTCGCCTTCATGCGTTCTTCCAGTGACCATCTGCCATGTTCCTTTCAAATAAGGATTGCTTCTGCGCAAGAGAAGAAACATGTTGCCATTGTGATGCGTATGGATCACATGCGCGCTGATGCAATAAGGATTCATAAAAGAGTTGGACATAAGGTTGATTGGGGTTCAATTAAACTCAATTGTAGCTTGAGGAAAAAAAGTTAATGCTGCAAGTCTATTTTTTCAAAATACCAAACAGGAATTTATCTCGATCTACAAAAAAATGGTTTTTAGAACCCGATAAAAAGTAAAAAATTTAAATTTTTTTTATTTGGTGTTGAATAAAAAATTTAATCATGAGTAATGTGAAAATCAGCAACCAAATGCCACAAGCAAGGGGGAAACCAATGGCAAAAAAGAAAGCAAAAAGAAAGGCAGCTAAAAAATCTGCAAAAAGAATGCCTGCAAAAAGAAAAGCAGCGAGAAAGAAAACAACTCGCAGCAAAACAGCTAGAAAAGCGGTTTCTAGAAAGAGAAAATCTTCTAGAAAGAAAAGCATGAGCAGCTGTGAGGGAATGTCTACAGGTTCTGCAGGACCTTGTTAGTTCGCTGATTTTTTAGCTTGAAGTGTTTAACCTCGAAAGAATTCCTTTCGGGGTTTTTTTATTTGACGATTTTCAGCAAAGCGGGAAAGAAATAATATCCTTTCTTGAAGGGTTTGATGATTTTTAATCCCTCGAGATCTTTTAAAACATCTTGGGAATACCGTTGAATAAAATACGAGCGGGAAAAAACAGGTTGAGAAAATAGAAAAAAGAGAAAAGATTGCCTAGGATATTGTACAGATAATTTGCGTAGTAATTTGAGATAGAGGCGATAGATCTTTTCTGCTTTATGTCGCTCTTTTCCAACTTGTAGGATAATTCCTTTCAAGAAAAATTGCACCCACTGCTCCCATTTGTTTTTTCCAGTGATATCAAAGAGGTTTTGGAAATAGGCGACGCGATGATCTTTGAGGTAGCGGCTGAAAAACAGAAGAGGGTAGGGCAATATTTTTTTCTGATAAAAAAGCAGCGGGATGAGAATGCGCGCTACGCGGCCATTTCCATCTCTAAAGGGATGAATAATGAGGAATTGTGCAATGATGATCGCAATTTGTATCAGAGGATTCCTTTCTTTTTTTTCGCAGTATTGCAGAAGATTTTGCATGGCTGATCTCATCGTCTTGGGAGAAGGTGGGAAAAAAAAGGCTTGCTCTTTTTTGCATCCTTCCGGTCCAATCCAATTTTGTTTGGTGCGGTAACTTCCAACCTGTATGTAATGAGGCGCTCCTTTTTTCACCAATTCATGAATGGCGCAGAGCATTTTTTTATTGATGCGTTGAGTGTATATCGCACGACAAGCTCTTTTCAGTGCGGAATAATAATAGATCGGCAAAAGCAAGTTTTTATTCTTTTTGGAATGAGTGAGATAAAGGAGAAAAAATTTTTCCACGGAGATGCGAATTTTTTGCGATTCTAATGCAGCCATAGCCTCTGTGGCGAGTAGGGAAGTTAATAGGGCATAAGGGTTGGGGATGCGCTGTAAGAGATTTTCAAAGAGATGCAGTTCTTTTTTTGCTCGAATGAGCGTGCGCTTAAAGGATGACCGTTTGATTCTTTTTAGCGGCAATCTTTTTGGTTGAAAAGGATGGGTAGATTTTAAAAACATACGCTTCGCTTTTTTTCTTTCTACCACATGTGGAGAAAAGAAAGCGCCGTAATTTAATTTTTTTTGTCTACAGACCTCTTTGGGGTTCTTTTGAGCCGATTTTCCATTCTTTTTGCGGGGGTTGTATCACACTTTCGTATACTACCCCCGCAAAAAGAATCGAAAATCGGCCAAAATAACCTCCAAAATCGACGAAGCGTTAGTTATGCAAGAGGTCTAACCCAAAGAGGTTTGTTATCCTGAAAAAAAAACTTTGATCTTATCGAAGAAACTGCGTTTGCGCGGCGAATTGCGATCTCCTTCGAGTTCGGAAAATGCCTTGAGAAGTTCTTTTTGTTTGTCACTGAGTGAAACGGGTGTTTCTACAACGATTGTGACGAGCATGTCCCCATTGCCGCGCCCGTGCACATTAGGAGAGCCTTCATTTTTGACGCGCAGCACTTTGCCCGATTGGGTGCCTTCAGGGATAGAGATGCGGCAGGAACCCCCGCGCGGGGTGGGCAGTTCTTTCTTGGATCCCAAAGCAGCTTCGGTAAACGTGACGGGCAGTTCAATGATGATGTCATCGCCATCACGTTGGAATACAGAATGCGGATCGACGGAGATAAAGACGTATAGATCGCCAGCGGGGCCTCCGCTTTCTCCTGAATCCCCATAGCCTGCCATGCGCAGGCGCATGCCAGTGTCTACACCGGGCGGGACTTTAATGGTCACGCGCTGTTTTTTCTTAACGCGTCCTTCCCCCTGACATTCTTTGCAGGGATCGGTGATCATTTTTCCTTTGCCATGGCATTGCGGGCAAACACTGGCCATGCTGAAAAAACCGCGCGTCTGGTGTACTTGTCCACTGCCTTGGCACCGCGTGCAATTTTTAATGCTGCTAGAAGATGCTGCGCCTGAGCCATCGCATGTTTCGCAAGGGGCGTAATTAGTTAAGGATACTTCTTTCTCGACGCCTTTCATCGCCTCTTCGAAAGAGAGCGAAAGGTTCATCTTTTTGCTGGCGCCTTGTTGAAAGCCTGCGCTGCCTTCTCCATCAAAACCAAAAAAACTTTCGAAAATTGAGCCTCCGCTTCCCCCACTGCCGCTGCCAAAGGCATTCATGAACGTGCGCAGCGCTTCTTCCATCGAAGTGAATCCTCCATGGGCTCCGCCAGCTCCCATTCCTGCAGCTCCACGCAGAGCATCCTCGCCGTATTGGTCATAAATTTGGCGTTTTTTCTCATCGCTTAAAATTTCGTACGCTTCGGAGATTTCTTTGAATTTTTTTTCCGCTTGCGGGTCGTCAGCGTTCCGGTCCGGATGGTATTTTAACGCGTTTTTGCGATAGGCTTTTTTGATTTCATCTTGGGATGCATTGCGGCCAATGCCGAGAACTTCGTAAAAATCACTCATAAGCTACTTGGATTTTCCTTAAGATAATCACTTTTAACTCAGTAAACAAAGCTTAACACAGCAGCCCTAATATTTTCCAACCAAATTGGCAATTATAGTCTATAAGTGCTAATCTCTAATCTTAAAAGTTAAAAAACTTAGGCTTGGTTTTCTTATATTTGAGAGCAGCTTTAGATTTTGCACGGCTTTTCACAGAAGGCTTATCATAAAAGCGATGCGCTTTAGCGGCTTTCATAATACCCTCTTTATCAAGCTTTTTTTTGAGAGCTCGCAGGGCTTTGTCGATCGGTTCTCCGGGGCGGACCTTAACACTAGGCATGTATTTCCTTCAGCTAAATTTTAAATGAACGCAAAAAGGGACTTCCCTTCCTTATTATTGAGGCTTAATCTTAAAGAAAAGGGGAAATATTTTTCAACACTCTCAGGCAGGTGCGTGCAGATAGAGCAGCTGGCATTGTGTTTCAAAATGAAATTGAGGGGTCTCTTGCAGTGCGTAGATTATATTTTGGGGATCGGGGTGAAAAGAAAAAAACTCTTTTACCGCAAACGTGCCCCTGAGCTCTTCTCGACAGCGGGCGGTGATAAAATCAGCAGACACTAATGCCTTTTGCAGTTCTAACTGTGTTGCTAGGCCTGCTTTTTGGAACGTAATGCGTTTCTCCCGCTTTTCTCCCGTTAAGAGAAAAAAAAGACCGGTTTTTGCCGCGAGTAGACTAGCAAAATGCCCTTGGGCAGGGGGTAAAAAAGTCAAAAGCGAACAAAATCCCCTGAGAGGGATGCCTAAGCCAAAAGATAAACTGCGAGCCACCGCAACCCCGATGCGCGTTCCGGTGTATGAACCTGGACCGATCCCCACAGCGATGCATGCGATTTCTTTGAGAGACAGCCCCGTTTTAAGCAATAATGCGGAAAGTTCGGGAAGAAGGGATTGAGAAAGGCAGTTTTCATGCAAAAAAAGAGTATGCGATAGCATAGTGCCATGCTCGGCTAAGGCAAGAATGCAGTATTCTGAGCTCGTGTCTAGGATTAGGGTTTTCATCACGGGAGATTATAGCAGATATTTATGCTAAAAATCTCCGTGAAATTTAGAGGGATTACTTCTTTCCTTGAAATTTGTCTACTGCCACGTCTTTAACGGCTAGAGCGACGTCTTTTGCGTAACTAGGGGACGCAATCATTTTTCTAGTCACTTTCCCGACATGACCGAAAAAGGGAGATTCTGATGAGGTCAAAGTTTCTATCTCTTTAGGGTTCAGGATATGGGCCTCCAATCCGCGCGGAGAGCGCTGTAACAGTGTCTTAAATGCTGTTGCATCCACGATCACGCCGCCTTCTTTGCAGTAGACAATAGCGTAAGGAGCCCAATGCCCTTCGCTTGTCAAGCGCGATAATCGGATGGTAGCTTCCGTGGAAGGTAAATAAAAAGGACGATAGTCTGTCCCATTCAATTTACAGTAGAATTTGACGATTTGTGGAGGAGTGACAACCTCTGTTCCCACTGCATCAATCGTTTCCCGTCCCTCTTTAGTAAAGCTGCAGCCAACACCTTCTAGGAAATCTTCATGGCACAATGCCTGCATAGGAATCTCTCCATCGGGATGTTTTTCACTCGTTATGATAGGCTGCATAAGCATCTTAGAAGTTTGATTGAAATCATATCCATGCTCACCGCTTAAATCTAAGGCCCCTTCGCTTCTTTTTAAAGCGGGTAATATGTACCCGATGCGGAAAATAGTTAAATTAGGCAATTTTTCCTGCGGAATGCTCTCCAAATAGCGAGTGGTTAGACGCTTTACCCTTCCGTACTCATTATTCGGATCTACGTCTTCTTCCCCATCTCCTGTTATAATGGGAACGATTTTTTCCGAAAGTGAAGAAAATTGGATAGCGGTTTTTTTCATGTTAAGCTGCGCATCTGCGAACGAGGAAAACAAAGCTTGCGCTGTAGAAAAATTGATGTCGTAAACAGAATCGCCTGTTTTTGGATGAGCGCCGCCCATGGAATTCACAACTATGACTTGTCGTTGTTCATTGTCAGCGCTCTTTTCCAGCAATTTGAGACCGGTGAATAGATTTTGCCAAAATGCAGATTGATCATCCACGTTTTGAGGAAGAGTCAACCAGGTTAGACTATCGGACTTTTTTAAACCGCCATGATCTGAGCGGCGTGTAGTGGCGATGACATAATAGCCTCTTCTTAACGCTTCTTTTATCACGCCGCTGCCAAGATCTGCAGTTCCGCCTGCAACAACGACGATATTTTTGTCTCCGGCTTTTGTTACAATCTCATCTAGCTTTTGTGAAATTTGTTCTTGTGTGGAAATAGATGTGCCAGGCTGTTTTTCACCCTGAACTTTTTTCTGAGCAAAAGACAAACCTGCATATAAAGCTGCGCTGAGAAATATACACGCGGCTGCTTGTCCTTTACGATTAGTGCAAGTTCTAAATGTAAAAATTCCCATCCTTGGTGTCTCTTTTCCAATCCTTGGTTGGGTCATGCGTGAAAAACCGCGCGTTTTACTAGGTTTTGCAGTGGACTGGGATTGACCAGAGGAAAAGGATTGAAATGCACGACTAGTGCTTGTATCTTTAAATTTTGGAACAAAGGGTGAGCGGGGCGTTTTATGTAAAAGTGTGGCGCCTCGAGCTCCTAATCTAGGAATGGCAAGACTCATATTAATTTCTCCCAAATAATAGTTTTCATTATTATGTTTGTTTTTTAACTATTATTGTATTGTATTTATTGTTTTAATTCAATGGTTAATTTTAATTTTTTTTAAATAAATATTATATAGTTATTTTATTTTTTGAAATAAATGGAGCTATGCAAGAAACTACTTTAAATAATTTATAAATAGCGATTAAGTTCAAATTTCGAATAAATGTATGAGGATAATGTTGAATTAATATCCTTTTATTCGAAATTTGAGAGCTTTTAATTCGTTTTTCATGTGCCTTGGAGGTAGAAGGGTATATGGGTATATTGCCCGTTAGATTTTGTTTTTAGAGGTTTTATCACCCTTTACGTCGAGGTTGCGCGTTTATAAAAAAAGTGATAAATTGATCTGCTTTTACTAACACTGGGCTTTAATCGTTGCTCTTTTTGTCTTTCACGCCTACTGACTTTAAGTTTTAAGGCATTTTTGAATGCAGTCATTTAAGAATGCACAGGAATTGTCAGTGCTTCGTGAGGTCAGTCTACAAGCTTTGAGAATAAGGTCCAGTAACAGAATGGAGAGATGCATTGGATACGGAAAAGGACAGTGAATTGCTAGAAGAAGAACAAGACGAAGAGAGTCTTGCTGCTGAGATTCAAGATTCCGTTCGACAAGATCAAGCAAGGGACAAGGGCGCTTTTGAAGCTCCAAATGATGTGTTTGTCATGCCTTTGACTCGGCGTCCTTTTTTTCCAGGGATGGCAGCGCCTATAGTCATTGAGCCTGGGGCGTATTACGAAGTGCTCAAACTGATTGCAAAATCTGAGCACAAGTGCATGGGGCTTTTTTTGACACATCAAGAAGAAGTCAATATCTATAAAGTATCTTTCGATGATTTGTGCCAAGTGGGCGTCCTTGCGCGGATTTTGCGCATCATCCCCATGGAGCAAGGCGGAGCCCAGGTCGTTCTCAATATGGAAAAGAGAATCTCCATCAAAAAACCGCTCAAATCTGCAAAATATCTCAAAGCGCAAATCGAATACCATGAAGATCAAATCGGCAAACTTTCCAAAGAATTGAAAGCATATTCGATCAGCATCATTACAACGATCAAGGACCTGCTTAAGCTCAATCCTCTATTTAAAGAAGAGCTTCAGATCTTTTTAGGGCATTCCGATTTTACAGAGCCGGGCAAACTTGCTGACTTTGCGGTGGCGCTTACCACAGCAAGCCGGGAAGAGCTGCAAGAGGTATTAGAGACTTATGATCTTCAAGGAAGGATTGATAAAGCGCTCGTTCTGCTCAAAAAAGAATTGGATTTGAGCAAATTGCAAAATAGCATCAATCAAAAAATCGAAGCGACTATTTCCAAAACGCAGCGCGAATTTTTTTTACGCGAGCAGCTTAAGACGATTAAAAAGGAGCTCGGGCTGGAAAAGGATGACAAAACATGCGACATCGAGAAATTTGAGGGGCGCCTTAAAAAGAGAATTGTGCCTGATGATGTCATGCAAACCATCACAGAAGAGTTGGAAAAACTCAGCGTGCTCGAAGTCCAATCTGCTGAGTATGCTGTATGCCGAAACTATTTGGATTGGCTGACAGTTGTTCCGTGGGGAATTATGAGCGGTGGTCCTGAAGGAGAAGGGAAACTCGATCTGAAGTTTGCTAAGGAAGTTCTTGAAGAAGATCATTATGGACTTAATGACATCAAGGAGCGAATTTTAGAATTTATCGCTGTGGGCAAATTATCAGGAGGAGTAAAAGGCAGCATTATCTGTCTGGTCGGTCCTCCAGGGGTTGGTAAAACAAGTATAGGCAAAAGCGTGGCGCGGGCTTTAAAACGGCAGTTTTATCGTTTTTCCGTAGGCGGTATGCGCGATGAGGCGGAGATCAAAGGACATCGGCGCACTTACATCGGCGCTATGCCAGGTAAATTGATTCAAGCGCTCAAGTTCACGCAAGTCATGAATCCTGTTATTATGTTAGATGAGGTAGACAAGCTGAGCTCGAGTTATCATGGAGATCCAGCTTCTGCGCTGCTAGAGGTTTTAGATCCCGAGCAGAATAAGGATTTTCTTGATCATTATTTAGATGTGCGCTGCGATCTGTCACATGTTCTTTTCATCCTCACAGCAAACGTGCTCGATACCATCCCTGAGCCGTTAAAAGACCGAATGGATATCCTGCGGTTATCGGGATATATCCTGGAAGAAAAAGTCAAAATCGCCGAGAAATATCTCATTCCGCGCAATAAGAAAAATATGGGCCTTAAAAATTCTGAAATTGATTTTACAACGGACGCAATTGGACATATCATCAATGGATATGCGCGCGAAGCCGGAGTGCGGGGCTTGGAAAATTATATTAAAAAAATCCTGCGGAAGGTCGCGGTCGAGGTAGTAAAAGTACAAGAAAAGAAGCGAAAAACTAAATTTAATAAAGTCACCGTGTCTCAGCGCAATCTTCACAAGTACCTTGGGAAGCCCGTATTCACGACGGACCGATTCTATAAAAGAACTCCTGTGGGCGTATGCATGGGTCTGGCTTGGACATCGCTTGGTGGAGTGACTCTCTATGTTGAGGCCACAAAGGTCGAAGCGGAAAAAACGGAAATGAAACTTACAGGCCAGCTCGGCGATGTGATGAAAGAATCCTCTCAAATTGCCTGGACTTATTTGCATAGCATGGTCAACACTTATGCTCCTGGCATTCCCTTTTTCAAAGACTGCCGAGTGCACGTGCATGTTCCTGAAGGAGCTACTCCTAAGGATGGTCCTTCCGCTGGAATTACGATGGTAACAGCTCTTCTTTCGCTTCTTCGCAATGAACTCGTTCTAGAAAATTTAGGGATGACAGGCGAGCTTACTTTGACGGGACAAATTTTGCCGATTGGAGGAGTAAAAGAGAAGTTGATCGCTGCTAAGCGCTCTGGAGCAAAGATCCTCATTTTCCCAAGAGATAATCAGCGCGATTATGATGAGCTTCCTCCTTATGTCAAAAAAGGCATCCGCGTGCATTTTGTCAAACATTATGATGAGGTCTTTCGTGTCGCTTTTCAAAAAAAATAAGACTTTAGATGAGGCAGTGCAGAACAAAACACTCGATCCGGTTCATCTAGAGGAAAAAGTGACGAGCCTGCGCAAGCTTTGCAAGACGATTGCCACTTTAAATGGTTCCTTCGATCTCTTGCATGCGGGTCATTTGGAAATACTATTCCAAGCTTCTAAACAAGCAGATATTTTAATCGTCGCCTTAAATACCGATCGTTCAATTCAAGAATATAAAAACCCTTTGCGTCCGATCATCCCTCTACAGCAGCGCTTGTATATGATGGCAGCGCTTGATATGGTCGATTATGTCACTTGGTTTGACGAGGTGGATCCGCGGCAGATACTCTCTCGCATCAAACCGGATGTTCATGTCAACGGTGCAGAATATGGCGAAAATTGCCTAGAAGCGGACACAATACGCGCTCATGGGGGAAAAATGCATATTGTGGATCTTGTTGCCGGCCTATCTACATCGCAGATTATAAATAAGATTGTGACAACATGCGTTTAATTGGCACATTTGAGACCGAAAAGCAAGCATTTGCTTTCTATTCTTTCCTCCTAAAAGAAGGGGTGCAGAATATTTATGAATCCTTTGCCGATACTCAATCGGGAAAAAGAAAATATCGTCTATGGATTTACGATGAGGATGATTTTCAAGTCGCAAATGATTGGCTAGAGCACTATAAACTGCATCCTGAAGATCCCCAATTTCAAGAAATAGGACCGGCTTTAGCTTCTTCTCCGCTTTCTACTGCAGAAACCGCGCAAGAAGAACAAGCGAAATGGCAGTCAGTTCCTCCTTTGCGTGTCAAGGCGCGTCCTTTGTATTTTACATTGACCCATTTTGTGCTTTTCTTATGCGCAGCTGTATTCTTGTGGAATAGCATGCAGAAGGAACAAATCGAAAAACACAAAGGAGCATTAGCAGCCTATATCGCCCATACTGCCCTAGAAAAAGAGTTGCTATTTGATTATCCCGCTTATTTTCGCAACATGGATGCCGTTGTCGATAAATATGCAGGGAAAGATTTACGAGATGTCAAGGAGATCCCCGCTCCTATGAAAAGTGCTTTAGAAGAGGCGGAGAAAACACCTTCTTGGAGAGGTTTGTATAACTTTATTTTATCTGCGAAAAAAGAGGGATGGAAAAAAGCGAGTAACGTGCCCCTTTTTGAAAAGATCCGTCAAGGCCAAGTATGGCGTTTATTTACGCCCTGTCTTCTGCATTTTGATTTTCTCCATATTCTGTTCAACATGGCGTGGCTGTGGATTCTCGGTAAGCAAATAGAGGAGAAAATCCATTGGAAAAAGATGGGACTAATGATTTTGATCATCGGCATCGTCTCCAATACAGCGCAATACATGATGAGCGGGCCGTCGTTTCTCGGATTTTCTGGGGTGATTCTCGGTATGGCAGGATTTATCTGGATGCGTCAACGCCAAGCGCCTTGGGAAGGGTACATGTTAAGCCGTGTTGTTTTGCTTTTCCTATTGCTCTTTGTCCTGGCTATGGTTGTACTGGGATTTCTCGCATTCACGTTGAAGTTGTTTTCTGTACTCGAGATCACTCCGATCATTGCAAATACGGCGCATGTTGTCGGGGGGCTATGCGGTATCCTTTTGGGTAAGCTTTCTTTTTTTGCACGAGGAAAGAAAATATGACGGCGCGCGATCTTGTCATTCTCGGCTGTTCTAGTCAGCAGCATACCCGGACCCGCAATCAAGGTGCCTATCTCGTGCGTTGGAATGAGGAAGGGTTTCTTTTTGATCCAGGGGAAGGGACGCAGCGTCAATTCATCCATGCGAATGTGGCGCCCACACATGTGACTCGCATTTTGATTAGTCATTTTCATGGAGATCATTGTTTGGGGCTAGGATCCATGTTGATGCGACTCAATCTCGATAAGGTATCTCATCCGATTCATTGTTATTATCCCGGCAGCGGGCGTATTTATTTTGAACGGTTGAGCCATTCGACGATATATCATCAGACAATACGCATCATTGAACATCCCATCTTTGAAGAAGGGATCGTTGATGAAGATGAACATTTCCGTATCGAAGCGCGCTTTTTGGAGCATGGGGTCGATAATCTCGGATGGAGAATTACCGAGTCTGATACGCGCAAGTTCGATAAGGCAAAATTGCAGACCCATGGTGTAATGGGTTCTCTTGTTCGGGAATTGGAAGAAAAGGGACAGCTGCAGATCGATGGAAAAACTGTTTTCCTCGATGATGTGAGCTATGTTCAAAAAGGAGATATCCTCGCTGTGGCCATCGATACGCTGCCTTGTCCATCCGTTGTGGACCTGGCCAAAGGCGCCAAACTCTTTCTTTGTGAAAGCACTTATTTGGAATCGCATCGGCACTTAGCGGAAAAGCATTTTCATCTCACTGCTGTGCAAGCAGCGGAGATGGCAAAAAAGGCAGGAGTAGAAACCCTGGTACTCACGCATTTTTCAGCGCGGTACCAGGACCTGGAGGAATTTGGGAAGGAAGCGCGTGCAGTTTTTACGAACACGCTCATCGCAGAAGATTTAAAGATTATTCCTTTTTAAATACTGCTTGATAAAGGCATTCCTTTAAATGTAGGTAATATTCTCGAACTAAGTATTTGTGTACTCAATTCCCGCTTTTTTTTAGTGCATCTTTTTTGGTACTGCCGTTCACCGGATTCTACGAATTCCCGCCAATCATAACTGGCAGCAGGCTTGGAAGAGGGCCGTGCAGTGTTTTGGTTATTATTGAATCGGATTCCTTGGGCTAAGCGAATAAAAGGTTTGACAAAAGGGAAAAGGGATAATGCAGAACCTACTAGATAGTTGCGGTGTTTTGTAAATTTAAGCGCTTCTGCAAAAACTTTCATTGTTTTTTCTAGAACGTCCTTATTTCCTTCAGATTCGATTAATTCTCTAGATGCATTTTGTAAATTCTTATAAGAAATAGCCAAACCAATAGACTGCCCAATTAAATTAATTATAGCTAGAACTGATCCAATAAAGGGAATGGCTTCCAGGTATCCTAAGATTGCTGAAAAGGAAATCTTTTTTTCAATCGTGACAATGCCATACCGTTCCCCCGGTTTTTTTTTCCAGCCCACTATTGGATCCGGATAAGTTATGGGAAAAGTTTTAGTCCCTATCTCTTCCGATGGATCATATATAGACAACAAATGGTTAAAGCTTTTTGGTTCTAGGTGACCGCCGCTAAAGAGAGAGTGATTTAATTTGTTTCTTACTGTAGCAAATTTCCCTTCTAGAACATCTTGAGCAATGGCCTGACCCGCATGTAAAAATCGAGCTTCGACCTGTCCTCCTATAGATAAATCATATGACATAATAAAACCTCATTATTATTATTAATATTTATTAAAACAAAATAATTGGTTATTTTGTTTAATTATTATAACAAAATAAATAAGAAAAATAAAACATCATTAATAATTTAAACAAAAAATAAAAATTTAATTACAAGTGTTTTTCTAAATCTTGTGAGATAAGACGGAGTTCTTGAACTAAAATCCTAAAAGATTCTGGATATTTTTCTAAGGATCTTAAAAAAATACTGAGATCGGATTCACTGGTTGAAGGCGTGGAATAATTTTTTACAGCCTCTCTTATTGTCATCTGTGCAGTTCCATCCTTAATGTCGACAGGCATATGCAAAACATGCATGAGAATGCCCAAGATTTCTTCGAGTGGGGCTTTCACCTCAGCAGGCATGCCATTGAAAGGGAGGGATTGTGTGAGCCTGTCCAATGCTGCCACGTTTTGAGACAGTTCTCGTAAAAAAGTTGCTTGCAGTGTCAATGCATGATTTTCTAAGGCTTTTTGTAAGTCTTCCGAGAATAGATCGATATGGGATTTCAGCTCTCTCATTAATAGAATGCTATTCTGAGAAGGGGGAAAAGACGCGGATGCTGGTTGCGCCATATGATTATCCTTTTCTCTTCTTTGCGTGTTTTAAGGTACGCCTCGCATGCCTTTTCTTCCTTTTGTTCAGATTAGGAGCATGAATCAATTGGACCACACTTGGCCATCCTGCTAATGGAGGAATTGTTCTCATAAAAGATATCTTTGGTTTTTCAGAGTTGCTTAGAGGGTGTCTGCAAATTAAACTTCTGTCGATTTTCGGGTTCTTTTGAGGCTATTTTCGATTGATTTTTTGGGGATTGTATCAACATTTCGTATACTATCCCCAAAAAATCAATCGAAAATAGGCTCAAAATAAACCCAAAAATCGACGAAGCCTTAATTTGTAGACACCCTCTTATATCTTATGTCTAAAAAATAAATATTTAAATGTCAAAAATAAAAAAACATATAATTAATATTAATGAATTAACTGAATATGATTAAATATACATTATATTTTAACTTTTTTCAAGAAATTTATTAATAAAAAATGGATAGCCTCTAAAGTGCTCTTTGAGAGACTGTACTAAAACCTAATTTTTTACTATGATGCCTCTCTCTTTTTGAGGAGTAGGTATGTATCCAAGTGATTTATCTGATGCGGAATGGGAAAAGATAGAACCCTTTTTTCGAGTAGATTATAAAAGAGGGGGCCGTCCTCTCAAATACAGTAAGCGACAAATGGTGAATGCCATATTTTATGTCGCGAAGACGGGATGTCAGTGGAGATTCCTTCCCAAAGATTATCCTCCCTGGCGAAGAGTCTACAATAACTTTCGACAATGGCAGAAGGCAGACATATTCGAACGATTAAATCATCGTTTGAGAAAATGGGTTAGAGTTTTGGTTGGGAGGGACGAAGACCCAAGCGCTGCAATCATTGACAGCCAGTCAATTAAAACAGCTGAAAAGGGGCCTCGAGGATTCGATAGCGGGAAAAAAAATAAAAGGTCGGAAAAGACATATTATTGTTGATACCCTTGGCTTATTGCTGGGCTGTCATATAACTACAGCGAACCTGTCTGATAAACAAGGAGCCAGAGAAATGTTAGACATGTTCTATTTGCCCTGCGTGCAAAAGATATGGGTTGATCAAGGATATGATGGGTTGCCGCTCTACGCCTTCTACAAAGATAAAGGAATTGACTTGGAGGTAGTCAAAAGGAAGGAGGAAGGATTTAAGATTCTGCCAAAGAGATGGATTGTTGAGAGAACACTGGGTTGGATGAACAGGTATAGACGACTAAGTAAAGACTACGAAGGTGTATTAGCTACAAGTAAAAATTGGTGCTATCTTTCAATGATTCGACTGATGATCAAGAGGGTAGAATTTTCAAATTTTAGGTTTTAGTACAGTCTCTGAGAGGGTGTCTGCAAATTAAACTTCTGTCGATTTTCGGGTTCTTTTGAGCCTATTTTCGATTGATTTTTTGGGGATTGTATCAACATTTCGTATACTATCCCCAAAAAATCAATCGAAAATAGGCCAAAATAATCCCAAAAATCGACGAAGCCTTAATTTGTAGACACCCTCTGAAAGAATGCATCTTCTTTAAAGCGGCCTCTGGAGACAAAGGTATGTGTGCGGCTGGATGGATGTTCAACCCCGCGCAAGGTCACGCAAAAATGCTCTGCTTGGATGCGGATTGCCACATCTTCCGTGTCCAGTAGAATGCTGAGAGCATCGGCGATTTGAGATGTCAAGCGTTCTTGGAGCTGCGGCCGGCGGCAGAAATAGTCGACTATCCGGTTGATTTTAGAGAGTCCTATAATTTTCTCCGCGGGAATATAGGCGACAGCTGCTGTACCGATAAATGGTACAAAATGGTGTTCGCACATGCTTTTAATGGGAATATCTTTGACTAGTACAATGCCATTGTCTTGTTCTTGCATCATGTCATTAGCGAGATAAGAAACATCGGGGAATAGAGCTGTATCTAAACCCCAAAAAAGCTCGTCCATATACATGTGGGCGAAACGCTCAGGGGTATTTTGCAAAGAGGGATCGGACAGATCGAGGTCTAGAATTTCCATAATCTGCTTAAAATGCTGCGCGATCTTTTCGATTTTTTGTTCTTTAGTCAACGAGGAGGGAAGCAGTCGATGCGGATGGTAAGTGAGGGCGGCCACTTCTAGGAGATCCCGTTCGTGCAAGGTATTCATCGCGTAGCCAGATATTCGTTTAAAGGCCCATCGAAGAGGCGCAGTTTCTTGTCTTCGAATGCCAACAGTTTTTTGGCGCTATTATTGAGCAGTTCCCGGTCATGGCTTGCCACGAGAACAGTTCCTTTATAGTCTTGCAATGCCCAGGAAAGTGCAGAGACAGCCTCGAGGTCGAGATGGTTATTGGGCTCATCCAGAATCAGTACATTGTAATTGCAGAGCATGAGTCCGCCTAAGATAAGGCGCGCTGTTTCACCGCCTGACAGATGGGAGACTGGCTTAAAGGCGTCGTCTCCCGAAAAAAGCATTTTTCCCAATATACTACGCACATCTTGATCGTATACTCCTTCGCGTCTTTTTTTCAGCCAATCAAATACAGTGTCGCCGCTCTTTTTATCGACTACCTCGGAATGGTTTTGGGGGAAATAGCCGATTTGGACCTGATGGCCGGGCTCGATCAATCCGGAGTCAAGAGGAAGCAGTCCTGCAAGCAGTTTGAGCAGCGTTGTTTTTCCTTTGCCGTTGTTGCCGATGACGCCAATTTTATCCCCGCGGAGGATATCGATAGAGAAATCGGACAAGACTCTGTTTCCGTCATAGGCCTTAGAAATGCCCTCGACTTTGAAAACGATCTGACCGGAAGGTTTTTCAGGAGGATAGAAACGGACATAAGGGCGTTGGATATTGGATTTTTTAAGTTCTTGTGGTTCCAGGCGTTCGATTTCTCTCAGACGCGATTGGACCTGGCTTGCTCGTGTTCCTGCGCCAAAACGCGCGACAAACTCTCTGAGCTGCGCGATTTTTTTATCCTTTGTTTTGTTTTCAGATTCTGCGCGCTCGCGTACAGATGTCTTTGCGACGAGCATCTGATCGTAATTCCCGGGATAAATGATGACTGTCTCATAATCGATATCGGCAATATGCGTCGTCACCGCGTTTAAAAAATGGCGATCGTGGCTGACGACGACTAATGTTCCTCTGTAATTATGGAGAAACTGCTCAAGCCAGCTGATTGATTCTAAATCGAGGTGGTTGGTCGGTTCATCGAGTAAGAGAGCATCAGGGTTTCCAAAGAGAGCTTGGCATAAAAGCACGCGGAATTGCCTATCAGAGGGGATCTCTTTCATGCGCAGCTGATGCATCTCGCTGGGGATTCCCATACCGATAAGAAGAACCTCTGCATCGGAATCTGCGGTATAGCCATTTTCATCATGCACGATTTCTTCTAGTTCTCCCAAGCGTATGCCGATCTCGTCTGTCAATTCTTCCTGATACAGTTTTTCCCGTTCGCTTAAGGCATCCCATAAGCGTTGGCTGCCCATGATGACGACATCGAGCACCTTGTGATCCCGGAAATCTTCAATATTCTGTCTCAAAAAACCCACTCTTCGAGGAAGAGTGACGCCGCCGCTTGTGGCTTCTTCTTTCCCGATGATGATTTTGAGGAGGGTGGATTTACCCGATCCATTTGGACCTGTTAGTCCGTAACGGGCTCCGGAATTGAAAGTGATCGTCACATTTTCAAATAAAAGACGCGATCCGACTTTTTTAGATATTTCTCTTAAAGTAATCATAAGGTTTAGAAAAAAAATTGTCCCCTATTGTAGCATAAGGTCATAAGATAAACAAGACTTGAAGATTTTGATATTCTATTCTTCACAGAATTTTTGAAGAACAATGTCAAGAAAATCATTACCATCGATTGCTTTGAAGATGGCATGCCGTTGCTCTAGATACCCAGAAGAATGCCGATTCTAAATAGGCTTTTTGCAATAGGGGCAAATGTTATAGGCTTCATAAACGCATCGCTGGCAATTCCTGCAAGGTACTTTAGAGCCGGGACACCCATCAACTTCAGGCGAAAGAGTTTGAACGTATATACCTTCTATATCGGTATGCAAGGATTCTGTTGAAAACCACTCGTCGTTTATTTTTACCAAAATCACTTGACGATCAATAAAAATTTGTTCGAAGGAAACATAAGTTTTTTCACAAGGCATATAAGTGCTTTGTGAATAAGAGGGTGTCTACAAATTAGGTAAATTTTTTTTACAATCTTTTTATCTTTAGGAGAACTTAAGTAAAAATCTCCCAAAAAATCCTGCAAAAATTAATCATGTGAATTTCAGAGTAGGTTCTCTATGCATTCTTTCATCTCTTGCGCGTACAAATTTTTACATTTTTTACGCATCGTGAAAAACGCTTCGGTGCATACCATCCGCAATTATTGCATAGACCTTGAAGATTTTAAATCGTTTTTTGAAGAACATGTATTGGGCCTTCCTTTGGAAAAACGGTCTGCCAAATTGGATTATAGATGCCTGCTCTCCAAATCTGAGGATGTTTTTTCAGTGGACGGGGTGGACAAGCGCGCGCTGCGTGCTTATCTGGCTCATTTGTCACAGAAGTGCTCGACTAAAAAAACTCTTCTGCGCAGGCTGTCCACGCTGCGTTCTTTTTACAAATTTCTTTTTAAGGAAAAACTTGTTTCTTGCAATCCTTTAGACTCAATAGATAGTCCTAAAACAGAAAAAAGGTTGCCCGTTTCCCTGAGCTACGATCAGGTGGAGAGGCTTTTATCTCAACCCGATTTGTCGACCTATTTGGGTTTGCGGGACCGCGCCATTATGGAGCTTTTGTATAGCAGTGCGCTGCGCATCAGCGAACTTGTCGGGATGGACAGGGAGGACCTCGATCGTAACAATTTAGTCTTACGCCTGATGGGGAAGGGAAAAAAACAGCGCAACATTCCCATTACTAAAAATGCAGCTCAATGGATCATCCGCTATCTCGATCATCCCGAACGCTTTCTAGATGGCCAAATACATCAATCACAGATCGATGCCCATGCGATCTTCCTAAATAAGTGGGGGAAACGCATTACTGCGCGTTCGATTGACCGCTCTTTTCAAAGCTATCTCAAAGCAAGCGGCCTTTCTGGAAAGATTACACCGCATACCATTCGCCATACGATTGCGACCCATTGGCTTGAAAAAGGGATGGACCTCAAAACGATACAGATCCTTTTAGGGCATTCTTCTTTAGCGACCACGACAATTTATACGCAGGTTTCTTCTCGTCTAAAACGAGAAGTATACGACAAGGCTCATCCTCTGGCGCTAGAATCGTCGAAAGAGGCCTAAGAGGGTGTTTTAAAACACCCTCTAAGAAAATTTAGTAAAAAGTTTCGGGAAAGCGATAAGCCGGATCCTGTCGTTGAGCAATCATTCTTCTAGGGATCTTATCGCTAAGATCCTCGAGCGAATCTTGCAGGGCTCTTGCGGAGCACAAGCCTTAGCCCTGCTTCTTGCTTCAGATAGGGTTTATAGCGCTCTCTATTTCTACAGAGCGGCCAACTCCTAAAGCTGGCATTTTCAGCCTGTTTAGCGACGCTTCGCTTTCTTTTCGTTGAAAAAGATCCTTCACGTTGCTAACGGTGTATTTTCTGTTATACTTTCCGTAGCCTTGCGGCCCCTAGTCTTTCACTAGTATCTTCTCCTGCGAAGTCCAGACTTTCCTCCCCCGTTAATAGCGGCGGCGATTGCCTGCTTTCCCGAAAAAAACATTTTAAGCATTGACCATGCGGCGGCGGCGGCGGCGCGTAGCGGCAGCAGTGCCTTCCAGAGCCTCGCTCTCTTGCCAGTAATGGATGCGAGAGCAGTGTTCGCAAAAAACGAGATTTTCTCCTTTTCGAACCAGGTTTTCATGCTGGGCAGTCAAGACGATATGGCATCCGCTGCATGTTCGGTTTTCGATTGGAACGATCACGCGGTCTTTTTTATTGCGCAATAACTTTTCATAGGTAGAGAGAAAATCGGAATTGGCCTTTTTCGCCAATTCATCCCTTTGCGCCTTTAAACTTGACCCTTCATCGTTGATCATTCTAATACTGGATTGGATCTCTTTTTCCAAAGCAATACTGCTATCTTCAGACGTTTTTAGGCTGTCCTTAATTTTTTCCATTAACTCTTCTTCAGCAGATCGCTTATCGACCAAATCCGAAACTTTTTGTTCTATAGCGATGCGTTCGCGTTCTGCTTGGGTCATTTCTTGAGTTAAGGCATTGAATTCGTCTGCTTTTTTGACCAGGGCCTGCTGCCCTTCGAGTTTTTTGCTGCGCGTGACAATTTCCTGGATTTTTTGTTCCATGGTCTGGATGTTCTTACCCACTTCTTCAATTTCTACTTGTTTGTCGACGAGCTGCTGGCGTAGCTCTTTGCGCAGCTCTTCAATTTGTTGAATTTCTTTGAGCCGTTCCTTTTTAACTCGAAGCAGACGTAGCATTTTCATGTCGAGTTCTTGGATGTCTAAAATTTCTTTAAGGTCTTCAAGCATAGGGGAACCTAGTGATCAGAATACTTGGCCGATAGATTAACGCCTTTGCGGAATATTGCTCAAGAAAAATAGGCGGGCTGATCATCCCAGCGGGTTTTGGTTATGGGATCAATATTTGTTTGTTATTTGATTTTTTATATTTTTAAATCAAATATAATTAGTTATTTATATACATAAATATTAATTTTCTAATTATATTTACAATTATGAAAATAATTGATAATGTAAAGATACAAGCCATCGTTATTGGAGGCTAGAAGAACGTGCTGGAATGGATGAAAAAAAAATTTACGGAGAGTCCTATGAAAAGAACGGAAGATAGTTCGTATCAGGCGCAGGGCACAGGAAAAACAAAGGTCCTAGTAAAATATAATGTGGGTTTTAAAAATAACTTATATATTCGAGGACACGGCGGAGGATTAAATTGGACCAAAGGCGTCATGCTTAAAAATATCGGTCCCGATGAATGGGTATGGGAGCCTGCAACCCCCGTTTCGGATTGCGAATTTAAAGTGCTGATCAATGACCAGAGATACGAAATGGGTGAAAATCATCATATTTCTGGGGGCAAGCAATTTCAATACACTCCAAAATTTTGAAGAGGGTTATCTTTAAATGGTGTCTACACATTAGAGGGTGTTTTACAACTTAGGCTTTCGTCGATGCTCTTTTAGAGACTGTTGGTGCTATAAACCATCTATACCGAAAATGATTCAAGAATCGGTTTTGCCTTCCTCATCATCCGCGCTTTTGAACGACCAGAAAACAGGCCATATTTATCTTCGAATATTGTCCTGTTTTCTGGTCGTTCAAAAGCGCGGCGCTGAGTTTGGCAAATTCCGATTCTTGAATCATTTTCGGTATATTCGCAAAAGCCTCTGAACATTCTCATTTTTTCTTTTCACTCGTGAATATTCTGTCGTTCCTGTAATCTTGATTTTCTCTTTCGAAAAAAACTTAAGTTATAAGGCAATTTGGGAATACGATTATGATTTATAGGATATTTGTTTTTTTATTTGGATTAGCTGCCGTTATTAAAGGATATCCACTTCTAGCAGTCCCTGAAGATCAAGAAGAAGAAATGGAAGAGATGCAGCAAGAGGTGGCCGAATCCTATGTTTTGCCTCTTAGTTATGATGAAGACGCCGCGCTTCTCGTCATACCCGTTCCGCAGAACTTTAAGATGGCATTTAATGGCTCGACCTATCCCGATGTGCTGTATTTGCAGTTTATTCCACACCAGGAAACGCTCAATTACTGGTCTGAGCTTATCACTATTTGTCAATCCTCGGATTTGCTGGACGCTCATGAATTTATCAAGACATTTAAGAATGTTATCGAGGAAACACAATCCCTAGAATCCTATCCCAATTATACTTCTTACATTCGATGCGGTTTAGAACGCGGAATTAAAGTGGGGTATTATATCAGCGAACATCCTTCTATCAATCCCCATCAAATAGGGATCCAAGCGCCGCGTTATATGGAACTTCTAAAAGTCAAAACTGTTCAAGCGGACGATCGGGTGTGGGTTATCCAATACGCCTTGCGTTATGATCCGATGGCGATTACAGACGAGCAACACGATGAGCTCTTTCAAAAAGTGCATGATTTTTTTAAAACTTGCAAAGTGTCAGCGAATGTGACAGGATCCTCCACATAGGCAACTATGCATCTCGAAAACTATTTCCAAAGCGTTCCAGAAGAAAAAAGATCGAAAAGCGCCATTGCATTTATGGCAGCTCTCGATTCCATTCATGCCGAATACCCCTTGATCGCTGATACTATCATCAAGGAGCTAAAGGACCAACGATCGCATTTGAAATTAATCGCTTCGGAAAATTTTTCTTCATTGCCCGTTCAGTTAGCGATGGGCAATTTATTGACGGACAAGTATTCGGAAGGTTATCCCTTCCACCGTTTTTATGCCGGATGCGAGAATGTGGATGCTATTGAAGCAGCCTGCTGCGAGCAAGCGAAAAAACTGTTTGGCTGCGATCATGCTTATGTACAACCCCATTCCGGAGCCGATGCAAACTTGGTAGCTTTTTGGGCAATTTTAGTATACCGCGTGCAAAATAAAGAAATCGAGCGTTTGGGAAAGAAGAGTTTGGACGAATTGACGCCTGAGGAATATGAGCATGTGCGCCGTCTTCTGGTCAGTCAGAAAATCATGGGGCAATCTTTAAATTCCGGCGGGCATTTGACTCATGGCTACCGGCATAATATTTCTGCAAAGATTATGCAGTCTGTTCCTTACGATGTCGATAAAGAGACCGGTCTTCTCGATTATGCGCAGCTGCAAGAACAAGTGCGAAAAGAAAAGCCCGCTATTTTAGTAGCAGGATATTCCGCATATTCCCGCCTCATTAATTTTGCTAAAATGCGAGAAATTGCCGATAGCGTTGGCGCTACTTTTATGGTAGACATGGCTCATTTTGCAGGTCTTGTTGCGGGAAAAGTCATGACGGGAGAATATAATCCTATTCCTTATGCACATATCGTCACATCGACTACCCATAAGACTCTACGAGGACCTCGCGGCGGACTGGTATTATGTACCCAAGAGTATCGCGATGTCGTCGACAAAGGATGTCCGATTGTTCTAGGAGGGCCGCTTCCGCATGTTATCGCGGCAAAAGCTATGGCCTTTAAAGAGGCGAATACACCTGAATATCAAAAATACACGCATCAAATTGTCTCTAATGCGCGTGCATTAGCTCAGAGACTCATGAAACATCAAGTCGCGGTGAATACGGGAGGAACAGATAACCACTTGTTAGTGTTTAACGTCGCGTCGTCGTTTGGTTTAACGGGGCGGCAAGCGGAAAGCGCGCTGCGCGAAGGGATGATGACTGTCAACCGCAATAGCGTGCCATTCGATCCCCATGGCCCTTGGTATACTTCGGGCGTGCGCGTGGGAACCCCTGCATTGACGACTTTGGGCATGAAAGAAAAAGAAATGGAACTTATCGGAGATCTCATCGTCGAGCTACTCCATGCGACACGGCCTGCATTTTCAGAAAAATCCAATGAGCCAAGCCGTGCAAAAGTGGAAATCGATCAAAAAATCCTCCATTCAATCAAAAATAAAATTGCAGAACTTCTCGCCGCTTTTCCTCTGTATCCGGGACTTGTTCTCTGAGCTGAATACGCATTCTATTTTCACTTAGTTCTTGAATTGAAAAAAAAATAAGCATAGCTAATACTTATAGAAGTACTTAGCAGGAGTTTGTATGTATTTAAATGACGAAGAGCCTGAGTCCCATTCGCACGCTCAAAAGGGGGCAGGATTCAGCACGCTGAATGATAAAATCGACGAAGCGATTCTTAATTCTCGTCGGATATTCTTTTGCGATCAGGTGGATAATGACACGGCTAAAGAGGCCATACGCAAACTATGGTATTTAGAGATCGTCAATCCGGGAAAACCGATTCTCTTTATCATTAATTCTCCTGGAGGAGCTGTAGATTCTGGATTTGCCATTTGGGATCAAGTCAAGATGATCACATCTCCCGTGACGACTTTGGTCACTGGGCTCGCAGCTTCCATGGGCTCCATTTTAAGTTTGTGTGCGGCTCCCGGAAAGAGATATGCAACGCCTTTTGCGCGATTTATGATCCATCAGCCTTCGATTAATGCGCTCATTAAAGGACAAGCGACTGATTTGGAAATCCAGGCAAAAGAGATTATGAAGACGCGGAATATCCTTGTGGAGGTCTATGTCAAAGCCACAGGAAAAGATACAAAAACAGTTGACCGAGCAATCGAGCGCGATACGTGGATGAGCGCCAAAGAAGCTAAAGAGTTTAATCTGATTGATAAAATTGTAAGTTCTTATAAAGATTTGTGACTAAAATTATTGACTGGTCTTTGCCCATTTGAGTAGAGAAGCTAAGCGTGAGAACAGTCTATAAAATCCAGTTTTATAAATACCAAGGCGCGGGAAACGATTTCATCCTCATTGACAATCGCCATTCCCTTTATTCTCTCTTTGATGCAAATCAAATTCGCTATCTGTGCGATCGTCAAATGGGCATCGGCGCCGATGGCGTTCTGTGGGTAGAAATGTCTGCAATTGCCGATTATAAAATGCGCATCTTCAATGCAGATGGCAGTCAACCTGCCATGTGCGGAAATGGCATGCGGTGCGTATGTGATTTTTTATCGAAAGGAAACCTTGCGCAAGAGATGCGCATCGAAAGTGCTGGGCGGATTTTATCTTGCTGTAAAAAGGGAGATAAAATTAGCGTTGAGATGGGGTCCCCGTTGCTGTCTCATTGGCCCATTGAATTAGCTCTTCAGGTAGGTCCTGTACAGGCTTATATCCTCGATACGGGTGTTCCACATGCGGTAGTTTTTGTCGAGGATATATTAGACGTGCCATTTATCAGATTAGGAGAAGAATTGCGTTGGCATCGGGCATTTGAACCGAACGGTGTGAATGTCAACTGCGCTGCTGTAGCAGCGGATGGATCTATATCCTTACGCACCTTTGAAAGAGGCGTAGAGAATGAGACGCTCGCATGCGGGACTGGGGCTGCGGCAACAGCTTGGGTTGCGGCCCACATTCATAAATTACAAGAACCAGTGGTCATTAAGACACGCGAGAAGCTGGGATCAGAGGTGTTTCAGGAAAGCATGTGGTTTGCATTTCCCGTTCTTTCCAATGGGGAAAAACAAATAGAGATGCTAGGCACAGCCCATTGCGTATTTACGGGACAGATCGCTCTTTGAATTTATCTACTAATAATCAGAAATACCCTGCATTTGAGCGTCAAAATTGGATGCTTTCACGCCTAGACTTTGCAGATAGTTCATGCTATGACTACAAGTTACATGTGCAATACTTGATAGGGCCCAGCTGATGGATTCTTCCTTTTTTTCAAAAAAAGATCTCGCAGCGGGAGTTTCTTTGCTAAAAGCTAAGAAGATTGGCCAGGTATTATTTTCTGAAGGGACCTATCAGATCGAGGTCATAGATCCCAAAACTAAAAAACATGTATGGCCCTTTTTGCAACTCGATGACGTGGGATCCATTATCGATTGTTTTTGCACATGTTCAGAAGAAGAAAAAAAGAAATCATGCCCGCATCTAGCTGCAGCTTATCTGAAGATTTTTAACGGCAAGGTTTATCCTTTGCATGTGCGTTTTCGCAGTTCTTTATGGAATCGTCTCTGCCAGATCGCCTCGCGCCGGCATGGTTATGATAAAGCGGATTTACAAAAAAAAGCAGGGGGGTTTGAGACGTTTTCCCTTACGGGAAAACGACTGTTTGCAATTAAAGGATTGACGGGGCAAGGAAGGAAAAAAGTAGAAGCGATTATCATACATCGCGAAGTAGAGACTGAAGAGACCTCTCTCAAATTTTCAAATTTATCTCCCGAGGAATTATCGTTATGGAGACAGGGACGCCCGAGCCATCAACTGCAATATGAATTGTCGTTTTGGTCGGATTTAGCTAAATGGTGGATGCTGCTTCAAGAGGATGAAGAAAAATATTCCCTGACATTTGAAGAAGAAAAAGAAATTTTACCGCGTTGGATAGAAATTCGATTTCCCCCTGTATCCGCCCATTTTTATATAGCAGGCGTCAATTGGCCGCAGATCATCGAAACATTATCGATGGTCCATTCTTCGCTGCCGGTCTACGAATTCCAACAACATAAGATTGAAGCGATTCGCTATGATCCCGCAACAGCTACTCTGTCTATTCAATCCAAGCCTCTCCAAGATCAAATGGATTTTCATCTTTCAGAAAAGCTCGCTGCACAAGCGATACCCGTTGGAGATTGGGTCTATGTCCCTAAAAAAGGATTTTTTCCATCACGAATCGACCCGATTTTCAATCGCCCTGAAATACCAAAAGAGAAAATTAGCTCTGTACTGCAAAAGCATGTCCATCTGATTGAAAAATATCTGGTCGGCACTCAAATTCATCCCATCAGTGTAAAAGCAAATTATACCATCTTTTTTGATGATGCGCATCATTTGCACATCCGCTGTTTTGTATTCTCTCAAGAGGACTTGATCCAGAAGCAATCCGCCTATTTTGGGTCATGGGTCTATGTGCATCCCAAAGGATTTTATCTTCTAGAAAATCTTCTCTTCGAAGGGGTGGAGAAAATCATTGAAAAAGAGCGCATGAATGATTTTATCAATCGCCATCGCGCCTGGCTCAACGGATTCGAAGGGTTTCAAACCCATGTATTTGCCATTGAGTCCCAATTGCGCTATTTGGTGAAAGAAGACGGGTCTTTAACTTTTGAAACGATTCTAGATTTTGCTGATATCGGCGGGGAATTTATCGATTTTGGAGAATGGATTTATTTAAAAGGCAAAGGCTTTTTTGCCAAAAAGATGGGAAGGGCAGGAACTTTTTTCCGCTCTGACATTTCTATCCCTTCCTCACATGTTTCTGCTTTTATTAGGGGACATAAGGAAGAGCTCGAGCATGTAAAAGGATTTTTTTCAAAAAAAAGTCCTTTAGAAAAAGCAGGTTTGGATATTTTTTTAAACGAACAAGGATTAATTGTTGTTCGGCCGCGATATACCTTTCATCCTTTTTATACTGCTTCTTGCATACGGATATACGATGATTTTACTTATGTGGCCAATGAAGGTTTTTGTGAAATTACCTCAGAAAAAAAACTTCCACATGCTTTCACACAAGAGAGGACCATTGCACTGCACGATGAGCCCTATTTCGTGCTTTACGAACTCGATATGCTCAAACCCTTTGTCTTGTCTGTTCAAAAGGAACTTACAAAGCCTAAGTTTCTCTCTTTGCGCATTTTCAGCTTAAAAAAGTGGGGCAAAAAAAATGCAGCGGAATGGATCTTGGATGCTCATTTTGAGACAGATGTAGGAACCGTTCCCCTATTTGAAATATGGAAGGCTGTCTTAGAAAATAAGAAATATCTGTTTTCCTCTGGCGGTTTAATCGTCTTGAGACCTCCTCGTTTCAATTGGTTAAAAACAGTGCATAAACGGCGATGGATCAAAGATGGAAAATTTCTCAAATTAAATACTCTGGATTGGATGCGTTTGACTGTCCTCGAGGAAATTTTATTGCCCGACGGTCACAGCGCAGCAGAAGAAAAGACAAAAGAATCTATCGCATCCCTTCAGAACTTTAAAACAGAAGAACCCATCGATCTAGCGGGATTTCGCAGCGAGCTGCGCGCGTATCAAGAAGTAGGCGTACGTTGGTTGCATTTTTTATACACCCATGGATTATCTGGGCTTTTATGCGATGAGATGGGGCTCGGGAAAACGCATCAAGCTATGGGTCTTCTTTCAGCCGCCATCAATCAAAGCGCTCAAAAAAAAATTTTAATCAAATTCTTAGTGGCTTGCCCCACCTCGGTCATCTATCACTGGGAAGATCTGCTCAAACGCTTTCTTCCCCAGCTTCGCATTATTGTCTTTTACGGGGCAGGGCGCACCTTAGAACATTTTAAAGAAAAGGCAGATCTATTGCTTACATCCTATGGCACCTTGCGCAGTGAAAAACAGATCCTTGAACAACTCTCTTTTGATGTTGCTATATTCGATGAAATCCAGATCGCAAAAAATGCGCATTCGCAGACGCATAAAGCATTAAAAAAAATCAATGCGTCCACGCGCATTGGCCTCACTGGAACTCCAATTGAAAACAGACTCTTAGAACTCAAAGCTCTTTTCGATATCATCCTACCCGGTTACATGCCTCAAGAAGCGCAATTTAAAGAGTATTTCGTCAACCCGATCGAACGCAATCAAGACCCTGAACGTAAATTTCTTCTATCTCGATTGACAAAGCCTTTTATCCTCCGAAGGAAAAAAGCAGAGGTTTTGTTGGAACTTCCAGAAAAAATCGAAGAGATTGCCTATTGCGAACTTTCCGATGAGCAAAAAGAGCTATATAAAAAAACCTATCTGCAGCATAGAAAAGCAGCACTAAAAGACATAGAAAACAGCAGTACCCCTTTGCCTTTTACGCATATCTTTTCTTTATTTTCTTCCTTAAAGCAGATTTGCGATCACCCTTGCCTGATCACCAAGCAGTACGAAGAATTTCAAAAGCACCGTTCCGGCAAATGGGATCTCTTTGTCGAACTCTTTCACGAGACGCGCGACAGTGGTCAAAAGCTGGTCATCTTTTCTCAATATCTCGCCATGCTGGACATGTTTGCTGCATATTTTAAAGAGAATGGCATCGGCTTTGCCGGAATTCGCGGCAGCACGCGAGATCGCAAAGAGCAATTAGAAAAGTTCCGCACCGATCCACAATGTGAGGTCTTTCTTGCCTCGCTCCAAGCAGCTGGCGTCGGGATCGACCTGGTTTCCGCATCCGTTGTCATCCATTTTGATCGATGGTGGAATCCTGCCCGGGAAAACCAGGCTACAGATCGCGTCCACCGCATCGGACAAAATCGCGGTGTGCAAGTATTCAAAATGGTGACAAAAGACACCATCGAAGAGCATATCCATCAAATGATCCAGAAAAAAATGCATCTTTTAGAAGATGTGATCAGTTTCGATGAGCAAGACCACATCAAAGGCTTTAACCGAGAAGAAATTCTCGAACTCCTGCGCATCCTCGACAACGACGTCGAACAGAAACTTTGAGGAAAATTCCCGCCGCGTGCTCCAAAGAGGTTTTTCCTTCATGAACGGCGGCGGCAGTTGGGTTTTTAGAAACGGTATCCAAAACTACTGCGGAATCCTACAAACCATTGTTGCGTTTTAGATCCGTGCAAATACATAGTGAAAGGCTCAAGGCAATAATCCCAATTCTTACGTTTTCCGAATCGAAATGTAATGGGAACGGATATGTCAGCGCCCATCACGGGAGATCCCCAGTCAAAGCGTTTCTGACTTAAAGGGCCGCCCATCAGAAATTTACTATTAAACCCCAGATTGAATTTGGCGTTGAATTCATGACAATATAAAAACCCAATTAGGCCATATAGAACAGCAGGTTTATGTATTGTGTGATCATCGTGTTCGAAAAAGTCTTGGACATAACCCAAGCCAACAATAGGGGTTAAATGGTCTCTTCCTTTGAAAAAAAAGTTGTAACCGAGGCGAAATTCCGCATCCCAAAGCAATGACTCGTTTCCTTTATTGACAAGAGGAGTGAGATAACCTTCTATTCCCACATAAACAGCATTGGGTTTGATCCTTTCATACCCTATGTGCAACGGCAAAAATAAGATTCTATTGTCATATTCGACGAATGGCGTTTTCTTTGTCTGATCCGCAGATTTGTTATCAGTTGAACTAGGTTGATCTGCGTAGCCTAATGCAGATAACGCTAGAGTGGATAGAAGCAGGGCTAAATGTTTATGTTTCATATATACACTCCTTTGGGTTTGGTACGTAAATAACGATCGACTGTCGGTCAAATAAATTTATGAACCTCAGGATTGTAATCAAAGACCGACCGACGGTCAATTGTTTTTTTGTTTTTTGAATAAAATTATTGATTGACCGACGGAAAACGGGGTCTATAATGGGTCAATTTCACACACTATTTAAGTCAAACGGAACGCATAAGATGGTAAGAATCGTAAAGAAATCCGAGGAAAGAAAGTCCGATATTGTGAAAGCAGCAGGCCATTTGTTTGAGACAAAAGAATATGACAAAACGACCATGCAAGACGTGATGCAGACTTTAGGGATCGCCAAAGGGACCATTTACCATTATTTCAAATCCAAAGAAGCTCTTCTAGAAGCTGTGATAGAAAGCATCGTCGATATGAATATCGAGAAAATGCAAACGATAATCGAAGAAACTAAAGGAAACGCCTTAGAGAAAATTCGAGCTGTCGTCGAAAAAGGAAACTTGTTTGTACATAACAGAGATTTTTTGGAACATTTGAAACGACGAGGAAATGATGCGTTGCATATCCGTCTTCTCGCAGCAACCGTCATCAAAGAAGCCCCCTTATATGCGAAGCTCATCCAGCAAGGATGTGAAGAAGGGATATTTCATACAGATACGCCATTAGAATGCGCAGAATTTATATTATCCGCTATCCAATTCCTCACGGATATGCGCATTTATCCCTGGACGAAAGAAGATCTGATCCGACGCATGCATGCCTATCCAAAATTCATTGAGCAACACTTAAATGCCGCGGCTGGCTCTTTTCAATTCATCGTAGATCAATTGAACGAGATGGAAGGCATGAAATAAGTTATACCGAAACCGATTCTTGAATCGGTTTTGCCTTCCTCATCTTCCGCGCTTTTGAACGACCAGAAAATAGGCATATTTATCTTCGAATATTGTCCTGTTTTCTGGTCGTTCAAAAGCGCGGCGCTGAGTTTGGCAAATTCCCATTCTTGAATCATTTTCGGTATAATTAAAAGTTTAATTCACACGATCTTGCTATCGTTCCGATTGGTTTTAATTTTTCCTTAAGCTATCATAGACGCCAGTCTACTGTGGAATCTATGAGAAAAAAAGTTAAATTGGCCCTCGTTGGACGGCCCAATGTCGGCAAGTCTGCCCTATTTAATAGTATCTGTAAGAAGAGAATCGCTATCGTCGATGAGGCGGAAGGGATCACACGCGATCGCCTGTACGCGCCTGCTGAATTATTTGGAAAACACTTCGAAGTCATCGACACAGGGGGAATCAATCCGCAGTCCAAAGTAGCTTTTCAAGAAGAAATTCGCAGACAGACGGAAATCGCGATTGAAGAGGCAGATACAATTGTGACTTTCCAGCACAGTGGGATCCGAAGCTTGGAATTCACGTGACTTGAAGTCGCGGC
>JADMIO011288070.1_pt1 | contig 105491 bp, 79 predicted proteins | sample 8958161 | NCBI WGS metagenome assembly JADMIO01 (sample SAMN16585339, study PRJNA669376) | soil metagenome | isolation source: Crop rotation soil | place: USA: Cullars Rotation, Alabama | collected 2011
GCGGGTACCGTGGAGTATACGAGATCCCCTTGCGGGGATGACAAAAGTCGCTCTGTAGTACCAGTGTCTGCAGTACCATTTTACCGATGGTACTGCAGATGCTAAGCCTATTCAACTATTCAACCACTCAACTATTCAACCACTCAACCATTCAACCGCTAAACTACTTCCCCCTCATCTCAAACAGCAGCGTCCCTCCGGCCATGAGCTGATCGTGCCGGAGCGCGGTGCCCTGGATCTGCTTCCCATTCAGCAGCACCCGCTTCACGTACACATTCTTCGGGCTTTGATTCTTCGTGAGAATGCGCAATGTTCTGCCATTCTCCAGACTTAGTACCGCAGACGTAACGGCAGGACTTCCAATCTGATATTCGTCCGAGCCCGGCGCTACCGGGTAGAAGCCCAGACTGCTGAAAACATACCAGGCGCTCATCTGACCCGCGTCGTCGTTGCCACCGAGTCCGTCAGGGGTGTTTCTGTACTGGTTGCGGAGAATCATCCGCACGCGCTCGCCGGTTTTCCAGGGCTGCGTCGTCCAGTTGTAGAGATACGGCACGTGATGCGAAGGCTCATTGCCATGAACGTACCCGCCGATAATCCCATCCCGGGTGATGTCTTCCGTTTCCGCGAAAAACGCGTCTGGCAAATGCATTGAGAACAGCGTGTCGAGATAATGCCGGAACTTTTTATCGCCGCCGATGAGCTCCTTCAACGACGTAGGATCGTGTGGCACGAACAGGCTGTAGTTCCAGGAATTTCCCTCGATGAACCCCTGAGCCGAGGTGCTTGCCGGATCGAACTTCGGCGCGAATGTCCCGTCGTTCAGCCTGCCGCGCATGAAGCCCGTCTGCGCGTCGAAAACGTTGCGGAAGCTCCTTGAGCGCTGCGCAAATTCCTGATACAGATCGAGCCGGTTCAGCTTCCGCGCCAGCTGTGCGATCGTCCAGTCATCGTACGCATATTCCAGCGTGGTCGACGCCCCGGTTCCATTCAGATCCACAGGAATGAATCCACGATCCAGGTACAGCCCCAGGCCATCGTAATTCCGGTTGCGGGCGGTCGTCACGCAGGCTTCCAGCACGCGTTCCGCATCAATGCCGGGCGCTCCTTTTACAGCCGCATCCGTGAGGACGGACACCGCGTGGTAGCCCGTCATGCACCAGTTCTCATTCGCCGAGTTCGACCAGATGGGCAGCATGCGCAGGCTGCTCTGATCGTAGTGCGCAAGCATCGATTTTACCATGTCCGCATTGCGTCTGGGCTGTACGATACTGAACAATGGATGCAGGGCGCGATAGGTATCCCAGAGTGAGAACGTGGTGTAGTTCGTGAAGCTGTCGGCGGTGTGGATCTCCTGATCGAGTCCCCGGTAACGGCCGTCGGCATCCATGTAGATCGTCGGACTGATGAATGCGTGATACAGCGCCGTATAAAAATTCTGCTTGTCCGCTTCGGAAGCCTGGATGCGTACCTTCTGCAGCTCCGCGTTCCATGCCGCCTGACCTTCGCCGCGATACTTTTCGAACGACCAGTGCGGCGCTTCGGTGCGCAGGTTGTTCAGCGCGCCTTCCATGCTGACCGGGGAGATCGCGAACTTCAGTTGCACCTGTTCCTGATCGGCGGTTTTGAAATTGAAGAACAGCCGCAGTTGCCGGCCCGCGAGCTCGGGGAAATTGTTCCGCTGATCGAACTTTCTCCAGAAACCGCGATAGCTCTGCGGCGCTGAAAAATCCTTACTACCGTAGCTCCCGAAGGGTTTGGAAAAGCTCATCGCGAAGTACTGCGTGCGCGTTCTGGCCCAGCCGCTGGTCTGCCGGTAGCCGGTTACCAGCGTATCGTTCACCACGCGGATGTAGGTCCAGACGTTCTTACCCGGGTAATTGTAGATGCCGTACATCGCGTCGAGAATGATATGGGCGCTGTCGCTCTTCGGGAATGTGTATCGATGAATGCCGACGCGGGGCGTGGCGGTGAGCTCCGCGAGCACCTTGTGATCGTCGAGCTGCACGCGGTAATAGTCTGCTGCAGCGACTTCCGTTGCATGGCGGTAGCGCGAGCGAAATCCGCTGCCGGGCTGCTGTGCCGTCCCTGGATTCAGTTGCAGCGCGCCCGTCGTGGGCATGATCAGGAAGTCGCCCAGATCGCTGTGTCCGGTGCCGCTGAAATGCGTGTGACTGAAGCCCACGATGGTCGGATCGTCGTACTGGTAGCCGGCGCAGTATTCGTAGACATGCGGATTGTATTTGCCGTCGACCTCGTAGGAAAGGGTATCGGTGTCGGGGCTGAGCTGCACCATGCCGAAGGGGACTGTCGCGCCGGGATAGGTATGGCCCATGCGCCGTGTTCCGATCAGTGGCTTAACGTAGCGTGTGAGGTCATCGTTCTGAGCATCGGCGGCGAGGCTGAGTAAGATCAGGATAGCCGGAAGGAATCTGCATTTCATCGCGGGGTTGAAGATAGCGTTCAGCGCACGCTATTTCAGACCGGTGTAATCCTGAACGTCCGCGGTTCATCCGGGGCGAACCATGAGACCCGGTTTAATTCAGCGAGGGCCGGTGGGAAACGGTTTTCTGAAACACCTCCCGGGAATAGCCGATAAGCGAGAGCGTGACCGCGCCTACGACGATCAGCAGCGCGAATTCCAGATAGCTCCGTACCGACGATGCGTTTGCCGCCTCGGTCATCCGCGTTTCCAGGTCCTTCGCAACTCCCGCCTGAATTGCGTTCAGTTGTGTGAGGTTCTGCATGAGGAGATCGAAGGCCGGGCCGGCAGTCGCGGCTTCCGACGATTGGAATTGCTGCAGATTTTGCCTGAAGTGCAGCCATTCGCTGCGTTCTTCGCGGGTGAGGCGTGTTTTTTCGTATTTGGCGACAAGCCCTTCGATAGCGGTGCGATGCCTTGAAAGCGCCGCCAGGTCCGCGTTCGCGGCTTGCATAACAGCGCGCTCGTGGTAAAGCTGGTCCTGCAGATCGAAGAGAAAGGTCGAGGGCATGAGCCGGTCCTCATAGATCGATTGTGCATCCTTTCCGATGCGTTCGAAGCTTTTCTGGCCGAGGATATTGTTCGCAAGCAGGCAAATCAGCAACACACCGAGCAGCAGCCCGATCCGGGTCTTGTACCTGAGAGATGAGAGTGCTTTCATTGCGGCGGGTGTTAGCGGTGAGAAGGAAGCGTGGGCGGTCAACTTCAATTTACCCAATTTCGCCGAGGAATGCAGCGTGGCTGCGGATTTGCCGCTTGTGGAACGGCGCTGGATTGCGTTAGTGCCTGGAAATGAATGGAGGGGAATTTTGGCATCTTGCTTGCATTCTGAACGCCGATATTTAGGAATCACCCACTACTATGAAACAACGTTACCTTCTGTTTTTTGGCATGGCCGCGGCGATCCTGAGCGCCTGCGGGACGACGAGAAAGGCCGCGATTCCGAAGACCGCCACCGTGACTCCACCGCCACCGCCTGTTGCGGCAGCGTCGAAGCCTTCCAACGGTGTCTATGCGCCCGGGGAAGCGGAGCTGACCGCCATTCGCGCGACCGGGAGCAGCGTGACGATGGAAACCTTGAGCGAAGGTTACAAACTGTATACCGGAGATGCCTGCACCAGGTGCCATGGGGTTAAAGGAATCTACAGTCGCCCGGGGGATGCATGGCCGGGCATCGTTGACGATATGTCCTCGCGGGCGAAGCTCACCGGTATGCAAAAGGAAGCATTGTTGAAATACGTGCTGGCGATCAAGGCGACGCAGGGGAAGTAGAATCCCGGAGGATTTACGTTCTTCGCCCCGATGCTAGCCCTTTGCCTCTTCGCGTTTCTCGCGGGATTCGTCGACGCGATGGTTGGCGGTGGCGGACTGATCCAGCTCCCCGCGTTTTTCCTGCTGATGCCGCAGCTGAGCCTTGTTCAGACGCTTGCTACAAACAAGACTGCGTCGTTCGCCGGGACTTCGCTCTCGGCATTTCATTATCTGAAGAATGTGAGGGTGAACTGGCCTGAGCTTCTTCCCGCGATCGTCTCAGCGGCAATCGGGGCTTTCGGCGGAGCGCTGCTGGTGAGCTTCGTGCACAAAGAGCAATTCACCCCGATTCTGATCCTGGTGCTGGCGCTGGTGCTTGTCTATACTATTCTGAAGAGAAATCTGGGCCTGCACAGTACGCATGTTTTAAGTCCCGGAAAGCATCTCCTGTACAGCATTCTCACCGGCCTGATGATCGGGATTTACGACGGATGCATCGGTCCGGGCACCGGCAGTTTCCTCGTATTTGCGTATGTGGTACTGTTCGGATATACGTTTATGTATGCGGCTGCAAATGCCAAGCTGATCAATTGTGTGACGAATGCTGCGGCGCTGTCGTTCTTTGTCGTAAAAGGCGCGGTAGTCTGGAGCATTGCCCTGCCGGTCGCGCTATCCAATATGCTTGGAAATTACGCAGGCACCAAGCTCGCGCTGCGCAAGGGGAGCGGGCTCATCCGGATTTTCTTCATAGTCGTCGTGACGGCGTTGTTGCTGAAGCTGGGCCGGGATTGGTGGCGGGGGGCGTGAGGAGGGGTGAGTGACCATCCTGATTCATCCCGCAACGCATTCGTCGGCAACACCGTTCGAAGACGATCCAATGCCGGAAGGGCCTTTACGGATCCTGGGATGGCTGTGCAGACGATCAGGGCTCTGGATGAGATTACGGTTGACCCGGATTTTGAGCTCCTCAGTCTGTTTCACAAGAGGAGAATCGGTAATGGCTTTGTGCGTTCGTCAAGGCCACACGGGAAGCGGGCTTTTTGAGTTGGTACTGCAGAGAATGGTACTACAGAAAATGGTACTGCAGATAATGCTGTGTCATCTCGAACGCAGGCCCAGAGCGGGATTCCAAAGGAAGTACGCGCCGGGCCGGAGTGAGAGATCTCTATGTACTTACATTAGACGATATAGGTAGGCAATCGTACATCCGGCATTGGTACTGCAGGGTTTGGTGCTCGGGCAAATTGGCTTTCAGTACCGGTGTCTGCCGGAGTCTTTGCAGTACCGGCATTTGTCCGTCGTCTCTGCAGTACCATTTCCTGCAGTACCGGCTTAGAGATCTCTCCGCTCGCAAGCGCCTTCGGGCGCTATGGCTTCGCTGCGAGATGACACATTGGTGTCTGTAGTACGATTATCTGTTGTACCGGCATAGGTATCCATCACATCTTCACTCCCTCACTTACTCACTTCCTCACTTACTCACTTCCTCACTCCCTCACTCCCTCACTCCCTCACTCCTGTCATAGCTTAAACGTGATCGGCAGCGAATAGAGCACGGGGACTGCACGACCGTTGAGGGTGCCGGGATACCAGCGGGACGTCGTCTGCATGGGACTGAACAGGCGGATGGCTTCGTTGTCGAGGAGCTCGTGGCCGGAGCTCTGGCTGACGCGTAGGTTCTGTAGTACGCCTGTGGCCGTTACGGTGAATTCCAACGTGGTCGTGCCTTCCATTCTTGCCTCACGCGCACTGTCCGGGTACTCCAGGTTCTTCGACATGAATTCAATCAGATAGCCTTTGTACTCGGGGAGCTTGTCCACCTGATTCATGCGCAGCGCTACCATGGGCTTTGCTGTAACCGGCGCATCGCCGTAGCTGACTTTCATCTGGGCGGACACTTTCGTGGCGGGCGTTGCGGCAACTGCTGCGAGCAGCAGCAACAGGGAGGCGCGGATCGTGCGGTTCATGGGTAAATAACGTTCCCGCCTAAGTTACATTGCGCGGCACTGCGATCCTCAATCGAGATGGATATTCACCGGCATGGCGTATTTAATTGCGGCAGCCTGACCTTTCTGCTTTCCCGGGATCCATTGAGGTACTCTGGTCATCGGAATCAGGAGCCGGACAATTTCAGAATCGAGCTGTGCACATCCGGAGCTCCGGGCGATCTGAAGCTCGCTCAGCAACCCGTTTGCTTCCACAGTGAATGTAGCCACGACCCGGCCTGGGGTCATTTCCATACACGGTTCCGGGATACGCAATTTTTTCAGGACATCAGCATAGATATCCCCCTTGAACTTCGGCATCACCTCGACGTAGGTGTAGGTCGTTTTGGGCGGGAGACTATCCTTCGCGGACGTAGATGTGCTGCGTTGAGCAGATGAGCTTGCTGAAGTGATCATGGCCCAGAACAGGATCGGTTGTATGCGCATTGTTTGCGGGGGAATTTGAAGGCTGACTCAGTATTAGCAAGTGCAGCTCGTTTTCACAACGTGTCAATCGATCTGGAAAGTGATCGGCAGCGCGAAAAATACTTCCTTCTTTCGCCCATCCTGTTTCCCGGGGTCCAGAGTGGAGCGTGCATCATAGTTTGAACGACGCGGAGCGCTTCCAGATCGAGAAGGGTGAAGGTGGATGACCGGACGATTTCAGGATCCCTTACGCATCCGCTCGTATCGACAATGAATTGGACGATGACACGACCTTCTTCGCCGCGGAAAAGCGAGCTGTCCGGGTAACGGCGGTTCTTTAAGAGGTATGCCGTCAGATCGCTTTTGAACGCAGGCATCACCTCGACCCATTTGCAGGGGGCGGTAGAATCATAATAGCGATCGAAGTCTATCTCTGGCGAAGGTGTGCAGACGTGCATTGTTAACCCGGACTCCTCAACGAATTGCGCAGCGGATCTGACGCTACCGATTGAGGTGATGAAGAGCATCGATAGTGCGAAACGTCGAAGTATGGGTCTCATGCGTGAATGACTTTTGGCAAACGGCTGTTGCCGGCCATTTCAAGATCCGGTCGTTCCGATATTCCATAAACCGCGTTTCCAAACTAGTTTATAGGCATGCTAAGGGCGATTCGCACCGAAATACGTGATCAACGGTGTTTCCAATCATGGAACGCGATATGTCCATCATCAACTTTACCAAATTCTTCCCACAATAAGCACGCGTAAATAGGGGTTAAGCACGGAACTTACCGTTCTCCCGTGGGTATGCGTCGTCTTTTACTTCTCAGTTCTTTCCTGATCCTGCTTTCCGGCATCATTCATGCCCAGAATCTGCGCATATCCGGGGAATTCCGCAGCCTCAATACCGGGCAGGCGCTCATCGGTGCTACCGTAAAAGTTCATCCGACAGATGCCGTTGTTCGCACAGATAGCGGAGGTAATTTTTCGCTGCAGTTGCCGAAAGGGGCATACACGCTGATCCTCTCTCACAAAGACGCCCGCACGGAAACAATTTCTTTAAAGCTCCGACGTGACACGACATTCTCGGTCTGGGGCGAAAGCGGCGGCCGGGCGTTGGATGAAATTGTTGTCCTCTCAAACTCCAACCGCAGACGGCTCGAATCCACCCAGGTCGGCCTTGAATCCATCGATCGGAAGACGGCGTTGCTGCTGCCGGCCATTCTCGGCGAGGTCGATATGCTCAAGGTTTTCCAGCTCAAGCCCGGCGTCAAAAGCAGCGGCGAAGGTTCGAACGGGCTCAGCGTTCGCGGTGGCGGTACGGATCAGAACCTCTTTCTTTTCGATGGTACCCCGGTCTACAATCCGGCCCACCTCTTCGGCTTTTTCAGCACCTTCAACGTCGATGCGGTAAAGGACGTCCAGCTTTACAAAGCAGGATTCCCGGCGGAGTTCAGCGGCCGGCTTTCCTCCATCATACAGGTAAATAGTCTGAAAGGCACCGATTCGGCGCTGGAAGTCGGCGGCGGCATCGGGCTCATCGCATCGCGGCTCAATGTGCAGGGAAACCTGCTGCGCAAAAACAAGAAAGGCAAGAAGCTTACCTACAATGTCGCGGCGCGCAGAACTTATGCGGACGTGTTCACGCGACTCATCAACGAAGCGAAGGAATCAGATCCTGAATGGACGATCATTCCCGACTATTATTTTTACGACGCCAACGCGCGCATCGATTATGAAGCGTCGGATCGTGACCGGATCTACGCCAGCATTTATTACGGACGCGATGTGTTCAAGCTCTCGCGATCTTCATTCGGGGCACAGTTCAGCTGGGGCAACACCGCCGCAAGCCTGCACTGGGAGCATCGTTTCAAGTCCGGGATAGCATCCGATCTCTCGTTGCACCTCAGCGATTACAATTACAAGCTGCAAACGGGTTTCGATCGGTTCGATTTCCAGCTCGGCTCGGGCGTCCGGGAGTATTCCCTCAACCACAAGCTGGTGTATAAAACGGGGAATCATGCGCTCAGCGCGGGTTACAGCGCTTCGTACACGCAGTTCAGCATTGCCGGGCTTGATCTCAGCAGCAGTCAGGAAGAAGAAAATCTTAACAGCGGGCAATCACTGAGCGGGATCGAGGCGGGCGTGTTCGTTAACGACGAATGGGCGATCACGCCGAAGCTCAGCGTCAACGCCGGATTGCGCGGAACGCTGTTCAGCAATGGGGCGACCTACACCGGTCTCGAGCCGCGTGTGAGTGTCCGGCAGATGCTCAGCGAGCAGGTCTCGATCAAGGCATCGTATGCTCGAATGCAGCAGTACCGCCATCTCGTCGCGTCCTCAGGTGCATCGCTGCCGACAGATATCTGGTACCCGTCGACGGGGCGCATCCGGCCTGAGCTGTCCGACCAGACCTCGCTCGGCGCGAGCTGGAATATCCGCGATAAATTTCTGGTGACGACGGAAGCCTACTACAAGTGGATGCGGCAGCTCGTGGACTACAAGCCCGGCGCGAATCTTTTCGTGAATGAGAACCTGGAAGACGAGTTCGTGTTCGGGACCGGAGATGCGTATGGCGCCGAGGTCACGATAGAGAAGACATCCGGAAAGCTGCGGGGCTGGCTGGGGTATACCTGGGCGAAAACGACCCGGCAATTTGCGGAGCTGAATGGCGGCCGGCCGTTCTTTCCACGCTACGATCGCCGCCATGAGCTGAGCGTCGTCGCAATGTATCCGATCGGCAAGCGGATCACGCTATCCGGCAGCTGGACCTTCTACACCGGCAATGCCGTTACCCTGCCGACGGGCCGCAGCATCAATATCGGGGCGCCCGGCACAACCGGACTCGGATCTTATTTCACGGTGACGCCGATCTATCCGGAGCGCGGCAATTTCAGAATGCCGTCTTATCACCGCCTCGATCTTGGGCTTGTTTACAAGCTCAATCCGAAGCGCGGAACATCCGATCTGACCTTTAGCGCGTATAATGCTTATAGCCGCCTGAATCCATATTTCATTTCATTCGAGGAATCGCAGACGGCGCAGACCACACCAGGCACACCACCGCCATTTGAAGCTAAAGCCATCACATTGTTTCCGATTATTCCTTCCATCACCTACAATTTCAGATTCTGATGAAAATGCCGCGATGGAAATGGTCCCTTCCAGTCGTTGTTCTGGCCCTGGCTTCCTGCTCCCGGGATTTCGATATTCAACTACCAGCGCATAAGCCGGAGCTGGTGGTGGAATGTTATCTCGAGGACGGAGAGCCGCTGCGGGCGCTTGTTACGGAGAGTACGGCGTTGCTTGATACGGCGCTCATTCCCCCGATTATCACCGATGCTACGGTCACGATAAGTTATCACGGAAAAACGGACACCCTGCGCCCTTCGATCTATCTGGACCCTTTGCGGAACCGGGCTTATAACTACGGCAGTACGACACGCGTTACAGCTGATCTCAGCTCCGGGGAGGAGTACCGGATCGACGTGTACGACCGGCAAGGCCGCCATGCGACCGGCACGACGCACTTCATGCCGCCGGTGGCGATCGGGAATATGGAAGCCAGTTTCAATAGCGAGGACGAGGCATCGATTCTGACGACGATCCAGGATGATCCTGCGGCGAAAAACTATTACAGGCTGATCCTGAAGCGAAACTCCGAGCAGGACAGTATTCAGTTGAATTCCTACTTCACGGATGAGCTTGCCAGCAATGCCGGCAATATCATCATCCGCTCGCGGAACCGTTTTGTAAGAGGCGATACGGTCTACGCGACCCTGTATCACATCACTCAGGCCTACTACCAGTTTCTTAACACCTCGAACGGCGCCACATCCGCGCTGGGCAACCCTTTTGCCGCATCAGGGGAAGTAGTCTCCAATATCAGCGGGGGCATCGGCGTGTTTACAGCGCTGACATTCAGGGAGCGCGTGCTGATGATTAGGTAGGTCGATCAGGAGCCCGGTATCCTTCCGGCAACAGGGTATTCCAGAAAGCTCCTCCATGCAGTTGGGCAGACGCTGGTACTACAGATGATCCGAGCAGTTTCCCGATCGTTTTGTCATTCCCTTTAGCGGGTCTCACGGCCTCCATGTAGCATACGAGGTCCCCTTGCGGGGAAGACAAAAGTTGCTCTGCAGTACCAATTTTTGAGGTGCCATTTCGCGCATGGTACTGCAGATGCTAAGGGCTATTTCCCATCCCCGTCATGGGATCTCACAGCGACTGTGTAACATACGAGATCCCCTCTCGGGGAAGACAAAAGTTGCTCTGCAGTACCGATTTCTGAGGTGCCATTTCGCGCATTGTACTGCAGATGCTAAGGGCTGTTTCCCGATCTTTTTGTCATCCCCGTCAGGGGATCTCACAGCGACTGTGTAGCATACTAGATCCCCTCGCGGGGATGACAAAAGTCGCTCTGCAGTACCAATTTTTGCGGCACCATTTCGCGTATGATACTGCAGATGCTAAGGGCTGTTTCCCGATCTTTTTGTCATCCCCGTCAGGGGATCTCACAGCGTCTGTATAGCATACGAGATCCCCTTGCGGGGATGACAAAAGTCGCTCTGCAGTACCATTCTCTGTAGTAGCACAACCACTAACTCCCTCCCTCACTCCCTCACTTCCTCACTTCCTCACTTGCTCACTCCCTCACTCCCTCACTCCCTCACTCCCTCACTCCCCCAACATAATCCTGTCCTTCGATTCCTTCACCAGACCGCGGCGCAGTGCCGCTTCGACGCCGGCCTGCATCGCTTCCTCAACCTTCGTACCCAAACGGGCGAAGCCGAAGAGTCGCGCGCAGTCGCGAATGAGCTCGATGCGCGGCATGCTGAGCTGACGCTTCAGCAGATCGCGGATGGCCACGGCAATTTCGTCCGGTGAGATGTCTTCCGCATCGCGCTTGCCGGCTTCATTTTCGGGAACGCGGTATTCGTCCAGCGTGTTCGGATGCTGCGTCTCCTTCCACAGAAATATGCACTCTCCGATTCCGCTCTGGCGAATAAACATCGCTTCCAGAATGCCGTCGAGGTGTGCGGTTATACGCGCGCCACCCCGGCTCAGTCCCCAGGCTCCAAGCACCCGTCGAAACATCAGTGATTTGCTGATCGGGGATTCCAGCTCCAGCACCTCGGCAATTTGTTCCGAGATTTTTCCGGCGCTTTTCGGTTGCACGAGCAGATCCGCTCCGGCATTGCGAACGGGCTTCAGAGCCGCAGCCTGATATGGCTTCGCTACGCCAGGGGGCAACGATAAAGGGTCCGGGGTCGTGCTGTTTAACTCCGTTTCCATCGCAGGCTCCTCTTCCGCCGGCACCTCGACCGGAACACTCTCCGGTTCAGGATCGGGCTTCAGGTTTTTGGCCGCTTCGATCGCGTCAACGATTCCCGTCAGCACCATCTCAGGCTTCTCCCACCAATCGGCGGCCCAGATGCGGTGCAGGTTCCAGCCGAGTGTGCGCAGCACCCCGGTCTGTACAAGTTCCCGATCCCGGGCGGTCTTCGCCGCACCATAAGCAGGACCGTCGCAAAGGATGCCAAGCAGGTACTCGTGCGGACGGTCTGGATGCACGACAGCCATGTCGATGCGGTAATCGGAACAACCGACGGAGCGGTGGACGTCATAGCCCTTCGAACGTATCGCATCGGCGATGTGCTCTTCGAATCCTTCGCCCGAATCCTTTCCGGACGCGGGTTTCGACGGAAGCGCGATCCGCCCTTTTTCGGCGAATGCCAGAAATCCGCGCAGGCCTGCCACACCTTCGGAGCCCGTCCTCGACAGGTCGATCTGCTCGCTTTTCAGCGTCGCAAACACTTTCATCTCGTACCGCGCGCGACTCACGGCTACATTGAGCCGGCGCCAGCCTCCGTCACGGTTCAGCGGGCCGAAGTTCAGGCTTACGCGGCCATGTTCGTCAGGCCCGTAGCACACCGAGAACAGGATCACGTCCCGCTCATCGCCCTGCACGTTCTCGAGATTCTTGATAAAAATAGGCTCCTCGGCATCGAGCGCGATGCGCTCCAGTTGCGGCGACCTTCCGAATTCCTCCGTGAGCAAATCCTCGATCAGGTTCTGCTGCACGACGCTGAAAGTCACCACCCCGATGCTGCGTTTCGCCAGTTTCGGATCGCTGAGGCGGCGAATGATCTCCGCCACAATGGCTTCGGCCTCGGCGCGGTTCTGCCGGGTTTTGCCCTTGTCGTAGAAGCCTGGAACATGCACCGCCGTTACTTTGGTCGCGAGATCGTCCGTGCTTGGGAAGGTCAGCAGGCTGTTCTCGTAGTACTTCGCGTTCGAGAATGCGATGAGGCTTTCATGCTTGCTGCGGTAATGCCAGAGCAGGTATTTCGATGGCATCGACAGCGCAAGACAGTCGTCCAGAATGCTCTCCAGATCTTCCTTTTCCAGGTTCTCTTCATCCACATTCGCTGTCGCGAAGAAGGACGTCGGCGGCATCTGTTTCGGATCTCCTACTACGATGACCGAGCTGCCTCGCGCAATGGCGCCGATTGCCTCGCAGGTCGGCAACTGCGATGCTTCGTCGAAGATGACGAGGTCGAATTTCGGCCCACCGGCTTCGAAGTACTGCGCTACTGAGATCGGGCTCATCAGCGCACATGGCGCAATACGCGGGAGCAGAGCTGGAATGGAGTCGAAGAGTTTGCGGATGCTCATCGCGCGGCCGTTGGAGCGGATGGCTTTCTGGAGAATGCCGACTTCCGAGCTTTGCGAAGCTTCCTGGCTGAAGTCCGGAATCCGTGCCGCAATCCGCGCGTACAGCTCCTGCCGGGTGAGCTGCTCGAAGCTGTCGCTGAGCGCCCTGAAGCGCTGGATCTTTTCCTCGAAGAGCGCACTGTTGAACGCCGCCAGATTCGGGCTTTGCGTCAGAATGTATTCGGCAGCGACGCGATAAAAGCTTTTGCGGAATGCAGCTTCGAGTCCGGCGGCCGCGATATTTCCTACCGCGCCGTTGACGGCGTCAAGATTCGCCGCTGTGGCTTTCTGTGAAGCTGCGATCCAGGCGCTCCAGTCTTTCAGTCCGTCGATCCCGGAGAGCCAGCGCGTCGCGGTCTGTTCTTCCTGATCGATCCAGGATGCGCCGCGGACCTGCTGGTCGGACTGCGTGGGGTGCAGCAATGCGGCCACCCGCGTGCCTTGCTGCTGGACTTCGCTGTTCAGTTCGATGAAACGTTCCAGCTGCCCGCGATAGGCCTCGACAAATGTTTGGGTGTTTTCGCCGACCGCCCCTGCGAATGCCTGACGCCATTTGCGAAGCCCTGCCGGGCCCGTCAGCGGCACTGCGGTTTTATTTAGCTGGACGACTGCATCCGCAGCGGCATCGATGAGATCCCAGTTCGTCGCCTCGTCCCGGTAAAGCCATGAAACCAGCGTCAGCGAAGCGGTGTCGAAAGCTACTTTTTGCTCCAGCTCCTTGTAATGCACCAGCGCTTCGAGCGCCTGAGGGATGGCCGCTTTATCGAGCGTCGTATTTGCAGCGTACGACGTCAGTGTTTTGAGAATGCGGTTCTGGCCAAACCATTTCGGGACGAACCATTTCGCGCTGACCGCGTTCCATTCGTTAAGTATGTGGACCGCATCGATGCCGAAAATGCTGCTGTTAAAGTCCTGCGGGATCGCAGCGCGTTGCGCATCGCGTGCGCGGCCCAGGGCGGACCATCCTTTGAGCGCGGTTGCCGTTTGCTCGGGCGAATCGGCGAGTAGAAGGCTGGCAGGGAGCTGGGGGAGATTGAGAACGGCCGTGACCAGGCTCGCAAGAACGCGGGTGCGCGACGGTGTCTTAAGCGCGTCGCCGATCTGGAGCAGGCTGGTGGCGTCTGCGGAGGATTCGCGAAAGTTTCGAAGCGAGTTGATGTAATTCTGAAGCGCTTCTGAAGATTCCGTTCGGAGGTTCTGCGTGTAATTCTGCGGCGCCGTTCCGTTCAATGCATGCATGGCCGGAACGCCGATGATTTTCGCGACGATGGCCAGCTCGCGTACGATGTCGTTCCAGTCGTGGATGCGCTCGGCGTCGATCGAGGCCAGCGCCGATTGCGGAATCGGAATGCTGTCCGGTGTCGCCTCGTCCTCGCTGCTCCAACGGCTGAAAGCATCATACAGTGAAAGTCCGAAGGGCCAGCTTTTGTGCATCGCGCGCACGTGCCCGTTCAGTTCGGAACGGACGGCCGCGAGTCGCTCGCTTTCTTTCGCGAAGCGCTCCGGTGGCTGTTTTCTCGCGATGCCCGTCGCGCGCTTCAGCTGTTCGATGACCGCTGTCTTTCGGGCTTTATTGCTGTGCAGCTCCAGGCAGAACGGGCCGATGCCGATGTTCTCCAGCCGCGTCTCCACCACGTCCAGCGCGGCTTTTTTCGCAGCGACGAACAGTACCCGTTTACCGGCGAATAATGCGTTGGCGATGATGTTCGTGATGGTCTGGCTCTTGCCGGTGCCGGGTGGGCCGTGCAGCACGAAGCTCTGACCTTCTCCGGACGCGACGACGGCCTCCAGCTGTGACGAGTCGGTGGGAATCGGCAGCGCGATATCCGCAGGCGCAAAGGCGTCGTCCAGCAGGCGCGGCGCTTCCGGCGCGACCGTCCATTCCAGCTTTCCGCTTACGAGGCTCGCAACCGTCTTGTTCTGCAGGAGCGCTTCGGCATTGTTGTGAATATCGTTCCAGAGAATAAACTTGCTGAAGGAGAAGGTGCCGAGAACGACCTGCTCTTCAACGTCCCAGCGCGGCTGCGCCATAACGGCTTTACGCAGGGTATTGAAGACGATCGATACGTCGATGCCGCTTTCGTCGCGGGGCAGTACGTCCAGTCCGCCGATGCTCAGCCCGAAGTCCTGGCGGAGCTTTTCGAGCAGCGTGATGTTCATCATCGGGTCTTCCTCGCGACTGCGGATCACGAAGCCCTGCCTGGCGCTCTTCCGCATGATCTCGACGGGCAGCAGCAGGATCGGCGCATAGCGCGGAACCTCACTGGCGGCGGTCTCGAACCATTTCAGGAAGCCCAGCGCGATATAGAGTGTGCTCGCACCGTTTTCTTCCATCGCAGTTCTCGAGGCGCGATAGATCGTCGTAAGGTTATTGTTGAGCTCGCTCTCCGTCAGATAGCTGCGAAGGCGGTTTTGCGTCAGCTCGTGAGAGGCCAGCTCCAGCACCGGATCGGCATCGTGGAGGGATTGATAGAGCCCCGCGCTGCGCAGGGGATTCTCCCAATCGCCAGGCTTCGGAAGAATCTGGAATTCGGATCCTTTCGCCAGGGCGTCTTCAAGCTTCGACGGGTTGATATGAATGAACTGGATGGTGCCTTTGGTGACACGCAGATTGAGCAGATTGTTGCGCAGCGTGAGATCGAGCAGCTTGCGTTCCCAGAGCTGCTGTTTCCCGACGACGACAGGCTTTCCGTCAATCACGACGATGTTTTCGCTCAATGCCACCGGAGCGGCGACATCGTATTTTTCCGGGCTCAGATCTTCTGAGATCCTGAAGCCGCCGGAGGTGGCGATACGGAGTGGGAGCGGGCGGATCCTCGAGAATCGTGCACGCTTCACATCGATGAACAGGATGAAATTCGCGGTGTCGCCGAGACGCTGTTCCGCCGCGCGTACGGCGTCGTCAAACGCGGTGGATTTCCCGGCCGCCATGCACGTGCATTCCACCAGGGCAATCTCGTTGATCCCGGCGGCCATCCGCTTCGAGAGCAGCGCAGGATCGTCGTTTACGGAATCGGCGAACGACTCGTCGATGAGCCATGCACCGGCGAACGCATGGCCGTGAACGATGACAATCAGCGGGTGAATGCCTACGGCTTCGAGGCAGGCGGCGTACAGTAACGAAAGGTCGAGGCAGTTTCCGAGTTTCTGATCCAGCACCGCATCAGCCAGACGTACGCGCTGCCCCGTCTCCTCAAAGGATGCCGGCACACTGCAGTACACGACCTGCAGCTCGGCCATTGCCTGGTAGATTGCCGCCATCTGCTTGCGAACGCGGTCAGGATTCCGGCTCTGATATTCGTCGAAAGATGGATTGTTCGTCCAGCCGGAAAGGATTTCGGCGGCCCTGCGGACGATGGCCGGTATCTGCGGATGATTCGGTGTGATGAATGCGGCGAGCCCTTCCGGCATCACAGAAATGCCCTGCCAGTGATCGTAGGGGAGGATGGCAATCTCAGCCTTTTGTTCAAGCTGTAACTGGCCGTCGGCGAATATTTTCAGACTGAGCACAGCCTCCAGTCGTTCGGTCAGCTCCGCGAGTAAATTGCTCTGAACCGCCATGGGAGCGGCTTCCAGCTCGATTGTCTCCCCGGCGGGCAGCAGATCGATCGTGCGCTCGAATGGCGTCGCGAACTCCGGTGACATCGTGACGGAGATCCTCAGGCTCGTGACTGCAGCATCGGTGTCGTTGCGCAGGACCAGCCGCCGGATAATCGGGACATGGGCCTGCTGCAGGGCGTAATTGAGCGCCGGCGCGTGGATGAACTCGGTGACTGTTATCGAGGAGATCGGTAGCTGTTCGGAAATCATGGCGGTGAAGGCTGCGCGGCGGGAAAGGGTTGCGGAAAATGCGTTTTCCAGTCCGGGCGCTCCGCAGCTTGCGCGTCGCCCAGACGGCTTGCGAAGTTCCTGTATTCGGGAGGAAAACCGGGCGCACACGGGCGATATTCAGCCGCACTGGGTGGGTTGTTACCGGCTTTTAACATGAATCTCAGATATCGCAAAAAAAAGCGGCCTCCGAAACCGGAAGCCGCCTGCAAATCAACCCGCACACTGATTTATGTGATTTCGCCGTAAGGGTTTGAACGACCGTCGTTTCCGGAGGCGAAGCGATCGGCCCGATTACAGCGGCAGCAGCAACTTCATTTCGATACGGCGGTTCTTCCCGCGGTTTTCGTCGCTGCTGTTCGGCATCAGCGGTTTGTCCTTTCCGTTACCGCTTATGATGATTCGCTTCTCGCTTATTCCGGCGCGCATCAGGTAGGCTCTCGAGGATTTCGCCCGCTCCGATGACAGGAGAAGATTCGCAAGCTCCGAGCCGATATCGTCCGTGTAGCCACTGAGGTGGATAACGATTTTTGGATTGTCGTTGAGCACCCGCAAGGCGTAATCGAGAATCTTCGCCGCTGAGTCGCTGATGACGGAGCTGCGGAATGCGAAGTGAAGCTTGTCGTTGTCCAGTACGATCTGCGGAGGAAGGCGTTCGCCGTTTTCCTTCGTTAGATCGCTGGCAACTGGCGCATATTCTGCAAGTGTGCTCACCGGGCAGCCGTTGCGCAGCACCCCGTACTGATCCTGGCAGATGTCGTCCTTGTCCGGCACGCCGTCGCCATCTCCGTCGGGACAGCCGCTGGTCGTCTCCGGTCCAAATTCATACGGGCAGCCGTCTTCGCTATCCGGGGAACCGTCGTTGTCGCTGTCCGCGCATCCCCGGAACTTCGCTATGCCGTAGGAGAGCGGGCAAAGGTCCGACTTGTCCGAAATGCCGTCGCCGTCGATGTCCCGGCGTTCTCCGAAGAAGATCCGCAACCCGGCGGAAATTCCGTAAGAATGGTACTCCGTTTTTCTGATTCCCTTCGTAAGTGCATTGTAGTTCGCGTAGTATGTTCCGCCCTCTTCCCTGACACCGGTTGTCGGCTTGTAGCTGGCATTGTCTTTTCCCTGCCAATGCTGATAGGCGTAGTATGCATCGGCATGAAACGTGACGTGGTCGCTGATCTGGTACGATGCGCCACCCTGAACCATAGCACCCAGCGAGAGCCTCCGGATATCGCTCGTTTGCTCACGTTGTGAAGGTGCCAGCCCTTTATTCAGACCTACATTGTAGCCGTTATCTGCGCGACTCAGAAGATCGAGATGCTGCGCTGCAAGCCCGTCTCCGTTGTAGTTAGCTTCCGTCATGACGAGTGAGCTACGCGTATCGCCGGGTTGGGGGACCCCGTTGCGATCGTTTATGAAGGACGAGTCGAAACCGGAGACCGTAGCGGTTCTGTCGCCGTTGAGCCGGTAGATCGCTTCATAACTGAACGTGCCGCTGGCATCGGATCGTGTCTGATTATGGAACCCGATCACGGGGCCGGCCGCAGCGCTGATCCCGAATCGTCCGGGATTCACGACGGAGCCGAACTGGTGCTTTACTTTGAACAGCACGGGAATGCTCAAGGTCGTGGTCCGGATGTTTTCCTGCAATGGCGAATTGCTTCGGATGATCTGGCGGTAAGCCTGCCCGGTTCTGGCATCCAGCGCCTGGTAGTCCGCATGCAGGGCTGCCATCGTCAGCGTTCCGGTGTAGTGCATGAAGTTGATCCCAGTGCCGAAGCCGAGCGTTCGCTCGCGGTTGAAGAAGTAGTTTACCTGAATGTCCCCGCCGTTTCCGCGTCCCCCGCTGAATTCCGGCGTCTGATCGTAGGCGGATGTCGGCTGGCTGCCCGGAGCGTAGGCTTGCCTGAGATCTACGAGTTCGGGACTTTGCATCAGCCAGCCGGTCCGATAGCTCAGATCGAGGGACCAGCGGGGTAGGACGCGATTGAATGATTTTAGTCCTGGCGGCACGAAATCCGGGCTCGTGCGGGAGGAGTCTGCCGGGGACTGCGCCATGGCTAGCCCGGAACCGATGAGCGCGGCGAATAGCGAAATTGTCTTTTTCATTGCGTTGGATTTTGCATTTACGCCGTTCAGCGCTTGATGAAACCGGAAGAGGCGATACGGACGCCGTTTTGCCGGCAGGTAATGAGATAGTATCCGGCATTGAGGCTGGTCGTGACGATCTGTGTAGCCGCGGCTGTCGCGGGAATACGGAGGATGGCGCGCCCGGTAAGGTCGGTGACCTCATAGCTGCATGTCCCCGGCGGAAGGTGCTCAAGCAATACTGTAATTCGTTCGTTCGCAGGATTCGGGTAAACGACTAAGCGTTGGCCGTCCGGTCCGGATGATGCGATGCCGAGCGCCGCCGTTGGATTAAAGTACGCCTTCTGGAAACAGCCCTCGCTCTCTATCATCACCCAGTAGATGTTGTTCTGCGGGTCCCAGTTGTGCAGCGGGTTTTTGATGAAGTAGGTCTGCGTGGACGCGGCTCCGGGAATGAAATGCGATGCGTAACTGGAGCGGGAATCGTAGCCCCAGATATAGCGCTGCACGCTCCCAGCCTGGCACACGAGATTATTCTCGAAGCGCACGACGCGCGCGGCCGGCGCACTGGTATTGCTTACGTCGAAGCGCATGGTGTCGGGTTTGCTCGGGCAGGCGTGGCCCTTGGCGAAGGATGTCAGATTCAGCGTGGTGAGACCGGCATTCCGGAGGCTCATCAGTGCGAACTGTGAAGCGTTGGAGTCGATGATGCGGACCTGTGCGCCATTGTCGATGCTCCACACGAAATGTTCCAGATTGTCCGGCGCTTTCCCGGCACCGATGCCGATGTTCTCGATCCCCGCGCAAAGCCTGAAGGCGGGGCGCAGTGCTTCGCTGATTTCCGGCGCCTGCGGTGTCGGGTTCACTCTGACTGTGATATCGGTGGGCCTGCTTTCGCAGCTTAGCCCGCCGATCGTATTCAGGAGCACGATGCGGTATCCGATGGAATCGGGAGTCAGCTGTCCGTTTGTGGTCACGATGTCGTCGATCGTCCTGCCGTCAGGTAAGGTCGCCTGATTGGTTGTGCTGGCTATCGCTTTTCCGATCAGGAGCGGCGTGTAACGAAACGAGTTCGAACCTGAGTTCGTCGACGCTTTTACCGGAATCGCGAGCGCTGCATCGCTGCAGATGCTGAACCGGTCGACGCCCAACAGTGTAGGCGTCGGGTTGACGGTTACGATGAATGTGTCGCGCTGACTTTGACAGCCGGCTGCGGAATTTCCGTAGATCGCATAGGCAACCTGTTTCTGAACGGTCGCATCGCTGTGTAGGCTGTCGGCGATGACGGAAAGGGTGCTGCCGTTGGCTGACGAGGCGTTTTTGATCTGCGCATCAGGTATCGCGACGTAGGTAAACGTGCTGTTCGCGCCTGTCGTGAGGGACATGCCGATAGGCGTCTTCAGCTCGCTGCAGATCGTCGCATCCTTGCGCGGGGCGCCGTTTACCGTGAGCAGCAGCTCCGGGCGCGGATTGCTCACGACGGAAAACTGGTTGATGTCAGGCAGGGAGGAACAGCCGCTGTCGGTCACTACGTAAACTGTATAGGTGATTGTGGCCGGAACGCTTCTGCTATGGTTGTGGATCGTGTCAACGACGGTATGGGCCCTGGCCGGTGTCACGTTTTGAGGCGATGGAGAGACGGAGATCCCGCTCACTGCGCCGGATGTCCAGTGGAACGCTCCATCGATGGATGCCGCCAGCGGAACCTGTATCGGAAAATCGCTGCAGACCGCGCCGGCTGTGCCGATGCTTGTGATCCTGGGTCTGGGATTGACGATCTGCGACACTACTTTGCTGCTGCCGATGCAGGGTGTGGATCCGGTTAGGGTCGGGGTCACGACGTACTGCGCCGTCTCGATGATGTTGCCGGCCGTGGTGAGCACCTGGTTGATGGAATTTCCGGCACCGTCGGCTCCGTTCGCGATGTTCGAATTCGGAACATAGGTCCAGGTGAAGGTTGAGGGATAAGAGGGGCTGAGCGTGATATTGCTCACATCTCCGCTGCAGTAGCGGATCTTCGGGCTGAAGCTGAAATCCGGGACGGGGCGAACCGCCTGGCGGATCTCGGTTGTCGTTTTGCAGGAATGCAGGCTCGAAGGCGATGTGATCGTGATTCCGAAGACGGCGGTGTCGTCCTGCGTGGTGCTGGTATTCGTGAGTGACAACCTGGAGATCGTATCGCGGGTCGCGCTGCTGTCGCCGCTTCTGATAGAATGCGGGGCGGATTTGTACCACCAGTCGAACTGACTGCCGCCCGTGCTCGCGCTGAGAACAAACTTCACCGGGCCGCCGCTGCAGATCACCTGCGGCGAGACATTCGTCAACCGTGGACTCGGAAATACCGTTACGGCGATCACCGGCGTATCGAGGCTCCGGCATCCGAATTCGTTGAAGGTCGTGATCCGGTACACCAATCGTTCCGCGAGCGAGTTGCCGCCATTGACAAGCACGTCGGGAATGGATGCTCCGGAATAATCCAGGCTGCGGGTCGTGGCACCGCTGATCCTGGATGAGACACTGTCAGCCTTCCAGAGATAGTGCGTCCCGCCGTTCAGGGGCACCCGCACGGTATCGCCGCTGCAGATGGACACGGGAGTCCGGATTTGCAGGGCAGGATCCGGATTAACCTGGAGTGTGAAGATTTCCTTTTTGCCGACGCAATACGGAGCTGCGAGCATTGTCGGTATTAATCTGTAGCGGAATGTCTCCGGGGAGCTGCGCGTGCTGCTGCGGATGCTCGAGTAGTCGAGCTGGTTGAGTCCGGTGACGGCGGCATTCGATATCGACGCGAAATGGATGGAGCTGTTCGCGCTTGCCGTGAATGAAACGATTCCGGCGTCGCCGCTGCAGATGGTATCGGTCAGCGGGCTGGAAATGGCGGGCAGTGCGACCGTGGTGACCTTAAATTCCGCCGGGAGCGCAGGCCGGTTGCAGCCCGTGCGTGGAGTGACGGTGACCGTCGTCAGCCCGTGGAAACCTTCGTCGAAGCTGATGCGTCCGTCGGATATGTGCAGCGGCTTCGGCCCGGTGTTGTCACTGACGATGCTGTACTCGTAGCTGCCTTCAACCGCGCCGATGCCGAAATCCAGCGTTCCGCCTCCCTGGCAGCGATCGTCCACCACCCGCGGGTGCAGCAGCGATATCGTTCCGAAGTCGGGCAAGACGGTCATGTAGAATCCTGTTCTGGAATTGATGTTGCTGTTTAGTGCCCGGACGCGGACCTGATAGAGCGATGATGGCAGCAGAACAGGCGGAAGCTGCACGCTGAGACTTTCATCGCCAAGGTTCGCTGTCGAGGCGGAGGCTACCGGGCTCGAGAACAGGAGGTCCGCCGGGCTGAAGATTTCGAGGACGATGGCGTCGTTCGGCTGCAGAAGATGAGGATCTACTAGCTCGTAATGCACGGTGACATTGCCGCCGCTGCAGGCCGGGGCAGGGACCTGTGTAATGTTGATCGATTGTGCGCGCGCGGCGCAGAGCCCGCCAAGGAAGGCCGCCAGAACTGCGAGTGGTCGTAAGCGTGTTTTCATGTGTGGGGATTTGGGAAGCAGTCAGTGGGATGGTTGCGGGTTGTTTTAGAAAATCCGCAGCCGGATTTGCCTCGCAAAAATGTCTTCGGATGTGCCGGTTTTCAAGGGTAGAAGTATCCGGAAATGGCACGGCAAGTACGAGAAACCGAATGCGTATTTCTACGCGGGAAAGCCAGTAGCCTCGCGGTTGAAGCGCGACGCATCCGGCCTGAGCTTTGTCGTGGCCACAGGTCTGAAACGCAAGGCCGGCAGGGGATTCCGCACAATGTTCCTTGTCGTCCGCTCGGGCTGCAGGCTGCAAATCGTCCCGCCATGTTGAAATATCTGCTCTGCCTTGCGATGGCCGCTGCCGCCTCGCGTGATCCTGTCCGCGCACAGGAGACAAATCTTGAGAACGACACCGTTCGTGTTTCCATGAGCAATGGCTCCGTGCTGCTGTTCCCGGGGGAGATCGAGTTCGTTTCGCCCAGCTGCAGCGAGTACAGTCACGCCATTGGAAGCAACGACCTGACCGTTCGCGTGCGGTCTTCGAAACCCCGTGAGCCATTCTGTACGATGCTGGTGCGGGAGGGATCGAAGGGGCACAAGCGTCAGCATCAGCTCGTACTCCAGTATGTCGACGTCCTGCGATCGTCGGAGCAGATTCATGATTACAGCACGGAGGCAAAGCTGGAGCAACGCATCGCTGCGAATCGCGCCCGGCCGGAGATTTCGAAAGAAACGGTGCCTGCGAAAACTGCGGAGAAGCCTGTGTTTACTGCATCGCTGACTACCGGGTCGACGCCGGCGAGCAGCGCGTTGGGTATTGATACGGCACTGATAAATACCCGGGTCCGGTATCGGGTCGCGCTATTCTACATGGCCTGCAATCAGCTTGCGCGCAAGGAAGATATCGCGAATGCCATCAGCTACGGCATGAAGCTCTTCAACGACCGCGAAGAAGCACTCGTGGAAGTCGTCAGCAGGGGCGAACGCAGATCCAAACGCATCAGGCAATACTTTACATCCCTCAGCCAGCTGCCCTATCAGCGCGTTGAAATGACGACGTCGGAGCTGATGTACGTTACCGACTTCCGGCAGGCCCCGGACGGGCGCTGGTTCGGAGCCGTGCAGTTCATTCAGGACTTCAGGGGGTTCCGGGATGGGAATGTTGCTTCATACATCGATCGAACCAACAAGACCATGGAACTGGAGCTGCGCACGCGGGAACACGAGGAGAATGGCCGCACGGTAAGGACGTTCGACATCTTTCTATCCAATATCTCCGTCACCAATATCCGCTGATTGAAGCCTCATAACAACATCCTCATGAGAATTTCAGGAATCGCCCCTACGCTTGCGCTGCTTGCCTTTGCGCTTGGTGCATCTGCAACCGTCGACACCGCGGGGAGCTCCGGCCTTACCCAGCAGCAGCTGACCCGCATCCAGTCGGACGTCACCAAAACCCTGGATCGTCTTGCATTGCATCTTTCCTTTCTGGCGAGTCCCGACACGGATGAAGCCGATCTCGCCGACGCGATCGAGATGCAGTTCGCGCCTCCCGACAATATTTTCTGGAACAAGGAATTCGAGCTGGACGACGATGCCGATCCGCGAGCCTCCGCTAAAGGCCAGCAACGGGTCCGCGTCGATGAATACCTCGCTAAATTTCACTTCCGGGTGAAGGCCCGCAGCGCCGATGCCATCAGCCTGGCGATTCTAGATTTCTCGCCGGTGTACCGCGGCGAGAACGGCCTGTTCATGCAGGTGATTTACAGGCAGCGCTTCAGCGCCGTGTCTCCGCAAGGCGATCCCTTTCCAGACCAGTCGCTCCGGATGGCGTACCTGCGGATCGAGCGGCTGGGCGCGGGTTTCCGGAGCTACATCGCAGGAATCGACTTTGCATCGGCCGCCCGGGTCGATAGCCGGGGAAAGAATGTCGTTCCGATATCCGGTTCCGCTCCGGGCTCGATGCCTGATCGCGAGCTTAAACGCAGCGAGCGGTATTACGTCGGGATGCTGCATGAAGGAATCGATGCGATGCAACGCGAGAATTTCGCGGCTGCATATTACGCGCTCCGGGAAGCCAGGCAAGGATCCTCGACCGAAACGGATGCGCGCGGCAGGCTTTCGCAACTCGTTATCCGGATGAACGATAAGGGCCTCGATTACAAATCAGGGATAGGAAAAGGGCTTCTGGATGCCGGCGACAGGCTGATGGCGCGGTATCTTCCGGAAGCGGCAACGCGGTATTTCATCTATGCGAAAGAGGCGGATCCTGCCGTTTCGTTCGAGGCATCCGCGAAGCTCGAGAAGGCCGCCACGGTTCTTGAGAAGCAGCGGATGATGGAGGCGCTTTTGAGGGAGGGAGCCGCCGGCGAAGCGCTCTCGGCGTATCGCGGCGCACTGGATTCCGATTCGGGGAACCCGGTTTTCGCGACAGGGCTTGCGCGTGCGTATGCGATGCTTGGCAGGGACAGTGCCGCGTTCGGGACGTTTCAGTCGGCTATCCGGAGCGCGCCGGGGTTCCCGGAACTGCAGCAGGCCTACGGGATTTATTTCATGCGGCGCAGGTCGTTCCGCGCCGCGCACGAAGCCTTTGTAAAATATCAGGGGATATGCGAGGATCCGGGTGCTCCTTCGCTCCTGGCGCAGATCGCCTATACGAAAGGCTTGTCGTTGCTCTTGGAAAATCAGCTCGTCTTCGCTGCGGATTCGCTGAAGGCGGCAGTAATATACAATCCCGGCATGACGGAGGCTTTCGTCGGAATGGCCGAGCTTTTTCTGCGGCAGGGAAATATGCGCGCGGCGAACAAGTCGCTCGATCTTGCGCTGGCAATCGATGGCCGGTTCGCGGACGCGTTCCATAAGCGCGGTCGTGTTCTGGAAGCGCAGTCGAATACGGTTGCGGCGATCAGAGCCTACCAGGAGGCAACGAAGCTTGGCGCGGGCGTCGCGGAGTACTTCTGGGATCTGGCCAGGTTGCAGATGGAGAATCCGGAGGATGACTACACGGCCGCCATTCAGGGTTTTACAACCTGTATCGGTCTGTGCGCAGACAAAGGATTAGGTGTGCAGGCGTATCTCAAACGTGGTCGTTGCTACATGCTGCGGCGGAAATACGTCGATGCGGAAGCCGATTTCCGCACCTATGAAAAGCTGTCGTACACGAAGCTTCCAGGGTTTTACAAAGACTTCGTCGAGGTACTGAAGCGCAATGGGAAGATGGCCGAAGCCGAGCGTTACCTGGCAGCCGGGAAGTGACGCGCATTGCCGAGAAAGCCGTCACTGGAGCATTCCGGTGACGGCTTCTTTATGGAACTACGTTTCGGAAAGTGTCAGGTCCGTGCAGGGAAATTCGCGGCGATCGTATCGCGAGGATTCAGCCAGTACCTGAACAGCATCCGGGCAGTTTCCTGAAGAACGTTCTCGATTTTCATCCAACCCTAGCCATCGTTCTCCAATAGAATCGAAGCGCTCAGTGCGCTTCTACGAGTCCGTGTTTCACCGCGTACATGATCAGGCCGGCCGTATTTCGCGCGCCGGTTTTCTCGAGCAGATTGGCTTTGATGCCTTCGATGGTGCGCGGGCTCAGGAAGATCTGCTTTCCTATTTCCGACGCCGTCAGCCCGTCGCAGAGCAGGGTCAGCACCTCCATCTCGCGGTCGTTCAGGATAGGCCTTGCGAAGGTGGGCTTTGCGCCCTTGCCCATGACCTTTTTCAGCATGACGGTGCTGACGCGATCCGAAAAGTAGTAGCCGTTTTCGGCGCAGGCCCGGAGTGCGAGTTTGATCTCGTCGGCGTCGGAATTTTTCACCAGGTATCCGTTGGCTCCGGCTTCCAGCATGTGAAGGATGAGCTGTTCATCGTCGTGCATGGTGAGGATGAGGATCTTCACCTCCGGATATTTCTCGCGGATGATCTTCGTGGCTTCGATGCCGTCCATGCCCGGCATTTTCAGGTCGAGCAGGATGATGTCCGGTTGTTCGAAGCGGAGGCGTTCCAGGAGTTCGTGCCCGTTGGCTGCCTCCGACTGGAGCTGCAGGGCGGGGTCGTCGCCAAGCACGAGGCGAAGTCCCTGGCGGAAGACGGTATGATCGTCTGCGATGATGTAGCGGATCTGCTGTGCCATATGGGATGCGTTTTTCAGGGTTTTTCGGGATGTTCCGGAAGGCTGAGAATGATATTGAAGATACCTGAATCGGGCTCCGGGAACGCGATGCTCATCCCTGCCGATTGCAGCCGGTGTTCGATGTTTTTCAGTCCGATCGCGCCTTTCCTGTGCAGGTGTTCCCGGTAGTCCGTTTCGCGCAGGCCGATGCCGTCGTGCGAGAGGCTCAGGTATCTGCGTCGCTCGCGGTAGAGTGTCCCGAGGTGAATCCGGTGTGCGCCTGCATGCTTGGTGATGTTGTTCACCAGTTCCTGGACGATGCGGTAGATGGCGAGTGCGGTTTGCGGTTCGGGCTCGACCCAGGAGTCCGGATTCAGCGTCGTGTCCATGCGGATGTTGCCGGCCCGCGTGATCATTTCGGCGTAGGATTCGAGGGCTTTGACGAGACCCAGATACTGGAGCGTGCTGGGTTGCAGTTGATGGCTGAGGTCGCGGACCTTGCGGATGCCTTCGTCGAGCAGATCTTTCGTCCGGGCGCTGAGGCCGGCGTCGGCCGGGTTGCGCAGGGCCTGGTGCAGGAAAAGGCGAACGGAGGACAGTGTGGCGCCGACATCGTCGTGGAGCTCGGATGCGATGCGCATGCGTTCGTCTTCTTCGCTGCGGATGGAAGCCTGCATGAGCTCCATTTGCTTTTGGCGGTTGAAGGTGCGCATTTGGATTGGGAGGTGTCTGAAATGAAGTGCCAGCTGAAGCTGCTCTCAGATCCGAGCTTGAATTCCAGGCGGCAGATACTTACTTTTCACGCCCGCGTCGGAATTGGTAAAAATCGCAGGATTGACTTTCTGGGTCAAGCGTGGAATTACGTAATTACCTGCGGGAGTTTCTGGGTGATTTGGCCTGAGCGACCAACGTTACGCCTGCTTTGAAATGGACAGTGTTGATCCCAGCCGGGGAGCTGATTCCAGTCTGCACTGCAATCCTACGATCTCCGCCCGCTTGAGAATATTCGTTAACCCAAGTCCATTCCGGTTTTCAAGCGCCTGCGTGAGGTCGAAGCCGACCCCGTTGTCCGAGATTTCCAGTTGAAAGTGAGGTTGCCCATTGAGTACGATTCTGAGTCGTGTAGCTTCGGCGTGTTTCATTGCGTTGGTGATAGCTTCCTGAAATATTCTGAACGCCGTGACTCTGGCGTCTTTAGAGAGTTCCGGTTCTGTTCCGTCGCAGTCGAACACGATCTCCATCCGACCGAGCAGTCGCACCCGTTCAAGCTCTTTGGAAACGCTCTTCACGATGCCGTTGCCTACCAGATCTGCATTCAGCGAGTGGCTCAGCAGCCTCACCTGATCGATCGCCAGTCGCAATGTCGAGATGGCGGAATCGAGCTTGTCTCCGCTGGCACCGTAGCGGCTGCGCTCGTGTTCGAGTTGTAGCTTTAGCGCAAACAGGAGCTGGCCGATATTGTCGTGCATCTCCTCTGCCATTTGTCCCAGGGTGAGTTCCTGAACTTCGGATTCGATCTTGCGTAACTCGCTTTCGTATTCGGCACGTGCGAGGCTTAGAGCGGCAGCCTGCCTGATAGAGCGTCTGTTGAAATGCAGGATCCCGGATATGATCCCAAGGACGAGAATCAGGATGATGAGGGTAGTGAAGATTACCAGCAGCGCGACGCTTTCACTCAGTTGCGCTTTCATTCGAATTCAGGATCAGATTGTTTTTTTGGTTCAATATCAGAAACGTGGACGCTACCAATGCGTACCGGAGCATTGCCGCGAAATTGTTGATGGCATTATAGAATATCGCTCCTTGCCCACGGTCGTGCGCTACCCAGTAATTGTAGAAACAGAACAGCGGCACGATGCAACCAAAATAGAGCAGGGACGATACATTGAATACTGCGAACGGGTTGCGCGCCAGGCTCACGTCGCTGTATCTGGCTTGGTAAAGCGCGAGCGTGCTGAAGGAAAACAGCAGGCAGCAGAACAGCAGGAACGTTGGAATATCGATGACTGTCAGCGACGATCGAGTCGATACGTAAATCCATCGCATCGTAGCCAGTGCGATGCCGGTCATCAGCATCAGTTGGAGTCGGGAATTCCGCAGTTGCAGGATGCAGAAAACGCTCAGCAGTAAAAACTCCAGAACGATGTACACGTTGTGCAGTGCAGCGTTGAGCGAATTGTACCGGTTAATGAGCAGGTAGCCGCCGGTGTCGATGATCACAGCCAGTATGAGCTGCACCAGGGCGAGTCGCCAGATTGGTGGCAACGCGGGCCATTTCCGTAATCCAAGGACTACTGAAATGACGAGCAGAATATTTGCGAGGATCGCGAAGGGCATGTGCAGGATTCTTAGCGGAAGAATCTTTTGCGAACCCAGAATCCGCTCAGAAAGGTCAATACCAAACCGCCGAATAGAGCCAGAATCTGGGTGAAACTCAGGCTTTTCTGAGCTATCCGGATGCCCCCATTTGGTGCTCCGGCAGTGCCGATATTTCCGCAGCTTAGTGGACATAGCGTCGTCAGATTTGCAATGAGATGCGCTCTCGAAGCAATATCTGGTGCTACCGGGCTCAGAGCGACTGCATGTTTGTAGAAGTTGTTGCCATTGACTTCATCGAGTTCCGGAAGGCTCGAAATGTAGACAAGCGGGCTTTCTTTCAGAAGCGCTTTGATTTCGGCGTATGAGATCAGAACGCCTGCCGCACAGGTATTCGCCATATTCTGCTCAAATCTGGTGAGCGGTTGGAAGTTAGGCTGCTCGGGATCTCCGTACTTGTTCCAGAGGACGTTTCCTGTAAAATGATATCGCGCAGCCGCGGAATTCATCTCCTGAAGGCCACACGGGACGAATACTCCATCTGAATTAAGCGAACAGACTTTGGCTTTCGGGTCTAATATGGGGAAGCTGTAGTGCAGGCTGAACGAGTCAATTACGCTTGTTTCTTCAGCGATATCTGGAACGTAAAACAGCTTGATGCGGTTTCCGTTTTCAGTGAGGCCATAAAATATGCGGAGCACCTTGAAGTACGCTTTTCCGGACGGGGGCGGTGTTTTGCGTAGCAAATTGTCCAGTTCATTGTAGGTGGTCTTCTCGGTCACAAAATCCGGGAGTACTGCATTTTTTAGCCTGAACACATTTTTGAAGTTTTTTGCCCTCGCACGGTACACTCGACCATCGAGTGCGTGCATCTCTGTTTCCAAATCCAATTCAGGTTGAGCGCTCGCATGGACCGCTGGCAGGCAAGATAGCAGGAAGATTAATGAAATTGTTTTCATGACGTGTATCGATATTGATCTTTAACGGTAAGATAAAGTCTTGTTTTGAGAATGTGTATCTGTAATACGCGATTTTTATACAACGTCCGGCCCCCTTGTAGTGGTAAGAGGCTTGATCAGAATCGAAAACCTGTCGTTTCCATCACGCTATGGATGTGGATCTAACCGCAATACTTCCCATGGGTTCTTCATGCTTTCCCGTATAACTACGCATCCCGTGATCACGCGCTTTTCCCTTAGATCCACGCATTTCCCCGCTTGAATCCTGCCGCACGGCGCTACCATCTTTGTGTCATGCAGGACGCCGTCATCGTACTAAGAGCCATTTCCTGGTGCTGGCGTTGAGTGTGTCCGCTATCGCAGCAGAATCGCACACTGCGCCCGCCGTTTCTTTTTCACGCGCAGTGCACCCTTAGGTCCGGGTGGTAGCGGATAACGCTGCCGATCCTCTCGAATCAAACTTTCAATAAATGAGACTCATCATCGCTGTTGCCCTGACCCTTTTTGTCCTGTATCCCCGGACCTGTGATGCTGACACACGCTATGGTCTCAGCATTGTGCGCGGCGTTACGGCCTCGGATAACCTGGATTCGATCGGTGAGGCCTTCCTGCGCCCGCTGCTCATCTTCCGAAATGCCGTGTACGTCGTGGATCCGGAATGCTGGCCGCGAAATGCCGGTGCCGGTAGCAACGTTCGCGATGGCAGTGCCGGGAACAATCAGCGTACCGGATCCGGTGCCGGGAATGACCGGGATGGTGCCGGAAATGCTAATTCGCGATCCAGGGATGGCAGGGAGAATGACCGGTCGGGATCGGGTGGGGGCAACGAACGCGACGATGCCTCCGGAAATAACCTTCGCGAGATCCAGGGCTCGTCGAACGAGAGGCGCGAGACCGGCAATGCAAATGCGCGAATGGCGGGTGGCGGTGCGCTGAGCTTCCACTGCCGCAACGATGAAAAAGGGCTCCTCCACATCTACTTCGAAAACTGCAGACTCGAGAGAGGCACCCAGATTTTTTACAGGCATCGGTACTACAAACCAAAATCGAAATCCTTCAAAATCCACACGCAATGACACGCACACTTACCACCGCAATCCTATCGACCACGATGCTACTTGGCTTAACGGCCTGCTCAAAACGTCCGTTCATCATCGAGAAAGGCTGTGTGAAGGACGACTTCAGCATCACCATCAACGATAAGAATGCGGTCCTCAAACCGGACAAATTCTTCAACCTCGAGGACTACAAACTCGTGGCCAATCCCAAACGGTTTCCACCAACCTTAAAGACGCTTCACGATTTCAAGAACAAGTTCGTCAATTACAAGGTGACCATCACCCGCCCGGGCAACGACAAGCCCTACTATGGGCGGCTGGCTTTCTTCGCGGTGCCCGACAAGATGAAGAACCTGGCAGTGTGCAGCTTCTATAAAATCTCGATCGACGGGGCATATTTCCAACAGGCGGAAGACGGCCGGACCGCGTATCTGTACGAGTACTACACCATCGACGGCAAACGTGGCGGCAATTTCCCGACGTGGATCATCTGGCTGTCGGATATCCCGATCTAAAGGTCCCTTAATCATCCTGCTTTCTAATCGAACTCGTCATGACACGTACGTACAAATTCACGGGCGCTGCGCTCGCTGCCGTTGGTTTAATGTTTTCCGCGGTGATATCCGGTTGTAAAAAAGAGGAACCGGATCCACCAGCTCCGGCCACCGGCAGTGCATTTTTTTACTTCAACGCCGATTGCGGGCAGGGGCCGGTGACGATCAATTGTGCGGGACAGGTAGCTACAGTCAACCAGTATTTTTCCAGCGGTAATCCGGACTGCGGAACGGCCGGAGGAGCCACGTTCGCCGATCTTAGCGCCGGAAACTATCCCTTCCGGGCAGTCAATGCCGCGGGGACCTGGGAAGGGATTGTCACCGTGACAGCCGCAGGCTGCAGCGAAGTCCTGCTGAATTGCGGGGGGACCTTTACCGGCGGCGGAAACGGAAGCGGAAATGGAAGCGGCAACGGCAATGGCGGCAGCAGCGGCGATGCTTTGATGTGGATCGCTACAGACTTCGGTTACGGGCCGATCACGGTTAGCTGCAACGGTCAGCAGCGCTCGATAACCTCATTCTATAGTTCCGGAGTTCCTGCCTGCGGCGCTTCCGGCTGCGCGAATTTCAGCATGAGCCCAGGCACTTACAACTTCACGGCCAGTTGTAGCGGCCGCAGCTGGAACGGGACCACCACCATCTCTGCGGGAGGATGCAGCAAAACGCAGCTCACGCTATCAGGAGGAGGGGGAACTGGCGGTCAGGCAGGCCAGGCGATGTTCTGGATCCAGAACAATAGCAACTGCGGGAATATCACGGTCAATTGTAACGGGATGTCTCAGATCATTTCCGCATACTATTCCGGTGGCGCACCGTCCTGCGGGGCTAACGGCTGCGCAATGTTCAATCTTCAGCCCGGTACGTACAGCTTCACGGCGTCCTGCAGCACCAAGAACTGGAATGGTACGGTGACGGTGAGCGCGGGCGGGTGCTATGCCATGCGGCTAAACCAGTAATCGCAGGCGGAGCAACAATACTTCAACCTTCAGAATCATGAAACAGACTATAGACCCGAAGCCTGAGTGGTATCACCAGCGATTGCTCAAGATTCGCCTTGACTTTTCAATTGACGGTCAAACCCCTGCGAAACTCGTCCTGAGTAAGGCACGACATCTGTACCGTCATCTTGACTCCAGACGCGCCCAGGATAAGACCACGGTCATTTGCAAGATGATTCGGGACGATGAATTCGGCAACCATTTCACTGAACTGGCAGATCGGGTCAACAGCGCCCATGAGCGGAACGGGACCTGGCGGGGAATCTATCAGGTAGGTGCCGGACGCGTTTGGTTTGCCGTTGACAACGAGAACAAATCCAGGGAAGAGAATGTCCAGCTTAATGAGATTCACAGCTTCCCGATGATCGGCGACGGGAGCATCGGTGGTATCGACCTCGGCAAACTGGACTTTCAGGCAGTTGTCAAGCTCGCGGCTCTCGACCGGATCCGGAATGGGAAACGTGTATTTCAGCTTTATAAGAACATTGAAAAAGAACCGCGTGATAAAAAAGGGTACCAGGATCAGGTATTTCAGGCAGTCGCGCAGGCTCAGGCAGGGCTCGTGAACGCTATAAAAGGAGAGACCGGGACGATCACGAAACAGGGCCTCGCGCGTGTGTGTCGTATCCTTGAAGCAGTCAGCGGAGACGTCCAGCTGGTTGCGGATCTGGTAGCCATCTCCGAAAGCCGGCTAAACGAGACGCGGCGCTCGTGCTGATGTGTTTCGGTGGCCGCGCCATCGGCGTTCATCCCGGCAATCCGCCCGTTCATCCCTGCAAACGGGGCGTTCGTCAGAAGTCAAAAAAGCGTGTTATGCGGCGTTCTACTTTCAGTCCTTCTAAAAACCATAAGGACATGAATTCTGGAATTCTACCACTCGCCGATGGCCCCGGCGGGGATCGTTTTGATGACATCAAACTCGAGAACGAGCTGCTGAAGCTCAAAATGCAGGCCGAGCTGGGCGCGCAGTTCGGCAGTTTTGGCGAGAATGCCGATTTGCCCCCGGCGATCGAGCGGCAGTTCCTCGAGCAGGTGATGGCCTTCGAAAAGCGCTACGCCGAAGCAAAGCCGATGCTTGTGGGCGAATACCTGGGAAATCCTGTGTTCCGGGCCTCGTCCGAACTGAGTGCTGAGGAGCTCGAAGTCGAATGGCGACGCCTGCAGGCGATCTATGACGAAAAGGGACTCGGCGTCGATTTTGCTGCGGAATATCCGGTGGCCGTCAGGTACGACTTCATGGCTTCGGAGCTGCTGCGCGAGGAGGCGATGCCGTTTCCGGGCTGGAACTTTATCTATGAAGAGTTTCATCCAAACCACGATCACGACCAGCGCTGGCTGACGGAAAAGTTCATGGGCGAGTTTTTCGCCGGACAGCTTTCCGATTTCACGATGTCCCGCAAGACCGTTACGCCGACCTCGCGCGTGTTCGAGCTCGCTGAAGTCCAGGCGCTGCTGGATCGTTTTCACGGGCTGTTCGAGCGGATCGAGCGCTCCGAGTATGCGATCATCGGGACCAGTGCCCAGACCGACGCGGAGCTTCCGACCGACACCCCGCATCCGCCACGGCTCGGATTCACGGAGGGCATGCTGAAGTACACCGCGGTGTTGCAGGACGGAAGCCGGTCGACGATCGAAGGGCCGTTCAAGCTCTACATGGAGTGCATCTACAATTGCTGGAGCGTGATGGGTTTTGAGATGCACGGTTTCAGCTGGACGGACGGTGAGGAAGTGAGCAAGTGAGGCGGTGAGGCGGTGAGGAAGTGAGCAAGTGAGCAAGTGAGTCGAGAGCCGTGAGCCGTGAGGCAGTGAGCAAGTGAGTAGGTGAGTCAGTGAGAGGTGAGTCGTGCGTCGTGAGGCAGTGAGACGTGAGTCGTGAGAAAGTGAGCCGTGAGAACGTGAGCCGTGAGAACGTGAGCCGTGAGCCGTGAGAAAGTGAGTCGTTAATCGTGAGGGGTGGGGGAAGTTGTGGAGGGCTCGCGGATGGTGTGGCTGGAATGGGGTTTGGTTTGGGCGTTTTCGGGCGTGGTTTCTGAGTTCAGCGGTTGCGGATGCTGCGCCGGAGCGGCTTTCCCGTTACCGTGTCTACGTACTGGAGATCTGCCTCGCCGGGAGCAGAAATGACGCTCAACGTCCAGAACCGTTCCCGGCATGGCCGCCGGCAGTCGCATATACCTACCTTGAGATTCAGGGTTTCTTTTCGACCGCAGAACAGGTTTTCACCGTCTTGAACATTGATTGTGGTAGAAGAATCCTTGGCGGTTGAACGTCTATCTGCAATATGTTGTCCGGTGCAAATTCCCTGCGGCCGCCGGCAGTCGGAAGTTTCGGTTGCTTTCGGGCTATCGCAAAGCTTGTCATGGTAGCGGGATGCTCAGTCTGCAGCGAGCGACGATGGCCGTCTGAGTCGCAGCGAGACTATATTTACGGGTATGGCGATGAAGCGAGCAACTTGCCGATATCTGCGATGCCTGGGAATAGCCGCCTGGTTTTTGCTTTTGACTCCATTTGCCGGCGCACAATCGCGGCAGGGGCAGGCCCTGGTCGATTCGCTCCTGCAGGAACTGAAACGCATGTCGCCGGGCGATACGGGACGGACGGCGTTACTGCTGGATCTTGCATTCGAAAGCAGCTCGATTTCACCGGCGAAAGGACTGATTTACGGTGCGGAGGCGCTGCAACTTGCGCGAAGCAGCGGCAATGCCCGTGATGAGGCCGTAGCTTACTACAATCTCGGTGCTAACCACTGCGTAATGGGTAATTATCCGAAGGCGCTCGACTGCTGGCTGCGTGCGGTCGTAGGCTTCGAGGATCTGGGCGACAGCATCCGACTGGCGAATGCGCAATTGAGCATTGGCAAAGTCTATGTGGAGCAACGGAAGGTCGAGCTTGCAATTCATTATTATGAGCAGGCGCTCGCGGTATTCGAACAGTGGGATGACCAGGAAGGTGTTGCTTATGTGCACGGAGATATGGGAACTGCATATTTCATGACTGGAAAGTACCCGGATGCGCTGATGCTCTACAGAAAGGCACTCGCCGAGCATCAGGAGATCGGGAATCAGGGTGGGGTCGCGGTCAGCATGGGCAATGTAGCGAACACGCTTATGAAAATGGGGCGGTACCAGGAAGCCCTGCCGCAATTTTTTAAAGCAGCAGGTATGTACGAGTCCCGGGGCGACCGGAACAACTACATGATCACGCTTGGCAATATTGGTGAATGCTATCTCCACATCGGGAGCGGAGCCGGCGCGCAAGGGAAAACGGAGCTTAAGAAGGCGGTGACGTATTTGCAACGGTGCCTGGAGATTGCAACGGCACTCGGTAATCAGACCTCGCGTCAATCCTACAGTCGCCTTCTCTCCCGCGCGGAGGAGCTTACCGGCGACTATCAGGCTGCTCTGGGCCATTTTCAGAACTATACGAGTATCCGCGACTCGGTTTTCAGCATTGAGAACAGTCGCATGATCGAGAACCTGACGACCGCGCGAGATACCTTATTGCGCAGGAAGGATATGGAACTCCAGAATCGAAAGCTTGCTGTGGCAAGGCTCGAGAAACGCAGCGAACGCCTGTATTTTCTTGCCGCGTTTCTGCTACTGTCAGGTGCGGTGGCTACTGGTTTTTTTCATCTCAGGACGCGCACCCGGACGATGTTACTGAAAGCGTCGATTCAGGGCGAAGAGGAGGAGCGTTTCCGGATTGCTTCCGAGCTGCATGACGATGTGGGCGCGACCCTTTCATCGGTGCGGTTGTTCTTAACCCAGGCGGAGCAGAAATCGGATGCGGGGCTTATCCGTCAGTCGAAAGAGATACTGGACGAGAGCATTCAGAAGGTGCGGGATCTTTCTCATCAGCTTCAACCAGGGGCCCTGCAGTATATCGGTCTGACCAGAGCGCTTGAGTCGCTGGCGGAGATGATCTCAAGGTCAGGCTCGATCCGGATGGAATTTCTCAAGCAAAATCCGGAATGGCCGGACCCGGTGGGTGAGACCGCATTGTCGGTCTATCGCATCGTCCAGGAACTGGTGAACAACATCGTAAAGCATGCAGGAGCCTCGTGGATCAGACTTTCGGTACTTACCGAGCATGGGAAAAACGCGATCCGTCTGATTCATGACGGGGAGGGGCTAACGGAAGCGGGCTATAAAGAGCAGCTGCATAAAGAGCGGGCGATCGGATTGAAGAATATCGAAAACCGGTTGAAATCGTTCAAACTTACACTTGTGTTCCAGGGGGCTGAACAGGAGCCTTACATCACGACCTTGTTTTTGCCCACGGGTTGAGGTGACCGGAGGGCGCCACATTGTTGTGTTTGACAGCAGATCACGGGCTACATTGACGGCCTGAGCGTCCTGCTGCGTTCCGGGATACGCAGCAAGTCCGAACGCGTATTTCTCGTACCCCTACGCAAGGGCAGGTAGTTTTACGCAATTTCAACGAATGCGTTCGGGGCTGTTCGTTTTTTGAGAAACATATGATATTTTCGAGTCAGCAGACATGCAAGGGAACGCTACACCAAACGGTACTTCACTGCCCGACGCGAATGTGATCAATTATTTTCCCACCATATCACGAAGATCAACTCCTTTAAACCAGCCGAACAATGTCAACTTTTGTATGGTTCTGCAATCAATGCGGAAAGATCTTCCCGAAGACTCCGGGAAACGACATGGAGCCTGCAGCTTCAGGATGCCCCGAGAGTTTTGCGGATGAAGGCAAGGACTCCGGCGAACGTGCGCATCAATGGTCCGTGGTAAAGACCGGTCCGGGCGGAGTTCCGATCTTCGAGCCGAACTGGACCTGCCGTAAATGCGACTCGAAAGTCCCGGTACGAAATTCTCCGCGCAAGCCGCCCGCGTTCGGCTGTCCGAAAGGGCGTCCGCCAATTCCGCTTCATGATTGGGCAGACACGCCATTGCCGTTTCCGGTGATTATTTGGAATATTGACGATGGCGACGCTGATCGGCGGGGTCTCGAAGGAACGTCACTCAAGAATCAGGCAGATGAAGAGATTATCTGGCTTTGCGTAAAGTGCGGTAAAGTACATTTCAATACCGACGGGGATAATTCGTACCCACCGACGGCAGGCTGCCCGGAAGACTTTGCCGAGGAAGACAAGGATTCGGGCCCCTACGAGCATTTATGGTCTGAAGCACGCCTTGGCGGCCCCACGCCAACGGAGCCTAATTGGGGCTGTAGGAATTGCAAGCGCGTTGTAGCGAGTCCAAAGAAGCCATCGAGCAAGTATGGGATACCGTGCCAGGACCCTATCAGCGGCGTGACGTATCAAGAGCATAACTGGCGCTGCGTGAGTCAGTGTCCGACTCAGCTTCAGGATATCGTGCTTCAGCTCAGGAACGATCTAGGCTAGCGAGCGAACGAATTCGTGAATGGTGGGCTCCTGCGATCGGATCGAAAATCACGAATCGTAAGATGGTCTCCGACTGGCGATGCCGGTCGTCATGGAGGCTGTGGGATATGCCTCGCAGCTGCTCCCCCGCCCATTTCGCTGTGCGATTCGGATGGTAACTTAACCTCACGCAGTAAACCAAAATCGATTGGTATGGACGATCTGTTTTATCGGGTCGGGAGCAAGAAGATTCCGCTCCGTGTATCCAAGATCCTGCGGGCAGCGCAGTTTCAAACCGGCAATTTGCCGGACTCGGTTGATCGTGTGACCGAATCAAAACTGCGTAGTGGTTTTTCTAAGGCTGGGTGGATAGACATGCCTGGAAATAAATCGATGATTGTGTCGGAGGACTGGAGTGCCCTAGAATTAGAATTGAGTCTGGCGGGTTATGCGGACAGGTTTTTTGATATCCCGGTCTTTGAAGCTGACAGGGAAGCTGTGTTGGTGGCGGGAGGGGAGATACTGATAAAGCTGCGCACGCAGGTGGATCCCGGATTCCTGGAAGAGCTTCGGGAAGAGTATGGATTCATACAATGTGATGCGAACCCATACACAGATCGCCTTTACAAGGCGATCCTTCCGAGCCCTGGCAATACAATTAAGATTGCAAATGCGATTGCAGACTTTACTGGCGAAGTGGATTATGCTGAACCGAACTTTATCAATCTTTCGCGACGATTTCTTGCTTCTCTGCATGGCGATCCGCTTTGGCAGTTGCAATGGGCGCTAAAAAACGACGGTCAGTTTGGCGGCCAGGCCGGGGCTGACATTAATATTGCCGAGGCCTGGAGCATCACGCGTGGGAGTCCCGGCATTATCGTCGGAGTTGTCGATGAGGGGGTTGATTATTCCCACCCCGATCTCGACACAATTTTATCTGAAGGAGACCGGAAATTAGTTCCGGGATTCGATTCCTGGGGGCTGGGCGCAGGACATGCGGCAAATCCGCTTCCAAAAGGGTATCATGGCACTGCATGTGCCGGGATCATCGGGGCTGCGGGCGATAATGGGATCGGTATTTCAGGGATCGCACCTGAGTGCCGGATTATGAGCCTGAAGATCGCACAGCGGATGGAGCAGCAGATATGGGGAACGAGATTCCTGGATACACACGATTCGATGATGTACGCTTGTCGGGAAGGCGTCCAGATATTTAATAATAGCTGGGCGAATATGGCCGAATCGAATGTCTTCAACGAAGCCATCGAGACGGTCACTACAAAGGGACGCGGCGGTCTGGGGTGCATCGTCGTCTTTGCTGCGGGAAATGCAGGCCGTCGGGTATCGTATCCGGCGAACAAGCCGCAGGTAATCAGCGTCACCGCGAGCAATCGTTGGGATCAGATAAAATCAGCGAAAAGTGACGACAAGGAAGAAGGATGGGACAATAATTATGGGCCTGAGATCTGGGTCTGCGCGCCTGGGGTGGAGATTGCAACGACCAGCAACAGCCACCTGCTGGAAGGAGATACAAGTGATGATTACCGAAGCTCTTTCAGTGGAACGTCTGCTGCGGCTCCCCATGTATCCGGCGTAATTGCGCTGATGCTGTCTGTCAACCCGTATCTAAGCCTCGACGATGTCAGGTCTATCCTCAAAGATACCAGCAAGCAGATTGTCGGCACACAAGGAACGCATAGCAAGGTAAGCGGTTGGGGGCGGATCGATGCCGGGCGTGCGGTGGCATCGGCAGTGGCGCGGCGGCAGATGCCTCAGAGCCCGGGGCAGGTAGGCTGAGAATGCCAGCACGTCCGGTCGCAGATTTTGATCAGGCGCGGGCATGTACTGCTCAGCCTGTTCAAGATGTCGTCGATCGGATCTCACTGCATGAACACATGAAGTCTGAAGGTGCTCAAGGGTAATGGCTTTCACGTGTACTCGCATAATGGGCGTTCATCAGCTGGTGTATGCTTCTTTCGGGATAAGACTAGGCGGGTCTCCCTCATGAAGTTTCGCATCAGCCGCCATGATAGCTTGCAAGGGTCCATGCTCGACTGGCTACAGGCGTTGGTATCCGGGATTCCGGTAGTCGGTATTTCCGGTCAGATGATTTCGCTGGATACCGCCTCCTAGCTGCGCCCGTCCTCACGCATCTGAACGGCTTGCCTATTGCAGCCTCACACTAACACGAGACTGCGATGATTCGCCTAAATACTGAATCGTGTCGCGCGCTTATAAAACCTGCGTTCCGACATGGCGATTAAGAAGACGAAGTGGCGTCCTGGGTGCAATCCCTGAAACATGACTTTCCCCGTCGACGTGTGTCGCTGATGCTGCCCATACTGCGTGAAAGGCAGGAGTCGTTGGCCAGCACGGAACTGGCAAACCCGCATACATTGACTCCAGACAGGACGTTGCCGAACGCGTCCTGCGTGTTATAAGCGACCCTGTTAACTGGCTTCGTGGCGACTGTGTCGAGTCTTATTACATGGCCGACGATCCTGCCTTCTGAATGGTCAGTGCTTACTGCCTGAAGTGGAAGGCGGAACTTTGACGGTAGCCTGCATTACGTGTGTAAGTCCAACAACGGACTGCTGCAGCCGGCGCGAGAGATCCCCGGTATTTACAAGGAGCACTATACCAAAGGCGACGATGGTTTTGTGTTTCCGAGATTCAGCCGTAACCGCCCTGGGCCTGTTTAGCGGAATACGAAAGTGCTTTTGAAACCTCGTCGTTCGATCTTGCTTGCGTTGTCTTGGCGCTGGATCCGTATTCCGGGCCTCGCTTGTTTTGCCCATCCAAAAACAAAAGCGGCCTCCATCTTCTGGAAGCCGCTCTGCTACTGTGTCGGGACGACTAGATTCGAACTAGCGACCCCTTGCACCCCATGAATGGAATTTGATGTTTTGTCAAATTATAAATGTTGTGCTCCGTGCTGATATTCAGTGTAAATATGGGTGTGATATTTCTTGTTGCTTCGTGCTGTTTACAGGTGTTTTTGGTAATTGTTTAAACCATGTTTAAACCAATTCTCCGTAGTATTGTGGTGCGAAAGGGTCTGAATGTTTAAACCAGAATAGTCGAATGTCATCAGTAAAAGTCGTCCTGTACAAGTCGAAGAAATTGAAGAGTGGCGAGCATCCGATCATGCTTCGGATAACGAAAGATCGCAAGTCCAAATACATGTCGGTAGGGGCGAACTGCCTGCCGGAATTGTGGGATGATATCAAGAATCTGCCAAAGAAAAAGCATCCGCTTTTCCATGAGCTGACGGTGTTGATTGAGGCTAAAAAGATCGAGGCTAACAAGCTTCTTCTCGATTTCTCAAATGACAATATCGACTACTCCGTCGAGCAGGTTAAGACCAACCTGAAGCAGGCACACCGGCCTAAGCAGCAGGTGCTGGAATTCTTCGACACTACGGTTGGCAATATGCGAGCGGCGGCGCGCATTGGTACTGCAGATATTTTCCGTTCAACGAGGAACTGCCTGTCCAAATTTCGCAACGGTGCCGACTTCGCATTCACGGACATTACGCCTGCATTTCTTGGAAAGTTTGAGGAGTACTGTATTGCTAATGGGAATGCGTTGACCACTCGTTCCGTATATATGCGGAGCTTTCAACGGCTGGTAAATCTGGCGATCGCCGAGAAGTTTGTCAAGAAAGGATTCGATCCGTTCAATGAGTATGGCTTTGCGAAATTCCGCAAGCCAAAGACCCGGAAGCGCGCGATTCCGAAGGCAGATATCATGCGCATCCGAGACTTCGAGGCAGAACTCCATTCTTCGATATCCCACGCGAAAAATTACTTCATGTTCAGCTACTACGTCCGCGGCATCAACTTCACGGATATGGCCAAGCTGAAGTGGTCGGACATCAGCTACAATCGGGTGAACTATGTGCGGACCAAGTCCAAGAAACCATTCAGCATCGGGCTGTTGGAGCCGGCGAAGGAGATACTTGCGTTCTACAAGGAGCATTACTCAGCCGGCGACGATGGCTTTGTCTTCCCGATACTCAACCCGAACTGCCTGGGGCCTGTTCAGATAAAAGATCGCGTCAAGAAAGTGATGCTGCAGGTGAACCGTGATCTGAAGAAGATATCGTCTGATTTGGGGATTGAGGAGAAGAAGCTTACGACATACGTTGCGAGGCACACGTTTGCAACTGTCCTCAAAAAGAGCGGTCAGTCTACGTCCGTCATTAGCGAGGCACTGGGACATGATAGCGAACAGACTACGCAGATCTATCTGGATAGCTTCGAGAATGATGTTTTGGATGAGGCGGCTAAGGCGTTGTTGTAGGGGAAACAAACATCCTGTATGAAATGGAACTATGGATTGTTAGATTCGCAGCCATACTATTTCGACTTTGTTGCCTCGATTGTTGTGCCTTTTAGATAACGCCGATAATGCCAATTTCTTTGCCGATATCCCTCTTCAACTTCACTAAAGCTGCGCCATCGAAATCTTCGCTAAACAACTCCGCACCGAATATGTCTTTTCTAACGACGTCTGCTGATGTTTTAAGTATACTTGCGATTTCGTCTATTCTCGAGTCACTATATCTCTGCTTTTTGGAGATCAGTTGTAGCGCTTGTTTCTTATGAAATGTGTACCGTGACCGAAGCTTAAAGACCTTGATCAGCTTATCATAGACTTGTGCGCCTTGCTTTACCTCTAAGACAAGCACGAAGTCCTCTAGCACATTTACCGACGAGTATTTTTGTTGTGGATTCATCGGAAAGTACAACTTGAACCTCGTGTTCTGATTGAAATCAAATGTCGAGGACGTTGGACTTAGCGTGACTTCTGCAGCGGCAGTCACCAATTTACTGCTTCCTTTAAACTTACTATTACATCCGTAGCAACTTGGCACCAAGTTGTAAAGGGACAGAGCTGCAAGGGGGTGAGTTGCCTTATCTAAAACGTGGTCAAGAGTAAAGTGGTTATGACTATTCTTTAGTTTCAATGCTCGAAAATTGTCTTTGACATTTTTATTTACCCTGCACGTATCTAATTGGCGGTGCGCGTTACGATGGTTTACTAAGACAATTGCGGTTTTTTCAGCAATGCCTTCAATCGACTGGAACTCTTCCATTGATCCTTCCAAGTAAAAGTGCTGCCAATTTTGATAATCGCTTATACCAGATATGGAATTAATATGGTCGATGTTGCAATAAAAACATGTATCCAGTGAAAGACCGAACGTGTTGTTCATAAAGAAGTCAGCGATATATTCCTGACGAGCAGAAATTACCTGATTTTTGCTATCATAATTGAAAATTCCTGCTAATTCGCGCGTCTCTTGCAGAGTTATCCCTGATTGTGTCAATCTATTGCAGAGAATCCAAAGCTGATCAATAGAGCAAACTAAAATGTCTGCAACTGTTAGTACAAGAAAAGGAGCTAAATGCATATTTTGCTGCTTATACAAGTCAAGACATAATTGCATGTCTTCAACGTTAAATTTCGATATATATTCCTCGTGAAATATAGCTAACTCCTTTGCAGTGGAAGGGTAACGAATCTCAATCATATACGTTTAGTTAACTCGTCAATTCGGTTGAGAAGTTCAGCAATCTCGCGCTCCTTATACTCTTCAGTGTTTAATATCTCTTCAATCTTTAGAATATGGTTCCGTAGAGTATTGCTAATGTATGGTTCTCCGATATTATCCGCTGTGAAGTGAAATTGCTCCTTTTTAGCTTGGTAAGACTCTTGTAACAGCCTCATGTCAGCTTTATCGAACCTTCGGGATAGCAGATCATTGTAAAAGGCGACGATATCATGCACTTTTTTTTCCGCTATTTTCCCGATCGTACCATTCATGAAGAAAGCTCGTATCAGATGCTCATGGATATTCGCTCCAAACGTTTTGAAGTCTGATTCGATGCTTACTGCCGAACCGGTCTTATTACCCTGATCGTCGGTTTCTCTGTCTATGAATAGAATATTCTGATTGGGGATGTCGGACAGAATGAAAGGAGAATGGGTAATGAAAATACAGTTAATTGAAATTTTCGGCGAAATGGATAGCCGCTCGACTTGGCTAAGAAAATCAGCCACAAATGTTCGTTGTAACTCTGGGTGATAGTACAATTCAATTTCATCAAATACAAGATTAATATGCTCAAATCGATGATACTTTAATTCGGCATCTGCCACGACCGAGCTCAGATTTACTAGGTGATAAATCCAAGTTGCTGAACTATATATCTTTTGCTGTTCGCCGGAGCTAAGTGATCGAAGGCTTTCTCCATTGTCAAACTTGATATCAATTTGAAAAAACGGAGGTGGCAATACTTCAATGATTTCTGTACTCCGCGCCTCCGATTGGACTTTCATCGCATTGTATATTTCTCGTATCGGTATTGAGTCCTGACGGTCGTATATCAATTCGCGATACTGACTATAGCTGTCGATAAAGTTTATTGCTTGTGAAAACTTGGTAGTAATATGACTGGGGTGATCTCGTAATCTTTCAATTAGAGCTTTGGCGGCATCCCGGACATAACGGTATTCTATCGTTGTTGTCTCAGCCCCTGATCTGGCAAATTCTTTGATGAACTGAAACTGCTTGAGTTTAAATGGTCGATATCGGCGACTGATTGAGTACAATTTCTTTACGATATAGTCTTTTGCAGAGTCGGACAGGTCGCTGTCCATATTCTCAAGTTCAGATTTAGCATGAATCAGGTTAAAGGTTGCTATAACTAACTCTATAATTTCGTCTCTGTTTTTGCTGAGGACATCAGCTATTGGTCTAGGAAGTTGTTTCAGATTGCCTTTGCTCGTATGAAGTTGAAAAAGAAACGCCGTAGCTTTCTTTCCCGGAGCCAATTCATTTTGGCTTTCATTGTCTAATGCAAAACTCGTTAACACATTGGATGCTACCCGAGCAATTGTTAGATCCTCCTCATTATTTACGTCGAGGATTCCATGGTTGCGGTACGGATTTAGAACAATCGGCGTCTGATATCCGTCGTTTTTATGGAAAAGCGGTTCGAGCCACGGCGAATGTTTTGAATTCAGCCCATAGAATGAATAATTTATCGCTACAGTGTAGAAAAGCCAAGAAAGATCGCCGGTCACGATGGATTCACTATCATATTTACGCTTGAATACTTCTCCGAAAGCCTGTTCGTGCAGTTCTAGGTTTTTACCCAAACAGTCGAGTCGAAAAAATGTATCGTCTGCAAGAAAATAGACAGAAACGTGTAAACCTTCCTCTAGTTTGACATCTCTACCCAAGTCGTCAATGGTGTCTTTTAGTATTCTGCTCACTACGGCGACGTTATAAACGGCAGCATACAAAAGCTCTAGTAAGGTGCTTTTACCAGAGCCATTTCTACCAACAATTGCACAGATCGAAACTAATCTGCCATTATTCTGAGAGTAGAAGTTTGACGGCGTTTTGTTTTTCGTTTCTGTTATTCCTTCGCGTCTAATTTCGTATCCACGGTAAAAGGAATAAATGGTATCTACTTTAAGGATACGGTGGAACTCTGGAAGACAGAGATTGCGAGGCTCGATTGCTAGAAGCTTAAATTCTTTCACTATATTCTGTTTAGTAATACTCCTTGATATAGGCGTAAGCTCTTTCAAATAACTCTTCGTGTTTGTGGAGCTGATATTTGAGTAAGGTCTTGCGGAGTGAACGCTGTACCTCTCGTTCCCCGGCTACGGTGGTCTGCCAACCTGGAAACCGGACAACTTTAACGATGTCGTCGATGTCGGTCACAATGCGCTCCACTACTGCGGGTGTCTGATCTGTCTTTGACTCGAGGAACAATTCAGTGAGTGCTGATTTCGCGGATCTGCGCTCATCGGGTGTTATCAGGTCACGCTCCGCAAGCAAGGTTTCCCGGGCAATCTCGCAGAGTTGTTTGATAAATTCTATGTTGCTAATCAAACCTTCTTCAGCCTTACGTCGAAGATCATCGAGGCGCTCGCTCAATGCCTTAATCTTAGGGTTGCCCCCGTGGTTGCGGAAGCGGCTCTGAAGCAAATTGATCACCCTCTCGGCCTCTCTATTATCCTTGGATGCCGCCAGATTGTCGATGACCTCTGCATCCAAGATCATCTTCTGCATCTCGGTGTTGATCCCCTTGACGTGAATGTGCTCATGAATCAAGGCTGTCGTTTGCGCGCCGAGCGCTTGCCACAGCAGTCGCCCGTGATCCCCCGTGGGAGGCCGCACGGATGCATATACCTGGCTTAACCACTTGTAGTCAATTTCGAATGCGTCCAGCACAGAGTCTGGACTCAATGCTTCCCAAACTTTCGATAACGGTACGTAGTCACTGGCGAACGCATCTTTTTGCTCATTTGTCTTGATGTATTCCTGCGCAGCGGTCAGCCCCTCAAAGCCTTCGATCGTTCGATCACAATCTTGAAAATGTCCTAACGCTTTTTCAATCAAGCCAGGCAGCTCGTCTCGCAATACCTGCAGGTTAGTGACGACGGCCCGCACGCTTTCTTCATCAAACTTCAACGCGCTGGCGGTATCGTCGAAGACCCCAAAATAGTCGACGATCCTGCCGAATGACTTGTCCGGGTAGATCCGGTTCGTCCTGCAAATGGCTTGCAGCAGCGTGTGATCTTTCAGCGACTTGTCCAGGTACATTGTCTGCAGTATCGGTGCGTCAAAACCTGTCAGGAGTTTCGCCGTGACGATCAAGAATTTCAGCTCGGAGGAAGCATCATTAAACTGTTCAAGTACCTTCTCTTGCTGATCCTTATCGAGTCCCCATTTCTGTTTGAAATCAAGGTCATCATTCGCCGTTGTGGATATAACAACCTTGCTTCCATCCGGATCGAAAATCTTATCCAGTGCCTCCTTATAAAGTACACAGCCATCCCGGTCTGGTGCAACAATCATTGCCTTGAATCCTTGCGGTTCTACGTGCTCGCGGTAATGAAGCACGATATCATCGACGATCCGTTCAATGCGTTCCGGCGACTTTAGAAAGACTGACATCTTCGCAGCCTTCTGGCTGAGCAGATTTCGGTCGTCGTTGCTCAACTCATTCTGGTTAGCCAGCTCTTTGAACGCAATATCAAGGTTCTCCTTGTCAATGTGAACGTCAGGGAGTCGTGGCTCAAAATGGAGTGGGCGGGTCTGCTGGTCGCGGATGCTATCCTGGAACGTGTAGCGGCTGAGATAGCCGCCTTTATCCTCTTCGGCACCGAAGGCCCAGAAGGTGTTCTTCTCCGCTTTATTTATGGGTGTACCAGTCAGTCCGAACAGAAACGCATTTGGTAAGGCGGCCCGCATTTTGCGAGCGAGATCTCCCTCTTGTGTACGGTGCGCCTCATCCACCATCAGTACGATGTTGGAACGCTCATTCATTTTAGGATAGGCGTCTTTAAACTTATGCACCATCGCAATGATGAGCTTGCGAGTATCGCGCTCGAGCAGATCGTGCAGTTCCCGGATACTGTCAGCGTTTACCATGTTCGGAACATCTGCTGCGTTGAATGTTCCGGAAATCTGCGTGTCCAGGTCGACGCGGTCAATGACGATAATGACCGTTGGACTTTTAAGCTCCTGCTTCTTCCGAAGCTTTTGAGCCGCGAAAACCATAAGCAAGGATTTGCCGGAGCCCTGGAAATGCCAGATCAATCCTTTGCGTACCGTGCCTTCGATAACGCGGTCGACAATAGCATTTGCGCCTTCATACTGTTGGTAGCGGCTGACAACTTTAATCTTCCGCTTCTTGCTGTTTGTTGCGTATAGCGTGAAGTGTTGGAGGATGTCGAGGAGGACGTGAGGCTTCAACAAGTAGCTCATCTGCTTGGCCACATCCTGCATACCGGCGAAGAGTGCAAGCTCATTTCGATTTTCCTCTAAACGCCACGGCCCCCAAAATTCCAATGGTGTCCGAACGGCGCCATAGAAAAATGACCGCCCTTCTGTTGCAAAGCTTAAGATATTCGGAACGAAGAGCGCGGGTACTGCGTTCTCGTAGACCTCATGAATCTCAGAAGCTCCGTCCAGCCAGGAAACAGACGGTCGTACGGGCGTCTTTGCTTCGCCGACTACAACAGGGATGCCATTTATCAGGAGGACGATATCAGGAATCTTGGTCTCGCGTGCGCGGATCCGGAACTGATTTGTGAGAACAAAGGTGTTGTTGCCGAGATTCTCGAAATCTATAAGCTTGACGCCGACGTGCTCACCGTTCATTCCGAAAGGCATCGTCATATCTCCCTTGAGCCATTTTGCAAATTCTTCGTTGGCCTTTACAAGGCCTACCGTGCCGACGGTAATAAGAATGGCACGGAGCTTATGGATGACCTCGTTTGCGCGGCTCGGTTGAGCTGCTATGTCGGGGTTGATGCGGATCAGCGCTTCTTTTAAAAGATTTTCAACCAAAACATCTGTAGCCTCTCTTTGTAATTCATCTGCAGGAATGTATTGCCATCTAGCGCTCCCGTAAGTGACGTTAGCCTCGCTGCTTCCAGGGTTATTCAGATTTGTGCCGGTGAGCTCTTTTACGATGAGGTATTCGACACTGTTGAGTTCGTTGAAGGGCATAATGATGGCTTACAGGTTTCCTAGTTTATACGCCGCAAAGGCTTTTAGGACTACTTCTTTTTGATCCTCATTCTCTATTCTTGTTACGATGATCCTCTCAAAATTTGCCGTCGATGCGTGTATATACCATCTTAGAAGTGTATGGGTTAATGTGTCATCGCTTATTTCTTTTTGCAGTTGAGTAAACACGATTCGCAAGGCTTTCATCGTGTTCTCGATTGGCAGTATTCCGTCTGCCACCTGCTCAAATACTTGGTCGATTCCTTTAATTAATGGAAGTATGACCGCTTCCTTTCGATTTAAGACAACCTCGTAACGGTTTAGATTACAAATGCGGATAGTGGTTGCTCCTCTTCCTCCAGCACCAATTCCTACTATTTCAATTCCCAATCCTTCATCGTCTAGTTTAAATGTAAAATGGCCTTTGGGATCGTCAATCTCAGGATGTAAGAGCAGAGGTTGTTCAGAGAGCAGTGGATTCTGTGACGCGTGGCAGCTTGCATTATTCAAGCTATTGCCAATGAATTCAGGATTATAAATTCTACCAGCCAAAATTGGAAATTGATTTCCTTTACCCCCCTCGGTGTTGCAGTACCTGCATGACGGGACCAAATTTGACCATTCGTAACAAAGCCAATAATATCCTTTATGAGTGGCGTCCTCGAGTACTGCTTTTTTGGGTCGGTAATGCTCAATCTCTGCCTTGCAGATTCGTTCGCAGTATGCACATTTCTTGTGGTAGAAAATATTTAGTGCATCTCTTACTGTGGACTGGGTCTTTCCGTTCGCGTCTTTATAGGTTCCCTTATAGACTCTATCCTTTATTGGAGTATAATCGCCGCCTGCAATTTGATCCAGCTCAAGTTTTGATAATGGCTGTAGTACAGGGGGTATACTACCCGGTGTTTTAGCAACAAGGCGCATTATACTATTTTTTCAGAAGCTTCAGCATTTCGTCTTTCAGCTCTTCCGACAGATAACTGTTTATTTTTTCTCTTCGCAGATCATTCTCGACTATTTCAGGGAAGGTCTGTTCCGCGCGGATACTTTCATTGGATTCATGACTAATAGGAATTAAGTCATGAAATCCAAATACAGGCGATGTCAAGATCGTATTAGGAAGAAGATTAGGGAAGTCAATCTTCTCATCTAATCTCTCGATTACCACGCCCTCGCTAACAGTTCTATTTACAGTAAGGATTATGGTATTCTTAGGCGCACCTAAGAGGGGGATTGGGCTATGAGTGGTGGCTATGAAGAAGACGTTAGGGAACACTTGTGTCAGTGTTTCTATTATTTCGCGCTGCAGTATTGGATGAAGGTGGTTTTCGATTTCATCTATCAGAACGATCCCAAAAAACGCTCGAGTGTCGAGGCTGTTATGCACCGCTTTGAAGCGCATAAACATGTCGAATACTAAGTTGATTATATTCCGAAAACCTGCCGCCAACTTACTGATTGGAAGTGGTGTCAAGACTTGACCATTAGTTAGTTTTTCGGTAAACAAAACCTCTCTCGTATCCCGGTCAACTTCGATGTTATCGATCCGTTCTTTGGTGATTACCCTGATGATATCTTGTAACACGCCAAAGAGATTGCGATCGACTATATTCGAGGTGAAAAGCTCGTAATTGATATTCTTTAGAAGAGTCGCATATTCAAATAAGCCGATTATAGGATTGCGGCCTCTCGCTTCAATATTTTCTGATGTTTCCGCCTGCACGTTTAAGCGCGCTGGCCCGTACCCTATAATGTAGTCCTCATAATTGATGGACAAGGCCTTCGACAATCCTTTGATTCTGCGGGTTATTAAATCCTTCTCCCCTTTTACATATACATCTAGCTCTACAAAAATGCTTCGGTCTAGATATTTTTCTAAATCTGGATTTTCGTTTAAACCAATCGCTATCGCCTGGAGAATGCTTGTTTTTCCATAACCGTTTTCCCCTGTTATAAACATCCAGTTGGAATCTAAAGGGAGTTCTGATACGCTACATGCTTTTATCCCTTGGAAATTTTCAATCGTGATCTTGTTGATAGAAAGAGGCAAATGCGGCCGGCTCAAGAGTTGCTGCTTTTTTAGCTGTTCGCTCTGAATCAGCTCCTCCCGTTGTGTCACAACTCTAGAATAGAACTTGTCAAAATCGGTAGGCTCGATGAAGCCAAATCGTTGAGCATACTCTTCATGCTCTGGCTCGTCGTAGTCATAGATATACCTATCAATTAGCGCCTTGTCTTGATCAATGAACTGTTGCAAAAGACTCTCATACTCTTCATGCCGTTGTGACAAAGTCTTCTTCCATTGTTTGCCCTTTTTTGAATAACTGCCGCTCAAACCTTGGTTGAGGTGGTCTATCAGCTTTGAAAAGTAACTCGTCTTAATCTCGGAGTCCTTCGAAGTAATGATGACATGGCAACCTGTATTCTTGTTTATTTCAAAGTATACGTTTGGGGTCTTATTGAAGGAGTCTCCACCGGACCAAAATGAGATGCACAAGTAATGCTCGTTTCCTGGAAACCAAAACCCTCTTCGGAAGCGTTCATCTCGAACACTTCTCAAGTAAAAAAATGGGTTAATTGACTGGTGATAACCATGCCTTGACTGATTCCTCCATTGCTGCAACTTAAGAAACACATTTTCATGAATGCTTTGGATCTCTGGCATGTTACTACGTTTGTATATTCAATTCATTACCCGCGGCGAGCCGGCTATTTAGGGAAACGAGTGGACTATATCCCCAATTTATGAAATAGCACCTTATTCCGCTTCTTTGCACTCGCAAGAATTTGATCGAAGGAGATGATGTCAATTACGCATTTCAGCGCCTTGTTATAGCCGGAAAATCCTAGGCCATCATGCGTGCGTTCTAGTTGTGCATCTTCAGCGTACTTCGCGATTTTGGCATTGACATCGCAAATAAGGTAGCAGAAGAACTTTGTGCTGTCACTGATTGGATACGGCCGGCCGTCCTTGACTATTTGCTTGCCGCTTCTAATTTCCCGAATGTAATCGTAGACTTGGACAATTGGATTCTCGTCTTCGCCTGCATATCCTTTCCGCATCGGCCGCTTGAACTCAACCAAGACCACTGAATTGAACGGGATGTCCTCTCCTTCGATGAATGTGAGTGGATTGTTGAATATTGCCAAGTCAGGACGAGAGATGCTCTCGGTCTCGAGGCCTTCGATCGTGTTCAGTGGCTTATCGGAACTAAGAAATGTGTGAAAGCTGAGCCGCTCGTCGATAAGCCAAAGGTTCTGATCATTGTAGTCTACATCATCAGACGTTGTTCTTGTTGGGAACACGATATCATGAACGGTCTTCTCGAGCTCATACTTGCCTGATTCGTTCATCGCTAGCGACTTCTCAAAAAGCTCTATGATGTATTTACGATGAACTACGTACTGGGCAAGCTTAGACTTGTTCAATTCGCTCAGCCTATGTAAGACTTCTTTGTATCGCGAGCGGAGATCATCGGGACTGTCCTCTTGCTCGGTCATCTTCTTTAAAATAGACGCTGTTGCCTTTCGAGACTCAAAGTCAATGTCCTGATACGCCTTATATAATTTCAGGTCGATGTCTTGGTCCGTCATGCCATCAGTTACCACTATATCATCAAGCACCGCGCCATAGTTCGCCAGAATGCGGTATTGTGGAGCTACTTCGTTTATGTAGCTTGTAAGCGTTTCCAACTTGCGTTCTTTGAATGTGTCCACGACAGTTCCAAAACGCTTTTTGATCGCAGGTTCGAGCCCTTCATAAAGCTCATCGCGACTCATCAATTCTAAGTCGAAAAGTCCACCTCGCTTAAACTCAATTTGCGCGCGCTCATCATCTACATGCTCGTCGAGATATTCGCCCTCGATGTAGCCTGCGAGCAGATAATACTTGCCGGTTTCATCATCCTGGATTTTTCCTGAAACATCGGGGAACACCTTGGTCAAGTTAAACGTTTCAACCTCCCGATGATTTGCACACAAACTCAAGCGATGATACGTCAGCTCATCGTGCTCGAACCATTTTAGCAAAGTCAACTTGAATTCATGACCGCCGGCTTCAAAAGTTTCGACGTACTTGTTTCCCGCTGTCAATTGGCGAAAGCGCTCATTGATGTTGATGGTACTGTCACCATCTTTGAGAATAATTTCCGGGCAACGTGGATTCAGAAAATAGATCAAGCAGTGCTCAACAATGCGATTGGCAATCGTCTCAGGCTTCTTAGGGCACTTGCTTCGGTATTGTTCACGATATCCGATAAGCTTGATTGTGGTTCGGCGTTTGTCGGCTTTAGAATCACTCAAAACTGCTCGATCAATTCCTTTGTTATTAAAGTAGAAAAAGCGCTCGATCAGTTTGTCATCCTGCTTAAACACGCTGCTAACAGCTACGTTAGAGAAGGCTTTAAGCCAAAGGAAACGGCCAATTCCTTTTCCTCCCCGTGCTTCTTTATGCGTAGAGTGAGCCTTTTTAAAGGATGCATAATTTGTTTCATCAAAACCGATACCGTTGTCGATTATCTCAAAGTTGTCAATGGGTGGGCGTGATGATTCCTGATCTACTTCGTCCTCGTTTCTGAAAAGGTCAATTGGCCTGGAACGTTCGAGGATGATCTCAATCCGGCCATCTGGGATGTTTGCATCCTCCACTGCGTGAATTGAGTTCACAATTGCTTCGAAAAGCGGAAGCAGCATACTCTGCTCTGCTAATTTCAAGCTTTTGACTCTGCCTACAAGGTCAACTCCTATTGACTCTTCATATTGCTTTGTCATTTTATTAAAGGGTTTAGGTGAAGAGGGTAGTCACCGTCAGTTGTAAGTAGCAATATCGGAAATGCCATCTGCAATTTCTACGACGTTAGCCAGCCTAACCCACTATCACTACAGTTTCCCGCCGACAATCTTCTGTTTTTGAGCGATATTCCGCTGCCAAGTTTTGGAGGTACGTCAGATCGCTTGGTGCATACTTTTCTACTTGGTATAGGTGCAGCTCGGCTTCGGCAGAATGATTATGTTTAAGATCCCCGAAGAATCCAGCCAGCTCCACAAGCATTTTGCCCGATCTTTTGCGGTACCATTCCGGCAGTTGGCTATTTATTTCCGGGTCGGACACAAGCTTCAGCAACTCCATCATCAAGCCATGATAGTTATTGGTCCCTTCAAACCAATCCAGCTCACCATACTCACAGGCACTTTTGAGGAGGTAGTGGAAGGAGGTCTGCAGGTCTTCACTCTGTAATGCGCGGCCTTGATAGCCTTTGATTGCGGCAATCGCGGATTGGCGGGCTGCTTCTAATTCTTCTGTGGATGGACGTTGCGTCATCTTATTAACTGGAAAAGATTTGATTGATAAGAAGCTTTTGGCTCTGCTTCATTTCATTGCTTTGGAGCCTTAGGGTTTCCAGCGACCTCTCGAGTGAAATCACTTTCTGAATCAGCGAATGTTGTTCACTGATTGATGGAATAATAAGCGGAAAAGCCTTGACTTGCGATGAATTAATAGATGCCAAGTTCGAAGTCTTTTTAGCACAGCCTAAAAAGTATTTCTTTCCATAGGTACTTCCAGTTTGAAATGAAAGGAACTCTGGTAGTACTATCTTCCTATCAGGTCTAATAGCAAAAACGTGATTTTGATGTAAACAAGGATCGATTGCTCCATTCCAAACTGCTCCACGCCCCACCTTGTCGAAATCGCCACCTTCTGCAATAAGGACATCACTGGGTTCCAGCTTATACCTCAATACCTCGTGTTCGAGAACCTTTATCGTCTTAATCCCTGCTGTACTGATGTGGCCATCCTGTACGTTGGCAACGCTGAGATACGGTACTTCTAATAATGAATTGTTTGAGTGGTATTTTTTGCCTTTTGCAATCCCGGTTTGTATTGTGCAACATTCCCTGAGAGTTAGGATTCTCCAATCTTTATCATATTCACGGTCATTGAAACAACTATCGATAAGTGTGGTTCTATATTCAGCTAGTCGCCTGTCCAAGTTAGAATACTTCTCCACAACCTCATCGCCAGCCCAAAGCAATTGAGCTAGCTGTGCCTGCTCTTCCTTGGGAGGCAGAAGAAAGCTGTATTTCGCTAGGTCCTGAAACTTTGTTCGTGGAGAAAGTGAGCCGGCGGAGGTTTGAACCGCATATTCAAAGAAGCGGTCAGCCCGCACAATAAAAGGTAGCAGGCGCTGATCAAGTACGCTCTCAATCGCCTCTAGCACCAAGATATCCCCGCTGGAGATTCCAGCGAAGTCTGCTACGGCAGCCTTTTTCTGATATGCACGCCGTTTCCCAAAGAGAACATGTCCCGCCTGGAATTTTTTTGTGAAGGTGGTACCGTCTGCTACCGATCCCCAGCTTTTGATGTGTAGGTTTTCCGGTTCTATATGCTCCAAGCCAACATATCGCTCGATACCAGCGGCCAATGGGTCGCGTTCTGAGATATTTAGGTTGCGACACACTTCACCAAACGTCACTTTTTTCCAGCCTTTCCGGTCGAAACCTTTCATTGTAAATCAGTAATCAAATTTTGGATAGATGCGCGCAACTGTACGGAACCTTTTGTCCACGTATGAATCAAATCTTCAAGGGCGTGCTCCACTTCCGCATTGCGGCTTTCAGAAGTGTAAAGGCTGATGTTCAGATTGCCATTCTGTTCCAATACCTCTTCATTCTTTACCACCTTCGCAAACCCAGCTGCATTTTCAAAAGTTCGATAGGCACCAAAGATGCGCTGGATATGCCCCTCTTCTAGGAATGCAACCGACTTTTCCTGCCGCACTTCTTTCACTGCATTGATGAATAGAATTCTGCCGCGTCGAGCTTTCGGTTTGCTTGTCCGGCAAATTAGCAGACAGCTTTCCATCGGCGAGTTGTAAAACAGGTTCGGTCCAAGCCCGATCACGCATTCGACTACATCGTCCGCTATCATTCTACGCCGCATTTCTGCTTCGGAATCCCGGAAAAGCACACCATGCGGCCACAACACAACACTACGTCCGCTCTTCGGGTCTAAGCTCTTGTGTATATGCTGCTGAAAAGCATAATCAGCGCAGCCCTGCGGCGGCGTTCCCCAGATATTGCGGCCGTAGGGATCTGATGACCAGGCTTTGGCATCCCAGCTCTTGATGCTGTAGGGCGGGTTCGCCAGGATCACGTCGAAGGTCTTCAGCTCATCATGCTTCAGCAGGCTTGGCGCACTGAGCGTATTGCCCCGGACGATCCTGAAGTCTTCGATACCGTGCAGGAACATATTCATCCGCGCTATGGACGAGGTGATGAGGTTGATTTCCTGGCCATATAACTTCAGCGTACGGTACTCTTTGCCGGCTGTCTTGAGTTGCAGCGCGCCATTCAGCAGGAGGCCACCGGAACCACAGGTTGGGTCGTACAGGCTCTCGCCTGGCTGCGGGTCCGCGATTAGGGTCATGAGCCGCACTACGGTGCGGTTAGTATAAAACTCCGCTGCCGTATGTCCGCTGTCGTCGGCAAACTGCTTGATAAGATACTCGTAGGCATTACCTAGCTCGTCCTGTGGCACTTCCGTCAAGTTCAACTTGAAGCGGCTGAAATGCTCTACTAGATTTATCAGCGTCTCATCGCTCAAACGGTCTTTGTTTGTCCAACCGGCGTCGCCAAAGATGCCGAATAGCGCATCTGGATTCGCTTTCTCGATTGCACGCATGGCGGCCTGTAATGTTTCGCCAAGGTTTCGCGTCACCTGACGCACATCCTTCCAATGGGCGCCTTCAGGAATCTGGAACCGGTGGTTTTCTGCAAAAGCAGCATAGTCGAGATCATTGTTGCTTTCGTGCAGGGCCATCTCATACTCCTCGTCCCACACGTCGGAGATACGCTTGAAGAACAGGAGCGGGAAAATGAATTGCTTGTAGTCGCCCGCGTCAATATGACCACGCAGATATGTAGCCGCGCCCCAAAGGGATTTTTCCAGTTGTTGTTGGTTCATCGTCTAGGCAAGTAGCAGTTTGAGCGCATGGAGCTTTGATGCGTTTTCTGCGGCGTCTATTTCCAGGAACGTGTAGTCGAACCGATCTGGAAAGGCATTCATCATTTTGTTACCAAGAAATTTCGACAGCTCCCATCTATTCCTGCTTTTCGGTCTTTTGACCAAATAGTGAACCAAGCGGATTTTCAGCACCGCATCTTGCTCAAGTACGGGCCAGTATTTAAGCACATTCGTGCAGGGATGTTGCTGCCCACCTTCTACTTCATACATGACCGTCCAGCCACTATGATGGTCATCTATGCCATCCGGGAACGCCCAGTAGAAGTCCTCTTCAAGGCACCGAATTCCTTTTTCTTTCTCATTCTCTTTCGGATCGAATCCCAATGCTGCTCTCAGCGAATTGATCACGTCTCGGTCGGTCATACTAGTTGATCAGGTTAAATTTCTTGAGCAGTTCCTTGAACCGATCCTCGGCTTCCCAGGCTTTCTGCGCAGCGATTTCAAGATCATTCAATGCATCGTTCAGGCTCAGCAGCTCTTCCGTACTTTCCTTCGCTACATATAGTGGGATGTTCAGGTTGTATTCCTTTTGAGCAAGTTCCTCAATTCTAACAGATCGAACGAAGCCGGTGACATCCTTGCCTTTCTGATACCATTCATAAATCCGTGAGACATGCTCGGGCTCCAGGAAATTCTGAGCACGGCCAATCCGTTTCTCATCGGAGGCATCAATAAAAATAACTTTCCCCTTGTGCCGTGCAGCTTTGGCGGCGCGGAACACCAAGATGCAGGCTGCCAGTGTAGTGCCATAGAAAATGTTCGGCGCTAATCCAATTACCGCGTCGAGCCGGTCAGCTTTGATCAGCTCTTCGCGGATCCGGCCTTCTGCGCCTTTGCGAAATAGGGCGCCGTGGGGGAGAACAACAGCCATACGTCCGCTCCGGGGCTTCATGGAGCTGATCATGTGCTGCACCCAAGCCATGTCGCCATTGCCTTTTGGAGGCACCCCGGCAATGTTGCGTCCGTAGGGATCATTACTCCATAACTCGGCACCCCATTCTTTCAACGAGAACGGTGGGTTCGCGATAACGCAATCGAACTGCTTTAGTTTGTCGTCTTCCGTAAATGCCGGGCTCCGGAGTGTATCGCCTCGTACGATCTGAAAATCCTCGATGCCGTGCAGAAACATGTTCATTCTGGCGATCGTCGAGGTAGTTAGATTCTTCTCTTGCCCGTACATCTTCAGTGTCCGATAGTCCTGACCTGCTTCCTGCAGATGTTCGACACATTCCAGGAGCATCCCACCCGTGCCGCATGCAGGATCATAAATGGCCTCTCCTTCTTTTGCGTCGACGATCAGACCGATCAGATGAACTACTGACCGCGGTGTATAGAACTCCCCGGCCTTTTTGTTCGTGAGATCTGCAAACTGCTTGATCAGATATTCGTAGGCCTTACCCAAGATGTCTGCCTCGACGGAACTGTTCGAGAGGTTGTACTGCGAGAAGTGCTCGATCAGATTGATCAGCAGGGAGTCCGGCAGTTTCTCCTTATTGGTCCATGGGGCATCTCCCAAAATCCCGTACAGTTGTTGCGGATTGGCCTTTTCTATTTCTCTGAATGCGGTCTGTAGCGCGTTGCCGACGTTTAGTGTAACCTGTCTAACATCTTTCCAATGGCAGTCAGGTGGAATTTTGAACCGGTGATGCTCTGCTAGAGCAGCGTAGTCTTGATCGCCCGAGGAATCCGCCAAGGCTTGGCTAAACTCTTCGTCATATACGTCTGAAAGACGCTTGAAAAACAGTAACGGAAATATGAAGACTTTGAAGTCGGCTGCATCTACTGGTCCCTTAAGAATCCAAGCGGCCTTGGAGAGATATGATTCTAATTGGCTTAGGGTAACTTTCATCGTGTCAGGCTCGGCGTAACATGCAAACAATGAATGTTGATGCGTTGGCTTTGCTAAGATACCTGCCTGAGGTTGAGGATCGAAATCTCGTCAAGACAGTGATGTATCTATTTGGCCTTTAGGCAATTGTAGAAAGCTCTCATGGAACGCCCGCAGCAATCTCATAGCATCTCGCGCACCATTTTCACTGGCAGCTCCCCATTCTCATCCAGCCACTCCGGCAAAGCATAGTAGGCACCGCGCGTCCCGCGCACTTTTTCGATGTGCAGCTTCCCAATCTTCACAGCCTTCGCAAGGAACACGGAGATGAAATTGTCGCCCTGATAGTCCAGCGCTTGAGTTTTCGCATCCATGACCAGCAACTCCGCAGTGATTTCCTTCAATTGAAGTGGTCGCTTGAACTTCCGGATCGTGAAGATGATTTTGGCCTGCCAGCTCATCAGATGGTAGGGGCTGTTCTTCGGATTCTCGAGCTTTTTGATGCGCTCCTCCAGCCAGGCATTGCGGTTGAATAGCTCTTTTCTTCCCTGTTCGCTCTGTCGGAGTAGCTCCTTCAGCACATCGAGCTTGACTTCGGTGGAAAAGAGCTCTTTTTCGAGGTCCGCGATGCGGCGTTGGTCGAAAGTGGATGAGGTAGTTGATGAGGCTGGCATATTGAATTGAGGGTTTGACGTTTGATTGAACTGATAATTGCCAGAAATGGCTTCGAATGGCTGGAAAATTGCCGCTTTTGACGACTTCAGGTGCGCAAATGGACTTGTTTTGGCGGGCACTGGCCCAGTTTTGGCGAGTTGCACTACCGGAGCACTTCCACTTGGCTATCTGGCGACTACTACCACGCTAATTCTGCACTACTAAATTGGCTTTGCAAGCGCGAGAAAAGAGGCGATTTCGGCTGGGCAAATGATCAATCAGCCGATTCCGCCGAGCAGACCGGCGTTGATACGCCAGTGCTCGACGGGATTTGGATCAGATCATGGTGTTTATCGTGAGGGTTGCGCAGGTAGTTCCAGGCTCGCGAGTCACATTACGCAGCCTTCGGCGTGAAGCCGGGCAGGGCAGCGCGGAGTTGGGCGATAGAACTCTTCTTTCCTTGCGCCAGCCATTCGTCCAATTCGCTTTTTACGAACAGGAGTCGCTTCGCGCGCTTGATAAACGGTATCGCACGACGACTTGTGAACGTGTAGACAGTCTGCTTCGCGAGGTTCAGATAGCGCGCCGCTTCATCGATCGTTAGATACTTCGACGCTGCGTTGGTTTTTGCATCGGAATCTGCTGACATGCAGCTTTGCTGGGTCGCATTTCGCACCGCTTCCGCAATGAGCTGACTTAATTCTTCTGGGGTAATTACGATCACTTTCGTCATTTGTAGCTGGGGTTCTGGTTTCTGTTTATCAGAACTGGCACAAAGGTCGATTTCGGCTAAGCGTGGGGTAGGAGGTGGGGTAACCCCAAATTTTCAGTCCTCGTTTCTGCTTAGCTTCTCGCTGATTTTCTCGATCCGTTTTTCGATCGCTATCACTGCGCGATTGATTCCCACAGCTCCTTCAACGTTCAGCGGCTGAAAGTATCGCAACACAAACCGCAGATCGGCCAGGTGATTCGCGTCCTCTTTCTTCCACGCTTTGTTGAAGGCCGTTTTGATGCCGCTATTGCGGATGTTCGGCTTGCCGCTCGCCTTGTCGATCGGAATTGGCTTGGCTGCGAGTACATGCGCAAACTCCATCAGCCTCGTTGTGTCCACGTTCGCAACCTCGAGTGCTTCGTTGAGCAGGTATTGAATTGCGATCGCTTGTCGGGCGTGGGTAAAGGCGTTTTTAGCTGCAGGCTCATCAACCTCGCCGAGTCCGGGCGCGGTCCTTGCGGCATGTTCCAGTTGTTGTAACCTGTATTCGTTCACCGCCCCGGCATTTTTCTGGAGCCAGGAATCAGCTTCCCGCAATCTGTCTCTGGCCGATAGAGCATCATCTACTCTTTTGATAAGAGTCGAGGCATCTTTATTCTCGAGCGACGCGGCTCCTATGATCCTTCGGGCTGCAGCAGTTGTTTCGAGAACCAAGGGATGATCTTCGTCGAGCACGAAAGGTTCACCTAGAGATGCGTCCTGGTAATCTGCAATGCGGTCGTACAGATCTAACAACGCAGTGTCCGGCAAGAGATCGTCTCGATATCGGGCTACCTCTCTGGTCGCCGCCAGAGGATCTAAGCCTTGTACCATAGCCTGCAGCTCGCTTGAAAATTCAGTTCTGCCAGCGGACTCCTGAAACCGGTGGTCAGCAACAGAACTGTAGAAACGTGTGAAGAATTCAAGCGGTGTCAGCATCACCATGAAATTACTGAGCTTAGGCAGGTTGGCCGTTCCAAAGCCGGCTTGAAAAAGCTAAAACAATCAGTCCTAGAAGCTGGCTAAACAAAATTGTTTACTTTTGAACCGTGGCAGATACATTATCAGTACTGAAAGGCCTTCATCCCGGTCGGTATCTTGACCGCGAGCTAAAGCGCCGTGGTCTGAAGCAAAATGCATTTGCAGAAACAATCGGCGAGCATCCGCAGACACTCAGCGCCATCATCAAGGGACGGCGAGACATGAACATCCCGCTGGCGTTAAAGATTGAAGAAGCGCTTGAGCTGGAAGAGGGTTTCCTGATGACGCTTCAGATCCACTACGATATCAAACAGGAAAAGAAGCGTCGCGCCGAAGACATCCATCCCGACTTTTCGAAACTCCGGCGCATCCTGTTCTGGGATACAGCGATGGAGAAGATTGACTGGATGCGTCAAAAGCGCTCTGTCATCCGCCGGGTTTTTGAACGCGGGAACGCGCGCGAAAAGTTCGCTATCCGGCAGTTTTACGGAAGAGATGTAGTCGACGCTGTTTTGTCTGAAACCGGCAGAGTTGCGCTAAAGGGATAAATTCTTCGTTGCATGACGACGCTGCATTGGAATACGGTTAGCCCTACACTGCAAGTTGTGTTTCGGCAATTGATGTCCGCTCCGGAGTTCAGTGCGTTTCGCTTGGTTGGCGGGACTGCCTTGAGTCTCTATTTAGGACACCGGATGTCTGTTGACATTGATCTGTTCACGGATGCGCCGTATGGTTCGGTTGACTTTGATTCGATCGAGCGATACCTCCGGGCGGCCTACGCATACGTCTCAACTTCAGTCATCGGAGAAGTAGCTATGGGCAAATCGTACTTCATAGGGAATAGCGAAGCGGATGCGGTCAAGCTTGATCTGTACTATACCCACCCGTTCATACGCCCGGTAGTAGAAACAGCGGAAGGGTTGCGGCTTGCAGCAGTTGAAGATATTGTCGCCATGAAAGTCGAGGTAGTTGCTAACGGCGGCCGGATGAAGGACTTTTGGGACTTGCATGAGCTTCTCAATAAATTTCAATTCGGCAAAATGCTGGAGCTACATCGGGAGCGATACCCGTATGGGCACGACGAAGCGTTGATCCGGGAGCGGTTTTCTGATTTCAGTTTTGCCGATCAGGACTTTCAGCCGGAGTGCCTGCAAGGAAAGGACTGGGAGCTTATTAAGCTGGATATCCTGGAGGTTCTGGAAGCGTAATTGATAGGCCAGCTAGAGGGATGTCGTAATGGCCTGTAGCTGAGCATGCTGTTTATACACAATCAGTGTATAAAATTCAACTGAAATCCTTGCGTGGAGCGGACTGCGGTCGTACTTTGCCGCGAATCAACTAATGCCACATTGCTATGACCCTTCGCAATGGCGTATTTACAGCTGCTGCATTGATGCTGTTCAGCCTTTTCTCCGCATCTTGCAGCAATGACAAGGACGGGGACGGGATCGCCGACAATCTGGATAAATGCCCAACGGTAAAGGGCGTTGGACCGGACGGGTGTCCTGAAAAGAAAGGACTAAATGCCGTACACTTCTTCCTGGAGACCAGCGGAAGTATGGGCGGGTACTTTAAGGGCAATGCCGAATTTCCAACCATAATCTCGGATCTGACGGCCAAGATTGACAAGTCGATCAAGCCGATCGATATCTTCTTTATTGCGGAGACAACGGACAAGTTTAACGGCTCACCGCAGGCGCTGAGCAGTGAGATCGCAAATCGAAAAGTGTCCTCACAGAAAAGCTCCCAGCTGCACAAGATCATTGCAGACATAGCAGAGCGTACGGATTCGTTTGACATCTCGCTTCTGGTTTCCGATTGTATTCTGTCGTTCACAGATGCCGAGATTAAAAAGGATCCCGAAATCAATAAGAACGCCGCGCCGAGCACGCTGAAGAACAATATCTACGCGACGTTCGCCGACCTGAACAAGAAGAAGGGCTTCGGCGCTAGCGTTTACGCATTCAAGTCGAAGTTCAACGGGACGTACTACGACTATCAGAACCGCAAGATCGAACTGAAAGGCGAGCCGCGTCCATTTTATGTATGGGTTATCGGAAGGAAGGATATCCTCGCGAAGTTCGACGCGCAGCTTGCGGACATCTCTTCCTTCAAGCCAGAGAACGAGTTGCATTTTGGTCTTGCCGACGAAGCGGTCACTACCTTCAAGATATTCCCGACCATCGAGCGGGAGGGGGCAGATTGGATGGAAAACGGCGATCGAAACGGGATCGAAAGTGTTGGTGATCCAAAGAAGGCGCCGGTTCAGTTTTGCGTCGGACTGGACCTTAGCAAGCTCCCGCCATACGCGCAAACAGTTTCCTACCTGCAAGAGCATCTGGTGCTGGATCCCAAAGGCTGCGAAGCGTCATTCAAAATTATTCCCAAGAAAGATGTCGATGTTTCAAAACTTCGAAGTGAACCTCAGAAAGCCGCATTCGAGCAATGTACTCACATGATGCTGGTGAAGGTGACTTCGCTCGCGCTGAAGAATGCGTCAATCGCCGCGCGACTTCCGCTTCGTTACGATACCTGGTACCAGGACTGGAGTTGCATGGAAGATAAGAATCTGTCTGCTTCCTGCTCCGGAAAAACCTTCGCGCTGGAGCACATGATCAACGGCGTGCGTGAGGCATACGAAACGAAGAACGCAGACTATATAAACATCGACCTTAAACTTCAAAAGTAACCGTCGCTAAACCATGACCCTTCTTACTTCCTTCTGGACCGACATGTACGAGGTCTTCATCGGACCTAATGTCAACTACCCGGAATATCGTGACGGCATTTTCAGCTCAGTAGGATTGATGACGCTGCTGATGGCGATTGTCGTTTGCGCCATTTTCTACGCGGCACTGGGACGCTGGAAGCCGGTTTTTCACAAGCCTGTCCATTGGATTATTACGCTCGTTATCGTCGCAATCGCCGGATTTGTATTTGCGTACACGCAGGCTAAGGGCACGATAGCAGCGACAGATTCCTATACGACGCGGTTCGGGCTGTTCAACGCATTCTATGCGGTGTTTTATTTCGTTATCTTCTCCATCTTGCTGAAGCGTGTTTCCATCTTCGCCAAGCACACTCCACTCTAAGCTGTAAACGATCTGGCTATGACCCGAAATACATTCGTCTTCGGCATCGGCGGCACCGGCGCGCGCGTCATTCGCGCGCTGACCATGCTCCTGGCCGCCGGCACTGAGCTTACCCATGATGGAAAGATTATCCCGGTAATCATTGACGTCGATGCCGAGAACGAGGATACGAGCCGCACGATCAAGGCGCTCGATCTCTACAAGAAGATTCGCGCCGGAGCATATGGCGATAACTCGGAGAAGAAGCCCGGATTTTTCGGCACCTCCTTGAACACATTGTCCTCGCAGCGCAGCAATGAAGGCGACAAGATCCGCGATGAGTTCCAATTGAAATTTGCTGGTATTTCCAGCTCGTTCGCGTCTTACCTCAAGTTCGCGGACATGGAAGGCATCGACAACGAATTCATGAAGCTGCTGTACGACGCTTCGCCGAAAGACAAGCCGGAAGCGGAGCTGAATCTGGAGCTTACGAAGGGATTCAAAGGCAATCCCAATATCGGCTGCATCATTTTCAACGAACTCGAGAACTCGCCGGAGTTTAAATACTTCCTCAGCGCAATCGGTGAGCATGACCGCATCTTCATCGTGTCTTCAATCTTTGGTGGTACCGGCTCCGCGGGCTTCCCACAACTGCTCAAGCTGCTGAAAGGAAACCGAAACAATCACGTATCGTCTGCAAAAACTGGCGCGGTTACGATCATGCCCTATTTCAGCGTACAGGAAGACAAGGGAAGCGCTATCGATTCAACCCGGTTTATCTCGAAGACGAAGGCCGCGCTGTCGTATTACGAGCATGAGATGGAGAGCCTGGACTCGATGTACTACATCTACGACAAGCCCGGCAGCACACCTTACGAGAATAACGAAGGAGGTCGCGCGCAACGGAACAATGCACACGTGGTTGAGCTGATTGCAGCGACAGCGTTGATCAACTTCACAAACCGACCTGATGCGGCATTCGAGGGGAAAACGCAGTACTACGAATACGGCATCAAGCGCAACGAGTCGACGCTCAACCTGAGTCATTTCTTCGAGGAAACGCGGCGCTCTGTGCTTCGCCCGCTTACGGCGTTTACCTACGCTGCGAAAGCTTGGACGGAGTTTGTCCCAGGTCAGCTTAAAGAGGCGTTCGCGCAGGATCTGGAGCTGGACAAGTCGCTTACGACAAATGCCTTCTATCAAGTGCTTACCGCGTTCATTAAGGAACACTACATCCCTTGGCTAAAGGAAATGGGCGTGAACAACCGGACATTCAAGCCCTTCGATCTGGACGCCGATTTCAACTCGCTCGTTCAGGGCAAACCGATTAAGACCGGGTTGTTTTCAAAAGGAATCTCCGAAGGATATCTGAAGGAGCATTTCGGGAAAATTCAGAACAGGCTTAAGGCAACGGTAGCGAAGCCTGAGACGCGGACGATGATGTTGTTGTCTGAAGTCGCGGAGAAATGTTTTGAGAAACTTGAAGACATGCCGGCAATAGCCTGACGCGTCACTCGATAACGAAACCCTGTAACATACTCGACATGTCTGATAGCTCAACGGCCAACTATATATTCCGCGTTCACGAGGATGGGGCGGCCAATATCCGCCTTGAAGATTGGGGCGTTTCCACGAAGATGGACGCCAATAAGATCAAGACGATCAAAGATGTGCTCAAGAAAGGCACGTCGAAGATTGCTACCTCGGTGCCTTCGCCTTTTGCCCGCATGCATCTGTTTGATACCGCGTTCAAAATGGTGTCGGACGATCTGGATGGCAATTCGGTCTATCATCAGCTGGTCAGCGATTGCCTGGATATTTTCCAGCTGCTTTTCCAAAGCGGCAACGGCAACAGCGAGATCACATACCGGATCTGGAATCGGGCAGAGCGGGTCGGGAAGCTTCGGGAGAAAGGCGAAGGCCACCCACACAAGTTGCTTGCCGATTCCCTCGAGATGTTCTTCAAGGGGAAGTTTGCCGGCGTGCAATCCTTGACGCTAATCTACTACAAAGGAATTATGCTTGGCGGAACCTCACCGCTGACCATCTTCTTCACGTCGCCGAACTGGCAGCGGGAGATGATGGAGAACAACATCCATATCGCGTCCACGACGAATCACGACGAGTTCTTCGACATGGACTTCCGGCCCCTGCACAGCCGGGATCCACTCTTCGTTGAGTTTCTCTATCGCTTCTATCTGGCATATCGCAGCACCCTGCATGAGAATTGTGAAGGACTTGCCGAATACATCCGAAAGACTATCGAGACGCATCGCAAGGAACTGGCGCGCAAAAGCAATGCGGAATGGAGCTCCTACATCAATAATCCGTCGTCCCTCGATCAGGATTACCAGCGTGTGGAGGTGGTTCCGGCATCTTCAACCTATCTGCAAATGGGAATGGCGTATGCCTACACCGTCAAGCAGGAAGACATCCCTACCAAGATCCAGAGCGACTCCGATTTTGTGATTGTACCGAGCGTAGAGCGGTATCGGGAAGAGATCGATATCACCACGAACACGCCACTCGCGTATCGCCCGTTAGTGCTGGCGCGCGGAATGAATGTCGCGGGCACTTTTACCTACGACAATACGCCCTGGAATGCGGCGACTGATATTCGCAGGTCCGCCATCATGGACACGTTCGGCGCGCCGGTTCCACTCTCACAGCGCCTCCTGCCTGGGACGAACATTCGCTATCCGTTCCTGACGACCGAAGATTTTCTTGAAGATTCGCTCATCAGGATGCCGTATAAGCTTCATAAGGAGAAGTTTTTCACCGGCTACGGCGGTGATTTTAGCTACCTGCTTCCAATCAAGAAAGAGTACTTCAACTTTTTCAACATTGACGACCTTAAAAACGCATTGACGATCCTAACTGGTGATACGCGAATCACCGTGCAGCTGCGGATCCCGGTGCGGAATACGAAGGGTAATTCGCACATCATCTTTACAAAGGACTACGATTTCGACAAGGTCGCGATTGCGCAGTGCGAGGCTGGGATGGCAATCTTTCCGTTTTACCGCTTGACAGATAATGACGAGAAGCTGCAGGCGCTGAATGAATACTCGGTGCTGTTTGCCGATGGTGAGAAGAAGTTCGATGTGGCTGATCTGTCGTTTTGGAAAGTTCAGGATGTGATTCATCGCCGCCGGCTGGACGTGCGCAAACCGCTGCCTCGCTCGAACCGCACGAAAGAAGGTTCGTCATATCATTACCAGGTGCATAGCGCCTTTGATCTTATTGAGCTTAAGCTGAAAGACGAGCGCCAGCGGACGTACACCGGGATGATCCTGCCGATGTTCAAGACTGTCAGTAACCAGCAGGCGACAAAGCGCTACACCTTCGCGATCGACTTCGGTACTTCGAACTCGCACATCGCTTATCTGGACAACGCTGCTGACAAGAAACCGAAGACTTTCACCATCGGTGAAGAAGACCTGCAGACGGTAATGTTGAATGCGCCAGCAGATGGACGGGATGCGGCTGAGAAATACGCAAACGGATTCGGTCAATTTTATGAGTTGCGTTCATTCGTGAATCGTGAAGCCGTACCGGCAATCATCGGCAGAGAATTCGGGTCTCCAATAGCATTCCCTATTCGCACTGCAACTGCGGAGAAGGCGACGTTCCAAAGCGAGCCGCCGAGCCTGTTTCAAAATATTTCTATCGGGTTCTTCATGGATTCCGATGAGACGAAGGGCGACAATGCGCTTTATCATACGAACCTGAAATGGCTATTTGAAAATGCGCTGAATCATTCCGATCCGGACCGTATCCAAGCGTTTCTGACAGAACTGCTGCTTCTGATCCGGAACAAGGTCATTACTACAGGCGGCAGTCTGAAGGATACACGCATCGTCTGGCTGAAACCGCTGAGCATGAAGCAAGGCTCGGTGGATAAATTTGCCGGAAAGTGGCGGGCAGCGTTCGAGCAAGTGTTTAAGGAATCCGGCGCGGTACTGGAAGAGCCGATTACGGAATCGATCGCGCCGTATTTCTACCTCAAGAACAACCCGGATGCAAACGTGCGCGACTTCGCAGACGCGCTCAACATTGATATCGGAGGCGGGACTACAGATGTGATGTTCTTCATGCGCCGCACGAGTAACTATCTGAGCACGTCCTTTCGATTTGCCGGCGGCGATATCTGGGGTGACGGGTATAACCGGAATGAGAAGAACAACGGATTCATCAAGAACTTTCTGATCGCAAGAGCAGAGAGCAAAAAGGATGCGTCTGATGAAGACCGGATCCTGGCAAAGTTCCTAAGTGATCCTACGCTGACGTCGGAGGACGTAACCTCACTACTTTTCCGTTACGACAATCACTTCCGCTTTTCGGATACGATCAACCGGAACAAGCCACAGCTCAAACTGATATTCTTCCTTCACTACAGTGCGATCGTCTACCACCTGGTGCAGATCATCGAGTTGAAGGATCTTGCAATTCCGCGCTACTTCACGTTCACCGGCAAAGGCAGCCAGTATCTGGCGTTGATGTGCTCGAGCGATGCGCTGACGAAGTTCACAAAGCTGCTGCTGCAGGCGTACACGGCTCGTCCGGTACCGACGGATTTCAAAGTGGTGCTTATTGCCAATCCCAAAGAAGCAACGGCAAACGGCGCCACATTATTTATTAATAGCCCTGACCGGGACCGGATCGATATGAGCGCGATCGATGTCGTTACGCATTGGGGACAGGAGCCGGGCACCGAAGCGCCCTTCAAGCGGATTGTAACGCCACTGCGCGAAATCGTGCAGGATCGCGCCTTCCAGGATTCGGTCCTGAAGAACCTCCAGCGATTCGTAGAACTGACACTGCAGAATGAGAGCATTGCCACCTTCCTCGCCGAGTATGAAATCAAAGGGCTGAGCGAAGTCGTGCAGATGCTGACTGCCGGCGACGCGACCCAGAGTGGAGAACTATACGACAGTTTCTATTCACTGCTCGAAGGCATGCGGACAGCGGAAAGTGACGGCATTTCTGAAACCTTCTTCTTCCTCGCCCTGAAGGACGCGCTGTATGCGTTGTCGAAGCAGATCATGGCGTAAACTCACCTATCAACCCGTTTCAATCTACTCCTTTATGGCCCGCCTAAAACTTGCGATTCTCGCATTTTGCTGTTTCATTTCATTAGGCCTGAATGCCCAGACTTCATCAGCGCAATTGGACGATGCCAAAATTGCGATGATTCGAGCGGCTGTTATTTTCTACTCCACGGATACCTTGGTTTCAAAAGCGGAGATCGCGTGTGATGCTAAAACGATCACTGAGCTTAAGTCGTGTGCGAAGCCACTAACGGGCGTAGACAAGAAGATTGACGTGTGGAACAGCGTGGCTGTCAGTGAGGCTTCCGACCTGAAAAAATTAGGCGAGACCATCGTAAATACTGTTAGTAAGGATAGAGAGTACAGAAAGAAGCTTCCGGCGTATCAGTCCTTTACCAACGAAATCAAACGGTTGGGTGAGCCAGCAGTTGAGCTGCAAAACGAAACGGGGAACGATGCCGTTAGTAGTGTACCCCCATCTTCTCCTCCCGCGAATGCTTCTATTGCAGGAAATGAAGACCAGGTCGTTTCTACCCCGGTCGCTAACCAGGGTGGTTCGCCTGTCAAAGTACCACTTTGGAAGGATCCCTTCATCCTGAGCTGTCTGGCGCTTGTACTTTCTTTGATCGCACTGATTGTTGCCTTAATGGCAAAGAACCGTAAGTCGCATCGCCGTTCAGGGAGTAGCCGTGAAGCGCCCCCGGTCTTTAGCGAGTCTGGAGCAGAGGCCTATCAGACACAAACTAACATCTCAGCCTTACAACGGCAGGTTGCAAACCTCGAGCGCGAAATGGGTACTATCAATACGATGATTGAAGATGCAGAGCGACGGCTGAATGAAAAGGTACGTGTACTCGAATCGCAACATACAACCGAACTGCCAGGGATCGCTCAAGCTACCTCATCTCACGCACCGTTAAGCAAAAAATGGGCGAAGAACGTAGATGGGGGCGGTTTTGAAATGGACTCGCTTTCATCCGAGCCGGACAGCAAGATGATCTACGAGATCACCCAAACCGGCCCGCAAACTGCTACGTTCAAAGTCAGTGAAACCCGCGACGCGCAGTTGTTTGCCTTGACAAACCCGCAGAACTATTTGCGGGAGGGGTGTAATTACACGTCCCAGCCGGCTGCAAACAGTCAGATCCGAACTGAGGTGCCAGGAACATTAGAGTTGCAAGGGCGGAAATGGCGGATAACCAATCCTGCGCAAATCACGTTTTACTAATCTGGTTGACATTTCAGGCAGATGCTGACTCTGGACGAAATTAAAGGCAGGCTTCGAAAGCGAATAATCGATCTTGAAGGCCACGTCGAGCCTGCGGATCTCGACGATATTGTTGAGGATGCCAAGGAGCTCGGCATGACGGACGAGCAAATCGCACGGCTGGTGCCAGAAATCGATCAAACGATCAATTGGGAGCACATTCGGGTTGAGAAGGAGAAAGCAATCGAAGCTGCCGCAATTGAAGCGGAGCGTCAGGCGAAGCGCCAGGAAGAAATAGATAGTGCGCCCGAATATCTGGACGCGCTCATTTCATACTGCATGGCGGACGGTATTGTTGAGCCAACGGAATTGCGCATCGTTTTTGACAAAGCAAAGAATCTTGACCAGAGCCTTCATGTCCTGGCGGTAAAAGTCAAAGGCCTGTTGGATAAAGGCCGGTTTCGACCTTTTCCCGCAGCAGACCTGAATGCGGACGGACTGCACGAAGTTCTGATGTCGACAACCTGGTATACGGCGAAACTGCATCCACAGCTGCAACAGCCGCCAGTTATAAACGTTCCGCCTCCGCCGCCATCTCCACCTCCGCAGCCCATGCGGATCGAGTTGTTCAGGGTAGAAAGGGGGCGTATCAAAAAGGGCGAGGCCACGAAATTGAGCTGGAAAGTGTCTGGGACGGGCCGAATCACAATCTCGAATCTTGGTGCGACGGAGACATTGGTCGGCCAGCAGACGATCAAGCCAGATGTTACTACCACATACGTGTTAAACACGGGCACACAAACGAGCACGCTAACAGTTGAAGTTATCGTGTCAGGCCGCTCGGAACAGCTCGCGAAAGTTGCCCTCGCAGTGATCCTGATCGTTATTCTGCTGAGAGTTGGGTGTTGAATCGGGGGGCGTGCTTGGCATCCGTCTATATCCTATGAGAGCCGTAATGATAGCGGAATTGTTTTAGGGCGCATCCTCAGATGATAGACAGCCTTGCACAGCATAATGCAACTAGTAATGGAATGAAATACATGAATATGATTTTGTCTTTAGAATTCTTCCGACCGAGATGTTGACTCTTGACGAACTGAAGGACAAGCTGCGCAAGCGTTTGATCGATCTTGAAGGCCATGTGGAGCCTGCTGATCTTGACGATATCGTCGAGGAGGCAAAAGAGCTTGGTCTGACGGATGAGCAGATAGGGCGCCTGGTCCCGGAGATCGACCGGACGATCAACTGGGAACACATCCGGCTTGAGAAGGAGAAAGCAATTGAAGCCGCCGCAATTGAAGCGGAGCGTCAGGCAAAACGCCAGGAAGAAATCGATAGTGCGCCCGAATATCTGGACGCGCTGATTTCGTACTGCATGGCTGACGGAATCGTCGAGGACGCTGAGCTGGGCGTGATCTTCGAGAAAGCAAAAAATCTTGAACAGAGCTTACATGCTTTGGCAGTCAAAATCAAAGGACTGTTAGACAAGGGCCGCTTCCGCCCTTATCCGAATGCGAACCTGAATGCAGATGGCCTGCATGAGGTCTTGATGTCCACGAGTTGGTACACGGACAAGACGCATCCACAGGCGCAACGGCAAGCATCAGCAGGGGCTCAGTCGGCTCCTCCACCTCCCCCGCCGTTGCGAATCGAGAAGTTCAGCGTCGACAAAGCGCAGATTAAAAAAGGCCAGTTTGCCAAGCTGAGTTGGAATGTGTCAGGCAAGGGACGAATAAACATCTCGAATCTTGGCGGGACCGAAACGCTAGTCGGCGAGCAGATCATCCGGCCGCTCGTGACGACGCGATATACGCTCACTGCTGGGGGGAGTGAGCAGTCGGTCGATGTTGTAGTCAAGACGACACCGGTGCTGATGAAAGTTGCCAAAACTCTTTGGATCCTAGTCGGTGCCTTTTTCCTCTTGATGATCATCATACGTGTCGGGAAAGAGGTGTTAAAGACGAGGCCTAAAGAGCAGTATACATCCGTGTCGTCGGCAGGGAATTCGTCAGCCTTTTATTTGACCGTGGGTAATGTGGGTGCAGAAAATTTGAGCACGGAAGAAGAGACCCGGCTCATCGAAGTGATGAATCAGTATCTGCGGTACCAGAGTGAAGATTATCAGAATCCCGAATCGATCCGAGCGATTTGCGGCCAATACGCGTTCCCTATGGCTCGGTATTTCGCAAAGACGAACGCCACGGAGGATTATGTCTACGAGGATGCGCTACGATATCGGAAGAAATACAAACCCGACACCTGGAAAATAGTCCCTGAGAGTACCAAGCTCAAGCGAACTCCGGAGGGATATTATACGGTCGATTTGGAGGGGACGTTCAGCTATTACATCCGGAATCCGAAAAAGGGAAACGGGTATCGGGAGCGGTATGTGCGCAACCACTATTTGCTGAATCCGAACTTTAAGATTATGTCAGTGTATGAGGTGAAGTAGTTACCTTAAGCCAACTTGGTAACGCGAATCACGCTGGTAGTGCTGTAAATCTGGACTGAAGTGAGAAAAGCCTGTCTGCTAGCGCGCTGTACGAAGCTGTTTTCGTTTTGAAGTCGGCTGAATACCTTGAAATCAAGCTTTCATAATGCGCGGAAAGCGAGTCGATGTTGGATTTTGTTTTCTTGTTGATCTCTCGCTGATCCTCCACAAAACTCTGATTCAAGAATTCGATTTCTCGTTTGAGCTTCTCGTGTCGCTGATCAAAATCGGCTTTGGTCTGCTCGATCTGGCCGTCCTTTTGTTTCACTAACTCATCGACTCGATCCCGCATTTGCTGCGTAGTCTTATTGTAAGTCAAGGTCTGTTGAGCTTTTACAGTTTGAGCTTCGTTCTGGGCGTCGACTAGCTTTTGCTGGATCAACTTACGTTTTGTCTGGAAATCTTGCCCGAGTTGAGCTTTGGCAGTTTGGATTTGGTCTGTCACAATCCGCTCCTGTTTCTTCGCTTCTTCCAACTGCTTGGATAGCTGGTTTGGGATCTGGGATTTCTTCGCATTGATCGCCTCTTTTACCTTTCGTTCTTCATCATCGATAAGCCCCCGCTCCAGGCTAAGCGTTTGCTTGGCCCTGACCTCGTCGGAATAGGGTAGGGCTTGAGGTGGTGAACTCGCCAGCGTGCGTGTTACCTTCTGGCGCCACTCATCCAGTTTGGTTGCTCTTGCTGTTGCAACCTCGGGCACTTTTACCCATTTCCCTGTCGACGTTAGAATTCTACCAGAAGCGTCAACACCTTTTATATCGGCCGCAGTATAAATGCCGTATGCTGATAGATTAGCAACGATAGTGGTTGGTCGGGCATAGCCATCTGTAAAAATGCTACGCTGATGATCTGATATCCGATGTTGTTTGAGCGCATCAGTGGCGTAGCTAAGTTGATATTTCTCAAGGGCCTCTTTCAACACTTTTTTTTCTTTGATCGCAAGTGCAAGTCGTTTTCTTTCAACCGCTGCCAGGCTTTCTTTGAATTCACCGTCTACGCGTTCGGCATATTCCTTTTCTAGCAGCTGGATTTTCGCTTTGATCGCGGCGAGCTTAAGAGCCAAATCGTTATCCAGCAGCTGGATTTGATTGCGTTCCTGATTGTTGAGCCCAGAGAGCTCTTGAGCGATTTGTTGTTGACGCTTATTCGACGCTTCATCATGAGTCGTAACGAGCCGCGTAAATTCGTTCTTGATCTGCTCATTCAATACGACTGTTTCTCTATGGAGAGCCGATTCGTAATCCCGAAAGATTTTTGCTTCTTGCTGAAAAAGATCCTGAGCTCTCTTATCTACGCTTTGAGCCCTGGCTTGATGCGTCGACACCAAAGCCGAAATCAAGTTCCGTTCTGTTGCGAGTTCTGAATTCATTTCGCGAACCAGGCCGTCGAGTTCGGCCTTCATATTTGACGCTACGCGCTCAATATGGTTTCGCTGGTCCATTAATTGCCGCTGGAGCTCCAATACTGCAGTCAACGTTTTGTCGCGTTCGTTCTTGACGAAAACCCTTAGTAGTTTCTGGAGCGGATTAGACTTAGGTCGCTGGATAAACCCTGGAGATTGTACCGAGATCGCCGGAACATCAGCTAGGCGCGGAACAATAGAATATGCCGTTTGGAAAAATGCCGCAGCTTTACTTGGAAGAACTCGGTTTACCTGGATGCCCGGATTGGGCGATAATACTCTGCACCAATCGTCGGCCGATGGTCGTAGCGCTGCATTTGTGTGACTTTTCTCAAACGCGGTTATGAAAAGCTGCTGAACAACTTTGTCGAGTGCATTAAATTGGAGATGCGGAGGTGGAATTCTTTTAAACTTACTTTTTCCGACTCCATGAGGGAAGAGTCCTGCCTTGATGATTTCATCAAACGTTGTCAAGCCGTCATGTGGTGGATGCAGGGCGCCTGTAAACGGATGGATCCCTAAAAGAAGCCTGTAAAATATGACTGCCAAGCTAAAGCGATCCCATGTCTCCTCGATCACCGTATGCTCAAGATCTCTTGTATGTTTGCGATAATATTCGGGAGGTGTATAATCTGGCGTTGCAACATGGGCGGGAAATAAGAGCTTCCCATGATCAAGAACCTCGACTGAATCGATGTCTATGATTGATATGTAGCCGTTCGGAAGAACCATAATATTCTCCGGTTTCATGTCAACCAATACGTAATTTCCAAAAGCGTGAATCTGTGCCAATGCAGCTGCGACATTGAAACACAACTTTTGCCTTGCTTCAATGGCGTTTGGCGACTGGAAGGCGAATTTCCCCCAAGTCTTCTCTAGGGTTTTCGGAAGTTTTGCATGGCATAGCAGCTCGAGCTTCTCGCCGGTCGCCTTATGCATCGTGTACCCAACAAACTGTCCACCTTTAGATGCAAGGTGCAGCGGCCATATGACGGAATGATGGCCATTAGCGTCCGAAAAATTTGGCTTGTGGCCGATCAGATATCGAAGCTTTTCTTCCTTCGCCTTATTTCGCTTTCCGGCATTGTAAACTTTGAGAACCTGCTGAGCGTAATTGCCAGGAGCTAGAATCTCATAGATTTCTGCCTCGCCGCCGCGGGCGAACGGTTGATCTGCTGCTTCAATCTCTGCTCCATTAGACAGCTTGAACCTCTGGCTCATCTTTTTCTGTTGGGATAAAGACTGATAAAATCATCGTTTTGTCGTCCGTCTCATTCATGAGCTTTTCGTTGCCCTTTTGAATGAAATTGGTCCAAAGACGATCGATGGTTTCTTGATCTGCGTCAGCCTGTTTTAGCTTCAGAAGATTGAGATAGTTTGGTTCGAAAAAGGGTTTGAACGGGAGGTTAGGATCAGCGTATTTGTCTTCTGCTTTAATATACTTCGACATCTCGAAAGATGCTCGTTCGCATCCGTCAGTCAGTAGGCTAAACGCGGTTATAGACTTACCATAAAACGTTGTTTCGAAGAAAGGAGAGTCCTGTGATTCATCCCATAATTCAGACGTGACAAACAAGGTCTGATTGGCCTCTTCCCCTTTTGTTGGAGTCATAAGTGGATGCCAGTTGCCTTCATCATCACGGAAGGCAGCACGGCCATCCCCCACGTGTGCGCAAGCAACGAAGCTACCGTTGCTTACAGCAACGATTAATGTTGCCGACAGTGCTTTGAGATCAACGCTCAGTTCGATTGCTCGTGACCTCAGGTCCTCCTTCAGTTCCTTGAACAGGCTATATGTTTCATCTCGCCATGATTCGCCGTTCAGGTTTTCTGACCCGTAGGGAAACCAGTCCTTTAGCTTTATCGCAGTCGCGAGTTTGTCAATGGCTCCATCTACTAAGAGCTTTGAGCCGATCTGCGAATGGCTGCATGATCCAGCACCATCTGACACGGCGGCAATGAGAAAGTCTGTTTCTGAAAGCAGCTCTGCACGAGAATTATCCTGACAAGGAAGACCTTCGGAGACGTGTGCAGAGCCAATGGTAGAACACTTCGCGTGTATCCAATTAGGCTCTCTCATTAAACTTCAATTTGAGCCCAAGACGTTACAGGTGGAAGGGAAACAGTCTGACCTTCCGCTGATTTAGAAACCATGCTGATACTCGCGCTAAGCCAGGTGAATAGGGCAGAGAATTCGAGCCCCTGTAACTTAAGCGGAGGATTCGGGTAAGCAATCTGCGACAGCTTTTTGTGATTGTATCCCTCGACACCCACTGCAAAAAATGAAAATCCTTTACTGTCAACTTTCGTTTTGATTTCTTGACCCAGACTAGTCAGGTCTTGACCTGAGTCAGGTTCTCCATCTGTGATCAGCATAATCCACGGCCGATAGTAGGTCTGTCCTGTTTCTTTATACCATTTCTTGCGTTCTTCGGTCAAGTTGATCGCCATTCGAACTCCGTCCACAAGTCTGGTGGTACCGGAAGTGGTGAGCGTCGGCATTTCAAAATCCGCCGAGAGTGTTGGCTGGATTGCTATCTCTACAGTGGAACTGAACGTCACCACAGCGACTTCGATTCGCTGTGCTGCAACGAAGTCATTCTGTAACGCCGATTGAAATTCTTTGAGTCCTTTGTTCAACTCATCGATCGGCCGGCCATTCATGGATCCGGACACGTCAACGACTACTACGCAAAGGCATTTTTGTTCGTAATTCTCGGGCGATTCGCCACCGAAAGAGAACGTTTCCAAGCTACTCATTGGTAAGGGTTTAATTGGGAATTGAAAGCTAATATAAGGAGCTAGAACAGAAATCTTACATGCACGTTGAATTGCACTTTCAAGCGATCAGCTTCTAAATTGAATAACCAGAGCTGTGATTGCGGCGGCTAATAGCCCAGCGAGGACGATTACCATTGTCATCAAATTCTTTTTCGGCTGTTCGTGATCAACAAGACCTGGCGGAAACGAAAATGTCACCCCGCCTGTTGCAACGCTGATTCCAAAGGGCCGGCGGCATTTCTCGCATACGAATCTGCGCACCATCAGATCGTCGACAACAATATTTTTAGTGCCGCAATACACGCAGTATAACGAAATAGTGCTGGGGCGCAGCGCGGGTGGGTGAACAGGTGGCGGAACCGACTCCAGAGTTTTACTCGGAAGGGGTAGCGTTTGTTGTGATGGCGTTGTATGTTTAGCTAAGTTTCGGATCTGACGCTTCACGCGAATGTGTAATTCGCGGGAGGCTTTAGTTGATCTTTGGGAAAGCTCGTATTCCAACGCTTGCAGGACGTTCGGCGAGTCCCTATGTTCCTGGCTTAGGTGGGCAAGCTGAGTAATGGAACGATCTAAATACGGGCGATTTTGCATGGTGCAAAGGGTTGAAATTTTTCAGATTGCCGATTCTACAGGTTGAGAATTGGCAAGGACCTCTTTATCGCTCAACTGACTTGCTTCCGTAGTTGAGGATTCTAAATCGTTACCTCGATTTTGTTCCGCTACTGGAGCTTCGGAGAGAACATTCAAGAGATCCGGTTTCTTGATCAGGATTGATACGAGTTCCTCGATTTCAGCTCTGTTGTTAAAGAACTGATCGACGTCAGTTTCAGGATCTGTAAGACGGTGCGCAATTGTAAGAGCGGTGATGTCTTTTGACGCTTTTATTGACTTAGCCTCAACTGTATAGCAACTTTCTAAATCGCCCCTTTCCCACACGAAAAGATTGTTAGCCCGTAGTCCTTGATGAAGTGTCTGCACTTTATCAAGTCCTACTTCTTGTACGATCGCGCTGTACTTGTCGCCCTTTGTAAATCGACTCTGCATGTATGAGATCATGGAAAGCAGATCTGCATCGTCTGAAGCAATGCTGCCCGCGGAGACTTTTTCAAATAGTCGCAATACATCCTGAGCATCTAGATTCTTGTCAGCGTCCTTTAGACGGTCAGCAATTTTCGGATAGTTCACAGTCATGTTCCCAATAGCCTCCTTCACTTTTCTGAGGTCAGCATTGAGGTGGGTTAGGTTTAGATGTGAGACGATTTTTGGAATTTCATCCTTCAGGCAGTCCAGATCCCCGAGCATTACATACTTGATACCGAAGCATTCTAACATCTTGATGTAGGTCAGGAAGTTTCCTTTGCCGTTGATTCGAGCAACTGTAATATTCTCGTAGTCTAGCTTTTGCTTTTGGCCAGTAACCTTATCTACTATTGCTGGTAGCAAGTATAATTCGCCACCTTCCACTAATAGAACCTTATCGGCGAAGAAGATTTCTGTGTTGTTGTGCCATAGAACTCGCTTAATTTCTGTTGTTATTTCGGTAGCAACATCGGCTTTCAATTGGTGCGTTTCAGAGCAATTGTGCTGGGTGTCTTTTGTAACTCGAACCACATTGTACGGCTCGACATTCTTTAGGTATTCGGTGGAATGTGTACTGATGATTAGTTGTCTCGGCTGTTCCTTGCAGCTGTCAAGGAATTTGTTCAGTTCTGCTGAAATAACGCGTCTTGCTTGCGGGTGCAGAAACAATTCTGGTTCTTCTGCGATTAGAAGCGAACTGCTTTTGTGGAACTGATCACAGTAAAGAGAGAATAGTGAGATGATAATTGCACTTTGAATTCCAGTCCCCTTTTCTGCCAAGGGCCGATCTATTCCATCGTTTATGAACAGCTGAATGTTCTTGTACAGTTCGTTGCCGTTGTCATTCATGAACTTGAATGAAACTGCTTTGTAAGCAATAGCGCCTTCGAGAAGCTTTCGGATATCCTCAGTTTCTTTTGCAAACAGCTGATCGACTAGCTCCTTGATATTTCCTGATCTCTCACGAATTAGTGAATCATAAGTTTGCTTGGACGTAGGCTCGACTGACTTTCTGTTCTTCTCCCAGAGTCCTTGAACGAGTTTTCCAAACCAAGTGTAGTGGACCAGCCGTAATTCGTCCTTGTGACTTCTAAGTGCGCTGATGACGGTGGTCGTTACAAGTGCGTCGCGAAGCTTTTTGGGAAGGAAGTGTGTGATCCATACACAATTTGCAGGATCAACTACTATCAACCCGAAACCGGCTTTCTCATCTTCATCTCGATTCTTACAAAAGAAAATTTTGATCGTTTTTGCCGTACTTAAGAAGGTGATGACATCTTCACCGGTCTTCCATTCAGTTTTCTTTTCGCGCCCACCGCTATACGTATCAAGCACCACGATCTCAGGTCTGGATTCTAGATCGTCAAGGTTCTGAAAAAGTTCGTAATTGACTACAATCGTTTTGCCATCCAGTCTGTAGAGATCATCCGCTGACTGAACTTTGCTGAAAGCGGTTTTCTTTTTCATCGATCGGATTAAAGACTGGTCGAAGTCTCGACCAGACAAAGTGGCTTCGAGATAGAAGTCGTCGGCTATTCGTTCGACCTGTTCCCCAGTTTCAGCAATCACAACCTCGCAGGTATAAAAGTCGTTAGCAGTGATATTTTGCGATGAAGGGAATCGTTCACCGATAAGGATTTCTAGAGCCTTGATGATATTGGATTTGCCCGAATTATTTTTGCCGACAATTACGTTTTTTCCAGGTTCGAGTCGGACGCGGACTTGTTTTAAACTTCGGTAGTTGATTCCGACGAATTGAGATACGTGCATGGCAGGGGATAGGTGATAATGTAAATATCGCTATCGATCTCTTCTCATTATTACATCGAACGACCATGAAATGTTAGGTGCGGCGACGTATTATCATTCGTGAGCGGCGCTTGTGACTAACTGATCGACAGATAAAATCAGGTAAGCCTCAATCAATCGTAAGACAGTGCGCAGAGGCAAGAACTTATCTACTGCCGCAACTTTGATAGGCACCCACTGCTAATAGAGAAATGACCATTCAATACTGCTCGGACCTACATCTTGAATTTCCAGAAAACGAAGCTTGGCTGAAAGCGCATCCCATCGTCGCTCAGGCTGAGGTTCTTGTGCTCGCAGGCAACATCGTTCCGTTTGCAGTAATGGACCGTTATGCTTGGTTCTTTGACGATCTAGCCGCGAAGTTTGATGTGGTCTATTGGCTGCCCGGCAACCACGAATATTATCGCAGCGACGCCAGGTTACGCAGCGGCAGTTTCAAAGAACAAATCCGCAGCAACATCTTCCTATTGAACAACGAGCCGGTAGAATTGGGCGACGTGACAATAATCTGCTCAACACTCTGGTCCAGCATCGGCCCCGCAAATGAATGGACCATCGCGAAGTCGATGTCGGACTTCAAGGTAATTCGCTACGGTGACCAACGCTTTCGTCCGATTCATGCTTTCCAGATGCACCGCACCTGTCGGAAGTACATTGAGCAGGCCGTCGCAAATGCAAAAGGGAAAACGGTTGTTGCAACACATCACGTGCCAACATTCATGAATTATCCGGAGCAGTACCGTCATTCCGAATTGAGTGAAGCCTTTGCCACCGAACTTTACGACTATATCCACGACTCGCGAATCGCTGCCTGGATCTATGGCCATCATCACGCCAATACGCCTGAATTTCAAATAGGGGGGACAGCCATGCTAACAGCCCAGCTAGGCTATGTTCAGCTTGGTGAGCATGTCAATTTCAACTCAGCGAGTGTTCTTGAAATTTGATGTGCTAATTAGAATTGAAGCAGAGCTACCGCGCGTGTCGTCGAATGCTGGGAAGCAGTGAAGTAACATCCGTTTATGGCTCAATCAAGCTATCACGATCCAGCTCAACCGCACCCAATTTATAGCCGAATAGCTTCAGTACTTGATTAACCTTGTCCATCCGCAAGGTCTTCTTGCCGCCCTCCAGTTCGCGGATAAATCGAAGCCCAACGCCAGCTTTCATAGCCAACTCTGGCTGCGTGATTCGGAGCAGCTTACGTCTCCTCTTGACAACGTCGGCTAAAGATTGAGTTTCCAAAATTGTACCCGTTAGGGTGCAAATGTACAGCTGGAGGCAGGTTTTATACCAGATCGGGTGTAAATTCTCATAGTCGGTTGAAACTCTATGCGTTGCTTTATAGAATTGCGTTCACAAAATCCCGCTGTTCACGTTACGTGAACAGCGGGATTTTGTGAACAAGAGGATGCAAAAAAGATGGTGCCTTTTACCGGCGTTCGAGAATTCTAATTAGCTAGGCTACTACAAAGGGTGGACAGCGGCCTCCAGATCGCATTATCGGAACAATTCGACACGCAAGTTGTGATAGAAGTCGTCAGGATCTTGTTCAGGAAATCGCCCTGTTCAGATTTTCTCGAACACACCATTTTTCTGAACAAAAGTGGTAGTTACCATCAGATAACTGTCGTGTTTGGATGCGGCGATTATTAAGACTATCCTCCGTACATGATGTGTCGGATAGCCTGAACCGGGCAGGGTAGTCTGCAACCAAAACCAACCACCAATAGCCGCCTTCCGCTGCATCCCTTCCCAATATTTCTCAGCCTCTCCCAATCCTCGGTTTAGACATTCCACCCTCAAATGTTTAAACCATGTTTGAACCGGCTAAAAACAAAAACGGCTCCCATCATCTGGAAGCCGCTCTGCTACTGTGTCGGGACGACTAGATTCGAACTAGCGACCCCTTGCACCCCATGCAAGTGCGCTACCGGGCTGCGCTACGTCCCGAACTTCTACCGGCCTGCCGAAACCGCACCAGACTCAAGCGCCTGCAAGGCCCCGGCAGGGGACCGCAAATATACACGCACACCCCTTTTCACGCAAACATTTACTTTCTTTAAGCAACCATCCGCAAGCCCCCATGAGCGATCCCTCCACACCCCCCTCGCCATCGGCCGCTCCCACTCTCCCCAACACCATCGACGCCGTCATCGCACGTCTCGAATCCATCATGGACGACTGCGCCCGAAACCATAACCGTCTCGGCTTCTTCGCCGCCATGTACCACCGCGTCACCTGCCGGATCCGCGACGGAATCCTCATCGGCGAATTCGAGGACAACGACCGCATGGAACGCCTCGACGTGGTCTTCGCCAACCGCTACATCCACGCCTGGGACCGCTTCCAGAGCGGCTCCGGCACCACCGCCTCCTGGGACCTCTGCTTCCGCGCCGCCGAAAAACGCGGCCTCCTCGTCCTCCAGCACCTGCTCCTCGGCATGAACGCCCACATCAATCTCGACCTCGGAATCGCCGCCGTCGAAGTCGCCGGCCCGGGCGGACTCCGCGCCATCCGCAAAGACTTCAACGCCATCAACGGCATCCTCGCCATGCAAAGCGGTGACGTCATGGCCGGGCTCCGACGCGTCTCCCCACTGCTCTCACTGCTGGGACTGCACGCCACGCGCTACAACTCCATCCTCATCCAGTTCTCGCTCTCCAACGCCCGCGACGGGGCCTGGTGCTTCGCCGAAGATCTCGACAGCGGCACACCGGAAGACTACCACCGCATCGCCCTCGAACGCGATCAGAGCATCGCGGCCCTCGCAAGCGGACTCACCCGCGCCAAAGGTGCCGTTCGCATCACTCTCGCCGTCATCCGGCTCTTCGAATGGAGCAAGGTCCGGCGCATCCTCGACGTCATGCGAAAAGACACACCCAAAGTCAGGGTCGCGACGATGGAGAAATAATAATCGAACTCCGTTGGGACGCGCTCCGCCGGCCCCGTTCCAACGCCGGGGCCCGGTGAGATTCCGAATCCGTATCTCTTCATGTACCGCGTCGCGCGGGATTGCGCTGCAGGAAAACGGAACGGTAATTCAGGCGAAGAATAATAACTAATAAGCAATGACCGCAGGCTCCCAAACCGCTACGACGCTACAACAAATCTCCACTTGCAACGGCATGCCGCCCTGACTCGAGCTGCATCGTACTGGTCCCGTTAAAACGGGGGTGAGCACTGGCCTCACTTGCACCCACAGGCGATATTCTTCGGCCGAAGTGCGTCCGCAGGAAGCTTAGGATCATTGAGCGCATCGAGCGACGGCTGCGCGGGCTGCGTCCTGTCCCGGGAGCCGATCATCCGGTCCAGAATCCCGTTGAGGCTGTCCTTTTCGATAGGCTGGAGCTCCAGCGCGATCTCCTGACTCGGGACCGCCTTGAACTCCTTCATCGCGAAGAACCAATGCCCCGCGGAATCCTTCACGCCGACCGCGATACCTCGGGATCCGATTCGTAACGGAACTGTCCCGTCATTCCGGTAGAACGCGTAGCTGCCGGCGCCCCCCGTCGCAGGGCCGCCTTCGAGCAGGATGTTGTCTTCAGGCATCAGGAGATACACGCTGATCCCGTCCTTCCGCGCCCCGCTGAACTTCGCGAGCACATTGCTGTTCTCGAAACCATCCATATCCTTGAGCAGGGCATCGACGTTATACCAGCCGAAGCTGCGAACGCTGATCTCATAATAGCTCGCACCAGATCCGGCGACGACGACCAGGTCAGCCGCTTTCGTTGCGGCGGGAACCGGCGATTCGTCGGTCGACGGGCCGGATGACGAGGGCCTGGAATCGAGACTGATGCCGTTTTTCCTCAGATACGCCTTGCAGCTGTCGACGGAGGCGCGAAGATTTTTTCGTGGTGTTGTCGACGGGCCGGCGGCCATCTCGGCATACGTAAAAATGGCGTGCAGCTCGGAGTCGCTAAGGTTCGGGAAGGCCGTCATAACGGTGCCGTACTTGCAGAACGACGCGTTCGCGAGGATGTCTCCGTCGGCGATCATCCGCGTGGGATTGCGCGTAAAGGCAGCCAGCCATTCGAAATCATAGGTCTGGAGCATGTCGCCCATGGCCGGGCCCGTGGCGTCCCGCTTCGGATTGTGACAGCTCGAGCAGTTCTGATTGAACAGGATCCTGCCGCTCCTGAATGCAACAGAATCGGAGTTCAGCGATATCGGGTCCTGCCAGTCCACCCTGCCGGAAGATGTGTCCTGCTTGCCGCTCCAGAGCTGCATACCGCCCCGGCGCTCATTCGTCGGGATGCTGACGCGGATGGCCTTGGCGAGCTCGCGCTTCGTGCCCTCACCCGGCTCGATGGAGATCATGCCGCCGGAGCTGAGAATATCGCTGCCGCTCATCGTGACGAGCCCGCCGCGCAGCATCTGACCCATGGTGTAGGCCTCGCGCACTACGATCCGGCCCGTGATGCCGGACTGTGGCTGGAGCGTCCCCGCGCTGATGCGGAGTGTTGCCCCGGCCGGTGTACGAAGCGTGGTATCGCGGTCGGCGCGGATATCGAAGCTGGTGGCCGGGAGATCGGAGGATTTCAGCGGTGTCACCGGAAGCGGCCCGCGGGAGCAGGCGCTGAAAATGAGCGTGCCCACGAGCGCCGGTGCAGCGGCCTGGAAAAAGAGTCTACTTGCCCGCATCGGTTGCGTGTTGGTTTGGTGTGGCGGCTGGCTTCGTTGCGGTGCTGTCCCCGGGAACGGCATTGCGCTTCGGTCCGCTGTGATAGTGCCAGGTCGTCCGGGTATGGCGCTCCATTGGCTGCTGCCGGCCCTTGGGAACGGTGCCTTCCTGCGTGCCGGTGCTTGCCGGCCTGGACGTGGAATTGTGCTGCGCAAGGGCGGGCAGACTCAGCCCGATAGCTATCGGGAGGCAGAGAAGCGGCAGGAAGCGGGTTTGCATAATCCGGAATTTGCGCAAAAGTACTCGACTTGGAACCTCGCGAAGCGAAGACTTGCCAGGTCGAAGTGCCGGAATCAGGCGGCAGGCGATCGGAGCGCCCGATCCCCGTCAGGAAGCCTGTAGTCTCGTAGGTTCCCGTCGGCGTTCCCCGCGGCAGGGATGGCAGCGGATACCCCGCAGCGCAGCGAGGAGTAGGAGCGTACAGCCCGGCGCCGGAATTGGAGCCAATTCCGGCGGCCGCCATACTACAGCGTTTCGTTGACCTTCGATTCCTTGCTGTAAAGCTTCCGGAAAAAATCCACCGTTTTCGCCAGGCCCTCGGTGAAACGCTGCGTCGGTTCGTAGCCGATGAGCGTACGGGCGCGGGTGATGTCGGCGAGGGAATTGCGGATATCGCCGGCACGCGGCTCGCGGTAGGTCGCCTCATGCTGAATCCCGAGCTGCTCGCGGATGGACTCGTACAGGAATTTCACCGAGAAATTCTCGCCCACGGCAATATTGTACGCCTTGCCGACGGACTCCGGATTCTCGCTGAGCATCGCGCGGACATTGGCCTGAACGGCATTGTCGACGTATGTGAAATCGCGGGTCTGCTCGCCGTCGCCGTTGATATAAACGGGCGTGTTGTTGATGATCCCGCTCACGAACAGCGGAATCACCGCGGCGTAGGGACCGTCGGGATCCTGGCGTGGACCGAATATGTTGAAATAGCGCAGCCCGATGACCTTCATCCCGAAAAGCCCGGCGAAGGTATTCGCGTAAAGCTCGTTGGTCTTCTTCGTGACGGCGTATGGCGAAAGCGGATTTCCGACCCGGTCCTCGACCTTTGGCAGGTTCGGTTCGTCGCCGTAGATGCTCGACGAAGACGCGTACACGAAGCTTTTCACGCCCGCATCCTTGGCCGCGGTGATCATGTTGATGAAGCCGCTGATGTTGACCTCATTGGTGGTGATCGGGTCCTTCACGCTGCGCGGAACGGAGCCCAGCGCTGCCTGATGAGTCACGTGATCGATGCCCTTGCAAGCCTCGACGCAGGTCTGCGGATCGCGGATGTCGCCGGGCATGAACTCGAAATTCGTATAAGCGGAAAATGGCTGGATATTGCGCTCGAAGCCGGTCGCGAGATTATCGAGGACCCTCACTTTGCCCGCGCCGTGGGTGAGCAGGTACTCGACGATATGAGAGCCGATGAAGCCCGCGCCGCCCGTTACCAGGAAGCTTTTCCCTGAAATGTCGCCGTCGTGGAAGCGGTAATCCGAAGCCTGTGATGCCATCTGTTATGTAGTGTTGGGAGCGAGAAGTGCACGCCGATTTTCATGATCGCTCATGATCCGGATCCCGAAGGACGATCACGATAGGCTGCGGCCTTACAGGCTCCAGTAATTCAGTTCCTTGATCTTGTTGCGGTAGCTGCCTTTGACGTCGACCAGCAGGGCTTTCGGCGCCGCGATGCTTTTGAAATATGCTTCGTCGAGCTCGTCGTACTCGGAATGATTCACCGCGACGATTACTGCATTGTAATCTTTGCCTGGCGCGGCTTCCAGGCCAAAGCCGTATTCGTGCTCCAGCTCCGCGCTGTCGGCATGCGGGTCGACGACGTGGACTTTCAGGTGATAGCCTTTCAGCTCGCGCACGACATCGGCTACTTTGGAATTGCGGATATCGGTCACGTTTTCCTTGAATGTGCAGCCCATGACCAGGACCTTGGCTTCTGCGATATTGGCGCCGCTGCCGATGATGCGCTGCACCACGTTCTTGGCGACGTAAGCGGCCATGCCGTCGTTGATGGAGCGGCCGGCGAGGATGACGCGGCTGGTGTAGCCGAGCTGCTGGCTCTTGTAAGTAAGGTAATACGGATCGACGCCGATGCAGTGACCGCCGACGAGTCCGGGAAAAAACTTGAGGAAGTTCCACTTGGTGCCGGCGGCTTCCAGCACTTCGTAGGTATTGATGCCGAGGCGGTCGAAGATGATGCTCAGCTCGTTCATCAGGGCGATGTTGAGGTCCCGCTGGGTGTTCTCGATGATCTTGGCGGCCTCTGCGACTTTCACCGAAGAAGCGCGGTGGACGCCGGCCGTGACGACCAGCTCGTAGGTCTGGGCGATCTCTTCGAGCGCTTCGGCGTCGGAGCCGCTCACGACCTTGACGACGTTCTCGAGGGTATGGACCTTGTCGCCCGGATTGATGCGCTCCGGGCTGTAGCCGTACTTGTAATCGACGCCGGCCTTGAGTCCGCTGATGCGATCGATGACGGGGAGGCAGTCTTCTTCGGTGCAACCCGGATAAACGGTGCTTTCGAACACGACGTAATCCCCTTTCTTAATCACCTTGCCGAGCGTTTCGGAGGCACGCAGGACGGGCGTCAGGTCTGGGACGTTGTGCTCGTCGACGGGTGTGGGGACGGCCACGACGTAGAATCGGGCTTCGCGGAGCGTCTCGAGATCGGCGCTGAACTCGATGCTGCAGTCGTCGAAGGCTGCGGCGCTGAGCTCGTTGGACGGGTCGATGCGGTTGCGCATCATGTCGACGCGCTTTTCGTTGATATCGAAGCCGATGACGTCGATCTTACGGGCGAAGGCGAGGGCGATGGGCAGGCCGACGTAGCCGAGGCCGATGAGTGCGAGCCGGGCTTCCTTCGCGACGAGTTGAGAATACATGCTGGACTGATGCGGATGAGCGGCCTTGCTGGGGCCGGTTTTCGCGCTGCAAACATAGGCATTACAGGGCGCAAGGGCGGTGCGGCGGCGTCGGGGGGGATGCCCTTAACGAGCGGGTGGGGGAGTCGGAAGTCGAAAGTAGAAAGTAGAAAGTCGAAAGTCGAAAGTAGAAAGTAGAAAGTCGAAAGCCGCGGTGGCGCTCCGGCGGATTTGGCGTTGGGGGCTTTTCGTGTGTGAGTGATGGGGGCGCGTCGGCAGCCGGTTCCGCGGGATTGCACACCGCGAATCTTCCCGCGCCGGGAGCATGGATCCGGCCGGCTGCCGTCGGGCCATCCGCTGCTATCTTTTGAAGGGGTGTGCCACCCCTCCAAAAGGATATCCGCTACTGTCCCTCGCGCGGGAGCGGGGGCGAGGCGAGCAGCAAGCGGCGGGCAGGCGAGAGGCGTGCGTTGATGAAACCATAGCCGGTTTGCAGGCGCTGTAGGCGCGTTACTGTTCAGCCCGTACGGCAGTGCCGGTAATCCAAGCGGCACCATCCCCGATCCCGCTCCATTGCCGATTGCCTATTGCAAACTGCCAATTCTGTGTAAGCTAACCAGGCTCCGCTCCCGCTCCTCGTTTAAGCTTCGGCTCCCGCTCCGACTGCAAACTGCAAATTGCAAACTGCCAATTCTATATAAGCTAACCAGGCTCCCGCTCCGACTGCAAACTGCAAATTGCAAACTGCAAATTGCAAACTGCCAATTCCATATAAGCTAAGTACCACGCTGCCACACAAAAAAAGCCGCACTAGGCGGCTCAATTCGTTTCGGGCGGATAGCACTTATGCTCCGGCCTCGGTAGTGGTCTTGCTTGCTTTCGCAGCAGCTGCAGTCTTGCGGACGAGCTGACGGGACGGACGGGTCTTGCCGTATGAGCCGTTGCTGATCTTGCCGCGCTTGGTTTTTTTATCTCCTCTTCCCATAGTCTTGTATTTTAAACAGTAAAAAAATGTGTTTGGGGCTGCAAAAATACAGAAGCAGGCGATTGCGCGCCTGCTTCATGTAGAATACTGTCCGAAAAATATCGGTCGTCCGCGCTGTTCATACGCTCAGCGCGTGTGAATGCTGCGGAAACCGGCTTATTTCTTCTTTTTCTTGCCGGCCTTGATGGCGGTGCTGAATTCCTTGCCAGCCTTGAACTTCGGCACCTTGGTTGCTTTGATCTTGATAACGGCGCCGGTCTGCGGGTTGCGGCCGTTACGGGCAGCGCGCTCAGAGACGGAGAACGTACCGAAACCAACCAGGGTAACGCGGTCATCGTTCTGCAGGGCAGCGATGATTGCGTCTGTGAGCGTGTCCATTGCCTTGTTCGCCTGAGTCTTGGTAATCTCAGCCTTCGTAGCGATCTGTTCGATGAGCTCTGCTTTGTTCATGGCAGTGATAGAATTGAATGTTTAGTGAAGTTGTTGATTGGAGCGGGACAAATATAGTCAGGCTTCGTACAGTACCAAACAAGACCGGGAATTTTTTTGACCCCTGAAAGCCTTGCCAGCAGCCGTTTTCCGGTGGTTTCCGGCAGCTACGACACAATAGGGGAAACCTCGTCCGCCCTGCCTATACGCCTATAGCCTCAGCCCTCGACCTGCATGACGGTCCGGAACGCAAGGTATTGATCGCCAAACTTTTTGAGCGTCTTCTCGCGTATTGCCGGCGCGTGGCTGCGCAAGTATTCGTGATAATCCTCCATCGAATCGCAGGTGTACTGCGCCGTAAATGTGAGCCCTTCCGCCTCGTCCTGCTCCAGCAGCCTGCATATCCGGCCTTCGATGAACAGACCAGTGCGTAACAGTTCGGGCACATGCTCTTCCTTCATCCAGCGCAGCCATTCCGTTACAATTGCCGGAGAAACCTTGCTGGTCACGTTGTAGATGATCATAGTTCTGGCGGGCTTTGGCCGTCCCGCGATGCAATATTATCCCGTGCCGGCTGATCCTGCATCAATCGCTTCCTACCTTTAACGGCCTCCACCAGGGGCTGCGAAATTTTTCCGGAATTCAGAAACGCTACAGGCTTTGAACCTCGTCTTTAACATCAGCCAGGCCCTGCGCTCCATTCGCGGCAACCTCTTGCGGAGCATTCTGACGATTTCCATCATCGGCCTCGGCATCATGGCGCTGGTCGGCATTCTCACGAGCATCGAGGTCCTGCGCAATGCGGTGACGAGCAACTTTTCGAGCATGGGCGCAAACAGTTTCCAGGTTTCCTCTGAAATCCTGCGCTCCAGCCGCCGCAAAGGCAATCTCAATATTTCGATGACGGAAGGTAAAGCCATCACCTGGGACCAGGCAAAGGCGTTTAAATCCCGTTACCCGGTGCCCGCGGAAGTCGGGATCACCATGACCGCCGGCGGCACATCTGTCGTGAGCCATGCGGATGCGAAGACCAATCCGAACATCGGTGTGACGGGCGTCGACGAATCCTACTTCAACATCACGAATACGAAGATCGGCGCCGGGCGCAGCTTTTCACCGTACGAGCTCGCCAATGGAAGCCCGGTCTGCGTGCTGGGCTACGGCATCGCGACGAAGCTCTTCAAGACACGCTGGGCTACGGCTCCGGGTACGACCGTCAGCCTCGGCGGCATCAAGCTGCTGGTTGCCGGCGTCGCCGAGTCGAAGGGAGGCAATATGTTTTCGAACAGCGACAACCAGATGATCGTCCCGCTGAACGCCGCGCACCGGATGTATGGCAGCGCAGGTACGATCGGGATCAATGTCGCCGTGAAGCACGTGGAAGCAAAGCCCGTGGCGACGGACGAGGCGGAGGGCAGCTTCCGGGTGATCCGGAAAATACCCCTGGGGCAGGAATCGAATTTCAGCATCAATCAGAACGACGCGCTGGCGGAAATGGTGCTGGATAATATCAGCACCGTGAACTGGGCCGCGGTCATCATCGGGCTGGTAACGCTGCTGGGCTCGGTGATCGGGCTGATGAATATCATGCTGGTATCGGTGGCGGAGCGGACGCGGGAGATCGGCGTGGCGAAGGCGCTGGGTGCGACGAACAAGGTGATCCGTGGGCAGTTTTTGACGGAATCGATCGTTATCAGTCTGCTGGGAGGCGCGCTGGGCGTGATTCTCGGCATGTTGGCCGGAAATATCCTGAGTCTCGTTTTGAAAACGGCGTTCGTGGTGCCCTGGTTCTGGATGATCACCGGGGTGGTGCTCTGCGCGATCGTCGGGATTGTTTCGGGGATCTATCCGGCGTTGAAGGCCGCCCGCCTCGATCCCATCGTAGCTTTGCGGTATGAGTAAGGCGACGGGATTGATCTACAAGAGTACCGGGAGCTGGTACCTGCTGCGGGATGTCGACGGCCGCGACTGGCAGGCGCGGGTGCGCGGCAAGATGCGGATCGACCCGTCGATCGCCTCCACGAATCCGATCGCGGTCGGGGATCAGGTTCACTTCGATATTGAGGACGATGCGGCGAACACGGCGATCATTCGCGATGTCGAAGAGCGCCGGAACTACATCGTGCGGGTGTCGCCGCACAACCGGCACCATAAGCATATCGTCGCTGCAAACCTGGATGCGGCCCTGCTGGTGGCGACCCTGGCCGAGCCGCGGACCTCGCAGGGATTTGTCGACCGGTTTCTCATCACCGCGGAGGCGTATCATATTCCCGCGATCGTCGTGATCAACAAGGCGGATCTGCATGACAAGGAGCAGCTCGAAGCGCTGGCCGAGTGGCGGGATCAGTACACCGACGCGGGTTATGAAGTCTATGCCATCTCGGCGCTGGACCCCTCGAGCCTGACGGAGCTGCGGGCGCGGATCGCCGGCGGGACGACGCTGTTCAGCGGGCATAGCGGGGTGGGCAAGAGCACGCTCATCAACAGCCTGATGCCGGGCCTGGAGCTGCGTACAGCGGAAGTAAGCGACTGGAGCGGCAAAGGTCAGCACACGACGACCTTCGCGGAGATGTTCGATCTCGATCCGCAGGACATGTCGGCGGGCAAGATCATCGATACCCCCGGTGTGAAGGAATTCGGGCTGATCGACCTCGAGCGCGAGGAGCTCGCGCATTATTTCCCGGAGATGCGCCGGGTGATGAGCGGATGCCGGTTCAACAACTGCATGCACCTGGACGAGCCGGGCTGCGCGGTTAAGGCGGCAGTGGAAGACGGCACCATCACCGAGGCGCGTTACATCAGCTACCAGACGATCCTGGATTCGATCGTGAAGCAATGGTAGCGCGCAGCGCTTCGCTTCGCTGGTCGAATAGTTGAATGGTTGAATCGGTTACGGGCCTGCGCTTCGCGGGTTGAATAGTTGAATAGTTGAATGGTTTAATCGGCTACCCGCCTGAAAGACGTTAGGGAAGGCGCATTCGCTGCGATGCGCGAGGTTTACTTCAGAGGCTGTGTGCTGTTTCCCGAACCATCCCCGCGAGGGGATCTCACGACATTCAGTGCGCATACGAGATCGCCTTTCGGCGATGACAAAAGTTGCTCTGCAGTACCATTTTCTGTAGTACCAGGCGCCAATGTATCGGCGCTTGAAGTAAGGCTGCCTACAGAATGATCGGCAGGCCCGGCGCCGGGCATGTGTCCGTTCAGATGTCGGGACCGTAGAAACTTCCGGGCCGTTTCCCGAACTTTTTGTCATCCCCGCGAGGGGATCTCACGACATTCCATCTGCATGCGAGATCGCCTTTCGGCGATGACAAAAGTTGCTCTGCAGTACCATTTTCTGTAGTACCAGGCGCCAATGTATCGGCGCTTGAAGTAAGGGTGCCTAAAGAATGATCGGCAGGCCCGGCGCCGGGCATGTGTCCGTTCAGATGTCGGGACCGCAGAAACTTCCGGGCTGTTTCCCAACGCACAATTCTCCAACCACTTCCAACAGCAAGCGAAGCGCAGCTACTCCAACAACCCTCCAACCACTCCCAGATCTTTCCTGCAAAGCGCCGCTTCATCCTGCATGCCATGCGAGCTGAAGTATCCTGCCAACGCCTCCAGTCGTCGCCTGATATCGAACCCCAGATTCTCATGGAGTTTCTGCTGACACACGGAACAGGCGCGGGCCGGGTGGGAGTCGGTTTCGCGCAGATTGTTCGTGCCGTTCATGACGCATTGGGCATTCAGGCAGTGCCGCAGCCGGAGCATATGCGCGACTTCATGGGACGCGATCCTGATCAGCCGGAGAAGGCAGGTGGTGTAGTTTGCCGGAACGAGCCGATCGTCCTGAAGGCGGTAAATGCTGCTCACCGCAACACGCCGGCTGTAGTTCGCGAGGCCGAAGACGAAATTCCATTCCGGCTGCGGATACAGGTCTGAGGCGCTGATTGCCATCAGGCCGAATTCGCCGTTGTGGCGCAGGTTTGCGAGCAGGGAATCGTTGATGTACGATGCCTGCAGCTGTTCGTGCCCGTCGTCCCTGAACCGGCGTGCGGCGGAGGGGATCGTGCTGTCCGGAATCGCCGGCATGAGCCGCACCTCGCGTTGAAAGAAAATCGCGCAGTATTCGCGAAGGTCTTCAAGCAGCTCCAGTTGCAATGGCGTAAACGCTCCGATCGGCAGCAGTGTCAGCGTCTGTCCAGAGTCAGTTCGCTCGCCTGAGGCCGCCCGCCTGTAAGCGGCGAAGGATTGCTGTTTTTCGTTGTGTTCGTGGCGCCAGTCGCCTGGCCGGGCATCGGCGAGCGGAACATCGTTCTTTGCGATTGCGTCGAAGTATTTGGCCTCGGGATCGCCGGTATAATTGCAGCTGCCGAGGATGACTATCATCGTTGTCAAGAGCCAGCAAGGCAGCTTCGGGATGGTGCGCATCGGAGCGGAGGTTACGGTGATACAACGCTTAAATCAGTAGCCAAGTTGCTTGAGCCGTCGGCGAATTTTGGCTTCTGTATTGTATTTAGCGTGGATGATTTTGCCTTCGCAATAGCCTTCTACTTCCAGTGGAAAGCGATCCGTCAGCGTGCGGTACCGGCTAAATCCGTTCACCAAATCTCTTTCCTGAAATTGATAGATATATAGTTTGTAAAAGCATCCTCTGAGGTTGGAATCATCGCTGCCCCAAGACAAAAGAACCACAAGAAGTCTTTCGCCCGATTTCTGCGAGGTAGCTATAGAAAAGACGTTTCTGATTTCGGGCGGGGTGCTTTCATAAAAAAACGTATCAAGGTTTACTAATTGAGTTGAGCAGGTCGAATCTTGTAGTAAAAGAGTGGAAGCCATCTGTTCACGAGAGCCAAAATCTTGCAGATCGAAGTTCAGCAGCTGTGCTCTAGACCGGCCAAGATGAACCGTTCTAACATCGCGGAAAACAGATCGTTGTGTTCCGGAATCGGCTTCGAGTTGTCCGATTGCACCCAGAATTGCTTTGAGTGAATCACACTGAGCGTAATTAGTATTTGAATGCATTGATAACAAGATCAGGATAGTAGCCAGTTTTCGCATCATTGGAAGGTAGAAGGGGATTGATTGATAGTCTATAGGCATAAACACTCCGTTAGAGTAAACGCATCGCGCGTTGTCCCAAAGGCTGTCCTCCGAGCTGCGTAGGAGTCAGTAGCCAAATTAATTGCTGCCGTTATTGCATCCACTACAGAATCGTTCGAGCCTTTGTCTGCATGCCTTGCCGCTGCCCGTATGTACCAATCGCATGCTCCTGTTCCCACCGCTTGGAGAGCACTGAAGTCTTCCTCGGATTCGAGCTCGACGCGGACGGAAAGCATACGCTCCAGGTTTTGCTGGACTTGGCCATAATTATAGCGCCCTGTAATTTGAAGCAATCCTCTTCCTCGAAATTTCCAACCATCTCCGTCCTGAACGTTGCCTAACCGAAACCGTACTCCCTTATACTTATCGGCGTAAATGATATTCGCAATGGCCTTTGGATCTGGTTTCTGTGAGGCTGGAATCTGAATTTCCGCCTTTGACACTGGATCAAGATAAGTATATGGGCCTCCACCAATCTCATAAGCCCTGCCCGAGAGCTCGGGAAACTTCGGATTTGAAAAGCAGGAGAACTTCTTCAATAGACGCTCAATCCCGTAGTTTAGGTTCTCGCCTTGAAATGCACCGATAAGTTCACTCGTCCCCCTCTTACTCTCCACCTTCGCCTGCGCAAAGAAATGCGCTCTTCGCAAACAGGTGTCTATGTGAAACAGCTCAAAGAGCTTCTGTTGCCGGCCGTCGACGGTGTAGCTCCGGTTAAACTCATCTGCCACGCCCTGAATCTTGTCCGCCGGCGCGCCGGGGAAGATCTGCTTCAACTGGCCGACGGTGATGTCGGCGCGGCAGCAGCTCAGAACCTGCAGGTGTTTCCCGTCCTCGTTCATGAACACGCTCCGGTCGTGAGTATTGCCGCCGCGCCCCGGATCCTCGTTTGCGTACGTCACAGGAATCCCGGTGCGGGCGCGGATCTCCACGTAGACCAGCGCCTGATGATCGGTGCAGCTTTCGAGCAGCTTCGCCCAGTCCTTGCGGTCGGGCAAGGCCAGAGGACCGATCTGCAGCTCCGCGATCGCCCAGTTGCCGTAGGTTTCGGTTTGCTGATAGCGCCCGCCCCCCGTCCAGCCGCCGATCGCCGTCGTGATGGCCCCCTTTTCAACGCCTCCATGAACGACTGTTACGGCAGCATCCTTATCCAGAAGCTTGTCGCCGCGGGCGCAGCGCAGGACGATCTCCAGCGTCACGCCTTCCAGCCCGGTTGTTTCGACGATGAGCCAGATCCTGCGGCCCGGCACCGCCTGCGCCACCCGCCGGAATGATGCGGTGTAGGTCGTCGCCTTCTTCTTGCCGTCCTGCCGGATGTGCATCTGCTCGTCGAGATCGGCGAAATAGGCCTTGAGGACGCGGCCCTGCACAGGTTCCTGCTCCGCCGCGCAGAATGAGTTGGCGACTGCGCAAACGGGCACGTTCGGTCTGCCGGTCGCCGCCCGGCTCTGGGGTTTATAGACCATGGGAACGCAGCCTTTTCGCGGCTGCGACTACAAACCTCCGCCTTGCCGGAACGCGTTTTTCCGGGTTTTGATGAACGCCGCGTTTGTGAGGATGAAAGGAGGTTTACGCGGTATGAACGGGTTTTTGCGACGCCGTTTGCCTACCCCTCAGGTTCAGCTGGACATCATGGGTAGGAACCAAAACGAAAAGGCCCGCCTTGCAGCGAGCCTTTGAATCTTGTATGAAATCCGGATTAGCCTTGCAGGGCGGCGGCACCGCTCACGATTTCCGTAAGCTCGGTGGTGATCGCTGCCTGGCGGGCGCGGTTGTAGCTGATCTTAAGTCCACGCAGGAGCTCTGCAGCGTTCTCGCTGGCCTTGTCCATGGCCGTCATCCGGGCACCGTGCTCGGATGCGTTAGCGTCGAGAACGGCCTTGTAAACCTGGGTATTGAGGATCTTCGGCATCAGCTCGATCAGGAGGGTCTCGCGGTCCGGCTCGTAGATAAAGTCGGTTTCCTTGCGGTTGCCCTCGGCGCGAACGACGCGGGGGATCGGCAGGAACGGCTCGGCGACGAAGCGCTGGGTCGCGGCATTCTGGAACTGGCTGTAAACCAGCTCAACGCGATCGAACTCGCCATTCAGGAAGGCCTCCATCGCATACTGGGAAGCTTCGCGAACGGAATCGAAGTTCAGGTTGCTGAAGATCGTCCAGAACTTGTCTACCTGCTTGTAGTTCAGGCGCTGGAAATATTCGTAACCCTTCTTACCGATCGGCAGGATGGTAACGTTGCCCTTGGCGAACTGTGACGCGTATTTCGTACGAGTCAGCTCGCGTGTGAGCTTGATAATGTTTGCGTTGTACGCTCCGGCCAGGCCACGATCGGAGGTGATCGGGATCAGAAGAACGCGTTCCGGGGCGCGCTCCGTAGCCAGGGGCATGTTGGCATCGGCGCTCAGGGAGCTCACGATGTTGGACAGCATCTCCTGCAGCTTTTCAGAGTAGGGGCGCATCTGGGTAATGGCATCCTGAGCGCGGCGCAGTTTGGCAGCACTCACCATTTTCATGGCCTTGGTGATCTGTTGGGTGGAGGTAACGGATTTGATCCGCGTACGTACTTCTTTAAGCTGTCCAGACATCGGCTGAGGTCAATTTTCAGGCTGCAAAAGTACGATAAGATTGGCGATTCTGGTAATTAGTTTGGGTCACGAATGCGATATCGATCCGGGATGCATGGAGCAGGATGGGATCGTCGCCCGGACGAAGCGGCGATCTGGGTGCAATCGTTTTCCCGCTGGCCCCACCGTGCAAACGCCCGCCGCGCTTGCGAAAAGACTGCCCGGTCCACTGCCGATTGCCGATTGCGCTTTCAGCTCCAGCCACGGTCTCATGCCCGCAATGCAGCCGCCCGCCGCCTGAAAAGGGTTGCAGACCGGGAATATCTGAATGCAGACCTCGCTTCGCATGGAAGTCCATGCAGTTTGAGAGCTATCGGCTCACAACTACAATTATATGCTACCTCTCGAGGCAAATCCGCACCTTCTCTCCCTGATTACCGCTGATATTCAGCTCGTAACGCTTCGTCCCGTCGTGGAGGATCATGTTCGGGGTGTTGGGTGGCTCGGTGCCTTCCTCGTGGAATTCCAGATCGAGACGGTGTTTTCCCCGGCCGATCGGAAGGGCGAAGCGCTCCTTCTGCTGACCGAGCTTGCGATGATCGAGGATGCGCTTGCCGTCGACGCTGATACTGATCACGTCGCCGTCGAAGGTCCAGCCGTCCCAGACTTCGAAGACGAGGCTGTCGCTCTGCCATTGGTATTCCTTGCCACAGCTGTCGCCGATCTTCGGTTTCGGCGGGGCGGGAGGTGGTGCGGCAATGACGATGGGCTTCGGCTTCGGCGGATCGACCTTCACCACCTGCGGTTTCGGGGCCGCCGCTGCCGGCCTGGGTTTGGGCGTATCCACCTTTACCGGCGCGGGTTTGGGCGGATCGATCCTGACCGCCATTACCGGCACCGGCTTCGGTGTGGTTACCGGCTTCGGCTTAGGGATGGCGATCTTTACCGGCGGGGTTTCCGGTGCCGGGGCTTCGTCGAGGAGCGTCATGATGCCTTTGCCGCAGAGCCGGCCGTTGGTCTCGTGGCTTTCGAAGGAGCCGGCCCAGCGCTGCCGGCCCGATACCACGGTGAGCTTGAGCTTCGCCGTGAAATAGCAGTAGCCCGGATTGTCGGCCTTGCTCTCTTCGAGGATCATCTCCGATTCCGGATCCCGGCTGCCGGAGATCATCGCCCGGAGCCGGTTGCCGCGGTCTTCCGTGATGGAATAGCCGGTGATTTTGGTATCGGTGATCGTGATCTGAATGAAGTATTTGGAGATATCCTGTCCGGACATCTGAACGAAGCCGCTCAGCCGGTGCATTTCCTGGGCGGAAGCACCGGTGGCGAGCAGGAGCAGTAATGCGAGAAATCGCAGACGCATCATAAGCATGCGAAGGTAAGCTCGGCGGCGGCATGCGCAGATCACGCCAATGCCAAAGCTTCGGCGCTTCCCGCGCGAGGGATAGCAGCGGATACCCCGCAGGGCCGGCCATCCCGCAGGGTGGGCGGACCGAGGAGTAGGAGCGTATAGCCCGACGGCTGCCGGCATCCCGGAGACGATGCCCGGCCAGAGCCCCACCCGCCGGCCGCCGACGCGCCATGATCCCCTGCGTCTAAGCCGTATGCACGGAGCTTTAGTAACAGTTGAAACGTAAACGTCCGAAAGCGCCTGCCCGAACCGGCATAGTATCTGCCCCACTTCCCATCCCGCGTACAGAAAGTAGCATAATCCCGCTACCAGCAACCTGACAACACATTGGCTAACGGCACTTGCGTCTCACGTCTTTCGTCTCACGTCTTTCGTCTTTCGACTTACGTCTTTCGTCTTTCGTCTTTCGTCTCACGTCTCACGTCTCTCGTCTCTCGTCTCTCGTCTCTCGTCTCTCGTCTCACGCCACTCCCTCAAACCGCTCCCGCCTCTTCGATCTCGCGGTACAGCATCCGCACCAGCCCGTCGGCGAGGCCGATCTGCGGCACGTTGATCTCCGCCGCCCCGGCCCAGCGCATCACCGAAATATAGATCTGCAGCGCCGGAACGATAACGTCCGCACGGTCCGCACGCAGGTTGTAGCGGTGCATACGCTCCTCAACCGTCGACATGCTGAACTCCTTGTGGTAGGCCCGAAGCTGCTCGAGCTGGATCGGGCGGTTGTCCTTGATCTTCGACAGCGAGTAGACCTTGTTGATATTGCCGCCGGAGCCGATCGCCTCCACCGGACCGTAGGCCTTTACCCCGGCCTTGATGTAGTTTTTCATGGCCTCCCAGGACTCGTCCTCTACATTACCCTGCAACAGCCGGATCGTACCGATATTGAAGGATTCCTTGAACACGATCGCGTTTTTCGAGAACAGCGTCAGCTCTGTGGAACCGCCGCCGACGTCGATATAGAGGTAGCTTTTGTTGAAGGCGAGATTTTCGGCAATATGCGTCTCGTAGATTACCGCTGCTTCTTCCTGGCCGGTAATAATCCGCAGATCGATGCCGGCCTCTTCCTGAACGCGCTTGAGGATCTCCGGACCGTTCGTCGCATCCCGCATCGCGGAGGTCGCGCAGGCCTTCAGCGCATCAACCTTGTAGATCTTCATCATCAGCTTGTAGGCCTGCAGCGTATCCATCAACTGCTCCACTTTTTCAGGACCGATCGATCCCTTGCTGAAAACGTCCACGCCGAGCCGCAACGGCACGCGCAGCAGGGTCAGCTTGGTAAAATCCACCCCGCCGTCCTTGTACGGCGCTGCCTGTGTGATGAGCAGCCGGGCGGCGTTGGACCCGATGTCGATAGCGGCTAGAATCATTGAAGTTTGGTTGGGCGAAGTTGGATGAAGTTTGATGGAGTTGGCTGAGGTTCGTTGGGAACGACGCCCGACTGCATCCGTAGTCAGAGCGGAACAGTATCCAACTCTGTCCGGCCATTTCCGCCTTATCCAACCACTCCCTTATTCATAGGTTTTCTGAGAAAGGTATTGATAGATCGCGGCCTGGCTCCGGATGAGGGTCTCGCCTTCTTCCGGGCTCACGTAGTCGTTACGCTGATCGTTGTCTAAAATACGTGCCTTGACATTCTCGGCCAGCTGAATATCCAGGATGTCGATGAGCTCCTGCTGGATTTCCGGGTTGAAAATCGGACAGGCGGCCTCCACGCGGTGATCGAGATTCCGTACCATCCAGTCGGCGCTCGAGATATACACCTTGCGCTTTCCGCTGTTGTGGAAGATGAACACCCGCGCATGTTCCAGGTATTCGTCGATGATGGAGATCGCCTTCATCGGCCGTTTGAACGATTTCTGCTCGGTGTACGCTCCGCAGATGCCGCGGATGACCATTTGCACGTTTACGCCGGCGCGGGATGCGGCATACAGCTCATTGATCAGCGTGGCGTCGACCAGGCTGTTCATCTTGAGGGTGATGCCGGCGGCTTTTTTCTTCTGCGCATGCCGGATCTCACGGGAGACAAGCTCGGAGAAATGGCTGCGCATCGTCACGGGGGAAACCGGCAGGGTCTTGCAGCTTTTCAGGGCGTCCAGCTTGGGCTGCGCGGCGGTCAGGTACGCGAAGATGCGGCCCATGTCGGCGAGGATATTCTTATCCGTCGTCATCAGGCAGTGATCGCTGTAATACTGCGAGGTTCCTTCGTTGAAATTGCCCGTCGATACGAACCCGTAGACCTTGGTCTGATTGAACTCGCGCTTACGGATGAGGCAGAGCTTGGCGTGCACTTTCATGTCCGCCTGCCCGATGAACACCTGGGCGCCTTCTTCTTCGAGCCGGACCTTCCACGCCAGGTTCGCTTCCTCGTCGAAGCGCGCACGGAGCTCGATGACCACCGTCACCTGCTTGCCGTTGCGCACGGCATTGATCAGGGCGTTCACCAGCTTGGAGTCTTTGGCCAGCCGGTAGCAGGTGATCTTGATGCTCTGCACGAACGGGTCGATGGATGCCTCGCGGACGAGGTCGATCACGGAGTGGAAGCTGTGATACGGGAAATGCAGCATCACGTCGCGGCGGTCCAGCACTTCCATGATGCGCACGGGCTGCACCAGGAGCGGGTGTACGAAGGGCTTGGGCCTCGCGGGGCGGTCGTTGAAGACCTGTTTCGGGAAGCCCATGAAGTCCTTGAAATTATGGATCCGCCCGCCGGGGATGAGGTTGTCCTTGCCCGTCAGCGACAGGCGTTTTACGAGATAATCGAGCAATCCGGCGTCGATGTTGCGGTCGTAGACGAAGCGTGTGGCACGGCCTCGTTTCCGGGCTTTGAGACTTTTCTCGATCTCGTCGATGACGTTCGAGTTGATGTCGTTGTCGATGTCCAGCTCGGCGTCGCGCGTCACCTTGATGATGTAACCGAGAAAGCGGTTGAATCCGAACGGCGCGAAGATGTGGGGGAGCGAGAAGCGGATGATGTCCTCGAGCAGGATGATATGGGTCTCGCCGTTGTCCGTCGGGAGAATGACGAAGCGCGGGAGGACTTTCGTAGGAATGGAGATGAGCGAATACCGTTGCAGCATGGCATTGGCGGTATTGCCGAGGACGCAGGCGAGGTAGATGGCCTTGTCGTTCAGCAGGGGCGCGGTCGGGATGCTCTCGATCATCAGCGGGACGATCTGGGTACGCACTTCTTCGTCGAAATAATCGGTCACGAACTCCTGCTGGGCCGGCGTCAGATCCTGGTCCGTTTTCAGGTAGATCCCGCGCTGGGCAAGCTGCGCGATGATGTCGGCAAAGGTCCCGTCGAAGCTGCTCTGGAGCTCCAGCAGGCTGCGCTGGATGCCCTGGAGAATCTTGTCGGGGCTTTCTTCGAGATGGATTTTGGCGGCCTTCCCCAGGCGCACCATACGTGCCAGCGTAGCAACGCGGACGCGGAAAAACTCGTCGAGATTATTGGAATAGATCCCGATGAAACGGAGGCGCTCATAAACATGAACGTCGGGATCCTGGGCCTCCTGGAGCACCCGCTCGTTGAAAGCCAGCCAGGACAAATCCCGGACAATCGTTTTATGTGTACTCTTCACAACTAGAAGCTATCGGCATAGCGCCACAAAAATAGTTCCGTGGTGAGCAGCAGCAGGTTAAGTTTTGATGGTGTTTTGAGTCATGAGTCATCAGTCATGAGTCATGAGTCATGAGTCATCAGTCATGGGGCTGGGGATCGGGGGCGGGGATGATGGCGCCCGGGCGGGCTGTTCGCTGCAATCTTTTCTGCGCGGCTCCGGCTGTCGAATGCTCCGGCTCCCGACATGTGTGCATCCACTCCGGCCAGGGTACCCTGAGCCGCGCAGAAAAGGATTTCCGCTGCCATCCCTGGCGCGGGGCGGGGGTTTGAGGTTAAAAGTCATGATATGCAATGTGCAATGTTTAATGTTTAATGTGTAATGTTTAATGGGTAATGGGTAATGGGTAATGGGTAATTGGTAATTGGTAATGGAACCCGGACAATTCCTGCAGGTGCATCAGTTAGATGGTTAGCCTGAAGAGTCAGCGTTTTGAAAATCGGCAATGAAGCAACACGCGTGGTGGAGCATTTACATCGGAAGCCGGTACATCAGAAACTCACAAAACCAGCCAACCAGCCAACTAACCAACTAAATTTGCCCCATGCCAAAGCCCAAGCCCGGTTCCGGAATGGTTTTCTCGACGAATCCCGACTACATGAAGCAGTTCGAGGAAGAGCCGGAGGAAGGCGTGACGGCGCCGAAGGAAAAGCAGAAGCTCCGCGTCATGCTGGATAAAAAACAGCGGGCCGGAAAAGTCGTAACGCTCGTCACCGGCTTTTCGGGAACGGCCGATGATCTCGCGGCCCTCGGTAAAGAGCTCAAGACAAAGTGCGGTGCCGGCGGCAGCGCCAAAGACGGTGAGATCCTCATCCAGGGCGACTACCGGGAGAAAGTTCTTGGCTGGCTGAAAGACTGGGGATACAAGCTGGCGAAGTAAGGAGAGGCTGCATTAAATTCGTGTTTCATGCAATTGGCCACCTTATGAAAGTTCTGGCTGTCGTTTCTATAGTCGCAACCCTGATATTTCTGGCAGGCTGTTCGAAAGATGATGTCAGGCCCCGCAGTTTTTCGTACTCGATCGATACTGTACAGGATCTGAGCCTGCGCAGGGGCGCTTCAATCGGGATCCCCGTCATGATTAACGCCGGGAGCGACTCGGGCGCAGCTGAAACCGTAACCCTCAGCCTGAAGGGACTTCCGGCCGGAGTGACTGCTACGATTCAACCGTCATCGGGTATTCCCGGCTTCGCCGCGAACGTCCTTGTCTTCGCAGGAATGAATTCCTCCCTCGGTACCTATCCGGTCAGGCTCGTAGGAAGGAGCGAGCAGGCAACGGTTGTAGAAAGACCCTTTAATCTGACCGTTCGCAGTGAAGACTGTGCGATGGACTTTGTAGGTGCCGCTCGCGACGGAAGCCGGCTTTGCGCGCGGCCGGGTAATCAGAATTTTTCATCCGACATCGTGCCGGGGCCTGGCGTGGGACAGCTCCTGATTTCGAATTTTGCAAATTATCAGGTTGACGCAATTGTGGACCTGAATTGTGACAGAGGAACGGTAGCGATAGCGCCAAAGACCTATCAAGGTGCTTTTTCGCTAAGCGGGCAGGGTACATTCACTCCGAACACTATCACGCTGCGGATAATATACTCGGATACCAGCATGACGAAAGATACCTGCACCGTCCGGTACAATCGCTGAGAGCTTGCCTTGGATAGAGACCAGAGGCAACCAAGTAACGCAGCACTTTATTATGTGCCTCTCTTACGATAGCTCAATCAGTTTCGGAGCTCCCCGCAGATCGCCGTGGCAAATGCGCCGCCCGACGGCATTCTGTTCCGGAGATGGAAAACTCACCCTCTTTTACCCAAATCCGGCCCGCTGAACGGACTCAACTTCGCGTTGCATTCCAGTCTGTCCATCCATGCGCCGCCGTATTGCCATCATCGTCCTTGTCCTTGTAGCGCTCATTCCCGGCATTGCTGCGGGTCAGCGGATATTGCAACTCCAGATTGAGCGCGCACCGGGAGCGGCATTGGGCTTCGCTGAGTTCCGGCTCCTCAAATCCGACTCCTCCCAGCTTTACTCCGGCATTGCCGACAGCGCCGGACACTTCCAGGGCCCTGTGATCCCAGCTGCCGCCACGATTCTGGAAGTCGGTGCCTATGGATATACCACGCGCCTGTTTCCGATAGCAGGCAGCGATGCTCCTGTCGAGCTTCAGGTCCGGCTAAGCGCCACTACGAAAGCGCTCAGCGGTATCACCGTCTCTTCGCGAAAGCCGCTCCTGGAGCGGAAAGCAGACCGTACCATATTCAATGTCGAGAGCAGCGCGGCGGCCATCGGCAGCGACGGGCTCGAAATGCTGAAGCGAACCCCCGGGCTCCGCGTTTCAGAAGACGGGATCGGCATCGCCGGCAAGAGCGTGGTATCCGTTCTCATCAACGACAAGATCATCCAGATCAGCGGTCAGGAGCTGCTGGAAATGATCCGCGCCATTCCCGCCGACAATATTTCCCGAATCGAAGTCATCACGACTCCGCCGGCCAAATATGAGGCGCAGGGCTCAGCGGGTCTCGTCAATATCGTACTGAAGAAGCAGCTTCGGCAAGGCCTCAACGGGCAGCTGACCGGTTCGTACAACCAGCATTTTTACAGCGGCGGCGGGCTGAACGGCAACTTCAATTACCGCAGGGGCAAGCTTAATATCTTCGGCTCGGGCAATGCGTTCAGGGGCACCGTCCGCGATCAGGACCGCGTCGAAAGTCCGTTTCCCGGCCAGATCCAGAAGCAGGATCGCGAGTCGCGCCGGACCAGCATGTTCAACCGCATCCAGCTGGGCGCGGATTACCAGCTGAACCCGAAGATGATCCTTGGCGTGAACTACACGCTGGGCCAGGGCGGCTGGAAATATCGCAGCGACGAGCGCACCATCGCCGATTTCGTCAACACGACAGACGGCAGCATCGATTCATCGCTCCGCACCGACAGCCGGATTCGCGACCGGGGCCTGCGCAACGTCGCGAACGTGAACTGGGAGTGGCGTCCGGATTCCGCAGGGACTAAGATCACCGCGGATCTCGACTGGTTCACACGCACCGGCCGCGCGACGCAGGGCTTCATCAACAACGCGTTCTTCGGAGATGGCCGGCCCACCGGCAATTTCAGCGACAATATCAATGCCGGCCGGCAGCTGATGGACATTCGCAGCGGCCGCGTCGATGTCGAATGGCCGACCTCCTTCGCAAAGTTTTCCGCTGGCGCCAAAGCCACGTTCATTCACAATATCAGCGACTACAATTTTTCCGTTCGCAACGGCTCCGGTTATCAGGCCGATCCGCTGCGCAGCAATGTCTACGATTACAGGGAAAATACCCAGGCCGTTTATCTGAGCGCCGGGAAACAGCTGGACCGCTGGGATTTTCAGGCGGGCGTCCGGATGGAGAATACGCAGGTCACCGGCTACTCGCAGACCCTGAACGAGAGGTATAAGAACGACTACGCGAAGCTTTTTCCGACCGCGTTCGTACAGTACAAAATCAGTGAGGGAAACAGCCTGGGACTGAATTATAGCCGGCGCATCCGCCGGCCGGAGTTCTGGGACCTGAACCCGTTCCGGAACTACATCACCGCCAATTCCTACGATCAGGGAAACCCATACCTGCAGCCGTCGTTCACGGACAATCTCGAGCTGAACTTCCTGCTGAGCGAGCGGTTCACATTCGCGGTGTTCGGCTCCCGCGAGAAGCAGCTCGGGACGCGTTTTTCGATTCTGGATACCGTCAATCAGGCCATCATTTTCACCCGGGCGAACATCGGCAACATGGACGCCGCGGGGGCCTCGTTCTCCGGGACTGTCAAGCCCTTCAAATGGTGGGAATGCAATGCCCAGCTCCGTGTTAACTATAACGTGTTCAGCTCGACGTATTTTGACGCATACAACACATTCAGTTACGAGCGCGCCACCTGGAGCGGGGATGTCACGAACAATTTCATCCTGAACACGAAGAAGACACTGCTTGCCGAATTGAACGGACGTTATTCCTCGCGGCAGGCCTACGATTTCGACGTCCAGCGCCCCGTAGGATCCGTGAGCGCGGCGGTCAAGGCGATCCTGTGCAACGGCCAGCTCATTGCCGGCATCAGCGTTCAGGACATCTTCCGGACGGAGCTGAGCCAGTACGAGAATATGTACAACGGCACCTTTCAGTGGTCGTACGAGGATGAGCGGAACCTGCACCTGGGCCTCACCTGGAAGTTCGGGAACCGGAACGTGGCCGCGAAGCGCGAGCGCAAGGAGAACGAGGATGCGCAGCGGGCAGGCGGGTGAGTACTTAGCTTGATTGGAACAGGCAGTTTGCAGTATGCAGTCGGAGCGGGGAGGGAGAATAGGCAGTTTGCAATTTGCAGTTTGCAGTCGGAGCGGGAGCGGGGAACCGGCAGTATGCAGTTTGGAGTATGCAGTCCGAGCGGGAGCAGGAAACCGGTAGTATGCAGTTTGCAGTTTGCAGTTCGGAGCGGGAGCGGGGAGGGAGAATAGGCAGTTTGCAATTTGCAGTTTGCAGTCGGGGCGGGAGCCGAAGCTTAAACGAGGAGCGGGAGCGGGGAACCGGCAGTATGCA
>JADMIO011403820.1_pt1 | contig 105481 bp, 70 predicted proteins | sample 8958161 | NCBI WGS metagenome assembly JADMIO01 (sample SAMN16585339, study PRJNA669376) | soil metagenome | isolation source: Crop rotation soil | place: USA: Cullars Rotation, Alabama | collected 2011
CGCGACAACTTGTCCACGTGGAATTCTAAGCTTAGGATCCCAATGTGCTGGAAAGCCGCCGCGCTGCGGCACAACCGGTTGGTTCTTGCACATCGATGCTCCAAACGTACAACTCACGCGACTGACCGATTTGATGGACGAACCGCGAAGCGATGTCTCCTCGTGGGAGACGGCGGATTCGCTTTCTCCACCGGCCGGCAGCGGCTTCGCGGTGCGCTTGCAAGAAACCGAAGGGCGGCGGCAAAGTGTCGCTCTGCGATGTTTCCGCACGCCATTATCGGTTCGGCTGCGGGATTTCACCGGCCGCACGACCGGTCAGCCGAGGATCGACGGCGACGTTGTTCGGTTGGAGTTATCCGCGTTTGAAATCGCCGACCTGGAACTGCGATTTGATCCGCCCGTCGAAGTCTCGGCGTCCGCCGATCTTCCCACGGGCGACTAAACTGAACGACCACTGACCGCCGGAAGGCGAAAGTTCCCCATGATTGTGACCATCGACGGCCCGGCTGGATCGGGAAAGAGCACTGCGGCTCGCGGACTCGCGCAGCGGTTGCAGTTTGATTTCCTCGACACCGGAGCGATGTACCGCGCGGTCGCGTGGCAATGTCTGCAACGGTCGATCGACCTGCACGACGAGTCTGCCGTCGCCGCGTGTGCGCACGCGATGCCGCTGCGATTGGAGCAGCAGCACGTCTTCGTCGACGGCCGCGACGTGACTGCCGAGGTTCGTCATCCGGATGTGTCTCGCGGTAGTTCGATCGTGGCCTCGAACCCGGCCGTGCGCCGCGAACTGGCCGCTCGGCAGCGCGAGTTCGCGAACGGTCGCAACGTCGTCACCGAAGGTCGCGATCAAGGGACCGCCGTCTTTCCGAATGCCGAGTGCAAATTTTACGTCACGGCCAACGCCGAAGAACGGGCCGCTCGCAGGCATCTCGAATTGCTCGAGCGCCATGAGGAGGCCGAGCCGCTCGACGACATCCTGCGGCAGATTCGCGAGCGCGACGCACGCGACAAGACTCGCGTGATCGACCCGCTGCGAGCGGCCGAAGATGCGATCCGAGTCGATACGTCCGGTCTCACACCGGAAGCGGTGTTGGATCGCCTGGAAAGTCTCGTGCGAGAACGAATGGCTCGTGAATCGTCGTAGCTTGGACGCCCTCGTCCGAGCCGCTCGGACGAGGGCGTCCAAGCTACACAGGAACTGCATTTTGCCGTCGCATCGCTTCACGCTTCGACAAGCTCAACTCGGCACGCTGCTGTTTGCCGTCGGGCTGAGCGTGTTCGCGCTGGCCGCATGGGACAACTCCTCCGGACTTCCGTTTGCCATGCCGGCATTTTGGCACAACCAACGGATGTTATGTTTGCTCGTCGCGTTTGGTCTCGCCGCGTTTGGCTGGTTCGCACTCGTGAATGGCCCGACGGCAACGGACGAGCGGCGCGGCATTTCGTGGAAGCCCACTCGACCAGGACGTCGGTTCCGTTCGTTGATTGTCTACTCACGCGACGGTTGCCACCTCTGCGATGAGGCAGTCGAGTTGTTGCAAGGCTACTCGGCTTGGCTGCCGCCCATTCAAGAGATCGACATCGATTCCGATCCGAACTTGCAGCAGCGGTTCAACACTGAAGTTCCGGTTGTTGAGTTCGACGGCAAGATTCGATTCAAAGGCAGTGCCTCTGAGTTGCTGCTACGACGCTTGATCGAAGGGACGCCACCGGCATGACGACGTTTGGCATGTTCGTGAAAAATCCGGAACCTAGTCGAGTGAAAACGCGACTGGCTGCGGCGATCGGAGACCCCGCAGCCGCGCAACTCTATCGAGGTTTCGTGGCCGACTTGATCCAGCGGTTTCGCTCAACCGGAGCGCGGCGCGTGTTGGCCTATTCGCCGGCCGAAGCAGCGTGTCGTGAGTTCTTCGTTCAACAGTCTGCCGGCAGCTACGAACTCTGGCCACAGCCAATTACAGGCCTCGGCACCCGGATGCGGCAGTTCTTTGAAGCGTTTGGCCCGGAGCCGGTCGTGCTGATCGGCTCCGACAGTCCCACGTTGCCGGTTGGCTTTCCGAATGTCGCGTTTGCCATGCTGAAGAACGCGGATGTGGTGCTCGGCCCGGCCACGGATGGCGGTCTGTATTTGATCGGGCTGAATCAGCAACGGCGGACGTGGCCGATCTTTGACGGCATCGACTGGAGCACCGCGCGAGTGCTCGACCAAGTGATGCACCGCCTCGTACAGGAGCAGGCTCGTGTGGAAGTGTTGCCGCCGTGGTACGACATCGACGAACCAGCCGACCTCCAGTTTCTGCGAGGTCATCTGTTGGCCATCGGTTGCTCCAAAGAGGCGGCGGCTTACGGCGCTCCCGCGACGCGGGCCGCTTTGGAACTCCTGCCGGGGTTGGATGTTCTCGCTGGCGGACGCTGACTATACTGCCGCCCGTCTGTGGCCCAGGGTCATCGTCACTGCGTTCGCTTGGCACTTCTGCGACAATGGCAAAGTTTGTTCTGAGAGTTTCCGAATGCCGAATTCCACACCAACACCGACCGCGCCGTCGAAGATCTTGATCGCCGACGACAACGAGCAGAATCGCGAGTTGCTCGAAGCGTATTTGGCCGACGGTGCGTACGAAATTGAGATGTCTTTCGACGGTGCCAGCACGCTGGAGAAGGTGAAAGCCTTCCAGCCGGACATCGTGTTGCTGGACATCATGATGCCGAAGCTCAGCGGCTACGAAGTCTGCCAGCGGATGAAAGCCGACAAGGCGATGCACGACATCCCGATTCTGATGGTCACCGCGCTCAACGAAATGGGTGACATCGAGAAAGCAGTTGCCGCCGGCTGCGATGACTTTCTGACGAAGCCAGTCAATCGGCTGGAACTGACGACTCGCGTGCGGTCGCTGTTGCGCGTGCGGCACTTGACCAACGAACGCGATCGGCTGCTGGCCTATCTGGCCGAAGTCGAAGCCGCATTAGGGCCGGATGGGGTTCACAAGCGATGACTGTGGCCGTCACGCTCAAACCGCGTCACGCGCTGCCGTTCTTCAAACATCATCCGTGGGTGTTCGCTGGAGCGATCCGTAACGTGCGAGGCGATCCGCAACCGGGAGACGCGGTCGAGTTGCGATCTCACGAGGGCGAATTCATCGCCCACGGGCTGTTCAATCCGCACAGTCAAATTCGCCTGCGGCTTTTTTCTTGGGACGAGGCCGCTCGGCTCGACCGGGATTTTTGGAATTTGCGATTGCAGTCGGCGATTCAGTTGCGGGACGGATTGTTCGGGCACAGCGACGACGTCACCGCGTATCGGCTGGTCAACAGCGAAGCCGACGGGATGTCGGGCCTGACGGTCGATCGCTACGACCGATGGCTCAGCGTGCAGTTCACGAGCCTGGCTTTGGCGAGCCGCCGGGATTTGCTGCTCGATTTGCTCCGCGAGTTGACTCAACCCGCCGGAATCGTCCTGCGCACCGAAAAGGGGATGCACTCGGCCGAGGGTTTGGAGATTTCCGACGGATTACTGTGGGGCGAGCCACCGCCGCGGCCGTTGATTTTCCGTGAGCACGAATTGCAGTGGGAAGCGGACCTGACCGAAGGCCAAAAGACTGGCGGCTATTTGGATCAGCGCGACAATCACCGTACCTTGCAGCGGTACGTGGCCGGGCATCGCGTGCTCGATGTCTTTTGCTATGCGGGAGGCTTCGGCATCGCGGCACTGGCTGGCGGTGGAGCGAAGGAGGTCTTGGCGATTGATTCGTCGGAAGGAGCGTTGCAAATCGCTCAGCGCAACGCCGAACGCAACGGAGCCGCGGATCGTTGGCGAGCCGAAAAATCCGACGCCTTCAAAGCCCTCGAACGGCTGCGCGAAGCTGGCGAGCAATTCGACACGGTGGTGCTCGATCCGCCGAAGCTGACTCGCACGCGAGCCGCGCTGCCGCAGGCTCTGCGAGCCTATCACAGCCTCAATCAATTGGCCGTGTCGGTTCTGAAGCCGGGAGGATTGCTGGTGACGTGTAGTTGTTCGGGGCTCGTGTCGCACGATGACTTCGAGCAGATGCTCGCCGATGTCGCGATTCAATCGGGGCGTGACCTGCGCATCCTGGAAGCTCGTGGTGCCGCGCCGGATCATCCGGTGTCACCGTTCTGTCCAGAGAACGAGTACCTCAAGTGCTATTTCTGTTTTGTGGCGTGAAATACGCGGCGAGAAACGCCGATGCCTTGTTGCTTGTCGGACTGGATGACGTTGAAGTACAGGCGATCGGCTCGTGGCGACAAGCCCAAACCGCTGCCGTTGAAGGTGGACAGTCCAGGGACAACGAGCGGTTGCGCGGGACCGAACGGTTCACGCAGCGAGGGACGAGTCGCTTGCCAATACGAGAAGCCGTTGGCGATGCGATGAAACAACAGCGTGCAGCCATCGGATGACATCGCGGCACCTCCTTCGTTTTCCGACGAGTTGATTGTCGGGCCGAGATTCTTGGCAGTGCCGAACGATTCATCGCGAGACGCACGACGGCAGACCCACAGATCGGTACCGCGGTGCTCGTTACTGCGGTCGGAATGGAAGAACAATTCCAGGCCATCCGGCGAAAGTTCCGGTTCCCATTCGCTGCGGTTTGAATTCACGCCAAGTCCGGCAGAAACGGGAGTTGTCCAGGAGGCGTCGCCACTTGAGCGCGTGCTGAGCCAAATCTCTGCATTGCCACCATCACGCGCATTGGAGCGGCAAAACGCCATCAGCAATCCATCGGCGGATAACGTCACATCGCTGAGGCTGGCATCGAGATCAGAGTCATTCACGGAGGACTCCACGCGCACTGCGTGCCCAAATGGTTCGTCGACGGTGTGCCGCCAAGCGTGCCAAAGCAGCAGCCGGCCGGTGTTCTTTGGCCGGCCTTCACAAGCGTGAAACCACAGCGACAAATTGTCCGCAGCGATGTGCGGCCCAGAGATTGCCCACCCGACATCGGCACCGCGATCAAGCAATTCGATCGCCGACCATTCGTAGTCGGGCGACGCCAGCAACTCCGCGATCGTGGGTTCACGGCCGACGCGCCGCCAAACCGCCGGCCCCTTGATTCGGCCATCATGACCGTGGCCGGAAGAATCCTTGAGCGCGTTGCCCGATCCCTCGTCGCAGCGAAACAGAGCCAGCGTGTGAGCGTCCGGCTCGAAGCGTTTCTGCGGCGTGAAGTCCTGCTCGTAGCGAGCCACGGAGGAGATGTGGATTTCGTCCATCCAACCGGTGAAGAGATTCCCGATTTGGAACAGTTTCAGTGGAGTGAGCGGTTGACCGGATTCGTCGCCGCGGCTCGCCAATTGGCCGTTCACGAATAGCCGCATCTCCCGGTTTGCTCGGACGACCGCGACATGGGATCGTTGGTTGCGTTCGATCGGCTGGCTGGCGACATGCCGGAAGCCGTCAGCGAGCGACAATCCAAACGCCCAGCCGCCGCTGGTGTCGTCGAGAAACAAGCTGCTGGCTTGAGCTTGGCCAAAGACATGGATTGGTCTCTTGATTTCGGGCACCGCCGGAGTCACCCAGGCTTCTTGTGTGTGTGGTCCCATGGGGCCGAGCTTCAGAGACGGCACTTCGATGAGTGTGGCTGGCACAAACTGCAATTCGTAGCTTTCCGCGATCAACGGACGAGGCAGTGATTTCTTGATGCGGCGAATCATCCACAAATCCGCGTCGCCATGTCCGCCAGGACGCTGAGAATCGAAGATCAGCGTCGAGCGATCCGCGACCGTGACCGCTCCGATTTGGCCGAGCGATAATCCGGGGAACAACTCGACGGGATTGCCGAAGTCGGATTGCACATCCGGACGTGAGCAGACCATGACATGATTCGTTCGGTCCGCGGCCGTCCTCGTGAACATCAACACGCGGCCGTCACCCACTGGACGCGGGAAGAAATCATACTGCTGCGGATGATTGACCGGCCCCGGAAGCGGCTTCGGATCTCGGAACGGTTCATCGAGCCGGCTGCGAGTGGCCGTCCACAAGTCCGTCGTTCCGTTCACGCGATTGGTCGCGCGATTGGTCACAAACCAGAGCGTCAGGCCATCGGAGCTAAAACAAGGGCCGGCATCTTCGAGGGACGAATTGATGTCGGCCCCGATCTCCAGCGGTCCCTTGAATGGCTTGTCGATCGCCGGCCTCCGGAACATCCACAGATCTAATTCACCGTTTGGTGCAGGATGTCTCGAACTCATGATCAGAGTCAGTCCATCGTCCGACAAAAACGGCGACATCTTGCGATGCCCCTGATTCACCGACAGTGACAATCGTTCCGGAGGACCGAACGGCTGATCGACTCCAGCCCGCGTGCTCAGCCAAATGTCGTTGTTGTCTCGCATAAAGACCAACGCTCGCCCTGCGTGCCCGACGAAAGGATGCTCTTCGGAACTCGTCGAGTTCACGACCGCGCCCAAATTGATCGGCTCGGACCATTCGTATTGGTCGTCGATCAATCGCAACTCCATCGGCGTTTCATCGCGATCCACCACGTCGCGAACCGGTGAGGCCGTCACGGATTTTTGTTTGGGCACACGGCGCGATTGCCAAAGTTCATCTTGGGAATTGAGCGCGCGGCTGAAGATCAAAGTTTGACCATCGGCGGAGAGCGACATCCCTTTAGCGACTTGATTACGGCGGTTCAATCTCGGTCCCAGATTCAAAGGCGGTGACCAGGACGATTGCGCATCCGCTCGCACCGACATCCAGAAATCCGACTTTCCGATCGACGCTGCGCGATCGGAGACGAACAGCAACACTCGACCGTCGCTCGAAATTTTCGGCTGATACTCACCAGCCTGCGAATTGACCGGCAGCCCTAACGGCTGCGGCCTGCCGAATGGTTTGCCGAGTGCCGGCCGGGTCGCCATCCACAGGTCCATATCCCCCGCGCCTCCCGGCCGGTCAGACGCGAAGAACAGGGTCAGCCCATCGCGTGACAGACACGGCCCCCACTCGCGGTCGGACGAATTGACTTCCAGACCTATCGGCCGCGGCTCTGTCCAATCCTCCGTCGTCGCCCGACGAGTGCAGAACCAAATGTCATCCTTCCCTGCGGCGTCGGGATGCTCGATCGGCGAATCGAAGAATAATGTCATCCCGTCCGCACTGAGGTGCGGCGCACTCTCGACGCCCCAAGTGTTGATCTTCGGCCCAAGATTTTCGGGAACTTGCCACGGTGCGTCGAGCGCGGAACGAGTCGTCTGCCACAAATCGACTTCGCCATTGCCGCCGGCTCGACGCGATGCGAAGACCAAAGTCAGCCCATCGCTGGACAAGCTCGGCAAGAAGTCCGCTTGCCCAGAATTCACAGGCGGTGGCAACCTCTCCGGCTCCGTCCATTCCCAATCGGCCGACGTGAGAATCTCGAATGCCTTCGATGTCTGCTCCGCGAGCGGCGAGGCGACCGGGCGGGTGTCGGAATTGCTGACCTGGTCCCCGGGCTTTGAGCGAATGATGAACACTGCGGTGAGTACGATCAGCAAGACTGCCACGCCAGCGACGAGTCCTCGACGGCGAACTGGTTGACCGGTCAATTTGATCGTCGTTCCGGTCGCCAAAAGAGCTTGTGAGTCTGCCAGTAGAATTGGCGTCGTCGTTGCCGTTTTCCCGGCGTCGTTCAGCGAGCGCAGATTCGCCCCTTGCGCGAGCGGCGCGAGCGCTTCGGCAACCGCACTCGCGGATTGATAACGCCGAGCCGGTTGCTTGTCCGTCATGAGATGCAGGATTTCGATGACCCGCAGCGGGACATCGGGACGAATCTGCGCCAGCGATGGCAATGGCTCTTCAACGTGGGCCATGACTTTCTGAGCGATGCTGGCATGGCTGGCGTCGCCATACGGTGCTCGGCCAACCAACAGAGTGAACAGCGTGCAGCCCAAGCTATAGATGTCGGCTCGATGATCGACATTGCCGCCTCGCCGCGCTTGTTCCGGTGCGATGTAATCCAGCGTGCCGACCACTTGACTCTCGTGCGTCAGTTCGTGGGATTCAGATTGCAGCCGAGCCAGTCCCAGATCGAGGACTTTGACGGTCGGTGCCATCGTACGCACCGACAGCGCCGCCGGCGGTTCGGCCGAATCATTCAACGCCGCGAGCTGATCATGGAGTTGCAACGACGATCGCGACACCGACACCGTCTTGGCTTCTGCGGACTTGCCGTCGCCTTCGAACACCATCGTTTCCATCGCGTTGTGAATCATTGAGTCCGTGTCTGGCAGTGCCGGTCGGTCGGTCGTGGGCAAAGCGGGTTGGCTGGTGTCAGTCGTTGGCGGTCGAATCTGCGAAGAGGTCATTGACTGCGGTAGCGGTGAAGCCGTCGCAGCGGCGGTCGCAGGCGAAGAGGCCGCCGCCCGGTTCATGCCAACACCGGCGATCATCAAGTTGGACGGCTTCACGTCGCGATGCACCAGTCCGTGCCGATGGGCGCAATCCAGTCCGAGCGCCGCTTGGCGGATAATCTCGCACGCCTCGCGCACGGGCAGTGGGCCGCGGCGTTTCACCAGCAGATCCAGCGTCACGCCATCGACGAATTCCATCACCAAAAAATTGCAGCCCTGATAGTCACCGGCATCGTGAGCACGCACGATGTTGGGGTGCTCCAGCTTTCCGACCGATTTCATCTCGCGCTGAAACCGTGAGATCATCTCCGACGACGACGTCTTGTCCGGCGTGAGCACCTTGAACGCGACGGTCCGTTCCAGGCGCGTGTGCAGAGCCCTGTAGACCGCGCCCATGCCTCCTTCGCCGATCTTCGATTGATACAGGTAGTCGCGGAATCGGCCGACGGCGTCGAACGGCTTGGGGAACACCTGCGTCAGATGCTTCTCGGCGGCGGCTTCGCGAGCCATTCGACTGATGGCTTGCTCATACGCACGTTCGATAAGGCTCGTATCCGGGAAACGCTGCAAGTAGTCGTCGACGGGGACCGGAAGATTCGCCCGCAAGCGTTCTTCCATCTCGACGATCAGCAAGCGGCGCAGCAATTCCGGACGAGCCTCTTCGACAAAGCTCAGCAGACGTTCCTCGATGCCTGGCCCCATGTCGCTCATCAGGTCCACGCGAAATCGGAGTGCCTCGACGTCGATCTCCGAGTAGGTCCGCGCGCCAGACGGAGCCGCGCCGCCCGCCCCCTTGGCTGGCAGAACAATGGTCCCTTCCGAGTTGTGTGAGTCGGGTGTCAGGCGTTGAGCGATCGCGTCCGCCTGCGCCAGTTGCCGCACGAACGGATCGTCGGTGATGGCGGCTTGCTCCAGTGAGTGTTGGCACTCAAAGCAGTCCGCCAGGTGCTCTTCGATGGCAGTCACCTCGGACAAGCTCAACGTGCCGAGCACGAAAGCATGTAATTGCTCGGCAGAGGGATGCTCGGCTTGCGGTGAAGTCATCCTGTCACCATCACGGGCCAGTCAGAGAAGCGCGCTTTCCTATCTAATCAAACTGCGCGACGCTGTCGAATTGGACGCGAGTTTTTTGGAATTCCATAGATCAACGAGACTTTCCAATTCGTTGGGTGGGTCGAGTCATCGAGACCCACCACGCACGTCCGCCGATCTGGAGGATCTCGTACCCTGATTCACCCGACAGCCTACTCGCCCAGCAATTCGCCCGCTTCGTCGCGGAGGCGTCGCAACACGCGGGCGCGAGCACCGTACACGGCGGCGACGGTCATGCCCAATTCGCGAGCGATCGCGTCGGCTTTGCGTTTCTCGAACGTCAACAGGCGGAAGGCTTGGACCGTGCGTGGCTCGAACTCCACTTCCAGCCGAGCCAGCAGTTGCACCAGCACATGGTCGTCATGCAGCCGGTTCCACTCGGCGGTCAGCGGGCTGTTGGCGTCCTCCAGATTCTGGATCAACCGCAAGAACGTGCTGCCGCCGACCGGTTCGGCCCGCAAGCGTCCGTTGCGCAGGTACTCCAGCGACCGCAGCACGGTGATGTTTCGTAACCAAGTTCGGAACGAACCGGCTCGTCCTGCGTGCTCGAATTCTGGCAGCTTTTGAACGACGACCGTCAGGATATCCTGACCCAAATCCTCGACGTCCCGTTGGTCCACGCCGTGTTGACGCAGCCACGCTCGGATCATCGGGCCATACAGGTTGACCAAGTGCCGCCATGAGTCTCCATCGCGCTCGCGCAGGCGATGCAGCAGGCTCAGGCTGGTCTGTTGCGGCGTGTGAGTCATGTTCAGAGCATCGTGTTTGGCCTAAGAATCGTGGGGAAACTCTCCAGCGTCGTGCCTCGCTTCGCAAGGCTAGTTCCGGTGGCAGGCTTCAAAAGTTGTGCTGCTGGGGCGCCCGGATCAGACCGGTTGCGCAGACCATCAAATTCACCAGCCGTGAGGCGGCGGACGCCGGCCATCGCACGTTCGGTGCGACCCGAATCCATGGTCCGCCGCGACGGATGCTAACGGCCACGTTCGGCGAGCCGAGTCCATTCGCAGAAATCTTTCAAAGACGAATCCAATCGCGTTGGCTTGCGCAGTTTCTCTCATAGCGAGAATTTCTCCGTCCCAGTTTCCGTTTCGAGACGGGCAAGAGTGCCCGTCCTCCCAAGGAGACTGGATGAGCTTTGCGAGAGCACTCGTGTGGGCATCCCGTTTCACACCTCGCTGACGTTTCCGGTTCGTTATCCACATCCCACGAGAAAGAGGATTCCTCATGCGTTGGAACAACTGGCTCAAGACGTTCAAGAGGCCCCTCGCGAATCACCGGAGGAATCGGCGGCAGAGCACTCGCTGGGAGGGGTGGGTTGCCCGGGACGTTCGGCCGTTGATGGAGCAGTTGGAAGATCGGGTGTTGTTGAGCGTCCAGACGTATCACTTTGATGCGACAGTGACGAGCACAGGCGGTTTCTTCTTCGGCGACTCGGTGGCGGACATCGCGGTGGGGGACGTCTTTCATGTGGAGTATTCCTTCGACGACGCACAGACCGACGAACAGGCGATTACCAGTTTCGGGGATTTTCCGAATGCGGCGCAGTCGCTCAAGATCGGACCTGACGATGTCAACGCCGGTTCGTGGGCGGGTGCGCCAACCGGAGTGACCATCGGCGGCCAAAGCGTCTATACCAGCAATCCAGGCACGTTCACCTTCGCGCCGCAGAGTCTAAGCGGGACGCCCACAGTGAACGTCACGGGGGGGATTTCGCCTGGCCCGGCCTCACTCTCGCAAGTCCATTTCGAAACTCAGGTGCCGGTGCATGACACCGGCGCGGGCCAAACGCTGCTGGAGCAGATCGGCAACCCAATCGCGCCGACAGGATTCGGCAGCTCGTCCTTCACCTTTGGATTCACGGACGTCGGCTTCACGTTCTCGGACTTCGCGGCCGGGCCGCATCCGCGTTTGCCTTCAGACTCCACCGGCCCCACGATGGATTTCGGCGATGCGCCATTTACTGTATTGAGTGAAGGTATTGGCGGGCCATCGATTCGATTTCAAGATGAGAACGTCGACTCTGGCGAGGTAGCCGCCAATCTGTTCGACGACAATCCCAACACTAAATGGTTGGATTTTGCTCTGGATGAAGGGACGCGCGCCAGTTTTGTGGAATTTGAAACAGCCGGGGATGCGCGGTATGTCCTGTCTTCGTACACGCTCACTTCGGCCAATGACGAGCCCGCGCGTGATCCGCTGAACTTCCGGTTGCTTGCGACGAATGTCACAAATCCATCGTTTCCGGGCGACTACGTCGAACTGGATTCCCAAACCGGCGTCACTTTCGGCGATCGCTTTGAGAAGCAGATCTTCAACATCAGCAATAGCATCGCTTATCACACTTATCGCTTGGTGATCGATCGAGTTGCCGATCCTGAAAATGCGAACTCAGTGCAATTGTCTGGATGGGAGTTGATCGGACTGCCGGAGGGAGAAACAGGAACTCCGGCTAATTTCGCAACGATTTCGACCGCCACCGCCATGCCGGCTCGTGGCATGGGGTATGCCACTCTCGCGGCGCAGGATGGCGCGAGGCATGTGGCCCTTGGCCCGATGCTCGGTGCAGTTCGCGATGCCGAGTTCGATGGCCAGCCCGATGAGTTGGCCTTGGGTGATGATCTAAATGGTGAAGACGATGAGGATGGCGTCATGTTCGCCAGCAATCCGCGCGTCGGACAGCTCAATGCCACGGTCACGGTCAACGTGCAGGGCGCAGACACGCTCGATGGCGCGAAGCTGGATGCCTGGATCGACTTCAATGGCGACGGCAACTGGGGCGGGCCGGGTGAGCAGATTTTCGACAGCGTCGCGGTCACCAACGGCGACAACGCCCTGACGTTCGATGTTCCAAGCTGGGCTCCCGCTGGCAGCACGTTCGCACGCTTCCGTCTCAGCACGGTCGGCGGCTTAGGCATCGGCGGTTTGGCGGCGGACGGCGAGGTCGAAGACATCGCCGTCATCATCTCCGGACCGATAGCCGGCGGCGAGTTCCTGCCGGCGGTGGATGTGGGAACGATCGGTGGGCGCGCCTCCAGCGTATTCGCAGCCGACTTGGACAACGATGGCGACAACGACATTGTCAAAGCGCTAAGCGACCAGGGGCAGATCGTCTGGTACGAAACGCACGTCGTTGACGGCGTCGCGGAGTTCGAACCGTATGACGTGACACTGCCCTATGCTATTCCGGGTGCCAGCAGCGTGTTCGTGGCCGACATGGACGGCGACGGCGATTTGGACATCGTCGCCGCTGACTTGGGCAACCACACCACCGCCGCCGCCACGATCTACTTGATTCGCAATCTTGGCGAGGCTGGCGACGCGGCCCTCGGCGAGTTGAGCTTCGACGAGCCGGAAGTCATCACGTTCAACACGGCCAGCAGCGTGTTCATCGCCGACATGGACGCCGACGGCGATCCCGATGTGGTGGCGGCGCTCAGCAACGGCTTCAACACAGGCAGCCTTGTCTGGTACGCGAACGACGGCACCGGGGACTTCAGCGCTCCGTCCAGCGAGCACGCGATTTCTGCGCCGAGTGACAATCTCCAAAACCCGACGAGCGTCTACGCGGCCGACCTGGACCGCGACGGCGACTTGGATATCGTCGCAGCCGATTCCCCGCAAACATTCGTCAACGACTACGACACCGTCAACACCGTTCTATGGTACGAGAACACCGGATCCGACAGCTTCACACAGCGTCTTCTGACGACGTCCACCGGCAGCAGCGTGTTCGTCGCCGACATCGACAGCGACGGCGATCAAGACATTGTCGCCGCACTTGACGTTGAAAACCAAATCGTCTGGTTCGAGAACCAAGGGAACTCTGCTGGAGGAGCAGACCTGTTTCTGACGGACCCGCATGTCGCGATGTCGGACATCCCGCATCCGACCAGCGTCTTCGCCACGGACCTGGACGGCGATGGCGACACCGACATCGTCGCCTCCGACAACCCCACGTATGAAATCAGCACACCAGCCCTCACCGTGTATTGGCTGAAGAACGATGGCAACGAGAGCTTCAGCAGCACGATCCTCACCGAGTCGACCGCGAATAGCGTGTTCGTCGCTGACCTGAACAACGACGGTCGCCTGGACGTCATCGCTGGCACGGACGCATCCGTGCTGTGGATCGAACAGATCGTGCCGCCTCCACCTCCAGCGAACAATGCTCCGACGGTGGCCAATGCCATTCCCAATCAGAACGCGGGTAAGAACGTATCCTTCTCATTCACGTTCAATGCCAACACGTTCAACGACGCCGATGGCGACACGCTGACCTACACGGCCACGAAGTCAGACGGGGACATGCTGCCGAGTTGGCTCAACTTCGATGCCGGCACGCGCACGTTCTCCGGCACACCCGCGAATGGAGACGTCGGCACGCTCTCGATCAAAGTCACCGCCACCGACACCAGCAGCGCATCGGTCAGCGACGAGTTCGACATCGTTGTCGCCAACGCGGCCCAAATCCCGGCGGTGATGATCAGCGCTTTGGACCACCAGAACATGCCGGCTTTCTGGGATTTCTTCCCGGCCAGCATTTCAGACGCGGTCACGTTCCCTTCCGGGCCGGGGACTTTCTCCGGGCCGGGCTTCAGTGCCACCATCGGCAGTGGGGACACCGTGGTGCTGCGATTCGAGGCACCCGCAAACAACAAATTCGTGGTCCACCAACCCGCCGGAGCCAGCGCAGTGACATTCTTTGTCAACGCCTTCTGGCGCACGGGGTCCGGTGATATCACCAGCCCGCCCAACCCGACCCCCACAGTGACGTTTGAGAATCTCACCGGCATCGAGCCCACCAACACCTACAACAACTGCGACATCTCTGACCACGGCAATGCCATCATCTTTGAACGCTACTACGACTCGACCGGCGAGTTCTCCTTCACGGCGTTGCGCGTTGAATTTGTGGTTCCTCCGGGGCTGACCAGCGCGATGCGCACCTACGGCGCAGTGGAGTCCTTCAGTTCACCCTCCTTCGGAGCCAGGGCGACTTTCGCGGACTCTCCCGTAGATCAGCCCGTGATGTCCATCGTTTCAGCCAACTCACCGCCGACGGCCAGTCTGTCGGTGACCACGCACGGAGATGAAACAGGGCCGGTCAACATCGTCTACACCGTGACGCTCAGCAAGACGAACGACACGGGTTCGGCGATCACGTTCGATCTGGATGACCTGGGCACCGGCACGGCGACCTCTGGTTCGGACTACACAGCGATCGCGGCGAACGCTCAGATCAGCGTGGCGGCCGGTGCCAGCACGGGGACGCTGACCGTGCTCGTCACCGATGACGCTCTCTTGGAAGCGACGGAAACGGTGATCGCACAAATCTCCAATCCCAGCAACGGGGCCGTGTCGATTGGCACGGCCGTAGCGACCGCCAACATCACCGACAACGACACGGCCACGGCCGATCTGTCGGTCACCACGCACGGGGACGAGGCCGGGCCTGCGAACATCGTCTATACGGTGACCCTCAGCAAAACGAACGACACGGGATCGGAAATCACCTTCGATCTGGATGACCTCGCCACCGGCACGGCGACTTCCGGTTCGGACTACACAGCAATCGCGGCCAACGCTCAGATCAGCGTGGCTGATGGTGCCAGCACGGGGACGCTGACGGTGCTCGTCAGCGATGACACGCTGCTGGAGGCGATGGAAACGCTGATCGCTCAGATCTCCAATTCCAGCAACTCGGGGGTGACGATCGGCACGGCCTCGGCGACGGCCAACATCACCGACAATGACACGGCAACCGCCAGTCTGTCGACAACCACACATGGGAATGAAGCCGGGCCGGCGAACATCGTCTACACGGTGACGCTGACCAAGACGAACAACACGGGATCGGCGATTACATTCGATCTGGACGATCTGGGGACCGGCACGGCGACGGCCGGCTCGGACTACACGTCGATCGCGGCGAACGCTCAGATCAGCGTGGCGGCCGGTGCCAGCACGGGGATGCTGACGGTGCTCGTCACCGATGACACTTTGCTGGAAACGACCGAAACGCTGATCGCGCAGATCTCGAATTCCAGCAACTCCGGGGTGACGATCAGCACGGCCTCGGCGACGGCCAACATCACCGACAACGACACGGCGACCGCCAGTCTGTTGGCGACGACGCAGGGGAATGAATCGGGACCGGTCAACATCGTCTACACGGTGACGCTGACCAAGACGAACAACACCCGCTCGGCGATCGCGTTCGATCTGAATGATCTGGGGACCGGCACAGCGACTTCCGGTTTCGATTATACGGCGATCGCCGGCAACTCGGTGATCAGCGTGGCGGCCGGTGCCAGCACGGGGACGCTGACGGTGCTCGTCACCGATGACACACTGCCAGAAACGACGGAAACGGTGATCGCGCAGATTTCCAATTCCAGCAACGCGGCTGTGACGGTGGGCACGGCCTCGGCGACCGCCAACATCACGGACAACGACATCACGTACTCGATCAGCACCGGGACGGTGACGGTGACCGAGACCGCTCAAACGGTGACGTTCACGGTCACGCGCAGCGGGGCGACCACGTCGGCCAGCACGGTGGACTTCGCGATCGCGGGGATGGCGGCGAACGGCTCGGACTACAACAGCATCGGCGGGACCGGCGGTGCCACGACAACGACGGGCACCATCAGCTTCGTGATCGGCCAGACCAGCAAGACGATCACGCTCAACATCCTCACCGACACGTTGGCGGAAGGGGACGAGACGATTGTCACCACACTGTCTCATGCGACGGCTCCGGGCACGGCCACAATCAGCACGTCCTCAGCGACCACGACGATCAACGACGATGACCTCGCGTACTCGATCAGCACCAGCGCGGCGACAGTGACCGAGACTGCTCAGACGGTGACGTTCACGGTCTCGCGCAGCGGCTCAACCAACGATGCGGCCAGCACGGTGAACTTCGCGATCGCGGGCACCGCGTCCAATGGCACGGACTACAACAGCATCGGCGGGACTAGCGGTACGACGACAACGACGGGCACGATTAGCTTCGCGGTGGGCCAGATCAGCAAGACAATCACGCTCAACATCCTCACAGACACGTTGGTGGAAGGGGATGAAACGATCCTCACCACGCTGTCCAACGGAACGGCTCCAGGCTCAGCCACAATGAGCACATCCACAGCGAAGACGACCATCACGGATAGCGTGCCACCCACGATTACTCCCAATGTCGGAGGAGGTTTGATCATTCAAGACTCTTCCGGAATCCGAACAGATCGTCTCACGGTTACCTATGACGCGGGGACTAATTCACTGATCTTTGTCGACACTAACAATCCTTTGCCGACGGGAGTGGGCACAGCCATCAACGCCAACACCGTCAGAGTGCCGCTCTCGGCGCTCACGACACAGAAGCTGACGTTCAACTTGGGAGGCGGTAACGACAAGCTCGATATTAGTACGGTGCCGTCGACATTGGCGATCGTGGTCAACGGCGGTGATGGCGACGATACGATTTACGCCAATAACAGCGGCGACACCATCAACACTGGTAACGGCAACGATTCGATCAACGGCGGTACCGGCAATGACGTGATCGACGGAGGGATCGGGAACGACACCGTCTTCGGCGGCAGCGGAGCTGACACGATCACCGGCGGCGACGGCGTGGATTCGCTCAGCGGTGATGGGGGTAACGACACGCTGATCGGCGGCAACGACAACGACGCCCTGTTGGGAGGCGATGGCGACGACAGCGTCACTGGCGACGCGGGAGCCGACAACATCAACGGCGGCAATGGCAACGATACGCTCGATGGCGGTTCCGAGAACGACATCATCAAAGGGAGCAGCGGAGATGATGCGATTCTCGGTGGAACGGGTGACGATCAGCTCTACGGCGAGAACGACAAAGACACGATTGCTGGCGGCACCGGGAACGACCTGATCTCAGGCGGCAACGGCGACGATTACTGCGCGGGTCAAGCCGGTATCGACACCGTTTCAGGAGACAGTGGCTCCGACAAAATCGCTGGCGGCAGCGGGACTGGCAAAGACACACTCCCCGGCAACATCTCCGACATGGTCACCGATGTGTCCACGGACATCAGAGAGAGCCTGGTGCTGGTCTTCAACAACACCAAAAAACTGTTTGACATCATGGGTGTGTGAGGCTGTCGTACCGATGTCGCTCAGCCTTTCCAGACTGACGCGGTCAGCGACTTGTGGACGTCCATTGAAGGTGCATACCTCATTGGAGGCGGCAACAGCGAGACGACACTCGACGCTTCAGGATTCTCAGACGGAGTGATACTCGAAGAGGCGCGGGACACGACACGCTGATCGGCGGCCAAGCCTACGTGTTCTTTAGCAAATCCTCCGGCACGTCATGGGCGATACAGGCAACGCAGTCCCCTTGAGCGACCATCGACGGGCCTCGGCAGCCGATGAGCACTCCGGCGGTCGGCGCGATGACCGGCACTGGTTCGCGTTCTGGCCGTTCGATGAAGTGGATCAGTCCGACGACTTCGCCATCGCCGACGTCCTGGCCGAGCGCGACCACGTTTTCATACAGACCGGACTCCGGCGCGAAACGATAGTCGTCCCGATGCAGCGCTTGCACCCAACGAGCCGGCGGAATGCCGCGTTGCTGACGAGTTCTCTTCTCGCCGACAACCGATCCGAAATGAACCAGCACTTCGCGCAGTCCGCTTTGAGTCAGCTTGTGAACTGCGGTTGTGACGGGTTCTCCGCCACCCATCTCGGTCGTGATGACAATCTTGCCTTGTCGCTCCGCCTCGACCGGCAGCAGGCCGGTGCCGGCGATGTCGGCGTAGAGGAAGCAGAGTTCGGAACCCCACGCTTCAGTTCCGGCCAGCATCTGCCGGCGTTGTTCGAGGTCCGGCACCAAGTGCATATGAGCGCACGGCACGAAGTCCATGCTCCGTCCGCCCGTATGAATATCGATGACGATGTTCGCCATCGGAAACAGCACCGTCGTGAGGTAATGAGCCAGCATCTCGGACGGCGTGCCGCTTGGATTTCCTGGGAAGCAGCGGTTGAAATTCTTGCCATCCAGCGGTGACAGCCGAGTCATCGCCTTCGATCCCGGCATCGTCAGACACGGGATCAAGATGAGACGGCCGCGCACGTCGGACTCTTGCAGCTCGCGACAGAGCTTGAGGATCGCGACTTGGCCGGGATACTCGTCGCCATGATTGCCGGCCATCGCAAGAGCGGTGGGGCCGTCAAACTTCGTATCACGCACGCCATCGCCATCAGTGTCCGTGTACCGATCGCCGTTCTGAATCACGGTGATCGGGACCATCAGATTTGCCCAACCGCCGAGGTTGTACGAATACGGAATGCACAGATGCCCGTGTTGCTTGCCCGGCTTGTCGAAGTCCACCGTCGAATGAATTTGCGTGTCCGCCATGAGTGTGCCCCGTCAGAGTTGTCGTGAGTCACTGAACGACTTATTTGTAAGGCCGATCGTGGCAGGCGGAAAGCAGACCGTTCGTGAAAGGAACTTCGGACCTTGGCCTCGGAAGTCGTCATTCACTTTTGCCGTACCTGCGGCTTCGACAAACCCGCGGAGCAAATCGCCGAGGCGGTGAGCCGCGAATTGGGACTGACGGTTGAATGCCGCCCCGGCTTTTGGGGCTGCTTCCGCATCGAGCACGACGGACAAGAACTCTTCAACCGCTGGAAGACTCGCGGCTGGCTCGGACGGTTGGGCTGCGGGCGAACTCCAGCTTCGGCAGAGATCGTCGAGTTGATCAAACAACGGTTGAATCACTCCTGAGCAAGCTCGTCGCAGCTATTTGGCGGATGACTTGGGCTTCGATTTCGCTGGTCCGCGCGTCGGGAGTGGCGCGGCGGGAAGCGTGCTCACCACAAACTCAGAGCGTGGAGCGGGGGCCGGCTGGTCTTTCAATTCCACCAGAGGCCGTCGTTTGTCGTCCAGCAGCAGCAGCGTGAAGCCCTGCAATCGTTCGGACATGCCGGGGTCGGTGCGATTGTGGATCACAATTTTTTCGAGCGGATAGGCTCCACCCAGATCGAGTTGCCACCACGGCTGGTCAGAGTCAGTGGTGCTGGATTGGCTATTGGCCGCGAAGTTTCCGGCTGGATTGCCGTCGATGGCCAGCGCTGCCGCGGCCCCCCCCTCTGTACTCTTTTGCTCGGCGAATCCGTAGGAGGAGACGTTGCGGCCGTCGTACCAAGCCTCGACTTCCGCCAGCGTCAGTACTCCCTTGCGGGGCAATTCGATGCGAATGAAACGGATGCGTCTGGGCCCCTTGGGTGGCGTTGCTTGGAGTGGAGCGTCCTGCTCTGGCTCGGGCTTTGGCTTCGCGGCTGCCGAGGATTTTTTCTTGGCGGTTGAGCTTTTTGGGGCGCGAGAAGCAGATGAGGTGTCGTTGCCTCGCGGGCGGAACACGAATGCGACGATCAAAATCAAAACGACTGCGCCGCCACCAACGATCAGATATTTGGGGTTCAATGGTCGGCTGGGCTTTGAACTGGCGGTCGGTGGCGTCGGCGGACTTGCGGAAATCACCGGCGTGTCCAACGATGGCGTTTCAAATTCAAGAGTTGGTTTTTCTTCCAAGACACCGAACAAGTCTGTCAACGGCGATTGTTCGGCCGGCGGCGCAGTCACGCCGACGGGAGTGAAAATCGGAGTGGCAACAGTAATAGGAACAGGGGCCGCAACGGGAACAGCGGCAGGGACGACGGGAGCTGCAACCGGAACGACAGGTGCGGCAACAGGAGCAGCAATCGCAGCAGCGACCGGAGCGGCAACAGGCGAAGCGATCGGAGCGGCAACGGGAGCAGCGACTGCCGCGGCCACGGGAGCAGCAACAGGTGCGGCAATGGGAGCAGCGGCCGGTACCGCAGCAGCAACGGGAACTGCGACCGGAACCGCGACAGCGATCGGTGCGGCGACGGGTCTCGCGACTGGAGGCGCAGCCGATTTGGGCATTGCCGACTCGATCCGAGATTTCAGCTCGGCGTCATAGGCTTGCTTGGACTCGGTGTTGAGCAGCGTCCTGCGGGCTGCTGCGATTTCGGTGAGCAGTTTTTGAGACGCTTGTCGCTGTGGGCCGGTGGCCACCGAGTGCAAATACGTCGATTGCCGACTCGCCGCCGAGTCGATCACGGACGCATTCGATTCGAACACTGCGACCCCCAACAGCCGATAGTGATTCGGCGGCTGCTCGTGCGGCGGAATGCCGAGCCAAAGATAGTAGGGATCAAAGTCGGAGCTCATGTGTTTTCCTGTTGGCCGCCGCTGATGGTCGAGTTCGGACGGCGACACTTTGATACAGGAAAAGCCAGGCGAGAAACATAGACCGGCCGTGTCAGCCAAACAGCTTTTCAAATCCGGCGCTGAGGTCGTCCGAAGAGTCGGACGGAGATGGCTCGCCGGCGGGCTCTTCGGCGAGGCCGAATGGGAGATCTTGATCGTCCGTCGTGGCCACTTCCGGAGCCTCTTCTGCGTCGGCTTCCGCAGGGGCCTCCGGGACGGATTCTGCATCTTCGCCGACGGGTGTTTGGACCGCTGCCGCCGCGGGCTCTTCGCTGTTGTTCGTGAGAAAGTTGAACGGGTCATCGAATGGCTCGGCCGAAGATGGCGCGTGAGGATCGGCGATTGGTCCAGGATGAAACTCAAACGGCATCGTGGCCGGCGTTGCGGCCTCGGCGGCAATCGGAGCAGCAGCGATCGGCGCAGCGACAACCGGCTTGGCTTCGGGAATCGCGACCGGTGGCGCAACTTGTTGAGCCACCGGAGCGGCGACTGCGGCCGGCGCGGCTGGCTTCGGGATCGAGGCATCCGTCAAACCTTCTTCCAGACGTTTTTGCCAGAGATCCAGATCGGCATCGGTTAAGCCGGCGGCGCGGTCGATGACGAGGTTCGCGTCGCGGCCAATGGTCGGCAGCTTGGCCTTCACGGTCAGTCGGCCGTTGCGAGCGTACTCGAACGTCACGGCGACCGGCGTCTTTGCGGCGAGTCCCGTCGGCAGACCATGAACTTTGCAGCGGCCGATCGGGGTCGAGTTGTTTCCGGTATCGTCCCCTCCTTCGATGACGTCGATGCGCACGCTGGTCTGTCCATCGCGGCTGAGTGGATAGGTCTTTGTGGCGGCGATCGGCAGCGGCGAGTTTGCGCGAATCATGATACTGCGACGCGGCCGGCCGGTGTTCAGTTCGACCCCCAGCACTCCGAGGTCATGCGAGCTGACGTTGGTCAGCGAGATGCCTTTGAGCCGCACCGCGCCTTGCTTCAGGAGCAGTCCGGCATACACGGCCGCTCCGTGAGCGACCGCTTCGTCCGGGGACAGCGAACGATCGGGAACAAGCTCGCACTCTTGCTCCAGCATCTTTGAGACGGCCGGCATCCGCGTGGAACCGCCGACCAACAGCAGCCGCGTGACGTTCAGATCGGTCACTCCTTGCGCGGCGTCCATCCGAGAGATCGCCGCTTCGGCATCGCGCAGAACTTTGCGAACGGTCAGCAACGTGCGGTCGAGCAGATCGGCCGTCAGTTCCTCGAACCTCGCACGCGTGACCGTGATCCGCGCCCGCTGGTTGCCCATGCTGATAAACACCGACATCTCCTCGCGAGCTGACAGCGCATGTTTCGTTTCGATCGCTCGCTGCAACAGTGCTTCGGCGCTGGTAGGATCTTGTCGCGGATCGCTGCCACACTGCTTCTGGAATTCCTCCGCGAGGTAGTCGACCAAACGCTGGTCCCAGTCGGCTCCGCCAAGGTACACGTCGCCACCGGTCGCGAGCGCGCGGTACTTGGTGCCATTGATCTCCATGAGCGTGACGTCGAACGTGCCGCCACCGAGGTCGTAGATCAACACAACTTCTCGCTGCGCGGAAGCCGCGTCGCGATTGAGAAAACCTTGTTGAATGCCGTAGCAGATCGCGGCAGCGGTCGGCTCGTTGATAATGTCGAGCACGTCGATGCCCGCCAGCCGGCCGGCATCCATCGTCGCCTTGCGGCAGGGCTCGTTGAAAAATGCTGGCACGGTGATGACCGCTCGCCGAATCGGGCCGAGCTGCCGCTCCGCATCCTGCCGCAACTTTTGGAGCACCGCCGCTTGCAACACTTCGGGAGGCAGTTGCTCACCCCGCAACGTTTTATTGAAGACGGATTCGCCCATGTCCCGTTTCATGAACCTCGCGACCCGCTGCGGTTCAAACTCTGCCGCGTTCACCGCCTCCTTGCCAACGATGCAGCCACTCTTGTCGAGAAACACGACACTGGGAGTGATCAAGTCCCCTTCGGCGTTCCGCACCGTCACCGGCCGACCATCCGTATCTAAAAATGCGACGGCCGAAAACGTTGTCCCCAGATCAATCCCGACCGCCCGTTCCGAAGTCATCACAGATCTCACAGTTGTCCATCAAAGAATCGTCGCCCGACGGCTCAGCATGACACGTCAAAATTCAGACCGCCAGAGTCCGGGGGGACGAGTTCGGAGTCGCCTCGGCCTGTGTTCAGAAATTGCGCCGTGAAAACCGCGGCGTGATTGGATTATCATGCGACCATGTTTTCCACTCGCATCCTGCGAAATCCACCTCAAATGCCGATACGTCTTTTCCGCAAACTCTGGATGGTCTTGATCGCGTTGCCGTCCGTCGTCTCAGCCGCCGACGAACCGACGGGCATTGAGTTCTTCGAGAAGAAGATTCGGCCGGTGCTCGTCCAGCATTGCTACGAATGCCATTCGGCCGACGCGAAGGCGTTGAAAGCGGGGCTGCTGCTCGACAGCCGCTACGGTTGGAAGCAGGGGGGCGATTCCGGGCCGGCGATTGTCCCCGGAAAGCCGTCAGAGAGTCTGCTGATCCAGGCACTGAAGTACGAGGACGGCATAGAGATGCCGCCCAAAGGCAAACTATCGGAGGAAATCATTGCCGACTTCGTGAAGTGGGTCGAGCAAGGTGCTCCCGATCCGCGCAAAGCTCCGGCGAAGGCACTGGCTCGGCGTGAGATCGACATCGAGGCCGGCAAACAGTTGTGGTGCTTCAAACCGATCACTTCGCCGATTCCGCCGACCGTGAAGAATCTCTCGTGGCCGAGCACAGACCTCGATCGTTTTATTCTCGCCAAGCAAGAGTCGTTGGGGATTCGTCCTGTTGGCGATGCAGACCGAGCGACGTGGTTGCGGCGCGTCTCGTTCGACTTGATTGGCCTGCCACCGACCCCGGCTGAGATCGACGACTTCATTTCCGATTCATCGCCGGACGCTCGCGAGCAAGTCGTCGATCGCTTGCTGGCATCGCCGCACTTTGGCGAGCGTTGGGGGCGGCACTGGCTCGACATCGCACGCTTCGCGGAATCGAGCGGCGGCGGGCGGTCGATGATTTTTCCCGAAGCGTGGCGGTATCGCGATTACGCGATTCGCTCGTTCAATGACGACAAGCCGTTCGATCGCTTCGTGCTCGAACAACTCGCCGGAGATTTGCTGCCGTTCGATTCGCCGCAGCAACAAGAAGAGCTTCTCGTCGCGACAGCACTGCTGGTGCTCGGACCGACGAACTACGAAGAACAAGACAAGCAGGCGTTGGAATTTGACGTCGTCGACGAGCAGATCGACACGCTGGGAAAAGGATTGCTCGGCATGACGATCGGGTGTGCTCGCTGCCACGACCACAAGTTTGATCCGATCCCGCAACGCGACTACTACGCGCTCGCTGGAATCTTCCGCAGCACGCACTTGTTGGATCACGACAACGTCTCGAAATGGATTGAACGTCCGCTGCCGACGTCGGCCGAACAAGCCACCGCCGTCAAGCAGCACGAACTTGCCGTTGCGGACCTCAAGAAACAGATCGACGCCGCGAAGGCCGAAGAGAAGCGATTGGCGTCGGCAAAAAAGAACGCAGGCGATGATGACGACGACGCGCCCGGAACTCCGCGGGGGCCGATTGAACTCAAAGCGTTCGCGGGCATCGTGCTGGATGACTCGGACGCGAAGAAAGTCGGCGACTGGACGAACTCGCAATTCAGCAAGCACTACATCGGCGACGGCTACTCACACGACGGCAACAAAGACAAAGGCCAGAAGACCCTGACCTTCAGCCCGGCCGTTCCGAAGGCTGGCGTCTACGAGGTCCGCCTGGCGTACAACGCTGGGGACAGCAGAGCCACCAACGTCCCGATCGAAATTCTGGATCTCGATGGCGAACACGACCTCAAGATCGACCAGCGCACCCCGCCACCGATTGACCATCGCTTCGTGTCGCTGGGCAAATTCCGCTTTGACGAGTCAGGGCAGTGGTATGTCCTCATCAGCAACGAAGGGACCGACGGCCACGTTATCGTCGATGCCCTGCAACTGCTGCCGGTGGAAGAAGGCCGAGGGAAGGACAAACCACCCGCAAAAACAATCGACAAAGCACAAAACACAAAGGACAAACTCCCTGATCTCAAAGCCCTCGAAAAGCAACTCAAAGAACTCAACGAGCGTGCTCCGTACCGCCCGATGGCGATGTCCGTCGAAGAGGCCAAGCAACTCGAAGACACGAACATCCGCATCCGTGGCAACGTCCACTCGAAGGGTGACAAAGTCCCACGCGGATTCTTGCAAGTCGCTAGTTATGGCTCGCCGATACAACCCTCGACGAAGGAAAGTGGACGTCGTGAACTGGCCGAGTGGATCACCAGCCCGACGAACCCGCTGACTGCTCGAGTGCTGGCCAATCGCGTTTGGCATCACCTGTTCGGCGTCGGCCTCGTCCGCACCGTGGACAACTTCGGTACGACTGGCGAAACGCCATCGCACCCGGAATTGCTCGATCATCTCGCGATGCGATTGATGCAGCACGGCTGGTCGATGAAGTCACTAGTCCGCGAAATCGTGCTGTCGAGGACATACGGGCTGGGGAGTTCCGAGTTCCGAGTTCCAAGTTCCGAGGGAACCGCAGCGAAGTCCTCAACTCGGAACTCGGAACTCGGAACTCGGAACTCCGCCGCCGATCCCGAAAACCGACTGCTGTGGCGACAGAACCGACGACGACTTACGGCTGAGGCGATTCGCGACGCGATGCTGCTGACGAGCGATTCGCTCGATCGTACGATGCACGGCCGCACGCTCCGCAATCCGAAGCAGGACGGCCCGAACGCCAACATCGGCGAGATGACTTACGTCTTCGACGACTCGCGCCGCAGCGTTTACACGCCGATCCTGCGGAACCGTCTGCTGGAACTCTTTGAGGCGTTCGACTTCGCCGATCCGAACTTGTCTATCGGCCGCCGCAACGTCACGACGGTGCCGACTCAGGCGCTGTACTTGATGAACTCACCGTTCGTCATGGACGAATCGCGAGACGCCGCCCGCGAGCTGCTGGCCCAACCAAATCTCACCGACAAGCAGCGCGTCGAATCAGCCTATCGCCAGACTCTCGGCCGCCAGCCGACCGCACGCGAACGGGACATCGCCCTGCGAATCGTCACCCCCAGCGCTGAGAACACCGTTCCCAGTCCCATCGCTTGGGAGCGTCTGTTCCAAGCGTTGTTCGCGAGTGTGGATTTCCGATATATCGAGTAGCCGTCGGTGAGTCAGAATCATCGCGAGTTTTGAGTTTCCCTGGAGTGTGACATGTTGTCTTCCATTTCTCGTCGTCGTGCTCTGCAAACGGTTGCCTGTGGGTTCGGTCAGCTCGCTTTGGCCGGACTGGCTCAGCAAGTGGGCGCGGCAACGTCAGCGTCCAAGAATCCACTCGCCGCGAAGGGGACGCATCATCCGGCGCGAGCGAAGCGGATGATTTTTCTCTTCATGGCGGGCGGGGTCAGTCATGTGGATTCGTTTGATTACAAGCCGCTGCTCGACCAGCACGACGGTCAGATGCGCGAGTTCGATGATGCTCGCACGCTGGCCAAGACCGGCAAGATCGTGCAGCACCGAGTCATGAAGCCGCTGTGGAAGTTCCGACAGCACGGCGAGTCCGGCCGCTGGGCGTCGGAGCTGTTCCCGCACATGGCCGAGCATGTCGATGACTTGTGCATGATCCGCAGCATGCACACCGAAGGAGTTGCTCACGGCCCGGCGACGTTGTTCTTGCACACCGGCTCGACGAATTTGATTCGCCCGTCGGTCGGCGCGTGGGTCAGCTACGGGCTCGGCACCGAGAGCCAGAACCTGCCGGCGTTCGTGTCGATTTGCCCGGCGATTGCGAACGGCGGGCCGCGCAACTTCGGCAGCGCGTTCTTGCCGCCGGTCTATCAGGGGACGGCGATTGGCCGAGCGGGCATCCCGACGAAGGAAGCTCAGGTCCGCAACCTCAGCAACGACCGGCTCTCGTTAGCCGAACAACGTGAGCGATTCGAGCTGATCCGTTCGCTCAACGCCGAGCAAATCTCCCAGCACTCCGGCGACGGTGAACTGCAAGCGGTGCTCGATTCGTTTGAGTTGGGATTTCGGATGCAGAACTATGCACCCGAAGTGTTCGATCTCAACCAGGAATCGAAGACAACACTCGCGATGTATGGCATCGATCAGAAGCCGACCGACGACTTCGGCCGGCAATGTTTGATGGCTCGCCGCTTGGCCGAGTCGGGCGTGCGGTACATCCAAGTCAACTACGCGGACAACTCGGCGAACCCCGCCTGGGACCAGCACAGCAACATGCCCAAACACGGCGATCACGCCAAGGCGGTCGATCAACCGGTTGCAGCGCTGCTGGCCGATCTCAAACAACGCGGCTTGCTGGAAGACACGCTGGTCTGGTGGGGCGGCGAGTTCGGCCGCACTCCGTACGCCGAGAAGAACGGCACGGGCCGCGACCACAACCCCGGTGGCTTCACGATCTGGCTGGCGGGCGGCGGTGTGAAGCCGGGCTTCGCCTACGGCGAGACCGACGAGTGGGGCCATCACGCAGTCCAAGACAAAGTCCACATGCACGATCTGCACGCGACCGCGCTGCATCTGCTCGGCATGGATCACGAACGCCTGACCCACAACTACGCCGGCCGCAACTTCCGCCTGACCGACGTCGCGGGCCGAGTAGTCCACGACATCCTGGCGTGAACTCAGCACGAACTCGGACGGTACTTCGACATGCGCCTGCCACTGTTGCTCGTCGCGATGCTCTGCTGGCTGAGTGGCCGGGTCTTGTCGGACGAACCGGCACCACAAGCGGATTTGGTGATTCGCCGCGCGGCGGGGAATTCGGAGATCGTCATCACGACGACTTCGCGGCTGGCCGGAGCGATCCATTCGCTGACGTGGAATGGTCAGGAATTCATCGACAGCACCGATCACGGCAGGCAATTGCAGTCGGCCAGTAGCTTCAGCTCGGACGGAAATCACTGGGCCGAGGCATTCAATCCGACCGAGGCTGGCTCTCGTGATGACGGAGCCGGGCCGAATTCGACCAGCCGGCTGCTGCATTCACTGACGACAGCGGACTCGTTGCAGACCACGACGCAGATGGCTTTCTGGCTTTCGCCGGGACAAAAGTCGGAAGATCATCCGGCTCTCAACACCACGAAACTGTCGAACCATCTGCTGACGAAGCGCGTACAGATCGGTCTGCCCGAATTGCCGCAGGTCATCCGTTACGACGTCACGTTCAGCGTGCCGGTCGGCGAGCGACACACATTCGCGCAGTTCGAGGCGCTGACCGGCTACATGCCTGAGCAATTTCGTTCGTTCTGGACGTTTCGGCCGGAGACGGGTGAACTGCAACCGATCAGCGACGGTCCCGGCGAGCAAGCCTTCCCGATCGTCCTTTCGACCGAAAACGGCAGTCACGCGATGGGCATTTACTCGCCGCAACAACCGTCGCCGGGATTCGAGAATGTCGGTTACGGCCGCTGGAAATTCGTTCGCGAGCGGGCCGTGAAATGGAACAGCGTCTTCCGCCAGCATTGCGCGAACGGGATTGAGCCGGGCGAGTTTTCGTTTCGCAATTTCGTCGTCGTCGGCGACCGCGAAACGGTGCGGACGTCGTTGGTTGAGTTGCATCGCCGCGTTCCTCGTGAGTCGTCGAAGTGATGCGACTTTCTCGGCCATAACGGTTCCAGACACCTTATTCTCCTCCGTCCGGAGGGGCATTTGGAGATTATCTCCCCGTATCGAAGTCGCTGGCTTCATTCTGTCACGAGTATCGTTGAACTGACTCAATTAGTTTGATTGCGAAGTGACTTGCTCACCCCATCGCGTAGAGCCACCATTTGTGCTCTGCCAGCTTCGTCGAACGTCTCTTCTGCACGCTACACAGGTTGATGAGATGCCCGAAATATCTCAGGTCGGACTAAAGGCGAAGAACTTCAAGTCGTTTGGCGACGACTTTCAGGGCTTCGAACAGATCAAACCAATAAATGTCATCATCGGAAGAAACAACACCGGCAAAAGCACGCTGCTGGATCTCGTGGAGTTCGGATTCTCGGTAAGAGACGTCGCCGGTTTTGGTCATAACGATCGCAAACCAAAGGTCATCATTGAGTGGCCAATCGAAAAAAAGAATTTAGAGACGATCTCAGACGATAGTTTTCATTTTCAGTCGCAGCATAACCCCTCGATGGGTTGGGAAATTAGGTTGCGTACTTTTGCTTTGGGAACATTTTGTGGGGTAAGAGTCCGACACGAGATCAAGGCCGACAACTGCGAGCTGACCGACCAGGTTTTAGACAGCAAAAATGAACGCGACCAAATTGTGTTTGGCCGAGTCGCCAATCTTCTTTGCACAGACTCTAAACGGTTTCGCAAAGAGTTCCGCACTCTTCGTCTCAAGGCCGACAGAGATGTAAAGCCCGAAAATGAACATGGCGACTATGTTAATTGCATACAGCCAAACGGCGATGGAGCAACCCTGATCGTCAACGACTACTTGAAGGCAAGCAGTCGCGACCACAGGGTCATCACACAACAGTTACTCGCTGCTTTGAACTCCATCTTTGCACCAGACTGCGAATTCGCTGAACTCAGAGTGCAGGCCCATCGCGAGAGATCCAACGTCCTAGAGATTCACGTTGTCGAGGAGAGCAAGGGGCGTATTCCGCTCACTCACATGGGAAGCGGTTTCAAGACGATTTTGCTTGTATTACTCAACTTCCTTGTTGTTCCGCAAATCGAGAGCGAAGAAAAGTCGAAGCACATACTTTTTCTCTTTGAAGAGCTGGAAAATAACCTCCATCCGTCGCTACAGCGTCGACTCTTTTTATGGATTCGCTCGCAGATTTTGAAATCCAGCAACAAAGTGTTCTTCACGACGCATTCAAACGTCGTTGTGGACCTCTTCAGCGACGACCCGGAAGCTCAAATTCTGCATGTCACCCACGACGGCGATGAGGCCAAAGTACGAACTGTCAGCCAATGGTTAGACCGAGGGCATGTCCTTAGCGATCTTGGTGTGCGGGCCAGTGATCTTCTGCAATCGAACGGTGTTATCTGGGTGGAAGGTCCATCGGATGCGATCTATCTACGACGATGGATAGAACTTTGGTCTGAAGGCAAGTTCGTTGAAGGCGTGCATTATCAATGCGTGTTTTTTGGCGGGAGTGTCGGTGCCCATCTTTCATTAGCCGACCCAGAAATAGGCCACAAAGAGCGATTGGCCGCCCTGCGGGTCAACCGGAACGCTGCTTTGTTGATCGACAGTGATCGGCGGAGGGAAGAGGACGTCTTGAAGGCGACAACCCAACGATTGATTGATGAAGTGCGTGGCATTGGCGGCACCGCTTGGGTCACCTATGGAAGAGAAGTCGAGAACTACATCCCCTCTGGAGTCTTCCCATTGCTCCTCGCCAAGCCAGCTCTGCGCGGCCCAAATCGGTTCAGCAGTGTTCTGGACTACGTCGCGACCAACAGTCGGAAGTTCGCGAAAGTCGATTTGGCTCGCGATGTGACTAAACACCTAACGCGACAGCATCTCGCGGATCATCTTGATTTGGCGTCACGACTTGACGAACTATGTGAGCGAATTCAGAAGTGGAACAATTTGAAGTAACGGCAACATCGTCTTGGTGGTTCAATCAACGTCTAGCTGCCTGCAGGCGAGTCACCTCTGCTTTGCTCGTGGCTTTCGGCTCGCTTCCACACGTGCCATCAACTTCAGAGACGGCGATCCCCAAGGTATGGCAAAATCTGAAAAGAACATCCGCGGTCTTGAAAAAAACCAAATCTAAAGCAGATTCAGATTCACGTCCGTCGCAAAGTGGCATTCCCAAAACCTCGCCGATACCATCCCCGCCCCGCTGAGGGATAGCGGCAATCGGGAGCGAGGAGGCGGTCGAATTTCAGTCTTCTGAAATCGCCGCCGGGTGGCACGGAGGTACCCACGATCGGAGTCACAAACCCGGTGGGACCAGGTCTATGAGCCAGACGAAGACGGCGACACACGAGACGGAAAAAGAACTCATTCAGCGAGCACAAACGGCGGTCAGTCAATGCAACTGGACCGTCGGCGAATGTGCGGTCCAGTGGACCAAGAAGTTTGCTCGCGGCCGAACCGATGCCGATTTCGGCGAGTTGGTCGGCATGTCCGGCGATCAGGTTTATCAGCGGCGGCGCGTCTGCGAGACGTTCACCGACGTCAAAGAGAATTACTCGGCGTTGAAGTGGTCGCACTTCTACATCGCTCTGAATTGGGACGATGCCGCCGAATGCCTGAGCTGGGCCAATGAGAACGAAGCGACGATCGCGGAGATGAAGGCCTGGCGACGGCTGCAACTCGGTGAGGATGTCACGACGAGTTCTCCGGACGATCAGGAATCTCTGCTGGTCGGCAGCGACGGTGCGGCAGCGTTCGATGCCTACGACGCTGACCGTCCCGGTGTCGTGCGAGCCGAAGGGGATCTTGATCTCCCCGCGTCGCGTGCGCCGATACCAGCCGGTTCGGCGAAACGAGGCCGCGAAACCTCCGATGCCGCGACGCTGTCCGCTTCGGGCGGCGAATACGCTCCGTTCCGCACCGGAGCCACGACTCCGCCGCGCGAAGTTTTGGATGAAGTTCCCGGCAATGCGACGTCAGTCAGCGTCGAACAAACGGTCAAACGTTTGACGACGATGCTGGAACGCTGCGCGAAGGCGATCACTCCGGATGTCAAACGGCAATTCGCGAAGTTGCCTGAAAAGGTCCGTGTCCGGTTCACCGCCGCGATGAAAGATTTGCGCGAGCGAGCGGCCGAGTTGAAGTAGCCTGACCTCTGATCCTCTGACCTCTGATTCGGGGTGCCTCATGGAACCTCGCGATGACAGTGACTCACCAAACTCGCGTGCTCGGCCTGGAGTGTCGGTCAATGGTTCGCTGGTGGTGATGCTGGCGATTTTGGTGCTGGTGTTGGTGTATCGCGATTTCACTCGGCAGGACCGTGTGGTCGTCGCGCGCGGTGACCTCGCGGCGGATGAAAAGGCGACGGTCGAACTCTTCAAACGGGTCGCGCCATCGGTCGTGCATGTCGACAATTTCGCGCAGAGTTTCGATTGGCGAAGTTTCAACGAGCTTGACGTCCGAAAGGGTTCCGCGAGCGGCTTTGTTTGGGATCGGGACGGTCACATCGTCACCAACTATCACGTCATTCACGACGCGGACAAAGCTTGGGTCACGCTGGCCGACAACACTCGACTGGAAGCGGAGTTAGTTGGAGTCGATGAGACGAAGGACTTGGCCGTTCTGAAAGTCGACTGCCCCGCCGACAAGTTGAAGCCGATTCCGTTGGGAAGCTCGTTTGATTTGGAGGTCGGACAAAAGGTGTTCGCCATCGGTAGCCCGTTTGAGTTGGACCAGACCCTCACGACCGGCATCATTGGTGGTTTGGGACGCGAGATCGATTCGCTCTCCGGTCGCCCGATTCAAGGGGTGATTCAGACGGATGCGGCGATCAATCCTGGCAATTCGGGCGGGCCGCTCCTGGACAGCGCCGGCCGTCTGATCGGCGTCACGACGGCGATCAAAAGTCCGTCCGGCGGTTCGGTGGGGATTGGGTTCGCGGTTCCGGTCGACACAGTGCAGAGAGTTGTGCCGCAGCTCATCGACACCGGGAAGGTCAAACGTCCGGGCCTGGGAATTCGCGCGTTGGATGTTCGCCGCACGGCTCTGCTGCAACTGAAAGGGAGAGGAGTCGTGATTGATCAAGTTTCTCCGAACAGCGCCGCCGAGAAGGCAGGCCTCCGCGGCATGGATTGGGAGCGGCGAGTGGTCGGTGATGTCATCGTCAAGGTCGACGACTATGAAGTGCGGAATCCAAACGATTTGTACCGCTCGTTGGACCGGCACGACGTGGGAGAATCGGTTCGAATCACGGTTCTGCGTGGCGATCAGACCGTCGAAGTTTCGGCCGTGTTGCAGGCCGTACCTTAAGCGACTTTTCGTGGGAATTGGATGCCTGATGGAATCTCGGAATCCCGGCTGGTATCATGCTCGCCCATTGGTGAGTTCACCCAGCAGGTTCCCATGAATCAAAAAAAGCCCGGCCCGATGTACACGACTCCGCCGCGAAAAGTCTGCCCGGTTTGTGGCCAAGTTTCGTATTCTCCGGCCGGCGTGCATCCGCAATGTGCCGAGGCACAAGCCGACGAAAAGCGGATGAAAAAGCTGAAGGCCAAGAAGCCGGACAAAACGACGGTGATGGATGCGACCCCGTCCGCATGGCGAAAACCCTGTCCGAAGTGCGGGACTCAGGTGCATGTCCGCAAGGCTCAGTGCGAGTGCGGCCACAAATTCGTCGTGCAAAAGACGAAATCGGGCGTCGGCGAAGACGACTAATCGCCCAACAATGCCGCATGGATTTTGGGCACTGACGCGGCTCACCAGTCGCCAGTTTTTGGGCTTGGCATTTTTTCTGCGAGAATTTCCTCTTCGCAGAGACGTGGATTTCCACGAGTGGAAACCACGCATTCGCTGGCTCGGAACCAGCGTCGATCCTGCTCGGATCGGCTTTTGGCACGCGGCTTGTAATGAGGCTGTGGTACCTGAAGAGTCGGGATTCTTGAACGCCGCGAGGGCCGTGGAGTCGGCCACCGATTGCGGCTTGCGCTCCAACGAGTCTCCGATCCGATGGATGATCGCGCGATGGCGTGATCGTTCTCGAAGCAGGGTTGGAAACTTTCTCATGTCGTCATCGGAATTGCCTTGTGCAGCGAGTGCGCTGCCGCTCGAAGCGAGTTTGCCCACGAGTGTTGATCTGGCTCAGGTCATCGAGCGAACCAATCGCACGAAAGTGCTGTGGCTCTCCTTCACCGGGTTCACGTTGAGCTTTGCCGCGTGGCTGATGTTCGGAGTGCTTGGCATTCCGATTCAGAAAGAGTTCCAGTTCAACGATGTGTCGCTGGCTTGGTTGTCAGCGATTGCCATTCTGAACGGAGCGATCTGGCGTTTGCCGTTTGGAATGCTCGCCGACCGATTGGGCGGTAAGCGGACATTCATCGGGCTGTTGCTCTTCGCCAGTGTCAGCTCGTTTCTAGTCTCGTCGGCTCAGAGCTACTGGCAGTTGATGCTCTTTGCGTTCCTCGTGGGCTTGGGGGGCAATTCGTTCTCAGTCGGATCGGCCTGGAATGCGGCTTGGTTTCCACCGAAGCAGCAGGGCTTCGCGATGGGCTTGTTCGGAGCTGGCAACGTCGGTGCCTCTGTGACGAAGTTGATTGGTCCAGTGTTGATCGGTCTGGTGCCTGCGGCTGGTGTGCTGGGTGGTTGGATTCCTGGCGGCTGGCGGTTTGTGCCATTTCTTTACGGCGGTTTGTTGTTGCTGATGGCGATTGCCGTGGCGGTGATTGCTCCGGCAACCGACAAGAAACCAGGTGCGGGGCGATCTCTCAAAGCGATGCTGGTACCGCTCAAGGATCTTCGCGTCTGGCGGTTCAGCCTGTACTACACGGTGGTCTTTGGAGCCTACGTGGCGATGTCGGCCTGGCTGCCGAAGTATTTTGTCAGCGTCTACAACCTGCCGTTGGCGAAGGCGGCGCTGCTGACGACTCCATTCATCTTCGCGTCGAGCCTGTTGCGTCCGTTCGGCGGCTGGCTGTCGGATCGGTTTGGTCCGCGGAAAGTGACCTACGGAGTTTTCATCGTCGGCGCGCTGATCTCGCTGCTGCTGTTCCTGCCGATGGACGTGACGTCATTCACGATCTGCGTCACCCTTTTGGGAATCACGCAAGGCTTCGGCAAAGCCTCGACCGTCAAGTATGTGCCGGAGTACTACCCGAAAGACGTGGGAGTGGTCGTCGGCCTGGTTGGCTCGCTGGCCGCACTGGGCGGCTTCGCGATGCCGCCGCTGTTCGCATACCTCAAACAATGGACCGGGCAGCCGCAGTCGATGTTCTGGGTTGTGTTTGGTCTCACCGCGATCAGTTTGGTCTGGCTGCACTGCGTGGTGCTCCGCATCCGCCGGGAAGAACAGCAAACGATTTGATTCGCTGGGTGCCCAGAACCATGCCCCCCATTGCCCCGACTTTCAGCGGGCGACGTGCGGCTCGGCGATCGACTGGCAAGTTTCGGAAATCGGACGGCTCATTGAATTGACAACAAATCTGCGGAAAAACGGTGACTTCATCGCTGGCCAAACAAGCCGGACGGGACTTGGGCACACACGTTGCTTACCACATCCCGCGCGTGGCCCTGAGTTTGCTCTTCCCAGAAGCCCGATCCCCGAATGACCGCCGTCGTTGGGGAGTCACTTATCAGAGACATCATGGAATTGGATTTTTCGCACGAGATCAGTGGCGACATGAAAACAATGACACACGAGACCAATTCCGAGGATTCGGTTCCCATGCTGGCGCAGAAGACGATCGTCGTGATCGGCAACGGCATGGTCGGGCAACGCTTTTGCGAAAAGATGGTCGAATTCGACAAGGCCAAGCAGTTTCGCATCGTAACCTTCTGCGAGGAGCCTCGTGCCGCGTACGACCGCGTCGGGTTAACGAGTTTCTTTGCGCACCGCGATGCCGAGAAGTTGATGATCGGTCGGATGGAGTGGTATCGCGAGCATGGCGTCGAGATTCATCTTGGCGACCGTGCGTGCTCGATGGATCGCGAGCAGAAAATCATTCGGTCGCAGAAGGGAATTGAGATCAAGTACGACGTTGCGATCATGGCGACCGGCTCGTACCCGTTCGTGCCGCCGGTGCCCGGGTTCAACAAGCAAGGCGTGTTCGTTTACCGCACGATCGAAGACCTGAATCACATCATCGAGTATTCCAAGAAGTCGAAGCGCTGCGCGGTCATCGGCGGCGGATTGCTCGGCCTGGAAGCGGCGAAAGCGGCGTTCGATCTCGGATTGGAAACGCACGTGATCGAATTCGCTCCGCGACTGATGCCTCGGCAGATCGATGATGCCGGCTCACGAACGCTGGTCAGGAAGATCGAATCGCTCGGCGTGAAAGTGCATCTCAACAAGTCGAGCAAAGAAGCTCACGGCAACGGCAAGATTGAGCGGCTGGAATTCAATGACGGTTCGACGCTCGATTTGGAAATGATCATCGTCTCGGCCGGCATTCGGCCGCGCGACGACCTCGCGAAAGAGAGCGACATTCATGTCGGCCCACGCGGCGGGATCACCGTCAACGATCAACTGCGGACCTCCGATCCCGACGTTTACGCGATCGGCGAGTGCGCTCTGCATCGCGGCATGATTTACGGACTGGTCGCTCCTGGCTACGAGATGGCGGAGATCGTCGCGGCGAACTTGACCGGCGACGAGCGTCATTTCACCGGGACGGACCTTTCGACGAAGCTCAAATTGATGGGCTGCGACGTCGCGTCGTTCGGCGACTACGAAGCTCCGGCCGAACGCGCCGTGCCACTGACTTTTGAAGACCCGTTTGGGGGCGTTTACAAGAAATTGATCTTCAGCCTCGACGGCACGAAGCTGCTCGGCGGCGTGTTGGTCGGCGATGCGTCGGAGTACGGCACGTTTTCCATTCTCGCGAAAGGCTCGCAGCCGCTGCCGTGCAAGCCGCACGAGTTGCTCGTCGGCAAGACGGGCGGAGCGTCGCTGGGTGGCGTCGATTCGATGCCGGATGACGCGCAGATTTGCTCGTGCAACAACGTCAGCAAAGGGGCGATCTGTCACGCCATTCGCGAAGGGAATCTCGACTCTGTTGGTGCCGTGAAAAGCTGCACGCGAGCCGGCACCGGTTGCGGCGGCTGCATGCCGCTCGTGACGGACTTGTTCAACGCCGAACTCAAGAAGGCGGGCAAGGTCGTCGTCAATCATCTCTGCGAGCATTTCAAGCTGTCTCGCACTGAGCTGTTTGCGATCGTGAAGGTCAAGGAGTTGAAATCGTTCGACGCGGTCATTCAGCACTGTGGCAAAGGGAACGGTTGCGAGATTTGCAAGCCGGCCGTCGCGTCGATCCTCGCGAGTCTCTGGAACGAAGTCATCGTCGGCGACGATCACGCGACGTTGCAGGACACGAACGATCGCTTCCTCGCGAACATGCAGCGCGGCGGACTATATTCGGTCGTGCCGCGCGTGCCGGGCGGTGAGATTACTCCTGACAAATTGATCGTGCTCGGCGACGTCGCCAAGAAGTTCGGACTTTACACAAAGATCACCGGCGGGCAGCGGATCGACTTGTTCGGCGCTCAGGTGCAAGACCTCCCAGACATTTGGGAACAGCTCGTCGATGCGGGATTTGAAAGCGGACACGCCTACGGCAAGGCACTACGGACGGTGAAAAGCTGTGTCGGGACGACATGGTGCCGGTATGGCGTGCAAGATTCGGTCGGTTTCGCGGTGCGAGTCGAGAACCGATACAAGGGGGTGCGTGCTCCGCACAAAGTGAAGATGGCGGTCAGCGGTTGCGTGCGCGAATGTGCCGAGGCTCAAGGTAAAGACGTCGGTCTCGTCGCGACCGAGAAGGGCTACAACCTCTACGTTTGCGGTAACGGTGGAGCGAAGCCGCGGCACGCCGATTTGCTCATCGGCGACATCGACGAAGAGACGGCGATCAAATACATCGACCGCTTCTTCATGTACTACATCATGACGGCCGACCGACTGACGCGCACGTCGGTCTGGTGTGAGAAGCTCGACGGAGGCATCGACCACATTCGCGATGTCGTGGTGCATGACAAGCTTGGGATCGCGGCCGAACTCGAAGCGATGATGCAGCGTCTGGTGGACACCTACGAATGCGAATGGGCCGCGGTCGTCAAAGATCCGGAGAAACGCAAACGCTTCACTCAGTTCGTCAACACGGACGAAACCGAATCGTGCATCGAGATCGTCCCCGAGCGCGGCCAGCAACGGCCGGACTTCTGGCCGAACGAATTCGTTTCGCTGGAACAATTCCGCTCGATGAGTGTCCCGAATATCGAACCAGTGGAGGATGCCATGCAGCCACTCGCCACTTCTTCCGAATGGATTTCGGTCGGCAAAGTTTGGGACTTCCCGAAGGACGGCGGCGCGACCATCAAGTACGGAGCGGTCCAGATCGCGGTCTTCAACTTCGCGTCGCGCGGCGAGTGGTACGCGACTCAAAACATGTGCCCGCACAAGAAGGCGTTCGTGTTGGGCCGAGGCATTCTCGGCGACGCGGCCGGGACTCCGAAGGTCGCATGTCCGCTGCACAAGAAGACGTTTTCGCTGGAGACCGGCGAGTCGCTGCAAGGCGAGGAATATCACATTCGCACATTCCCGGTTCGCGTGGACGGTGATGATGTCCTGCTCGAGCTTCCTCCGACAGAACTGCTTGACCAAGAATTGGCGACGGAAATCGGGTGCCGCCTGGCGACGTCGTGTCAAACGAGCTGCTCGTCCGCAGCCGCTCAGCCTCGCGAACTGTTGGAAGTGTAGGTGACTCGATGTCCGCCACACTTCCACAAGAAAAGCGAGCGGAGGACGTCAGTCCTCCGAGTCGGGATGAATCACCATTGATCCTGACACTCGGAGGGTTAACACCCTCCGCTCGCCAACAGCAGGGAGACTCGCTGCTCGCACGTCTGCTGGCTGATCAGCAACAGCTCACCGCTGTCGAAGAATTCGCGCGACAGCATGACGGTGGAGAGCTGCCTGCTCAGTCGCGGTACTACAAGTCGCTGATCCCCGCGAGTCCTCCCGGTCCCGGCCAACAGTACGCCTTCGAGGTGGATCTCGATCGCTGTTCCGGCTGCAAAGCGTGTGTCACCGCGTGTCATTCGCTCAACGGATTGGACAGCAACGAAACGTGGCGCGATGTCGGCATGTTGATCGGCGGAACAACCGAGTTGCCGGTCTTGCAGCACGTCACGACCGCGTGTCATCACTGTCTTGAACCTGGCTGCATGAGTGCCTGCCCGGTCGATGCCTACGAGAAAGACCCGGTCACCGGGATCGTGAAGCATCTCGACGATCAATGCTTTGGCTGTCAGTACTGCACGTTGGCGTGTCCGTATGACGTGCCGAAGTATCACAGCGGACTGGGCATCGTGCGCAAGTGCGATATGTGCTCGGATCGGCTGGCTCACGGTGAGGCTCCCGCGTGCGTGCAGGCGTGTCCGCACGAGGCGATCGCGATTCGGATTGTGAGCCGCGCTCAAGTCGTCGAGGACTGCGAAGCGAACACGTTTCTGCCGGCGGCTCCCGAACCGCACATCACGTTGCCGACGACGACGTACAAATCGGAGCGGGTGTTTCCACGCAACTTGCTACCGGTCGATTTTCATTCGGTGAGTACGCAGCATCCGCACTGGCCGTTGATCGTGATGCTCGTGCTGACTCAGTTCTCGGTCGGAGCTTTTTTGGCGGGGCTTGCTCTCGAGCGATTGCTGTCGGCGGAATTGATCTCGGCGATTCGTCCGCTGCATTCACTGAATGCCCTCGTCTTCGGTCTGCTGGCGTTGGGGGCGAGCACTCTGCATCTCGGCCGCCCGCAATACGCATGGCGAGCGATCATCGGTTTGCGGCACTCATGGCTGAGCCGAGAGATCGTGTCCTTCGGTGTCTTCGCCGGTGCGGCGGTGTTGTATGCCGCCGGAAATTGGTTTGGACTGGAAGCTTTCGGAGTCAGCGCGAATCTGCGAACGGGTATCGCCTGGACCGTCGCGGCGTCGGGAGTCATCGGCGTGCTTTGCTCAGTGATGGTTTATGCCTTCACGCAAAAGGCGTTCTGGTCCTTCCCGCTCACGGCGACGCGTTTCTTTCTGACGACGGCCGTGCTGGGGATCGCCGCGGTGTGGCTGACGTTGCTGCTGATGTCGTCCAGCGGGAATGCTCAGGCCGCCGACATCATCGCTCGCCGAGGCGAACTGATCTGCAAAGCTCTGATGATCTCCGCCGCGTTGAAGCTGGCTTTTGATGCGTTGGTCTTTCGGCATCTGCTGCTGAAACAAACGACGGTGATGAAACGCTCGGCGATGCTGATGACTGGGCCGTTGAAGCGTGTGACGCTGTGGCGATTCATGAGTGGTGCGTTTGGCGGACTCGTGATGCCGGTGGTCATGCTGCGATTGATGTCTGGGACATCGTCATCGCAGACGATGATTCTCGGATCGACCGCCGCACTGTTCGTCGCCTGCTTGGCCGGTGAGTTGTTGGAACGCTATTTGTTCTTCGCGGCGGTCGCGTCTCCGCGGATGCCGGGGACGTTGCGATGATGAGCGAAAATTCCTTGCTGCGAGCCTTTTCCGGACCGCTCACACGAGACCTGTTGCTGGAACCTGGCGGCTTCGGTTTGGGCCGAGTCCCGGTCAAATCGCAACCCGACGCGACCACGACGTCCGTGTGCGGCTACTGTTCGACCGGGTGCAGCCTCAACCTGCATTTGAAGGATGGCGAAGCCGTTTCGCTGTCGCCGAACACCGACTACCCGGTGAACCTGGGCATGGCGTGTCCGAAAGGGTGGGAGGCATTGACGGTCCTGGACGCTCCAGATCGTGCGACGACACCGCTGCTGCGCGACGCGGCCGGCAAGCTGCGGCCAGTCGATTGGGACACCGCGCTGAAGACGTTCGTCGCGCGAATGCAGGGGATTCAATCGCGGCACGGGGACGACTCGATCGCGTTCATCAGCACCGGGCAGATGGCGACGGAAGAGATGGCGTTGCTCGGTGCGCTCGCCAAGTTCGGCATGGGGATGAAGCACGGTGACGGCAACACACGGCAGTGTATGGCGACCTCCGTCGTCGCGTACAAGCAGTCGTTCGGCTTCGACGCTCCGCCGTACACCTACGCCGACTTCGAGGAGTCCGACACGATCGTGCTCGTCGGCAGCAATCTGTGTCTCGCGCATCCCATCATGTGGGAACGGGTGATGCGGAACAAAAATAAGCCGGAGATCATCGTCGTCGATCCGCGACGCACCGAGACCGCGATGGCCGCGACGCTGCACTTGCCGCTGGCTCCGAAGTCGGACATGGACCTGTTTTACGGCGTGGCTCGGATCTTGATTGAGCGGGGTTGGATTGACCGCGAATACATCGACGCACACACGAACGGCTTCGCCGAGTTCGCCGAGTTCGTGTCATCGTTCACACTCGATCGCGTTGTCGCCGCGACCGGTTTGTCGGCCGAGACGATCGAACGCTTCGCGATGCTGATTCATGAAGGCAAACGCGTCTCATTCTGGTGGACGATGGGAGTCAATCAGAGCTATCAAGGTGTCCGCACCGCTCAGACATTGATCAACCTCGCGCTGATGACCGGCAACATCGGCAAGCCGGGAACGGGAGCGAACTCGATCACCGGCCAGTGCAACGCGATGGGCTCGCGGCTGTTTTCCAACACGACGGGGTTGCTCGGCGGCCATGACTTCGCGAACGCGGATCACCGCGCGAAGGTCGCCGGCATTCTGGGCATCGACGAGGCTTGCATCCCGCGCGAGGCGTCGTGGGCGTACCACGAAATCCTCGAAGGGGTGCTGAAAGGCAAGATTCGCGGGCTATGGATCATCTGCACGAATCCGGCTCACTCGTGGATCAATCAGCGTTTGTGCCACGACATCCTCGACCGCGTGGAGTTCCTTGTCGTGCAAGACATGTATCACACGACCGAGACGGCTCAGCGAGCACACCTCGTGTTGCCGGCGGCGGGTTGGGGAGAGAAGGACGGCTCGTTCATCAACAGCGAACGTCGCTTCGGAGTCTTCAAGAAAGTGCGGCGTGCTCCAGGACAAGCGCTGTCGGACTTCTCGATCTTCCGTCTGATCGCCGACGCTTGGGGTTGCAGCAAGATGTTTGATCGCTGGGATTCACCGCAGGCGGTGTTCCAGTTAATGAAACAACTCTCCGCCGGACAGCCGTGCGACATCACCGGCATCGAGGATTACCGGATGATTGAGGAGAGCGGCGGGATTCAGTGGCCGCTGGCGAGGGGCGAGGGACTAGGAGCGCGGTGCGAGCAAGAGAGACGGCTGTTCGCCGACGGCCGCTTTTATCATCCCGACGGCCGCGCCAAGTTTCTGTTCGAGGCCCCCCGACCGATGCCAGAGCCGGCTTCAGCGAAGTACCCATTCGTGCTGCTGACGGGACGCGGCACGGCCTCGCAGTGGCACACGCAGACGCGGACGTCGAAGTCGGAAGTCTTGCGGAAGCTGTATCCGCAGCGGCTGTACGTCGAGATCAATCCGAACGACGCCCGGTCGCTCGGCATCGCCCCGAACGAAATCGTCTCGATCGAATCACAACGCGGCCGAGTCACCGCTCAGGCGTTTCTGACTCCCAGCGTGCCGATCGGCCAGGTGTTCGTAGCGATGCACGAATCGAACGCCAATCAGCTCACGGATGCGGTATTCGATCCGTACTCCAAGCAACCGAGCTACAAATCGTGTGCGGTGCGAGTGACTCGGATCGGTGCGTGAGGATCGTCTGGAGGTTGGGCACTGTTGCTCGACCTCAGATTCTCTCAACCGCAGTGATGGGCAAGAGTGCCCATCCTCCAAAAACGAAACCGGCCGAGGATTCCACCTCGGCCGGTTTGTTGTTTGCTTCGTCGAATTCAGATTGCCGGACAATTAGTCCTGATAATCCACTTCGATGTAGCCCTTCTTGCCACGAATATCGACGGCGTACTTGCCGAAGTCGTAGCGGACGTTCTTGCCGTCCTTGCTGCACTTCACGGTCGGCGGGCAGCAACTGCATTCCGGCACGCAGATCTGCACCTTGACGCAGGGAGGCTTGCAGCACGGATTGCACGGATCCGGCCGCCAGCAGGGATCACGGACTTCGACGATCATTGGCTTCGCGCAGGGAGCCATCTCGTCCACGTCCACGTACTTCACGCAGTGATACAGCGCAACCGGGCCGCTTGCGGCCATTGGGGCTGCCATCGGTTCCGGCATCGGGGCCGGAGGTTGTGCATCGCTCACCGCCGCTGACATCGCCAGGACGCCAGCCACCATCAGACTCAACAGATTCTTCATTCTCTCGCTCCTTTTGTTCGTTGGACACCCAGTCCCGGCTAACGGTACTGCAACGTCAGCCACTGAAACATACATCACCCGCTGCGGGACGAGCTGTCCGACCTTCCAATTTGTGTTCGGCACTTTGCGGGCTAAAACGAGCTTGCCGGCTCCATCCGACAAACCACGACCGAATGATGAGGATCTGCCCGGCTGTTCGCAAGCAAGTTGCAGGAAAAGTTCTCCTAAATCACCCACTGTCGCGCGGCATGGCTTGACTAGTCCTGATGTGGATGGGCTGGGGACATTTCGCATCAGCTCGACAAAGAAGGCATTGAGCCATCGTTCAGGCGAGCATCTAGCCGGCATCATCGGGAGAGTCATAGTTGGCGGATGAGGTGGGACAAGCTACTCTCCGCCTCCTATGAGCAAGAAAACACAACAAGACCAACCTGCCGATGACTGGGCGGGGTTGGCTCAAAATCTTTTTGGCATCAATTTAGACAAAGCCACTGGCGACGAAGACCTCCTCGACGATGACATGTTCAAGGTCGAGCTTCCCAAACCCCCGGAGCCGCCAGCTTTGATTCCTCAGTCCGAAGTAGAATTTGCTCCTGCTGCTGAATCTGAGCTGGCTCCACCGGCACCTGCATCGTCGCCGGTTGTGACCGCCAAGCCTCCCCTCAAAACGCCGCCAAAACGAGTGGTCAAAGCAATGGTCAGCAACGATGAGCCCTTCGGGTTCGGGGTTGCTGAAGACGTGGAGGTCGCCAGTGACGATGGATTATCGCTGTCCTCCGACGTCGGTTCGGAATCCGAAGACGCAGGTCTAACACTTCCCGAAGATTTCGACGCGGAAGGTCTAACGTTACCCGCCGACTACGACGATGGGCTGACCCTTGCTCCGGAGGCTGACACATCCAGTGCCGACTCTGAAGAGAGCGAAGAAGACGAGGACGAATGTGACACAGAAGTCCTCCCAGCCGTTCGCGGTGAGGAGGATGGAGAAGGGCGATCGGAGTCTCAGCGACGGAGACAACCGCGGCGCACCCGCGAGGATGCCTACTGGGATATGCTTGAGAATTGGGAATGGGAAGAGATTCCAGACCATGATTCCCCACGAGTGGAAGGCGAACGTCCTCGCTCGCAACGTAGTGATCGCGGAGACCGCAGTGGTGGACGTGGTGGGCGTCGCGATCGTGGTCGAGATGAACGTCCGCGTCCCGAGAACCGTGCGCCGTCCGGGGAGCGTCCGCCCCGAGACGAACGTCGTCCCGCCGAGGGGGCGACCACTGCGGGAAGCGATTCCGGTGGTCGGCCGCGCCGCCCGCGAAGTGGGGATCGTCCCAGCAGCGATCGTGGTCCTCGAGAAGATCGGCCACGTGCTGAGCATCGCCGCGACGAACCTCGACAGGTCGCGCCCTCCAGTCCGTCCGTGACGCCAGCCGTACCCGCGGCCAGCGGTTTCGATGATTTTGGTTCCGGAATTTTTGAAGAGCAACCTCAAGCCGCTCCGTCGACGTCCAGCAAGCCCAACGAGGTTTCCGCGCGTCGGCCACGTGAAGAAGAGTCCGTTGCGCAAAGTTCACGAGCCGCAGATGCTGTTTTGCGAGAGAGTCGCGGATCAGCGAATCGGCCGATTGAAGATGAACTCGTTTGGCCCGACGAAGATTCGGACGTGCGACCGGCACCGATCGGCAGCGTCGTCGAGACGTCGGGACTTCCGCCCGCCGAAGCTGCGGGTGCGTCTGATGAAATGGTCTCGGCCTCGGACGTCGTCGCATTGGACCAAGACGATGAGGCACTGCGTCCGCGTCGCCGCCGTCGCCGACGTGGTGGACCCCGTTCGGAGTCGCGTACTTCGCTGCCGCCGGATGGCAATGAGGGGACCACGTTTGATCTGAGTGATGCGTTGGCCACGGACAGTGAGTCTCCCGATTTTATTCCTTCCGCTGCCGCCGACGATTCCGAAGTGAGCGAGGGAACTTCAGTGGAGGGTACGGTCGACGAAGGTCGTTCCGCCGAGCAGCGTGGCCGCGGTCGCCGCCGTCGCCGCCGTCGTCCGGGTGAACGTCCGGCAGATGACGCGACTGCGAGTCCTGATCGTGAGCCTTCCGAGGAAGGCAGCGTCGCCGATGTCGCTGAAGTTGCCGACGACGACAACTTTGTGCTGAAGCCGATCACCTACTCGAACATTCCGTCGTGGGAAGAGGCGATCAAGTACTTGCTGCAACCGAACCTTGTTGGCCGCAATCTGGGACCGGACGACGCTGATGAGAGCCTGGAAAATGACCCGCGCGGATCTGGCGGCGCGGAGCCAATGCCGCCACCTCCACCCCCGCGTCGCGGCGGCGGTGGTCGCGGACGTGGCCGACGACCTTAAACGTGGCCGACGCAGCTTGCTCGGTTCGGACGCAAGCGGCATCCGCCACTAGCCGGTCTGTGGCAGATCCATCAGCGTAGCGAAGCGGTCCAGCACCCGCAGTTTGAGCGGCGCATATTCCGCCGTGTCGATCACGCCGCTGTCGATCGCGTCGCCCGCGGCATGTCGAGCCTCGACGAGTAGTTGCTGATCACGAAGGACGTTCGCGAACCGAAGCGGCAGTTCGCCGTGCTGCCGAGTTCCGAGGACGTCTCCGGGACCGCGCAGTTCAAAATCCGCCTCGGCGATTTGAAAGCCGTTCGTGCTGGTCTCAATCGCGTGCAGTCGCCGCAGTGCGTCGGGATCGTCCGCATCGGAGAACAGGAAGCAATAGCCTTGAAACTTCCCGCGACCGACACGGCCACGCAGTTGATGAAGCTGCGACAGTCCAAAACGCTCGGCGTGGAAGATGGCCATGAGCGTCGCGTTCGAAACGTCGACGCCGACTTCGATGACCGTCGTTGAGATCAGCGCTTGCAACTCGCCGTTGCGGAAACGTTTCATCGTCTCTGTCCGTTCGTCGCGCGGCATTCGGCCGTGAACCAGTCCGACTCGAAAGCCTTTCAGTTCGCCGACTGATAGTTTGGCGAAAGCCTCTTCGGCAGCGAGCGGCATGTCAGCCGCGGAGCTTGCCGCGCCGGGTGCGAGATTCCGCAACCATTCGATGACCGAGGCTTCGTCGGCGTCGTCGCTCGCTCCGACGCGCGGACAGACGACATACGCTTGTCGCCCGGCAACGAGTTGCTGGCGGATGAACTCCCATGCGCGTTGTCGAGTTGGCTCCGAAAAGACACGATTGGTTACGATCTTCTGCCGGCCCGGCGGGAGGTCCGTGATCGACGTGATGTCGAGATCGCCAAACTGCGTCAAGCACAAGCTGCGCGGAATTGGTGTTGCGGTCATCACCAGTACATGCGGCGCGAGCCCTCCTCCGCCGAAGTGTGCGCGTTGCGCGACACCAAATTTGTGTTGCTCGTCGATCACGACCAAACCGAGCTTTGCGAAGCAGACATCCTTTTGAATCAGCGCCTGCGTTCCGACGATCAAGTGCGCCGTCCCCGATTCCATTTCCGCGAGCGTTTGCCGTCGCTGCGATTCGGTCAGACTGCCGGTCAGCAACCGCCGTTCGACGCGGCTTTCGGCCAAGAGCGAGTCGATCGTGCTCCAGTGCTGCGTCGCGAGCAACTCAGTGGGGGCCATGATCAACGCTTGATGTCCGTTGGCGATCGCGACCAGCATCGCGTAGATCGCGATCGCGGTTTTTCCGGCTCCGACATCCGCTTGCAACAACCGGTGCATGGCTTGGTCGCCGGCAATGTCCCGGCAGATTTCCGCGACGGCTTGGTTTTGTCCGGCGGTGAACTGAAAAGGGAACAGCCGGCGGGCTCGCGCGTCAATCTTGGCATTGACCGGCAACGGCGGAGCAGGGGGACCGCGCTTCCATGCCCGGCGTCGCAGTGCCAGTCCGATTTGAAACTCCAACAAGTCCTCAAAGATCAGCCGTCGCTTGGCCGCTTGGAATTCAGCCATCGTCTTGGGGGCATGCAACTGCCGGATTGCATCACGTCGTCTCGGCAACTTGTGTTTCGCGAGCAATTCTTCCGGCAGATGTTCGGCGACCAATTCCGCGAACCGTTCTGCGACGGCTCGTGAGATGCGCCGCATCTCGTGCATCCGTAATCCTTCGGTCAGGTGATAACGCGGTAGTACTTCGCTCGGCGCATCGCTGTCGTCGGTGTCGAGGTATTGAACCTCTGGATTGCCGAACTCCCATCGCCCGGTTTTCCATTTCGGCTTGCCGGAGAACAGGACTGCCTGCTGATCCTCAAATTTCTTGATCATCCACGGCTGATTGAACCACATGCCGCGCACGTACCCATCTCCGCAATCGAGCAATACGGCGGTCATCGTCTTGCCGGTGCTGGTCAACCGAGCGTCCCGATCAACGACCTTGCCTTTGACCGACTGCAACGTGTCGGCCTGCAGATCCCGAACAGGCGTGACGCGAGACAAATCCAACACGTCTCGCGGCATATTGAACAGCACATCTTCGGCGGTCTTGAGCTCCAACCGTTCCAACAACGGTGCTCGGACCGGGCCAACTCCGGGCAGAAATTGCACCGGTGTCTGCAACGACGGGATCTCGTCTCGCTCAGCGATGTTGATGACGCGCGAGTCGTCCATGTTTCACGAACAGATTAACGGTCCGATTTTGATAGCTGCGTCCGACCGGACGTGGGCGTTCAGGCGATGATTCTACCGTCGTTCTTTCTGGTACAGGTCGGTCAGCAAGTCTTCGACCGATTTGAATTTCTTGCCGGCGGCGAGAACCGTGTCGATCTTCTGCCGAGCATCCGGTGCCGAATGGCCGAGGCTGACGAGAGCTTCAAAAGCCTCTTGCACGACCGATTGCTGACCGGCTTGCTCCGGAGGCAAATCGCGAGCGATCATCAGGGCGAACTTGGCCATCTTGCGTCGCAGCTTGGCGACGATTCGCTCGGCGGTCGCGGGTCCAATGCCAGGCAGAGCGGTCAACTCTTTGACGTTTTGCTCTTCGATGGCAACGGCCACTTCGCGCACCGGGCGAACCATCGCTCGCAGTGCTGTCTTCACGCCAACTCCATCCACCGAGCAGATGCTCTCGAAGAATTCCTTTTCCGCATCGTTGAGAAAGCCGATCAGCCGCGGCGTCAGTCGGCCACCTTTTTGCGGATTGCCTTCGAGGTACTCGATGGTTCGCAGGCTGACCTCTTGATCGAGGCTCCCTTGAAGTTGTCGCCGCACGAACTCCGGGACGAAGACTTCGTACTCGAACGCTCCGACCGACAGCGTTGCTTCGCTGCCGGTGAGATGCACCAAACGGCCGGTGATGCGGGTAATCAAGACAAGCACCTTGGAGTGCGGTGTGTCGGCACCGCTTTGGACCGCCGGGGCCGCATCATCCAAAGCGGTGCCGACACACCGCACCCCAAAGCCGGACAAGGCGACTACTTTCGCGAGGCATGGTCGTCGCTGGGCGACAAGCCATCAACCCGCAGGGGCACACGCAGTTCGGAGTATTCCGCGATGTTCGTGCGAACGAGGATCGAGCCGTCGTGCGCGCCCGGGGGGACGTCGGTGATCGTCACGACAACTTTTTGCTGACGTTGACCGATCTCGTCGAATTGAGCCTCGCCGATCGCGACCTCGACCCAGTCGAGCGTGCAGGTGGCTTCTAACAATTCGAGTCGAGCGAGCGGCCGATCCTCCGGCGCAGCTCGGAAGTCAGTGATCGTGATCTCACGTGTCGTCGGCTGGTTGTTGAATTGATAGACAAGCAGCGATCGCGGTCGAATTTCGACACGCTCTTCCGGCAACGAGATTTTGAAACGGACCTCTGCCTCGCGCGGCTGACCATCATCGTAGAGAACCTGACAGGTGTATTCATGCGGGCCGGGCTTCTCGTTCGCGGCGCGGACTCTCAAGAAGAACTCGCCTCCCTCGCCGGGTGCGAATTCCTTTTGTTCCAGTCGAGGGTTCAAACAGCCGCAGCTCGGTTTGAGTTCCGAAATCTTCAACGGCTGCGAGCCAACATTTCGGAACGCGAACCGCGCGAGATACTCCGACCGCGGCGGAGGTGCTCCGAGGTTTACGAGGTATTGCTCGAACGCGAGGCTATCGCGTGCCGTGTCATTCTCGACCGGCCGAGCCTTCACGCCACCAGCGTGAACGACCAGCGATAACACAAAGGGCAACAACGCCGCAGCCCACAACGCTCGCGGCCACCAACGTCCCTGGCGATCTGACGCATCCATGCGTGAAGTCTCCGATGAATTCTGGCCGGCCAAAAGCGGTGACCATTGCGTGGGCTTTTAGCACGGTTTCGCGAAATGAGACAAGGTGAGCGGTAACGAGGTGAAGTTGCCCAAGTCACCGGTTCGCCCTCGCACCGTGTCATAGTCACGACGAAACCGGCAGCTTTGTTTCGGCCGGCGGACTGAGCGCCCCTTCGACGGCCGTCAGCAGCAGATCCAGGCGGAACGGTTTGTAGAGCGCGTGCTTCAAGCCCATCTGCCGAGCCTTCACGATCGAGTGGCCGGGGTCGTAGCCGAAGCCGGTCATCAGGATGATCGGTAGATTTTCGTGGATCTGCTTGAGATCGCGAAAGCACTCGAAGCCGGTCATGTCGGAGAGGTTAATATCAACGATGGCGAGGTCGTAGTGCGTGGCACGCACCAGCGAAAACGCTTCCTTACCACAATGAATCGCCTCGACTTCGCAGCCAAACTGGCCGAGCAGTTCGCGAGCCGCGTTGCGCACCGATGCGTCGTTGTCGACGACCAGGATCCGCTTGTTGTGCAACAATGGGTGCGAGGCGACTTCCGCAGCATCAGGGACCGCCCCCGGCACAGCGATCTCTTTGCCGACCTCTTGGATCAACTGCTTGATCTGACGAGTGTGTTGCAAGATCTGTTGCAATCGAGTGGTCGATTCAGGATCGAGACCGATGAACCGCTCCAGCAATTGCGACGCGTCCACCAGAATATCGTCGGCCTGTGGGGCGACTCGACTCAGAATGCGTGACATGCTTTCCGTTGCGGCGGCGCTCTGCTGCACGACCAGCAACTCCAGAGTGTTGAGCGCGACGGCGACTTCGCGGCTGAAGAGTTCCAGGAACTCCTGATCCTTCTCGTTGAACGCATTCTCTTGCGAGCTTTCGACGTTAAACGTGCCGAGGATTCCGTCATGCCGTTTGAGCGGCACGGTCAACGAACTGCGAGCGGTTGCATTGCCGACCAGGTACAGCGGATCGTTCGCCGTGTCCAAACAGAGATAGCTGTTGCCGGTCGCCGCGACGTAGCCCGTCACGCCGTTTCCTGTCGGTTCAGCGAACAACTCGCGTTCGACGGCCGCTTGCTCCATGCCATAGACCAACAACGGAACCAGCCGCTTTTTGTTGGCGTGATCGAGCAGCCGAATCTCGACCGTCTCAAATTTCAGCAGGTCTTTCGTGAAATGCACGATCTTGGACTTGAGCAACTCTTTGCGTTCCTCCCAGCCCATCTCCAGTACTTCTTGCGGCGTCAGGTCGCCCAGCTCCAGACCCGCCTGATGGATCGCTTTCATCCGGTCTCGCTCATTGATCTCCGTGGTCACATCCTGCACGAAGGCGATCAAGCCGAGCGGAACTTCCGACGACTTTTCAAACACAGGCGTGATCTGCAACTCCAGCCAGCGCGAGCTGGCCACCTGCATCAAGCCGTGCGTCGATTGATTCGTGGCCAGAGCTGTGTTGATCGGCGTGAAGTCCGGCCCCTGCAATTGAGCGGAATCAAACAGATCGAAGAATGGCAGGCCTTCGCCGCCGGTCTCGCGACCGGCCAGTCGTCTCAGCGAGGTATTGCACCAGACGACATGCTCGTTCGTGTCGAGCAGCGCATAGCCGTCGGGAAGTTGATCCAGCAATCCGCCGGCTTGAATCATCGCGCTGGCGGGAGAGGTCTCGTCGCCGCACAGAAAGATGCCGGAGAAGGGCCCTTCTTGAAGTTGCTGCAAACCCGACTCGACGGATTCGGAGGCGACGACCTCGAACTTACCGCCAAGCTGTTCGGCCAGTGCCGACATGCGATCTCGCCGTCGGCTAAACAACAGAATCTTCGGCATCGGAGCCATCGCCGCTCACACCCCCTCACGCCACTCCACAGCGTCAGAGCTATTTACCCCTCACCACTCGGCGAAGCAACTCCGCCGATTCGTCAAGTCTTGAGATGTTCAATGGTCGCCTGCCGGTGCGACCTCGTTCAGAAACCGACGCGACTCGGACATCACGTACTGCTCCGCACCGCCGAAGCCAATTATGCGATAGCCTTGCTGAGCCGCTCGGCGACCTTCCTCGGCACTCCTCGCTGGATACCCGCAGGCGACGCCGTGCCGTTGGCAGGCTGCAAGAATCCGCTCGGCTGCTTGGTTGACCAACGGATGGTCGCGTTCGGCACCGACTCCGTATCCCAGCGCCAAATCCCCGGTTCCGACCCATAATCCATCGAGACCACCGGCGGCGATCGCCTCGACGTTTTCAACTCCTTCCGGGTCTTCGATCAGTGCCAGCAACAGCACTTCGTCGTTCGCGGTTTTGACATAGTCCGATCCGCTGACTCGCCCCCACAGAGTGCTTCGGCCGGGACCGAACCCGCGATTCCCTCGCGGTGGATACATCGCGGCGGACACCAGCCGTTGCGCGTCTTCTACGGTACGGCAATGTGGAATCAGAATGCCCTGCGCTCCGAGATCCAGAGCGTGCATGACCGCTTCCGGATCGTTCGGCCGCAGCACTCGTACGATCGGCGTCGTGCCACCAGCGAAGCAACCTTGGACGAGCCGATCGAGCGTTGTGGCATCCAACGCTCCATGCTCGCCATCCAGCAACACGAAGTCCCAGCCGGCGTAGCCCAGCACTTCGCACAGCCCCGGCTCTGGCAAGCGGAGCGAACTGGACCACACCGTCTCACCCGCCTTCAGCTTCTGTTTGACTCGATTCGGACGAATTGTCATGAGCAAGACTTTCTGACGTCGGAATTGTGAGTGAGATCGAAACGCAGCGTCATCACGATGACTGCACGGCGACGGAAACTATCGCAACCCAACCGCGATCGACAGCAACTTGCCCCTCAGATTTCCGGCGGCTAACGTCACCGGCCTCAGAGACTATTGACCGAATTTGAAGTCGCCTATTTTGGAACAGCGAGACGTACCATGAAATTCCTTTTTCTTGCGCTTGGAATCGGCTTCACCAGCGGAGTGCTCGCCGCGCTCTGCGGTGTGGGCGGTGGAGTCATCATGGTTCCCGCGTTTGGGATGCTGCTGGGGCTGGATCAAAAGCATGCGCTCGCGACGTCGATGGCGGTCATCGTCCCGACCGCCATTGCGGCGACTGTTCAGCATGTGAAGAACGACCTGATCGACTGGCGGATCGCGATTGCCACCGCCATCGCAGCGACGCTCACCAGCTACTTTGTCGCGGACACCGTCAAACAGTTCCGGAACGAAACGCTCACCCGCATCTTCGCGGTCGTGATCATCCTGTTCGGCGTGATGATGCTCGTGACGCCAACGACGAAGTCCGCGCAGAAAGCCGAACCAGCCGCCGATCCAACCATCGAAAGCCGCTGACGAGAATTCCTGATGTCTCTCGAAAACAACTCACTCCGACTCGCGATGTGGTCGGGGCCACGCAATATCTCGACCGCGATGATGCGTTCCTTCGGCAACCGCAACGACAGCGTCGTCTGCGACGAGCCGCTATATGCGCATTACCTCCACACCACTCAAAAAGATCACCCCGGCAAGGACGAGGTCATCGCCGCCGGAGAGACCGATTGGCAAAAGGTTGTCGCTTGGCTGACCGGTCCCATCCCTGACGGCAAGCGGCTGTTCTATCAGAAACAGATGACGCATCACTTGCTGCCGCACATGGACCGAGATTGGCTGGCGAAAGTGAGCAACTGCTTTTTGATCCGCCATCCGCGCGATGTGCTGACGTCGTACATCAAGATCGTCCCGAATCCAACCGATGAGGACACCGGGTTTCCTCAACAACTGGAGATCTTCAACTGGATCCGTCGGAATACCGGCGTGACACCGCTCGTCGTTGATTCGGTGGAGGTTCTCAATGAACCTCGCCGCACACTGGGTCTGCTCTGTGACACCTTGGGATTGGACTTCCAAGGATCGATGCTGTCCTGGGAACCCGGCTTGCGTCCGACCGACGGCGTTTGGGCCAAGCACTGGTACAAAGAAGTCGAAACCACAACCGGTTTTCGTCCCTACCGCCCCAAGTCCGACCAAGTTCCCGATTCGCTAGCGCCCCTTTACCAACGCTGCCTCGAGAGTTACGAAACGTTGTGTGAACACCGACTGAGGTGACATAATTTCACAGTTACACCAGAGTGACCACTGCTTGACATTGCCCCCGCTCGCAGTAAAGCCCGCTCTTCTTCGCGACCATCAGCGTCGTGCTGTCTGCACCCTTAGCTCAATTGGAAAGAGCATTGGCCTACGGAACCGGAGGGTTGAAAACAGCCTCAAAGAGTGAACTTAAGCAAGCTCGAACCATCAGCTCAATTCGCTGCCAAGTCCCTCTACTTACTACACTAATGCGCGTTCCCAAAGCGTTGTCGAAGCATGGTCAAAGCAAAAGCCCCTGGAAACCAGGGGCTTTTCCAAGTATCCGGAACGCGTAAGGAAAGCGTGTTCGAACTCCGGAACCGAAGGCCATCCGAGAGTTTCGTTCGACTCAAACGACTCAAATCGGACCTTCCTCGACCGAGAATTCGAGGTTGCAACCTCGCGAACTCCGCCTCCCATTCAACTTTCCACGCAGCCAATTTTTTACACTATGAGGCGGTGGAGAGTGAATCCCTCTGGACGTGCTTGCTAGTGACGACGGTTTGAATTTTGTCACTGTTTTCGTCACAGTTTCGCAAATGAAAGCCTCCTGTTGCAACAGGAGGCCGCAACCCCTCGGTTCGCTTTGGTGAGCTCTTTTCCAAGGCCGAGGTATTGCGATGAAGAAGTTTCCGAAGCCGTGGTATCGCGTCATGTCCAGGACAGAGGACGCTGCGATGGATTCTAGTAGCGATGCGAAGCTGGAGTCGAATGGCAATGGTTCATTTTGTTCCTGCGCGGATCATGCAAAAGCCGTAGGACTCATTGGATGCAGCCCATCGCATCGAGCTTTGCTGGAGCGTTTACAAAAAGTCGCTCGGATGGACGTAGAAGTCCTGATCTGTGGTCCGACAGGCGTGGGAAAAGAATTGTACGCTCGGTACGTGCATCGATGCAGTGATCGCCCGCCCGAACGATTTATTGCGATCAATTGTGGCGCGCTTCCCGACGCGCTGATCGAGAATGAACTTTTCGGACACTCTGCCGGCGCGTATACAGGTGCGCCAAAACACGCGGACGGTTTAGTGGCGGCTGCGGAGGGAGGAACGTTGCTCTTGGATGAAGTGGATTCGCTGTCGCCGAGCGGGCAGGTCAAATTGCTGCGACTCATTCAAGAACGTGAGTTCCGACGCTTGGGAGAAACATTTCTTCGGAAGACAAATGTGCGTGTCGTGGCCGCGACGAACGCCGATCTGGAGAGTAAGGTGCAAGAAGGAAAGTTTCGCGCTGACTTGTTCTATCGTTTGCGAGTTGTCCCGGTGAATGTTCCTCCGTTACACGAGCGGCCTGAGGATATTGCTGAATTGTTGGTGGAATTCAGCGCTCGTTACGCGGACGCCTACAAAGTCGCGCCGATTCGGCTGACCGATGCCGCACTCGCGCGGCTGTCGAATTATCCGTGGCCGGGAAATATCCGCGAACTCGAAAACTGTATCCGCAGTCTGACCTGCCTTCAGTCAGAGCATGCCATTGGGCCGGACGACCTTCCGCTGGTGGAGAAACGCGTCTCGAAAGTCGAATCACCGAACGGTTCGCCAACCGATCCATCAATCCAACGCTTCGACCGCCCCTTCCAAACGATCAAACGTGAGATCGTGGCTCGTTTTGAAAAGCAATACCTCGAATCCGCCCTACGCCGCGCCGAAGGTAACATTGCCAAAGCGGCGAGACTCAGCGGGAAACACCGCAGGGCCTTTTTCGAGCTCATGCGGAAACACGGACTGGATGCTGTGTGCGCGAATACGAAAGACAACGGCCAAAGGCATTCCTGAAATGAGGGGACATCATCAATTTCGAGCAATCGTCTATTTTCGGGGATGAATCAGACAGCTTGATGGATCGGCCATTGAAAGATCAGTCACAGTCCAATTTGCGAGATTCAGATACTTGATGCCAACATCGGTCGTCGCATTTTTCTCATTCGTCCATGGTCGCAAAAATCTGATGACACCGGAAAATGTTCCGTTCTGATCTTTCAGCGTCTTCCCTAATCTGACGAGATCGATCGTGCATGACTCAAAGTGAATTCCGCTTCCGCAAGGACTGTGAGTCAGTTCGATCGTGATTTGCGTTAAGCGCCTCATAATCTCGGGGCGACTTGTCAGCCAATGGACAAACTGCCTTTCAGCATGACTCACGTTGCTGCCAGATTCACTCTGAGTGGTGTTCCAAGCAAGTATTTTGATGGTTCCCGATCCTGGAGTTGGCTTGAATTGATACCCACTCGACGGCTGAGGGGCTTTTTTCTGCACGCGAATTTGATCGAGCTTTCTTGCGTCTGACACATCACCTTTTTTCCCGGTGATGGATTCATACGCGAATTCACCAGCCAAATGCGTTTCCAAGTCTGTTTCATCGTTTATGTTCACGATCGCAGCCAAAGTTACGATTCGATCCCCGACAACAAACTGCGCCAGTTCGTCGAGCGGGCTCGCCTCCGCCATAATGGAGCGTTTGCCATTCGCATCCGGTTCGTCCAAATAGAGCCTCTGAAGTCCCTGCGGTTTTAGCTCGTGCAATATCGTGCCAAGAACCGTCTGAATTTCAGTTGGGGAATGGTCACCAGAAATTCGGCCCCTCAGCATTTCGAGAGCGACACCTTTTACACCTTGGGGTGAGTTTTGCTCGTCTTTCTTCTGATCCTTTCCGAATCCAAACATTTTCCCAATCGCCTTCACCAACTGCACCGCCTTTTGGATCACCCAGTCGATGATTTTGTTGATCGGAGCCTGAATTTTGTCGATCACCGCTTTGATGTCTTTGCTGAGGTCGCCCAAACCAGCGAGGCTGGCGAGGAAGCCGATGGCGACTGGAACCGCACGGGCGAGGGCGGCTTCGACGGCCTTGGCGGCGGGAGTGATTACGCCCTTGGCGATCGACAGGATCGAGTCCAATACGGCGTTGACGAAAGCGAGAATCTGCTGTCCTTTGTCGATGACGAACATGATCACGTCGTAGATCGCCAGACACGCCTTGACGAATGCCGACGCCGGATTCAACAGGCCGATCAGCCACTTCACCCCGGCTTTGACGACGTTTTCGATCACGAAGGTTTTGATTCCGTCTTTGAGCGTTTCAAGCAATGTCGAAGCTTGCTCTTTGATGTACTCCCACAGGCCCGCCGCGCCCTTCGTGATGAGAGTCATGAAGATTTCGGAGGCTGTTTCCAGCGTCGCAACCATCTTTTCGCCAAGGATTCCGACCGCCCGTTTGCGGATGTTGGCGTACGTCAGCCCCAACACCTGTAGAACAATGTGGAGCAAACCACTCATATCGAACTTCTCGGGCATCTGGATTCCTGCTCCGGCCAGTGCTCCGAACAGCCAATCGAGCAATCCTTTCTGCAAGTAGATGCCGATGTTGTCGACGAAGTTCATCACTCCTTGCTTGACTCCGGCCACCAAGTGACCAAGGAACCCGATTGGATCGGCCAGGATCAAGTCGATGGCTTCGCCAGCTTTGGCCAGCACGCCCATCAACAGATCCCGCATCTTCAGGATGGTTTCGATCACACCACCAAGTGTCTCCTTTGCGGCTGCAATGACGGCTCCGACGGGATCGCGAAGCGAACAGATGACGCTGTCCACGTCCTTCACTGCGGTGACGTATTTCTGTGCCAACGAATCGATGAGTTCTTGCTGCTTGTTTTCGACCGAGGTTTCGAGATCGGCGAACTTGTCACGCACACCGGCGGCAACGTCCTTGGCGACCTCTTTCTCGTCGGCGGGAAGGTTGAGCAGGACTTCGTCGATCTCGCGCTTGCCGTTCGCGATCAGATCGACGACCTCGTTCAATCCGACTTCCACGAGCGTTGCCACGTCGTCAATCACGCGGTCGAGATCGGCGAGATACCTACGTCGACCACGGTCAAAGATGGCCTGGTAGTCGTTCCCGTCGGTGAATGCATCGACGAGCCAACCACCTCCCACGAAGTACTGAAGCAGTTCGGCGGCGAGGAACAAGTAGAAGTCGGTTTTGGCCGATGAGGCTCCGTCGTCGAAGGCCTTGGCGACATCGGCGTCCAGCCGTTTCAGTCGTTCGTCGACTCCCTTTTGCGTGCGGTCGTAGATCGCATTGAGCCGCGCGGTGATTCTGGACTTCGCTTCTTTGAGCTTGCCCTTACCTGCAACTTGCTGGTCACGAGTCACTCCGAGCAATCCGCTCCGCACACCGTGCATGCCGTCCAGCCCGGTGTGAGTCACGGCGACGGCGGCTCCTTGAGCCTGGGTGAGGGCCTGCTGCTCACGCGCACGGGCCTGCGCCGGAACGGCATCGGCCTGGGCTTGAGCATTCGTCTTGGCATCGGCGGCGGCGAGAAAAGCCGGCTCGTTCGATTTCCGAAGCTGTTCCGGATTCACTTTGGCGGCGGCCATTTGCTCATCGAGCGATCTGCTCGGAGCGGCCATCGAGACCTTATCGTCCGGTACCGCGGGAGGCACCGCGCCCGAAGCATCCACTTGCGGACGATCACCAGCATGAGTCTTCGGCAGCTCGCCCCCCGCTTTCGGATTGCCTGCGGGAGGAGCTTGTTGAGCCGACTGTGTGATGGGACCGCCAGCAGCCTCTTTTCCGGATTGAACTTCGCCGCGAACCGCGGCATTGATTCCCTCGGCTTTGTCTCCATCCTTGATGGCCTTCGCGTCATCGGCCTGCAGTGCCAGAATCTTGGCTCGCAATTTGGCTTTGAAAGTTTCGCGGTCGAATGGTCCCCGTTTCTTCGAGGACATGTCCGCAACCTTCTGGCTCTTTCCTTCCCCGGCGGCCTGTTCCGCAGAAACGCCAACCGCCTGCCGAGATTCTTCGGCTTTGCTCTCGGCAGAGTCATGCTGTTTTTGGGCGTGGCCGGCATGACGAACTTCGGCCGTCACCTTCTGCAAACGATCGTCCTTGGCGGCGGTTACCGGGCCGGCTCCTGGACCAGATTCTTGGACGGGAACCGCGATTGCCGATGGCACGGCTGCCGACGCGAGTTGTGGCTGAGGAGCACCGGCCGTCTGAGCAGCGTTCGTTGGTGCCAGAGCCGGTGCCGCGCTCGTGTCACTCGCAGCAAGCGAAGTTGTTTGCTTGTCGCCGAGCGGAGCCGTTCGCTTCGCATCCAGTGGAGCCGCTGGCTTCGCAACGAGTGCGGTCTTCGTCTTGTCGGCCGGCGCGGCATTCGATCGCGGAGTTGTGGGGGGCTGTGCGGCTCGAGCGATTGCACCGTTTCCAAGAACTCGGGGTGGAGCATTCTTTTGCGAAGCCAGCGTGGCTTGTTGCGGAGCGGTCGCCGCGCGAGCGACAGCCGCATTCCCCAGGTTTTGCTGTCGCTGCGCCGTGCGACTGGCGGCGGGAGCGTCACGATGCGCGGTACGAGCCGCCATCGGACTTTGAACTTTCGGTGCCGGACTTGAGCGTTTGGTTTTCCCGGCTTTCGCGTTGGCGGCGATCATAGAGGCTCCTGCAACAGCGCAGCGAACGCTCCGAGTTCGCCAGACGAGAGCAACCGTGATTCACGCCGATACTGCCGCGATACACCGTGAATGATGTGCTTCATCAAAATCTGTTGGCCACCACGCTCGGTTGCCAATAACGCAGCCGTCCGGGCCGCCCCCATGATGCTGGCTCCGGTCATGTCCAACGTGGCCAAGGCGTCCAGATCGACGCGACCTTCCAGAGGAGCCGACGGGGGAAACGCGAGTTGCCACAAGCGACGCCGTTCATGTTCCGATGGGCGGGGGAAGTGCGAGACGACTTGGAACCGACGCATGAACGCGGGATCGATGTGGTCTTTCAGATTGCTGGCCAGGATTACCAAGCCGTCGTGGTCTTCGAGTCTTTGGAGCAAGTGGCTGATTTCGGTGTTGGCGTACCGATCGACTCCATGTCGAACTTCGCCGCGTTTGCCGAACAGTGCATCGGCTTCATCGAAGAACAATACCGCGCGGTTGGCGGTACCGATTTCGAAGGCTTCGTCGAGATTCTTCTCCGTCTCGCCGACCCACTTTGACACCATCTGGCCAATGTTGATCTTGAGCAAAGGCGTTTGCAGCATTCCCGCGATGACTTCCGCCGCCAGCGTCTTGCCAGTTCCAGGTTCTCCGGTAAAGAGCACCTTCAGCCCCATTCCGCCGGTTGCTAAACGACCAAAGCCCCACGATTCGGCCACCTGCGGTAACGCTCTTGTGAACTTGGTGATTTCCAGAATCTGCTGATGGAGTTCGTCGGGAAGGATGAGATCGCTGAGCCCGCGTCGCGGTCGAACGACCGTCAACAGCCGGTTCGTCGATCGCTGAGCCACCATCGCACAAGCCGCCTCCAAAGTTTCATCGACCGTCACCACCCGGCCATTCGTCTCCAATGCGGCATTCGTGCGCGCGACCCGTGCCACTGCCCCGGCTTCTTCTCGCGACATGCGAAATCGATACGCCAATTCCGTCGTTCGCGTCTCGTTGGCTTCCGGCAGTGCCGTGGACCAGATCTCTCGCCAGGTCGCGAAGTTCGAGACCGGTAGTTCGAGTTCCGCATACGAGCGCGTCGAAAGCACCCGCGTCGGTCGCCAAGGTTCTTTGCCGAGTAACACGGTTGGCAGCTTGCAAACGGAAAGCAGTTCTTCCAGCTCGTCCCGTAGCCGGCGCGATTGGGGATCGCAGAGGCCATCCACGTTGAGCATGAGGATCGCCCGTGTCGCTGCCGCGCGGAGGAATTCGTCGCGCAGCGTGAGGCCCGACTCTCGCCCCTCGTCTTGGACTCGCTGCCAACGCAGAGTCGTCAGCGGGCGGTCGGACAACGAAGTAATCTGGCGTACGGCGGCTTCCGCCAATTGCGAGTCCGCGCACCAGACACCGACGACACTGAGATCGCCGTTCGCGAGTGCCTGTCCAAGACGTTGACTCTTCGTGGTCTCTGCCGCCGCCAATCCGTGTGTCGGGATGTCCGAATTCCGATCCGGCTCGACGCGCCAAATTCCCGCGACCTCAGTGTCTGTTCCCAACAAGAACTCAAACACACCGCGGCCCAATCGCAACGCAGTGAGCCTCTCGGTGGTGAACTCACCGAACGCCTCCATCAGCCCGCACTGCCGCAATCGGCCGTATCGTCCGAGAACCTGGTGCCGCTGAAGGCGTTCCTCGATCGTGATGTCGCCGAAGCCGGCCAACAATTCGACGCATGGAAAGCGGCGATTGAGATCATCCAAGATGTAGGCAATGACTCGTTCGTAGGCGCGGTCCAACTCCGTCGCCGCGCAAACCAACAGACAATCGGTCTCGAACGAAGTCAGCGACAGCCGTTCGACGAACACATCCAGTGGCAAGGATTGCACCGCCTGCGCCGACTCCTCGCGAAGGTTCTGCTCATCGAGCGACTCTTCGGGCGTAAGCGCGAACGCTCCACCGTTCCGGTCCGGGGTCACCGGATCTTGTGTCAGGAGACCGTCGATCTCGTCGAGCAACACTGCGGCGTGCTGGTCGGTCACGCACAGGTTGACCAAATCGGGACGATCGAGGCGAGCCGCCATCCGTGCTTGCCGTTCGACGGCAGCTCGCAGTGCCCGATGAATCGGACGCAGCCGCAACAGTAAGTGCCGTGTCGCCAGGTCGTCACCAGGCATGATCCCACCATCAGCCTTTGCCAAAAGTCAGAGTGCGGTCGCCGAGCCACGGAACCCCCGTGAGATCCGCCAAGAATCCATGATCGCTGAGGTCTTGAGATCGTCGTCCCAGCGGCAATTGCACATGAATTCGATCGTCACGAATGCGGACTCGGCCGTCGAGATCCGAAAAACGTTCGAGCGCCAGCAGTGGATCGGTCGCCTCTTGATCTGACCACAACGTCCGAGCCATGACTCCCAAGGCCACGGCCGACATCAGCGTCAGCGACGACTCGAACTCGGCATGGCGAGCGAGCGGAGCGGCTTGGCGACTCACATGCAGTTCCTGCCACAAGCGTTGCATGAGGTCGCTCAGCGCCGGCAATTGTCCGGCCTCGCGGGTGAGATGACCGGAATCACCCGGCGCGGCGTTCGTCCAATACGAATGACCTCGTCTCCGAATGCGCCGCCACGACTCTCCGCGAATGGGAGGCGCGGTCATGACAAACGGCACTGCCGCCGCATGCAATCTCCGAAGGAATTCCGGAGTCGCCGCGAAATCGCCGATCAGCGCCGCCGACGGCGGAAACATCGACAGCCACTCGATCGCCGACTGCTCCTCGATATTCCAAGCCAGGGGAATGAGTCCCTGGCGATCCACCAGGACGACGCGCCCGTCCGCTTCCGGCCCAGGACTCCAAAGAATGACGGGGCCTTGCGGACTTCGTTGGCGGAACAATTGCAAAGTGAGATGCCGAGCGATCGGCGCGATCAGCAGCTCACAACGGTCGGCCAACTCGTTGACCTGCTCTTCCGAGATCGTCGATTCGCGCGCGGCAAACGTGGCGGCCGTCACCGCATCAGCAGAATTTCGCCGCCACCCACGCTGCAAGGGACTCAAAACCTTGTGCGCCAACGCGGTCGCCAAAACCGGTAGCGATTCCAGTTGTCCCGCACCGTCAAACGCGGCACCCCACGCCGACAAGCAATCGAGTTGATGAAGCGGCGACAACAACAAGAACGGCAACGCCGACGAAATCACACGCTCGTCATCAGGACGAATCGCCGGCGACAATTTCGCAAATGCCGGCTTTGCGGCGGTGTGTTCCACCGAACCCGGCGATCGCAACTCAGGAGGGGCAGAGATCGGAACGAACGTGACAGTCGGTGATGGTTCACCGGTTGTTGACTGGTGTGTCGAGAGTGGCCCGATCGAGACTGCCGACATGTTCGCGAGGGGCACGACGGCGTCAATCGCGAAGCGTATTTGTGATCGGGACCGCGAATCGCGAAATCGCACAAGCGTCTCCACGGCGATCGTCAGCCGTCGTACAAGTTGCTGCGCATGCGTCGGGGAACTCGCAGGCATCTTCGCGGCGATCTCTTGAATGAACCGCAAGACCTCCGCATCCAACTCCGATCGGGAATCGGTCTCGTCCGACTCGTGGCGAACCGCCAACGAAGCGGCTACCGATCCCGCACTGTTAAGAGGTTGCTCACCCAGCAATGTTGCAGACCAAGCGTCCAAAACCGAGACCGGAAGTGCGGAGAGAAAAACACCAAGCTGACCCTCGGCCTGTAACCGCAGGAAGAACTCTTCCAATTGGCTGTCCGAGCTTGGTTGCCGGTTGATCGGAGTCGAATTCGGAACTGCCACCTCGTTGGATTTCGGAGACGACCGTTCTTGTTGGGCCTTCTCCATTAAAGCTCGTAGCTGACGATCAATGTCGTCGACCACGTTTGCCGAGAAACTCATCGGCCGATTGGCCGCGTGACCTTCGCGGTGGGGACTCAACAAACATCGGCCAATCAGTTCACGCTGACTGATCCCAATCGACAGTTTCACCGGCTCGGTGATTTCCCAATCACCTGCACCGCCATCCCAATCCGCCAGCTTCCGTTCCAACAATTCTCCCAGAACATGCACCACACGCTCCGCCAACGCGCGCCGATCAACCCCCCAACCCCAACCACCACGGCGAGCAACTCGAACGCGGCATTTGCGAACCACAACGTCGGTCATGTCGATCTCTCAACAACCGAAATGATTGGATCAAAGAACTCGACGAGCGCCAGTAGCACAAGTCGCCCACTAGGAACATTTGGGCCGAAATCTAGGTCAATCTCTTTGATCGCCTTTGGTCCCCCGCCTGCTGCAATTTCCGGCTCAATCGTTTTTTCGAAGATGATTGGGGGAGCATCGAGACTAGGCCCTTGGAGTTGAGCCCACACATTGATTTTCTTCGCGCCAAAGTCGCCAGAAGAAGGTTTTAGGTTGATTGTGTTGCTGCTCGTGAGCTGGATTGTCACAAGTTCTGGAGGACGAATGAGCCTGTCGGTTTCGACTGACGGAATCGTGGGATCTTTGACAAAAAAAGACCGAGGAGTTTCGATTAAGTCTTTGCCTCGCATTCGATCTGGGATTGCCGCAACTGCGGTCTTTAGATGCTGCTCGTTGGGTTCCAGCGAGACGTCAATCTCACCAGTCTTCGTTGTTACCGCGGCTCCCGTTCCTGTCGTCGTTGAATGAAAATGGCGAACGTGAAGTCTTGGCGAGGCCAGCTCTTTCAATTTCACCGCCTTTTGACCCCCACCTTGCCGAGTCACCGCGGCCAGAATATGTCCAGTCGTTTTTACGAAGACCACGGTCACATCTCCGCTCATAAGAAGTTCCTTCGGCAAACAGGGCGCGAGTGAATTGGATTGCTCATTTCGATGGAGCAGAAACCGTTACGACGTAGTTGCAAACCCCAGAGGCAATCCCTTCCTCTTCTACTTCATTTTTCCCCAGCTTCTTCGTGATGAAAGCACAATTCACTTGGTAGTCGTCGTCGACAAAACACTTCAGGACGGAGATTTCCTTATCGGCAGGCGGGTTAATTCGCGGCGTGATCTGAATGTGAATCGCTAGATCCTTTGCGGCTTCATAGGTGAGACCATTCGGCAGCGGCACGCGGCATCCGTCATGCACGATCCCGGACTCAACGAAGACATCTCCCGCATTAAAATCCAAGGGAAGATCGAGCCCCGTCGCCGTAATCTTCCCTTTTCGATCGACGCTGAAAACGGCTTTGATCTCACCGTTGCCGTCGTCGCTCCCGAAGGCCAACGGCGCGTCAGCACTGGTCGGGTCCAAGACCAACATCAACGCATCTGGAGTCCCGGATGGCTTTGTTCGCAGCGTGAGCTTGCTTCCGGAAATCGACTCCACATCAGAAGCATGTACTCCGGCATAACGTGGTCGAATCGTCCGAATGCCAAGAGTGATCTGCGTGGTTTCGTTGGAGAATTTTATTTCCCCGTTGTTTCCCCAATCACAAAATCCAATCAGTACACGTCGACTGCTCACGAGTAAGTTGTCATCGGGGCCTTCATCCAACGACCAAGGTGGCTGTTGGTCGTTGTCGGCGGCCTCCGAGTCCAGTCCGAACTCGATCTCCGAGTCTTCGATGATCTGTCCGCCGGAAGCCGTTCCACATTTTCCGATCATGGAACTGCCGGCGGCGATCCGACGGCGCGACTTGAGAAAGACGGAAAACCGACCGCTTTTCTGATTGAGCGATTGAACCGGGAAATCCTGCGGATTGATCACTATCTTTTGGCCGACGAGAATCGCGATCCCGCTGGAGTCAATCGCCATTCCAGGTGTCACGATGAGCGCACCATCCGCAATCGACAGTTCGAGCCCCTGCGCGATCCCCCAAGTGTGAACGATGCGGTTGTGGCGGGCGTCGTGCCCTCGCGGATAGTCGAGGAGTTGTTGCAAGTCGGCCGCACTGAGAATCTGGCCTTCCGCAAACTGAGGTCGTTCAATGGACGTGGGCATTGGGCACCTGATGCTGTGGGTTTGTCCGGCAGACTTAAACGAGGTCTAAGGACGTCATGCCTTCGCCTTTTTCTTTGCCGCCGCTTTCTTCGCCGCTTTCGGTGTGGGATTCAGCTTCAAGGACTTGGCGGCCATTCCTTTTGGAGCGATACCGGCGCTCGCGCTGGAAGACCCAGGAACGGATGTCTTAGGCGCAGGCGTCTCGGGAGCGCCTTCTCCCCCAACGGTCTCAGACGGAACACTCATGCCGGGTTCGACCGACTTCCCGGCACTGGTCAACTTCGCGATCTGTTGCTCCAGCGCGCCGAGTTTTTTTTGCAGCGCATCGATCTGTTGCTGATCGGTGTTTTTTCCGGTCGTCATGGTTCCCAGCGCCAAACTCGCTTCGGCGGCAGGAACACCCGCCAAACGTGCCATACCGAGGTACAACCGCTCGCTCACAGGACCATGCAAGTCCATGATTTCTCTGGGAACAGCGATCACCAACGAAACGACGTTGTCGGGATCGTCCACGCCAAGCGACTTCCAATCACTCTCATTCTTTTTGGGATTGATTGATCCAACAACGTCATTGGACTTCAGCCAATTCGTTCTTTGAGTTGTGCGCTCGTCGTCCAATTTGCTTTTCGCCCGGGATTTGTCCTCGGGCGACGGGCAACATCCCTGATGCAGCAACTGCTCCCACGGCCAAGTTTGACCGAACCAATAGCGTTGAGTCGGCACCGTTGGAATTATGCGGCGTTCGAGATTGCAGACGTCGACGACCTTGCAGAGCTTGGGATTGACGGTCACGGAAGCCAACAACACTCGGGGGTCGTCGCACGTAGGACACGGCGGAAAAATTTGCTCACAAAAACAACGTCGTCCGTGTTCTGTCAGAAAGCGCAGAACGGCGGCAAGTTTCTCCCGTTCCCCTTCGTACGACTTCGGATCGACAGCGAGGTTGGCCCCGAATGTCGTCTTTAGTTCCAGTGGAGCCTCAAACCCATTGGAGGCGAGGTCGCATCTCAACTCTTCCACAATGTTCGTGAGCCCCTGACACGCCTCTTCGACGTTTTTCAATGTCAGCATCTCACCGACGACGCGAGCCCTTCCATCGAAATCAGTCACGGGCACAACTTTCGCAAATTCGTCTGGGAGTTTTGTGATCACGTCATTGAGCAACACGCCGAACGGTTTGCTGCTCGCCTGCTTCATGATGAGATCGAGGATCTTGCGCTTTGATTCTCCAAATGGCGTAAATGCTTCCTCTGTGAGATTCGGAACGATCAACCCGCGAGACAGGATGGTTACCGCTTGATGAAGATTGTCTATCGCTATTTCTGGAGGTGTTGTCTCCGTGATTTCTCCAAGTTGCTTTTGAGCCGATTTGATTAGATTGGTCCTGTCTACATCGGTTAACTTCTTATTCTCCTCGTCGAGTGCGACGAATTGAACGTTGACCTTGTCGATCGTTCGGAACAAAGCCCACGCCTGTACGGCGGCGGCCGAATACTTTTGATATTGCTTGATTCGACTCAAACAATCTTCCAATCCACGAGAGAGATTAATCGTCCAACTACTCCCATTGTTTGAGCTTGCAGTACCCACTGGGAGATGATTTATCGAAAGCATCGCCGAGTTCGACACAAGCACATTTTGAGTAGACTGGCTACTGGGAGTAGCCTTCGGTGGGCAGCACAACTCGAACTGATATCCCTCGCGAATTCTGGAATGAACGCAGTCCGATTGGCAAGCATCTCCCACATCGAACGGCGTGACAGGTTCGGTCTCTGTTTCGTCGTAGCGCATGTAAAGAAAGTATTTTTGGAGATCCGAGCCGTTGCTCTTGTCATGACAGGGATCACCGCAGTCGTAACCTCCGCGTTGTTTTGTGCGGAGTTGTTGAATGAGGTCGAAGACGTCGAGTTCGACCGGACACGACACCACGATGTCTTCGCCGCAGCAGTCGAGCGCGTGTCCCGGCTGGACGGCGACCTTGCGGCATTCCTTCTCGCACGGGAGCGGCTTCACTTGCAGACCGCAGACCACACCGTCTCCATAGAAATGGCGATTGTGCAGGCGGTTCTTGCCTCGGAAGTAATTGATGAGTGACTGAAAGTCGTCATCGGTCAAAAGCTGGCCGGGAAAAAACGTGGGCCGGGTGAAGCCAGTTCCCGTGGCGGATTGGCCGGCCGAAGACGAGCACTTGCCGCAGCCACACGGTGTCTGTGCCGTTCCCGGTTGGGAAACAGGAGTTGTCGTGTTCATGAGGTGAATCTCCAGAAAGCGATTAGCGACCGTCTTGGCACTCCACGAAGAACCAACTCGTGAAAGTGCCGCCAGGAGTTCCATTACCACTTTGCCAAGGACCAAACTTTGGGACGTGATCGGGCAAGATGCTCTCCGGGATGATGCTCTGTTTCTTGACCAATGGCGGTGCGTCTCCCAGCAGCGGGACAAATCCACCAACATGATTCCCGTCGACAGGGCGACCGCAGACATCCAGCACGAAGTCTGTCCGCAGGATGATCAGCACACGCTCATCCCCCTTCAGGCCCCGGCACTCCACTTTCACCTGAAGCTCTTCAGTTTCGAATTGATCGACCGGAACGACGAGTTTGTGAGCCAACGAACGGAGTTCGCCGCTACCCGGCCCCGACCAGTCATCGGTGGCCCAAATGTCGAGAATTCCATCGCGGAGCGTTGTGCTGAGAACCTTCTGCGAGAAGCGAATCCGCAGTCCCTCCTTGAGCCGTTTTTCTGCGTCGTCTTCAGAGTATCGAGCGCCATGAACCCAGTTAATTCCCGTGATCGTCGTCGGCCGGAAGAGACTGAGTGGACGGCGAATCTCGTTGTGAATTTGCGAGTGACTAATCGGGCCGTGGTCCGTCAAACCATCGATTTGCGCCAGCCAAAGGCGAGTCACTTTTGGGGGATGACAACATGGATCACAGGATTCCTCACATAAGGTGGGAGGCGGATCGGTTATCACTTCCACACAGATCGAATCCCGTTTCTTGGCGTAGGTGAATGTGTTGGAGGCCAAGCACTGATCGGTGAGATCCACCTGCTGTTTTTCGATCGCGACCTCTTTGTAGGCGAGCGTGACGTAGACCGGGTATTTGCCCTTGGCTTCGGCCACCTTCTTTTTGTCGGCTTCCGAAAGCTCCTTCCAGAGATCGACGCACTTTGGCTCGCGCACGATGAGTTCGTGGCCGCAAGGATCGAGAGCAATTCCGGGATTAATAAGAACAATCGGTGGCACGGGGTCTTTGCAGTCTGGTTGCTTCGGTCCCGGTGAAACGGTCAACCCGCAGGCGATGCCGTAACCGTGCAGGCAGCGGTTGAGCAACATCATCTTGTCGCGGAAGAAGTCTTGCTCGGTCTGAAAGTCGCGAGCACCCAGCATCTGCCCGTAGAAATAGTTCAGGCGATCGAATTGCGGGACGTCATGGAATTCGCAGCCGTGTTCTTGAGTCGGTGTCATGGTTTCACTCCAGGATGGTGTGGATGCCAACGGTCGAGGTTTTGCCGATGCGTAACCCACGCGTACTTCGTTGTCGGCCGGAACGAAGCACCGTGTTGTGGTTCAAACGAACGAGACTGCGAACGAAGTTTCCTTGTGCGCTCCCCAAAACGACGGGGGGCCGCGCGATGAATTGCGAATCGATTCCGACAACCGAGGTTCGTCCCACGACGAATCCTTGACCGCCGATTCGCAAGTTGTGTGCCGTGTGTGCCGGTTTCTGGCTGTCGATCAAACGTTCGAGTTGTTCGGTCCCCAATTGCTGAAGCGACCGTGACGGCGGCATGAGGATTGAGAAACGATGTGCCTCGCTTCGAAACGGATCGTGATCGGGGTTGCCGTAGCTGCGCAGAGGCACTTGTCCCAGCGGCGAACGTCCGATGCGAAAACGTGACCGGCTCGCGCCGAATAGTCGGACGGTTCCCAGTCGGCTCTGTTTGACCGCCCCCCAGGCACGTTGAAACATGCGCTCGTTCACAACCGGACGAACACCGAAAAGAACTTCAATCGCGAGCGACAGTCCTGCCACCGTTCCGCGTTGTCGGTACAACTGCGGCACGGCGTGCAGCAAACGGCGGCGAGTCTCCGCGTTCCAAGTGGGATCGAAGGCGATTCCGAGAAACGTCGCAAGCCACGGCAATGCGTCGTCCGGAAGCTTGTCGATGTCGAGCAAACCGGGAAAGCACTCAATCGTCTGATCGAGTTCCTCGACGGTGCGGTCGAACAGCGACAGGAATCGTTCGGAAAAGTCCTCGGCACGAGGATCTTCGCGATACACCGCCGGCAGTTGGTCGAGACTGGTGACTCGCGGAAAGTCGATCCGCAGACCGCGCACGACCGGGCTGGACTGCTGCGTTCCGATCAGCGTGATATCGACGAAAAGGTATCGGCCCGGTGCTTGTTGAATCAGGAAGTCGCAGGCGTTATCAACCACTTGCCATTCGAGGTCGCTGGAGCCGGGATCGGATTTTTCCCAGGTGGCGACACGGATTTTGAGTGTGGAATCGGGCGGGATGTCGGCATCGACTTGAATACGGTGCCAGCGGCAACGTGGCAAGAGGCTATCGAGGGGCTTTGTTTTCAAAGAGCCGCTGAGTTGTTTCGGCTCACCTGCAGTCAGAACGGAGACCTCTTGGGCGGATGGCGAACCACCGCGACGCGAGAAACACTTCGTCGGAGTCCCGGAACTAGACGAGGGCATCTGGAGACAAACGAGGTTGTGCGTGGCACCGGTCACTCCCGATGCGCCAAACGTCTTGCGCAACCAGTCTTCGCGAAGCGGCGGCGATAACGGAATCTCCTCGAATTTCTGGAGTCGCAATTTCCCGCCACACGTCGATTCCATTTTCCAGAGATCAAACGGGCCATCTTCCGTTCCGACGGCCGTCCAAACTGCGCCGTCGTTCCCGCGTGCGAGTCGCTGAATCGGATGTTTCGCTCCCGGTAGTTCAGCATCGCCGAGATAAGTTCCGACTCGGTCATAGCGTCGGACTTTCGTGGTACCGTTGTCGCACACTGCGACGAGCCATTCGCACCACGAGGCGAACACGATGGCAGTCGGTGTGAGGTCACATCCGATTTTCACAAGACCGGCCAATCGACCTTCCGGTAACGACCACAGGAAGAGTTGCGCTGGAACGTCCGCCTGACACTTGTTGCTCGGAGCGCGGCCAGCGTCGAGCAGTGCCAGACGATTGGGTGCCCACGCGACGGCTGTTGGTGCGATCAACCATTCTCCCCCTGCGAGTTGGCCGGAGAGATCCATCCAGGATTCGGAACACGCATCGAAGTGCAGGAAACCGGAGTTCGCCCGCGGATCGGCTTCGGAGGGATTGGCAAGATACCAATCGCACGGTCCACAACCGTGAGCCAACCATGCGGGGCCGACGAACGGTGTGAGAATCCGAGAGCTCACGCGCGGCGCATCAGGGTCACGCAAGCGGATCCCCGATTCGTCATCGAGTCCATCAATGCTCTCACTTTTGTCGTTGTCGCAATCCCAACCCACTCGGCAATCAAGCAGCCGAAAGCGTCCGGGAAGATTGGCACACGTCATCGTTGCGTCTCCTCGGTGGTGGGAATGATTTGATGACTTTCCGGCCAGAACAGTTCGGTCGGACCCAGTTGGATGTCGGCACACGCCGTTTGAGAAACACCATCGACGATCAATCGCAAGTGAGGCACTGACAGCACGGACGAGTCATCCAACAGCAGCCGCAGCAGCCGAGCGAAACGGAGCGTGCGGCCGAACGGCCATCCTTGTTGTTGTTCGCCTCCCTGAACTGGATCGAGATAGTCGCTGAGTTTTCCGATGAGGCGATTGACCGTCTCCCCGACGTCGGCTCCTCGCGTGAGTTGAATGCCGACCTCTGATCGAATCCGGCGATACTTCGGCGCGGCGGCAACGACTTCGACTCCGACCGGTGCGACTTCTTCCGTCAAGTATTTTCCCACCGCACGGAGCGCCGCGGCGTCGGGAATGGGTGGCCCGGATTCGCTGAACGGTACGACGAACACACCGACGACTCCCGGCGTGACTTGACCGGGAAACAAAGCATGCCAGCCGGCAATCGCGTGCGCACGGCGCACGTCCGCGCCGGGGGCCAGGCGTGCCAGGAGCGCGTAGTCCGCCACCGTGACCGCGCGCCGGCGAGAACGAATCGTGGCCGGCCCGTTGATCAGCGCATCGCGTCGCAGCTCCTTGTCAACGCCGCCACTGGCCCTGAGCGGATTCGTCGCGCCGGTCACGAACGGAGCGGAGTTGATCATCGTCTTGATGGCATCGTGATCGACAGCTCCGGCTCGGCCGGTGCCGACCGCGTACTTCACCGCGAGCACATGACGAAAACCGGGAGGCAACGCGGCTCCGTGTGTACCGTCGCCGAACGTGATCTCTCCGGTCGCGTGATCGAGCGTAAACACGTGCGCTGACGGTTGCTGATCCGCGAGATCATCGACCTCTTCCCACGGTTTGGCATCCGATGGGTCAAAGTCCAACGGACTCGCGTCCACGGTGAGAACCAATGACTTGGGGACGACCGGCGTGTGTCGCAATCGCAACCGGTTCGGCGGATCGCCCGGTTGGCTTTCGAGCACTTCCTCACGATAAGTGCGCACCGCGCGGACGGACGTCATGTTGAGGCGGACGGATAACAACTCGGGGGGCTTCTCGAATCCGCCGTGAACCAAACGCAACCTCAGCCAGTGCGCCGTCTTTCCCAGGAACGTTTCCGCTTTCCAATCGCGAGGCAACCGGAGTGTGACGACGCCCGATCGCCAGAGTCCGCGAGTGTCATCGGATTCCACCTCCACCGGTTCAAAGTTGGATTGCTCAAGAGCCTCCCAACGCAGCACGGGACCGAGCGGCAATGGGATCGGTGCCACGCCGCCACTGGAGACCGGCGGCGGAGCGCCCGGCGCGGAGGCCACACTGACACCCAACGACAGACTGGTGGTCGGAATCGCGGACTCGGAAAGCCCCAGCAACAGCACATCGCCAACTTGTGGATCGTCGCCGAACGGGCGAAACGTCTTTTTCTCGCTCTCGTTGTCTTTCGTCAAATCGCGTTGCAACGAACGGCGGACGAAGACGACCTGATCCAATTTCGCGGACGTCGCGTAAAGGTCGTCTTGCGTTTCAAAAATCACCATGTCACCGCGACCGTCTGCGGGTGACGCTCCGATCTGAAATCCTTGAGCGATCAACACGGACTGACGAGCGGCTTCCGCGACCGTGAATTCCACCATCGCCTCGGCGGGGCGCGCGGTTGCCTGGCGAATTCCGGCGAGGTTCAGGAATTCCACGAACGTCTTTTCGGGAAGCCGATTGGCCCGTCTGAGAACCGGCGTCGCCTGCTCGGAGAACAGCCGTACGAGGACCGATCCCGCATCACTTTCCGTCGGATCATTCCAGTCCGGTGTATCGACAACGCGACGGCTCTGAATGCTCTTGGCGACATTGGCGGCCGAGTCCTCCAACAATTTCGGGATCAGCCCAAATTCGTTTTCGATCAGTCGCCGAGACGTCGGCGGCTTCCCTTGGACCACAGGTTGTTCCCACCACGGTGCTGTCATGACAACCCCCGCGAGTGTTCGACTGAGGAAAGGAAAACGATCGCCACGTCTCGCAAGGCCACAAGACCCTGAGCTTGGATCGGTGTCGCGTGGCAAGCTTCAAAAGGTGTTCGGCCCGCGTCCGATTTGTCCCGCTTGGAAATCGCGACCTGTTGGATTTGCAGGCCGCTAGGCAAGCTGCGTTGCGCGACGCGAATCAGCGCCGAAGGCTGCACGGCTTCACCGAACGGCCAACCGCTCGCGCTCTCGCCACCCATAAGGGGATGTAAGAATCGCCGCAACGTTGGCACGAGTTCATCGCGAACCAAATCGGGATCGTGGGAGATTCCTTCCACTCGAATTTGGAGATCGATCTCTTCGTAGCACGGGCTGGCAACGACGATCTCCTGCGTGATCAGACGGTGTTCGGCGAGGTAGGCGGCCACGGCGGCCAACAGGCCGTGATCCGCTTGCAAGGCCACCAAATCCTCTCCGCAAGGGGGGGCTTCAACGTGACGCAAGCTGTCCGGCAAATCGGGAACGATCAGCACCGTGACCGCGCCTGCCACCGGAATACAGGGATGCAACGGATGAAATCCCGCCATCGCATGCGCACGTCCCACTGCGACGCCCGGCGTGTGCAGCGCCAATTGTTCAAGATCGTGCTTGGTGATCGTCCTCCGGGAGTGCTTCAATTCCGCAGCCGCTCGGACTACCGCCTGCGCGACAGATTCTTCGTCCTCTCCCCCGACGGCGGACACAACGTTGCAGGCGATCGCTTCCTGACTCCCCGAGTTCGATGTTCCAGTCCACTCTTTTTTTGTTGAGGCTCGGACATTGCCCCGCTGGCCGCCTCCCATTGTGACAGACAACCGAAGCTGACGTTGCCCCAAGAACGGTAACGGCAACCGGCCGTGGCATCCGTCTCCGAATCTGACGATGCCCGTTTGGCGATCGACTTCAAAACAGCGATCGCTTGGTCCGCACGTTTTTAATTCATCGGTCGCGATCCACTGGTGACAGCGATCCCGTTCCTCGTTCGCATTGGGATTGGGCTTTCGTTCCAGCAAATCGAGTCGCATTGTGTCAGGCAGCGGCAGATTGGCGGGATCAAAATTGGGAAGCCGAAGCGTATTGCCGGGTAATGTTTTCCAGAGTTGTAACTGTCGATCGAGTGCTTCCGACTCCTCGTTCTTCAGGCATTGGGCAACTCGGTGCTCGGCAACGACGCAATTCGGCACGATCTGACGCACACGCGGCAAGTAGGTGAAGTCACCACATTCGACACGCATGACGATCGTGAGCGGTGTCTGTGACAGGACGTCATGCGGAACTTTCAACCGAACGAGTCCCGATCGTCGGAATCCCAGCGTCCCGTCGCGAATATCCGAATCGGGGATCTGGGACGTCGATGTCTTGGTCTGAAATTCCCAACGAATGATTGCGGCAGGCGCGACACGCGCACGGCGCTGGTCATCGTCATTCGTCACGAGCGGATGCCATTCGGGCAAGATGCGGTCGGGAGTCTCCAGGTCGAAGAGGAAGGAGATCTCCTTCTCGTTCTTCGTCGTCACCGGACGATGATCAATCTCGATCCTCGATTCGCGAGCGTCATTGGCTACCGAGAACAAGCACGGCAAACGCTTCGTTTGCAGATCAATCGTCCGGTCGATTCCGCCCACGAACAACCGCACGGGTTGCCGGGATTGTTCGCTCAAATCGAGCAGGAACACCGGTTCGGCCGTACAAAACCGAAGTGACTGATCGACGTTCGACTGCCGCAGTTCAAAGTAACACCCAAGTTGCCCTCCGTTTGCCAATGGCTTGGGGAACGACATCACGGTTGCCGCACAAGCAGCGGACTTTGGCCGAACGTCCAAGAGGCGGAGCAAGGCTCGCTGTCTCTCATCCGAAGGCTGATCGAGCCAATACAGACGTTGTTCCAACTGGGCCGCGAACAGTTCCAGCAACGAGATGCCGGGATCGACCGGAGCGTGATGCGTCCATTCGCCGCGCGACGATCCCGCAATGCGATCGCGGGCGGAGGTCGCGAGTTGAGACCACGTCAAGTCGTCGAGTTGAACTGGCGCGAGTGCCATTACTTCGGCTCCAGTTCGTTGAGATAAAACGGGAAGACCAAATTACCGCGGGTGTTCGTCGCCCTGACCAGGTAGCTCACGTTGACGTCCACACGTTCGGGCTCGCTGGAATCGGATTCGGCGCGAACGTCCTGCAATTCGATCCGAGGCTCCCAATCGCGGACGGCGTCTCGAATCGCGGCCTCCAACAGCCGCAAATTGCGATCGCCTCCCGGAGCAAACAACAAATCCGGCGCTCGACAGCCAAAGTCGTCACGCATGGCTCGTTCGCCCAGCGACGTTTGCAGCAAAATCCGCAGCGACTGTTCCACGTTGTCATCGCCTTCGCTGTAACCGAGCCTTCCCAAGTCATCGGGAAGAATCGGAAACCGCCAGCCGCGCCCAAGAAATTTGCGATCCATGATTTCTTCCCAACCAATCGCCTTCAGCCCACGAGGACATTTCCTGGTGCAATCACTGTTCCGGCCAAAAGGTCTGCGGGGTCGTTACACGTCATGGCCTTGTCCTGATTGCGAGCAGCCCCTTTTCCATTGATCAACACAGTCGTACTTCCGATTTGAATGGTCCCCAGGTTTTTGGGTGGAACTTGAAACGACACGCCCGGTGGCGTCGGAATATGGGGAGGCGTGTTGTCCGCCGTGCTTCCGATGGTGGCCGCTGGCAATCCAGCGACCTTCACGTCTTGGCTCAAGTTGCCGTTGATGATTCCGAAAAACTGATGCGGCAAAGGAGTGGGCACCGGTGGCGCGGGGGGAGCGGGCACCATGACGATGTGTGTGTCCGTCGCCGTGATCTTGTCCCCTTGTTTCGCCAATGGCTGTCCCATCTCTGACTCTCCGTGGCACCTAGTTCAAATGAATTGGCTGCCCGGCCAATTTCATGTCTCCGGTCGCCGTCGCTTCGATCGTGGCGCTTGTCAGCTTCAGGCTTTGCTGCGCGTGGATTTCAATCTGATTCGCTTCCAGCCGGATCTTTCCGCCGGTCGATTGGATTGTGATGCACTGTTCGGTGGTATTGATTTCGATGCGTCGCTTCTCATCTTTGTCGACGATGACAATCTTCTCTTCGCTCGATGTGTCATCGAGCACGATCATGTGACCGCTTTTCGTGCGGATCAATTTCTCGTCTTTGTTTCGCGCACGATGCGTGCAAGGTTTGTCCTTCCCGTTGTACAAGCCGCCGACCACGATCGGCTGCCGGATATCGCCGTGGATAAACGCCACCAGGACTTCGTCATCGACTTCTGGAACAAAGAAGGCTCCATAACCGCCGCCCGCGTAAAACTGCGACACACGACACCAGTCGCTGACATGATTGGAATCGAACCAGGGAAACTTCAGTTTGACTCGCCCTTCCTGACCGTCATCGTTGACCTCCACCACAAGCCCTTCGGCAACTCCGTAGTAACGTTGATCCGTCGTGGAACTGTCGGCGGCGGCAACCATCACTTTGCCTTTCCGACAGAATTGCGTTCGACTTCAAACTGCGTCCGAAATCCGGAGCTTCCAATCGCATGGACCACTTTGGTCACGCGATAGCGTCCGCTGAATCGTGTCCCCAGTCCCGACAGATCGACGTTGTCATTCACTCGTAAATCGGGCAGGCCGATGACTTCTCCCGAACCGGTATTGAACGAGTTGGCTCGCTCCATCAGCCGGCTGAACGCCAATTTCCGGGCCTCCTCTTGATCGCGAATCGCCGAATTGACGACGTAATCCTGCTTGCCGTCCGGACGAGTCGAATTCTTTTCCGAAAGCTGCGGGCCGGTTGGTCCGCTTCCATCCGCCGTGGGCAAATCGGCCGCGGTGACGGTCGCGACAATCGCGCTTTTCGTGCGTGAGTCATAACCGCGAACGGTCACCGCTCCGATTTGATCCGCGTTGTTGAGTACCGGTGTGAAACTGCAAAGTGTCTTGCCCCACTCAAACTGATAGACCCGTATCGGGCGACTGTCCCGACCGTCCGAGGGTCTGACGAAATGCAGCTTGTCCTTTTTCGTATCGGGATCGACCTGCATGAAAAGATCAAAATCAATGCGTCGAGCGAGATCGAGGAGAAACGACGCGTCATCCTGGTCCTTCTTTTGAATCACCGCATCGTTGGCCGTGACCGAGTCGGTGACTTCAATGTCCAGCCCGTGCCGAGCGGCGATCGTCTGAGCGATCTTCGAGTACGGTCCCGTGAAGGTCAGCGCGTCGCCATCATGCGGCTTGCTTCCCTTCAGACGCGACAACAAATCCAACCCTTCGACCTCCAACGTCGGACTACCAGATTGCGGAAATTTGGCGGACCACTTGTGGACTTGCCCTTGAATCATCGAGACCAACTTGTCCGCGTAACCCATGAAGACGTGAATTCGCTTGCCAATGAAGAACGTGTCCGTGTCGGTATATTTGAACTGCAACCGTTCGTCGTCCCAATTGTTGATCGAGAGGTTGAAACTCGTGAGCGCGTTTTCTTGCATAGTGACCGACACTTGCAGAACGTCCCCTTTCGTCGTGGGGCTCAACTCCTGCCCCTCGACTTCGACACGGAAGTTTGGGGCGTAATAGTCGACATCGGGAAGTCCCGATCGAAGTTCAGACGTAGCCGCCATGACCCTGGCCTTTCATTTCAGCTTGGGAAGTGAAAGGACGGTTCCGGGAACCAGCCGACGCGGATCGTGAATGCCGTTCGCACGAGCAATATCTCGCCACACGGAGTTGTCACGGTAAACACGATGAGCGATGGAACTCAGTGATTCACCTCGGCGAACGACATAGCTCTTGTCGACATCGGGTGAGTTTCTCGGAGTCTCCTTCACCTGAATCGCAATCGGCCGATACTCCTTGAGCGACAGACTGAGCTTCGCACGCAGCGGCACGCCGTCTGGACGAAACAGAACGTAAGTGATCGAGAGACTGTCGATGACACCGCGAAACATGGTCGGTCCCCAGACAAGCTGCACGATGGGTGGGGCATGCAACTCGCTTTGGATGTTCATGAGGCCGCGGATGCGGTTCACATATTTCTCGCGCACGTCTTCCAAGGTATCGGAGGTATCGACCAGAAGTTCCGTGGTCAGCTTCTCCCCAGCACCCCGAACAAATTGGATCGGCGGGGTCTCCAAGCCGGGAATCTCGATGTCCGCGAAGTTGTTTTGCTTCTGAATCTGGTACTCGCTGGGGTTGAACTTCACCGGAACCTTGGCTTGCTCGCCGCGGTTTTGCGGCTGCTCAATCAGCAAGTAGGTGGTGGGTTGCGCCGGCTTGATCGCATCGAACGGAGTGATCATCGGTGGCCTCCGCGTCCGATCGCTCGGTCTTTTTCAGATTGTTGCTCGTCGCGTTTCTGAGCTTCGGCTTCCGCTGCCCAACGCCGCATGCACTCGTTGAACATGCGGGCGAACGTGTGCTTGTCGTCGTCACCTTCGACATCGAAGCGGACATCTAAATTCTGAATCGTGATCATGGTCGGACTTATCCGATCTCAGGAGGGACCAGCGGAACTTGAAGAATTCCGTGGTGGGCAATTTCGAGACCTTCAACAGCGACCGCGCTTTGGTTTGCGTTCAAGGCCGGGCCTTCCCATTTGACGGCCAACCCGCCGCGAAACATCCAGGCCATGGCCGGGATGCCGGCCGCCGAAAGCAGTGTGATGACTCCATCGCGGCGTGCTCCCAACGACTGATTGAGCCCCGACTGATACCACAGCCACAGGCTCATATCGAAAGTCACTCCGCGCTTGAGTGAAATGCGGCTCCAGGAGTGCCGCACCGGTAGCTGATGCACGAAGTCGTTCTGGCCACCTTCGGCATGAGTCATCACTTCCAGCTCGCCACTCAACCCGCTGACTTCCTGAAACCCGGCAAGCACCATCAATGGCACCGTGAGCGCTTGGGCCGGAGACAAATAGGTGTCCGTGGGGTCCAACGTCACGACGAAGCGATAAGCGGCCAAGGGGTCGAGGTTCATGAGTCAAACACCTCCACTTGGCCGGTCTCGCTGACGCTGACCTTCAACGTGATGAACTCCATCGGAGCCGCGAGCGCCAGATCGATCTCACAACTCAAGCGTCCCTCTTCCCGTTGAATGTATGGGTTGTTGCCGTCGTCGCACCGGACCCGAAACGCTTCCTCCGGCCGCTCCCCTTTGAGAGCCCCCGACCGGAAGGCTTCCAGCAAGACCGTGCTGATCGCACGCACGAGCATCAACCAAATCTCAGGACCGTTCGTGTCAAACACGATCGGATCGGCGACACGGCGAATGACTCGCACCAACCGTTGCAGGAACCGCCGATGAGCCAGAAACGTGTTCGAACGATCCTCCGACAACGTGCGACCGCCCCACACCACCAACCCTCGGCCCGGTTGACACCGAACCGTGTTGATCCCCAGTCGATGGAACTCCGCAAGTCGGCCACTGGGTATCTCACAAGCAAGATCCACCGCATCCTCCACATAGACGTTCGCGGGCGTGTGATGAGCACCACGCTCCCGATCCACGCGCGAGATCACTCCCGCGATATGCCCTGACGGTGAAACATCGCGCCACGGAAAGCCCGGCAGGCCGATCGGATCGGCGACCCGCAAAGAGGGCGAGTAAATCGCGGCAAAACTCTGTGACGGATCATCAGGAATTTCGCGGCGGAGGTCGTCCACAAACTGTCGAGGATCACACCCTCCGCAAGGCAGATCGATCAGCACCAGACGATCTTGAAGCTCTGCGGCCTGACGAATCGCTTCAACATAGAACGACGAGGCGCTCTCGGGATTCTCGGTCGCGAGGTCCGGCGCGGCGATCAACGCGACTTCCGGCTGATCGCCCAGTGCCACTAAGCCGTCCAGGTAGGATGAGATCGCGACTGGACGGCTCGTTACTGGTGATGGCTTGGGAGTTTTCAACTGAAACTTCTTCTGCTCGCCGCCGTTTGCTTTTCGCGTTGGGGTCTCGACGATCTCCAACCACACATATCGCGACTGACGGGCGACCTGACTCGGCAACGGCTCTTCCAACAGACGCTCGGCCCTACTGGCTTGTCGTGTCGAATGACGAGTCACTTGATTGGGCAACGGGGCCGTCTTGAGTTCACACTGGAATAACTCTTCCGGTTCACCATTTCCTCGCACGGCAAACTCGATTGCCGGGCCACCACCTTTTCCCACTCGAAGTTTTCTGGTCGTCACGACAAGTCCCTTCGACCATTCGCCAGGACTGGTGGCCTGCAGACGAAACCGAGTCGAATCAATCTCCAATGTCAGATCGGATTGATACGTCGGCGCGTCCTCTTCCAAGACCCTCACGACGTAGGCGACTTGCCCGCCATTCTCGAAGTAGCCGCGAATGGAGTAGGACATCGGAGCCGACGGATCGAGACCGCCAAAGAGGGTCTGATAATCCCGCCAACCCTCCACACGCAGAGCCTTTCCAGGATCGCCACGTCGCGTTCGCCCCACGAATCCCGCAACATCCGAACGAAGCGGCGATGGCTCAGCACGCTTCGGTACGTTGCGGTAATACAGACCTGGGATCGCCGGTGTGCCGATCATCCTTGTTGCCCATCCCCGTCAATGGCCAACCCTTCATGACAGATTTCCAACGTCTCCAGCGCGATCTCGTTGTTCTTCGCGTTCAACCCCGGGCCGGTCCACTTACAGGGCCACCCGCGCGTGAACTTCCACTGCAACACCGGCTGCCGCGCTTCATCGAGCAGCGAGATGGAGCCTTGCACGCGTCTCACCTTGCCTTTCAGGCCTTCGACGATCCACTTCCAAAAGTCGATGTCACCGGTGATCCCGCGCTTGAGCGTGATGTTCGTGAACTTCTTCAGCCCTGGAAGTTTCCGCGCATGGATGTCGTCTGAGCCATACCGATAATCAATCGGGTCGACGGCGGCTTCCAAACCGCTCACTTCGCTGAATGAGCCTTTGACCGCCTTGCCATCGTCGGACACTCCCTCGATCGACACTTCAAAGTTGTAGCCCCCATAAGGGTCAGGACGAGTCACGGCTGCCATGAGATTCTCCCTCGGAGTTGAAGAGTTCGGACGTTATGGATCGCGAATCCGCGTCCACAGCCACACGATCGGTGGAACTACTTGAGTTTGCTTTCGGCCGTGTATTTCTGAATGCGGAAGATCACGAACTCCGCGGGATACACCGGTGAAATTCCGATCTCGCAGATCAGCCGGCCGTTCTCGATGTCGTCCTGCGACATCGTCACACCGCGGTCACAAGCGACGTAGAAGGCTTCATCCGCCGTCTTGCCTTCGAGAATTCCCGCACGCCATTGCGTGTTCAGAAAGTTGTGAACCGTCTGCCGCACCCGCGACCACAACTTGTCATCATTCGGCTCGAACACGACGAACTGAGTCCCCTCGTCGATCGACCGCTCGATGAAGTTGAAGATCCGCCGCACGTTGATGTATTTGAAGTTCGTGTCCGACGAGATCGTCCGCGCCCCCCAAACCCGATTCGCTCGCCCCGGGAAGAATCGCAGAGCATTAATCCCTTTGGGATTCAACAAATCCTGCTCGCGCCGATTGATGTCCTGCTGCAAACCCACAATCGACTTGATGACTTCATTCGCCGGTGCCTTATGAACTCCACGGCGCGTATCGACATCGGCCCAGATGCCCGCAATGTGTCCGCTGGGGGGAATATCGACGTTTTCTCGTTTGATCGGATCGAGAACAGACACCCAAGGGTGGTACAAGGCTGCGTGGCTGCTATCGAATTGCTCGCGATGTTCCTGAATGCCCCGGACGGTGGCTTGGTAGGGGGCATCGAGCACCGCCACGCGATACCGCATCGCCTCACAATGCCGAATCGCATCGACCACCACCGGTTCAGACCAGATCCCTGGAACCATCACAATGCTGATGTCCTCGATGTCTTCCAGCGCTTGAATCCCCGTTCGATGACCACTCCCCCCGTCCTCGCCGATGAAATCCAGCGTCTTCAGTTCCCCAAACTGGTTGTCACCATCGGCGAGTGGCGATGACCGTGCGAAAGGAAAGTCTGTTAATGCCGAATTGCTTAGAACTACCCCAGTCTCGGAACGTGCCACGACAAGTCGCGATCGTTTTCCATCCAAGCGATTAGTGATCAGCAGCGGATCATCGTTGTCCGTGCTTTTCAGTTTCAGATTCTGAAAAACTTCGGATTCCTGCGGACCACCTTTGGGCGAATACTGCGCGATCACCTCAGCTTCAATGATCCGCAAGACATCTCCCTCGAAATAAGAGTTCGTCGGCGCGGGATTCAGCTTCACTTTCTCTCCGTCAACGTCGGTAACGACGGCGAAGTCTTTCTCCTTGCCGTTGTCCAATTCGACCATCGCCTCTCGGTAGATGCGCCTCGCGCCACTGACGACGAAGTCCGTTGAGGTACTGGCAACATTCGCCGCTCGAAGACTGCGGACTTCCGTACCGACAGGCCATATGGAGTCATCGTCACCGTCTCGCTCGACCGTCCAACCCTGTTGCTGAAACGAAGCTTGCGGAACAGCACCGTTATCTAGGTCTACGTTTTCAACCGACAATCTGACGTAACCATGAGACGGATCGAAAGTGATCGTAATTGGAGCCGGTAGCGGACCATTGCTGCATGTAATATTTCCCGGTGGGAATGTAGTTAAAGTTGCAATCGCCGTCTTCACTGCGTTGTTGTCGGCGTTCGCGAGTATGTCTTGCGATGCGCTTCCCAACTTCACCTTAAACTTCTTCGTTGCTGTTGGGGCTCCCCCGGTGACTGACAGTTGCAATTGCGTCGCAACGCCACTTTTCCATGCCAATTGGTACTTTCGCCCGTCAATTCGGATAGTGTCGCCGTCCGCAAAAGCGGCGATGTCGGCGTCCTTGATTTGGACATCCCACACACCCCCGGAACTGGGTTTGACGGGCTTCGCTTTCGTCGTTGTCGCGACGGCATCGGCATCTGTTCCGTCCTTCTTACGGATTGAAAGAGTCGCTCCGACATGCGGACGGACGGTCACTTGAATGGCCTCGCCCCATTCCCCCGGTGACGACGCTTCGACCATGAGTCGATCAGTTGGTGCAGATGTCTTAGGAATCTCTAAGTAGTCCCCGGCCTTCACCAGAACAGAAAGAGGAGTCTTGAGTGTTACGACCGCCTCGGTCGTCCGCTGGATACAAGCCTTAATGTCGATAGTAGCAATTGGAATTCGGGACACGCCGTTTACCAATTTCACGCCCGTCTGATCGGCCTGAAGTCCAATCGCATGTCGGACTGTGATGGAGGGGTCTCCTTTTTTCGCGTCGCGGACGATCTCCGCGATGACGCCGTCTTTCAATGTGGCTTTTGCTGGTGTCGCCTTGCTGCTCACGACTCTCTTCACATAGAGCTGTTGACCGCCATTGTCGAAGAAGCCTTTCACTGCGTGCGGGAACAACCACCATTGTCCGTCGTCTTCAAATTTGCTTTTGACGGCGGCTTCCGGTTCCGGCAAGAACCCGCCGAACGTCTGCACGAATTCGTTGAAGCTGGTCACAAGAACCGGCTTGCCGTCCAGCGGTCCGCGTAATGTCACGCCGACGGCTCCTGTGACGGATGTGCTGACCCCTTGGATGGGGCGCGGGCCTGCGTCGACTTCTTCCACATAGACACCGGGGCTGAAGTACTGAGGCATGTTGACTCCTCGATCGTCGTGAGTGGGATCGTTACCGAGCGTTACGTTGTCGAAACCTGTATTTTCTGAACCTTCTTCAAATCATCGGGGATCACGAGGGTGTGATGGTGAGCCGCCGCGAGTCGTTTGTGTTCCACCAAGATGTCGATCTTCGGAAGCACCGCCGTCCCTTTCGTGAGAGCCCCAGGCAGTACCGGCGAGATCTTCACCGTTTTGAGCGTTACGGCAGTGATTGAGAACTCATTCCCGTTGATCTTCAGTTTCACGCTCGTAGAAAGACCATCCGTGCGATTGAGCGTGAGTTCGTTCGCGCCGGCATTGGCCGGATTCTCCAAAAACATTGCGACCGGAGCCCAACGCAGAGGCAGGACAAACTCACCACGCTCATCGGTAATGACTCGCTCTTTGTTGGGGGAACTGACGAGAGCATTTCTCAGCGGCTTTGGCGAAACCTCTAACGTTGTGACGATGCCACGTACCACGCGGATGTGAGACTCAAACGGATAATTCACTGCGGGGAGAAGGAGTCGAAAATCATCCTCCGCCTTCGGTAAGCCAACGACATCCGATGCAGGAAGTGGCTGTGCGTCGTTGTAGGCCTGGCTGTCGAACGTCAAACCGTCGGTGAATTGAGCGCCGGTCAGCTCGCGGAAATAAAAAGGGCGATAGAACTCCGCATCGAGGGAGACGCGGAACTTCGTGATTTGTGGTGGCGACGAAACGTGAACTCGCCGTCCGAGTCCGGGAAAGAAGACCACACCGTGCGAGTTCACTTTGGCGCGAATGTCGGTTGGCTCCCATTGATTCGTTCCATCCCGGTCGATCTCCAGTCGAACTCGCAGTTTTCCGAACGGCGGTTCCGACGTAAATTCATCAATCAACGCCAGTCCAATGGGGCTGAACAGCCGATGTTTGTCGCTCAGGTTGATGCGGAACTTTTGCAGCATCGTCATTCGCCCGGCTCGTTGGTTCCAAAACCAATTTCGCTGCCACCCACCAGCGCGACCGGAGTCGTCACCGTCGAGTCGATATTCACCACACGAACTTCATAAACCAGCGATAAGCGGTACGGCTTGCTGCCCGATTCCCAAATTCGAGTCCGATCCTCCAACGGCAATGGTACGAGCGAGACTTTCAATGCCTCCGACGACCCCTGCAGTCCTCCAAGACCTTGGAGATCAATCCCCGCGATGATCGGTTTGTCGTAAAACAGACGGGCCACGAGACCGAGATATCTGTGCTCATTCAAACGAGGTTCATTCACGCCGCCTTGAGTCGCGAAGGACCAAGGCGTGATGAGGTATCTCAAGGAGAGCGCCATTGGTGACCTGACGGAGTTAACCGAGTTGCCGATATTTTCCCTGCGAACGGTCGCCGGGCGATTACGTGTGCTCGCGTCTTCCGAAACGTCGTACAAAAAAACGGTGATTGCGTTCTCAGTCGGATCATCTTTCAGGTCGCGCAGCAACACTTTTGGCGCATCGTTGGGAAAGCCGACATGCAACCCTTTGGTGAGAACCTCCACCAAAGTTGCAGAGACATCAGCGATGGCGTTGAAGTCTGACACGAAGGAAATCACGTTGAGGCATCAACCAAAGCTCACGAGAAGAGCCGGATCGCAAACCCCATGCCGCCGATATCTGCCGAAGCAAATGGTCATTCTGCCCCTATTTCCCATTGAAATGAGACTCACAGCATCTGCGGTCCGGGTGGATATTTTTGTCCCATTACAATTCCACGTCCGCTAACGACAGAGTGATATAGCTTGTTGATCTTTCGGCCGTTGGCTGTTCCCGATTCTGTGTGCAAATGTGGACAGAGTTGTCCACAATTTATGTCGACGTGAGCATTGCGCCGCTAAGAATGCAAAGGTTGGCAGCAAAACTGACGGCCTCTTTCGTCTAATCGGAGGGCGTCATGACAGGCGATGGACTGGCGTGGCACACAAGGAGATGGAGAATCTACGTCGTGGTCCCGATCCTGTATGTGGTCAGCATTGGATCGTTCGCGTGGATATGCACTTTTATCCGACACCGCTTTCCTGCGCCATTGGGGGCAGATAGACGACTCTGCCACAGTCGTCTATCAAATCGTCTATTCGCCATTGATCTTGCACATGACGCAAATGCCTTGGTTTGACCGTTTGATGACTTGGTACGTCAATCTGCTCTGATCGGCAGTCACGCCATCAACATCATCACCCGCAGTACCCGAAAACCCGCGTTGGAGTATCAGTCTCTATTGAAAGTGGCCCTTCGGTTTAACCGTCTGCACGACGTCTTTCATGGCACATCCCAGAAATGGATTTCGCCCAGCGAGTCGCCGCAGATGAGGGTGTGACCGTCGTAACTGATACGAGTCGTGACGGGGATGGCCTCAGAGACCTCGAACGACTTCGCTGTTTGGCCATCGGGAGTCCACAGGCGAACCACTCGATCACGGCCGGCCGTCAGCAGATTGCCGTTCCCATCGAAGGACGCGCCGAGCACCCCGTTTCGCAGCCGGCCGTAAACTCCTTCGGCGCGCTTCGGTGGGTGCGCGTTGTTCTTCGAGATGGCGGGCCAGCCATCGACGACATCCCACCAGATCAACAGGCCGTCTTCGCCCGCTGTCGCCAGGACTCGGCTGTCGTTGCGCCAGTTTAGTGACGGGACCGACGCCTTGTGTTCGGCGAGCGTCAACAGGATGCCGCCGGTCTTCGGTTCCCACAGATGCAATCCTCCGGAACGATCCGCCGTTGCCAGCTTATTGCCGTCGGGACTGAAGCCGATCGCAGTGATCCAATCGGTGTGCCGAGTCAGCTTGTACTTCAACGTGCCATCACTCGTGGCATAGACCTTGACGATCTTTCCCGAACCACCGATTGCGACCAACTGCTGATCGGGACTGAGATCGGCCGCGAGGACCGCGTCGAGCTCATCGCCAATCTCCGCCAGCCGCTTGCCAGAGCGAACTTCGAACAAGACGGCTTTACCCGACTGCACCGGCTTGCCGCCCGCCACCAGCAAGACCGCTCCGTCGCGGCTGAAGCGAATGACGTGTGGGACTCCTTCGGGGAACGGTAAGACTCCGAGCTCCTCATGCGTTTGCGTGTCGAGTAATCGGACATGCTCATGCCCTGCAACGGCAACCAGTGGTGCCCACGGACTGGCATCCATCGCCACGATCGGCAGCTGTGAGGAAGTTGCGGCAGCTTCACGGCCGGCAACTTCTCAGGCATCGGCGGCGGTCCGTCGGGCTTGGCCATCACTCCGGCCGTCGGCTTGAACGTGAGATCGCGATTCACCGCGAGTGACTTGCTGCCCGCTGATTCGCGTAGCCCGTCTGTGATCCAAGCGAGAATCAACTTCACCTGAGCTTCCGGCAGTGGCGGTTGATTGGGCGGCATCCGCGCTTCGGCGTCATCGTTCGTGATCGCTTGATAGAGCAAGCTCGCACTCGCCCGCCCCGCGACTACGGCCTTACCGCCACTGCCGCCCTTGAGAGCCGACTCGAAGCTCTGGAGATTCAAGCCCGCTTTCTGCTGATCGTCCCCATGACACTTCAAGCAATGCTGCCGAAAGATCGGCTTGATGTGATCGTTGTAATTGACCGGGGTCTTATCGTCGGCGAGCGCCGCCGAGGTCAGGGTGATAAAGACGATGAGTTGTTTCATGGTTGTTTCGTAGCACAAGCGGCTCGCCTGTGATTGTTTGAATGGGACGGATGCGACTCATAGGACCGATGAGACCTCAGACAATTTTCAGTCGCATTAGTCCTATCCGTCCCATTGTTCCCATCAATGATTAAATCCAAACTCGGTCGATTGCAGCAGGCTGCCGAAGATGTCCTCGAAAACCTTGCGATCCTTCACGTTGTCCCCCACCAGCTCGCGCAACGCGGTTCGTTCTTCCGAGGTCGGTTTGCGGCTCAGCGTGCGAACGAACAATTCTTCGATGATCTCTTCCGGCGACTTCCCTGCCGCGAGCAGTTTGGGAACGACTTGTCCTCCGCCGACTCGGCCGTCAATCGTGTCCCCCACCAACAAATGCAGCGCTTGCGACAAGTTCGATTCTACTCGCGTCTCACACACGCAGATCGAACCGCGTCGCGAACGACCGAACGTCGCGAAGAATGGATCGCCGGCGTTGGGGCCTTCGGTGTCTCCCGGCGTGCGCGGGTAGTGCTGAATCGCCTTCGTCCCGCGCGGGAAGTACGAGAAGCCGCGCTCACTGCTCGTCGCGACGACGATCGAATCGAGCAGCACATCGGCTCGTAGACGGCGTAAGCGACTGCGTGAAAACTGGCGCGTATCTCCCGAATTCGTTGCGTTTGGCTGGCTCGCAAGTTGATAGACGCGCGACGTGCAGATGTCTCGGACGAGCGCTCGCAGATTGAACTTCGAGTCGGCGAATCGCTTTGCCAGCGCGTCGAGCAGCGGCTTGTTCGTGGGCGGGTTGCTGATCCGCATGTCATCGACTGGCTCGACCAATCCGCGTCCGAAGAAGTGCGCCCAGACGCGGTTTGAAAAATTGCGGCCGAAGTGCGGGTTGTCTGGAGCGGCCAGCCAATGCGCAAGGGCCTGCCGTTTGTCGCCCATCTCAGGGACTGCGGCTTCGCCGCCGAGCACCGTCGCCGGAACCGGGCGGTCATCGACCAAATGCTTTGCCGGCGACATCGAACGGTCGTTGAAGATGTACATCTCACGCGGCTCAGCTCCGAGCTTGCGCTTCATGCCCGTGAAGAAACTGACGAAGCCGTAGTAGTCATTCATCGTCCAACGATCGAACGGGTGATTGTGGCATTCGGCACATTGAATCTGGATGCCCATCGTGAGCTGCGAGAAGTTGGCCGCGAACTCCTTCGGCGTGAAGCGCGTGTTGTGGACGAGCATCGTGTAAAGATTGGCCGGGCCGTTCGTCAGGTTGCTTCCCGTCGCGGTGACTTGATCGGCGACAAACTCGTTGAAGGGGCGGTTCGATTTGATCTGTTCGTGAATCCATTGGTAGTACGCTTCCGCCGCTTTCACGTCGGTCCCCGTCGGGGCGTACCCACCTCCCATAAGCCGCACCCACTCGGCCCAAATCGCCGTCCACACTTGCGAGAACTCTTCGCTCGCCAGTAGTTGATCGACCAGCGCGTCGCGTTTCTTGGGATTCGCGTCGCTGATGAATGTGCGGTACTGCTCGACCGTCGGCGGCACACCGGCCAAATCCAAGTACACGCGACGCACGAAGGTCTCTTCGTCACACAACTCGGACGGCAGTAGGTGCAGCTTCTGGAGCCGGTCGTAAACCAACTCGTCGACGAAGTTGTTCGCCGGTGGATTGCTCCACTGATACGCCGAGTCCTTCGGCAACACGATGACTTCCGAGCCGATGGTGAACCGGTTGAAGCGAGCGAATACAAACGTGTCCCCCCGTTTGCCCGGAGTCACGACACCGTCGGTGCTGATGGTCGCGGTGTCCGGATTGTTCGACACGAACAGCGCGAGCTTGCTGACGTCGCGCGTTGTGCCGTCGGAATAGCGGGCCGTCACGACCATCGGTTTCGCGGCTGCTCCGACATCGAACAGCAGCCGATCCGGTTCGAGCTTGATCTCGATCGCCTCTGGCACGTTCGCGGGATCATCGGGAGCACCGGCCTCGATCCACTTAAGCAGCGTCTGGTAATACGGGCTGCTCTCGTCGAACCGCTTGCCGCCCGTATGCGGCACCGCGCCGCTCGCCTTCTTGAGCAGCAAGCTCTCGCTCGGCGCGGCCACGTTGACTCGGCGGCCGATCAACTCTTGAGTCAGTCGAAAGTAGTCGCCTCGCGCGTCATACCCGAAGAGCGACAGCATGAAACCGTCTTTCCCGCGCGCTGAACCATGACATGTCCCCGAGTTGCAACCGGCTCGAAAGAAGATCGGCATCACGTCACGCCGGAAGCTCGGCGCTTCCGCGAGCAGGTCCGTTGAGGACGGGATAAAAAACGCTGTCAGGAGAATGATTAGGTTGCGATTCATGGTCGTTTCAATGGCGAGGGGTCGGGTGTTGATAGTTGCGGCCGATAGCCGCCTTAAGGGTCGATTCGGAGAACACCTCTCCCCAATCGTTGTTTGATCTCTTGGCCGTTCTCCGTCAGCGACACTTCACACGAGAGTTCCCGATACGGACCGAGCAACGTGTCGGGTGCCACTTCAATTTCAAACGCGAGTTCCAACTGCTTCGCTGCGAGTGTCGGTGATTTACCAATGACACGCACGCCTTTCGGGAGACCGAGTAGTTCGGCAGTCGCGATCCCTTCAAACGGACGGCGATGCTCGACTTTCCAGACGACACGGCCGCGCTGACCGCGACGCGCAGCGGTCGGTTGTGACTTCAAATCAATGTGCGGATCGGCGACCTCGAATTTGAAGAACGGGGTCGAGACGCGAACGCGACCGACTCCGGTGTAGTAGCCGGAATCGATGCCGTCGGTCGTCGTGGCGACGAGTGCCAGTTGTGTTGGTCCCAGTGGTGCTCCACCGCTGGCTGTCAGCGTGTAGATGGCTTCGTTTTTATCTCCCGGAATCGTGATGGCCGGAGCACCCGAAACTCCGCCGGGGAGCCATTCCGCTTGGAAGTCGATCGGTCCCGTGAAGCCACGATGTCGCTGGACGCGCACATCGAGATCGAGCGAGCCATTGCGGATCAACGGGATGCGCGGCGGAATGACTTCGATCGTGAACGGCGACCGTTCCGTGACGGCCAGTACGTAACGATCGACTGAAACCGGATGCCACGCTCGACCGCCGGAGTGGCTGAGGAACGGGAAGGATTCCTGGCAGCGACTGGTAAAGAGTGGAGTCATTTCTATAGGACGGGCTTGCACGTCAATCAACGCCGACTGCGGCTGCACATCGTCCGAAGCGACAAATTGAACGGGCACCGTCGTCTGACCGGACAAGATCGGCGGCACGATCATCTGCACGCCGTCGGGCAGTCCAGTCGCGAAGAGTTCGAGCGGGCCGCGATAACGATTGCCGAGTCCTTCCTTCAGATTGAGCGTAACCGTCCAACGGTTGCCGCGCGGCACGGTGGCAGTCGTCAGACGCGGGCACTGCATCGAATCGATCACGCGAGCAAACAAGTACGTGTTGATCGAGTCGTGAGCCGGTTCGATCTCAACGCGATACACCGACAAGGCATCGCCCAGCCCGCGCATGTCATTCACGCCGAGCAAGTATTCGCCGTCTTCCTTCGGTTCCCAGACGAAGCTGGGATCGAGTTGCTCCTTGCGCTGAATGCTGCCGCTCGCGGAATAGAAGCGGCTGTTCGCGATCGGCGTATCGTCCCCTTCAATCTCGATCGTCTGGCTGTCGGCACGGCGAATCCAGACCTTCGGGTCCAACGGCGAGCCGACACTGCGAGCGAAGACCTCGACGCGATAACGCTCCCCCTTCTTCACGCTGAGCCGATAGAGGTCTTCTTCAAACGGCTTCGCAATGATGCCGTTCAACGCTGCGGGCAACATGACTGAAGTTTCGCGACCGTCGTTCTCAATGACGTTGGGCAGCGAAGAGATTCGTAACGGCAGCGACGATGGCGGCTGATCACTCACGCTTGGTGCGTCGGGAAAGAAATCGAAGTCGCCAGCGGTCGTCGGCAACGCGATCGTCTCAACGACTTCGCCCGCCGGATCACCGAGCAGCCGAATCTTCAGAGGCTGCCCCGCCGGACCACCGGGCGGGAACGCCACGAGCAGTCGCACGAACGTCCCGATGTGAGCGAGGTAGTTCACTTGCGAGTCGAGCGGCACGCTCTGCTGCACTCGGACGATGTAATCACCGTCGCGCGGCGCGAGCGTCGAGATGATCGGGTCTTGCACATGCAACATGCTGTCGTCGTTGCGAGCGAGCAACTTGCCCTGCTCATCGAGGATCTGCACGCTGAGGTCGTTCTCGGCTTCGCCATACGCGATCTCGGTCAACCAGACTGAATCGACTTCGACCGAGATCCGCTCGCCCGCTTTGCGAGTGACTCGGAAGCAATCCGCATCACCCTGAATCTGTCCGGCGATCGTCACGTTGCCCGACGGAATCGTCTCGGCCTGACTCGGCAGATCGTTCTTGCCGCGCGAAGGCTCGGCTTCGGTGACGACCGGAAACGGAGTCACTCGAAACGTGCTGACGGTCGTCAGCTCGCGAGCGGTTCGCAGCCGAAAAGCGTGAACTCCGACCGGGCAATCGGCCGCGATGCGAAACTTGCACGTCACTTCCTGCTCGATGCGTGCCCCGTGATGCAGACTGCGATGAGGAATCTCCTTCGCCGCCGAGAACTCCACTGCTTCAATGCCGCCGCGATAGAAGATTGCCTCGCGCACGTCGCTCAGTTCGACACCCTGAATCTTCACCTCAACGGTGGAGCCCCGCTGCCCGCCGCGCGGCATGACGCGCTCTATGTGCCGTTGGACTGGTCCCGCAATGAGCGGGGTGTGAATGAGGATCAGAGTGACGAGGATAGTGATTCGCATTGAGTCGGATTTCACTGGTTGAAGATGACGCCTGGAGAGTGAGGTGATGCGGCTGGAATGAGCAACAGCGTTAGACGAGTCTTATCTCAGCGGTTGCACCTGCTAGCTGGAGTCGTCGCTTGAATTCGATTGCGAAGTTGCGAAGGATGCCCTCGCGAATAACCACTGGAGTGATTGTGATTAGCCGATTGGCGTCGGCATCTGACGTATCAGCAATGTATTGGACTGCATTGACGACATCGGCGATCCGCTCGCCGACAGTTAGAAGCACTACGGCGCACATATCCCGAGCGTCACCAACTTCATCCGGAGTTGTCTCAGGCGGAATCCACCATTCCGGGGGTTCGAGTCGGACAAGAGTGTTGTGCAGAATTGAAGACACTCCAGTCAGATCCACCCCCTCGACAGGGTTGTCATGGGCCTGAGTCCAGGAGTGGAACCCAGAATCCCAAGGGAGCGATTGATTCGCATCAAAAGCGGAGACAAGTTCCGGAGAGACCCATTCGCACAATCGGTATAGACCGTGAGCCTCAAGAAAAACTGCTTCTTCAAGTTCGTCTTTAGCGCGCAAGCGACGCACACTTTCGATGAACAATGACAAACTTTTTGCAACGAGATCAGGCTCGTGCTTAGCCACGCCGCTGAAGCAGTCGTATTTTGCTTGCATCCACGCTGAGTCTCTGCGCCGCGACATCGCATCAGTAATTGTTCTCAACCTGTCGACGTCTCGATGAAGCGCGGCGTCAACGGCGACGGCCGTGAAATCGCGGTCCGGCAATGGGCCATCAGGAATTGGCGAGCATTGGTAGTATCGCTCTATGAGCAACATGTCTCGGATTGCAAAGGCACCGAGAGCACCGAGCTTATTTCCACCTGGATCCCAGAAACCTCTCTGGCCCATCAGCCAACTTCTTCGATTCACAAAGCACATTCCCTGTGCCAGTTGCTCTGGTGCATCAAGTGTGAAACGCCGAGCGATCGCAACGTCTTTCAGTTGGTCGGTTGCAATTCTCAACGCGAGTGCGACTCGTGTTTGTTCGCTCGACCATTTCGGATTCTGAATTGCGATACTTAGGAAAAGCTTGGCAAACATCTCTTCCGTATAGAATTGCCGGGACATGAGAAATCGTTCGGCGTCCCATCGCTTCGCAAAATACTCCTCAAAAGACAAATTTCCGTCTCGTTCCTCCATGATCTTGGCAATGTAGTATTGGCAGCGTTTTGGAACTTGCGACAAAAGTGTCTTTGGTTTCTTCACCCCTTTCGGAGCTTTGCCAACTTCAGCCCAACGGCCATCAAGGATCGCATCCACCACCCAACAGCCTCGAATGTGTCTTGCTTTCGGATCGCGGCAGTGACCGAGCACCTCTTGGCTCTGGCATCCAGCTTGCTCCAATGCGTCCGCCAATCGACTCATGGCGTCGAAGCTGCGAGAGTCGTACATCGTTTTCGCCAAGCTTATGACGGAAGGTGTGCGCCATTCAGCAGAGAACGCGTTCGCGTCTACGAATGGAAAAATGAGATCACGAAGCAAGCTTTTGAGGTCGGGTGCGGCAATGATTCTTGCGACACTGTGGAGTGCTGGCCCAAGGGCTGTCGGTTCCAACGACTCGTGTAACGCGGCTAATTCGGGAACACGATCCAACCGCCATTGTGCAAGCACGCGTTGAGCTTCCTTCAAAGCCGCTTTGGTCTTGCCCGTGTCAGCGAACTGTTCCAGAGCTTCAAGGGCACCAATAACTTCCCGCTCTAACGGCTTTCGATTCGCAAACAAATGGCGGCTGCAACCTGCCAACAACAGCCGCAGTTGGCGTTTGCTTATCTGACGAGGTAACGAACTCAAACTCCAATCAGCACCGTCTTGATTCTGTTCGTGAAGAGCAGACAACGACGGATTCGGATTCTCGGACATCACTTCACCTCTTCGCCTTACCGAATCAAGCCCTTCACCAACTTCCCGCCGTTGATGATCTCGATCGGCCGGGTGCCGAATGCCAGCAGTTCTTCGTCGGCATTGATGCCCAATTGGTGATAGACGGTGTGGAGAAAATCTTCGAGCGGCACCGGATCGCGAGCGGGTTCGCTGGCGGTGGCGTCGGAGGCTCCGTAGATCAGGCCGCGTTGGATGCCGCCGCCGGCCAGGATCATCGAGTACGACCTGGCCCAGTGATCGCGGCCATTGTCGTTGTTGACCTTGGGCGTACGGCCGAACTCGGACGTGACCATGACCAGCGTGCTGTCGAGCAGGCCGCGTTGATCGAGGTCCGTCAGCAAACCGGCGATCGCGTGATCGAGCGGCGGAGCCTTGTCCTCGAAATCCAACTTGATGTTCGAGTGGCTGTCCCAGCCGCCGTAGTCGATGGTGACGAACCGCACGCCCGCCTCGACCAATCGTCGCGATAACAGTAACCGCTCGTTCACCGCCGCCGGTGCGTTGCGGGCCTTCAGCCGGTAGCCGGTGCCATACAGCTTGCGAATGTGCTCTGGCTCGTCGCTCAGCGAGAACGCGGCTTGAGCCTTCGGCGACGTCAGCAACGTCTGAGCCTGAGCGAAGAACTCGTCCTGCGTGTTGAGCTGATCGACATCGCCATCGAGTTTGCGAAGTCGCTGCTCAACGATCTGCCGCGCGACGCGCCGGCGTTCGAGTTGCTCCATCGTCAGACCGGCGGGCAACGAAAAATCCTTCACGCGGAACGGGCCGGAGTCCCCCGGATCGGCTCCGAGTTGGAACGCTCCGAACTTGCTGCTGAGGTATCCCGTTCCGCCCGCGAAACTATTCGAGTTCGGCACGGCGACATAGGCCGGCATGTTCTCGCGCGGACCGAAGTGCTGCGAAACAACGGCTCCCATCTGCGGATAGTCGATGACCGTCGTCGGCAAGTAGCCGGTGAAGAGGTGATACGTTGCCAACCCGTGGTCGGGGATGCGGCACTGGCACGATCGCACGACGGTGAACTTGTCCGCGACTTGAGCCATGCGGCCGAAGTGCTCGCTGAAGAGTTCGCCCGTCTTGGTCTTCGTGACGTTGAACGGCCCGCGATACTCGGCGGGTGCTTCTGGCTTCGGATCGAACGATTCCTGCGAGGCAAAACCGCCACCCAAATTCAGATGAATGATGCTCTTTGCAGGCCCGTCTTTCTTTGTTCCGGCCCGCGCCTCTCGACGCAGCAGGTCGCTGAGCGAAAGCCCCAACGCACCACAAAACCCAACGCGCAGAGCCTGTCGCCGACTCATCCGCGTCAGTTGTCGATACGACGAGCAACCCGCTCGATCTTGCCGTTGGCGATTCATGTTTTGGTTCTCCGCAGTGTTCTCGCAAGTCGCTTTCGGTGCGATTACAAGGAATGCTAACAGGCGAGCGGCCTGTTGCTACGGCGACGTTCCGAAAGCCTCCGCTGACACCGCCGGCCGGAGTCGAAGCTGCCGACGGACCGGGCGAACCTCGACACTCGTTGAGAAACTTTCGACAACTAGCGACGGGACGGTGACGCGCACCGTGTTCTTCACTCCGACTGAAAACCGCATTCAACTCCGGGAACCACCATGAAAAACATTCTCTGCTTGATGATGTCGCTGTTTATGCTCAGCAGCATTGCGTCAGCTCACGATCCGAAACCCGATTCCTCGAAGAATGCGGGCCTTAAGGTGCTCGTGTATTCCAACACCGGTTACTACCGGCATCCTGAGATCCCGAAGATCAACCGTTGGCTGGTGCTACTCGGCCACGATCACGGCATCGAGGTCGATGTCACCGAGCATTGGAAGGACATGCGTGCCGAGGAACTCAGCCGCTACGACGTGTTGGTCCTTAACAACGCGAACGAACTCGACCTGGTCCTGCCCGAAGAGCAGCGCAAAGCGGTCGAGGGATGGTTTACCAAAGGCAAGAAGGGAATTGTCGCTCTGCACGCCACACTGGTGAATCAGCAGAAGTGGCCGTGGTTGAATCAACTTGGCGGTTGCGATTTCAACAGCGACTCCGACTTCCTCAAGGCAAAGATCACGATTGATCCGACGGCGAAAGATCATCCCGCCGTGAAGGGCCAGCCCGCCGAGTTCTCCTACGAGGCGGACTGGACCAATCACGACCGCTCTGTCACTGGCCTGCCTGGATTCAAGGTTCTCATGCGCGTGGACGAGACGACCTATGACCCGGTGCGCGACTATTTCAAAACGCGCAACGGCAAGGCGATGGGCAAGGATCACCCCATCGCCTGGACCCACGAACCCGAGTCTGGCGGACGCTTCTTCTACACCGAATTCGGTCACGACCTGCGCTCGCTCAGCACACCCTTCGCTCGCCAACACATTCTCGAAGCGATCCGCTGGACGGCCAACAAGCCTGTGCCTTCCCCGAAAGTTTCCAAATGAAACGAAGTCACTTCCTCTTCGCGACGTTGATGGCATTGGCAGCGCTCTCGGCGGAAAGCGGAACACTCTGCGCTGCATCGAAGCCCGTCCCGACGCATGCCGATGTTTTCTATAGGCCGAGCCCACATCAGATCATCGACATCCATCTGCCGACGAAGGGCCGCGGACCATTCCCGGTTTTGATTTGGTTCGGAGGCATCTGGGAGCCAAGCAAACATGTACCGGACCTCAATCGCTTCCTTTCAATGTGATGCCAGGCATTTCGACCAAGTCGCGAACCGTGTTTTCCTGCTCGGTTCGCGTGAGTCACGACATCACTTCGACTAGCTTCACGAGTCGGCCAGTGACTTGGCGACGGCTTGAACGATCGCTGCGACTTTAAGATTTTCTGGATCAGGTGCCGGTCCTTTGCCGGTCAGCAACACCTGACGGAGTGTGGCCGCTAAGCGAAACATCTGATCGTGATTGGGGGAGTTCGCTGCGCGATTTGCTCGCGAGATCAGTTCGTTCGTGAAGCTGCCCCCTTCGGCCTTAATTGACAATCATCTGGGAAGCATCTACTTTCGCCGATGTTATTCGCCTGATGTGAAAATCACATCACGGGGATTTTCACACCAAGCTCGCCCCAAAGCATCGCCTGCCTCGAACCCTCCCAACCTCCGGTGCGAGAAGCCGTCATGCACCAAGTCTCAACCGGTCATTCGGAAGGATCTTCTGCGCAATCGCCGACGCGACTTCCGCAGACGAAGGACATGGTCGAGCGCATGAGTTGGCTGGTCGCTCGCAACTCGAGACGCTGGAAGCTGCTGATTGTTTCCGAAGGGTTGGGACTCTTGGTTTCGGCCGTGCTCGGTTACCTGTGGACCGTATTCTTAGTCGATAATTTCTTCTACCTGCCCATGATTGGGCGTCTGCTCGCCAGCTTGGTTTTGTTGGTGATCGTGGGAGGATTGCTGGCCTGGATCATCGCTCGCTGGCGACGACTCGACTTCACGCCCGATCAAGTGGCTCTCGCGATGGAGGGCAACACACCGGGCGGCGTTCAGAATCGGCTGATCAACGCATTGCAGATCGCACGCGACAACCCCCGCAGCTCGGCCGAGTGCAATGAGGCTGTGGTGCAGGAGAATTGGCAAAAACTTCAGGAGGTCGATCTCCAACATGCCCGCGCGATGCGCCCGGCCGTCATTCGGACGTCTCTCGCCTGCGTATTGATCGGCGTGGGTCTCGGCTTCTGGCTGATGCAGCCGGCGCGGTTTGCGAACGCCGCCACGCGGATCTTCTTGCCGTTTTCCGCCGTGGACCCGCTGTATCGGACGATTCTGTCGGTCGAGCCGGGCGACATGGAAGCGGTCGGCGAGGCGACGATCTCGATTCGCATTCAAGGTGAGCGGCCCAGCGATCTCACCATCCTGCGGAACGTGCAGGGGAATCGCACATCGGAACGTGTTCCCGTCGCGGCCAAACGTGATGTCGCCAGTGACGTCGTCCAATACACGTTTCACGGGGTGGAGCGCAGCTTCAGTTACAACGTGCGGGGCGGCGACTTCACCAGCCCCAGCTATCGAGTCGAAGTTCCCACGCCTTCCAATCTGAGCCTCATCCGAGCCACCTACCGTTTTCCAGAATACACAAACTTGGCAGACAAACAGTTTGAAAACGCCGGGGGTGATCTGGAAGCACTGCGCGGGACGCGGGCCAGCCTGACCTTCGTCTTCGATCAGCCTGCTGATGAGGCCACGCTCGTTCTGCAACGGCCGCTTGGTTCGGAGAAAGATTCGTCCACGTTGCGTAAACAAGCTGCCGCACCAGAGCGGATCGTGCTGGTGAAATCGAGTCCCACCGAATTCCGCGGCGCGATCACTTTCGACAACGTGTCGAGCTACCAGATCGAAACGCGACAAGGCAAACGGCCGGCGTATCTCGGCGCGCTGCACTCGATCGCGGTGCTGGACGACCAGAGTCCCAAGCTGGAGTTGTCCGGCCTAGAACGTCAGACGGAAGGGACGATCGACACGGTACTCCCGGTCAAACTTTCCGCAGTTGACGATTATGGATTGAAGACTGTCGGCCTCTTCGTGCGGCGTGTCACGGCTGATCCCACTGCTGGTAAGGATGCGTCGCCCTCTTCACTCGATCAACCGGCCGCAGAAGGTGAATCCGCGAAGGATGATTGGACCTACGTGGAAGTCTGGGAGGCGAACCGCGCGCTCGAATTCCGTCAGTCTTATGCCTTGTCGCTGTTGGCGATCGGAGCGATCGAAGGCGAACGACTGGAGATTGCTCTGCGTGCGATCGACACCGATCCGTTGAAGGGCGAACGCTGGACCACAGGCTCGGCGTATGCAGTGCTGGTCGGCGGCGAAGGGGTCGCGCTGCAATTGCGTTATGAGCAGATCCTGCAAACGGAAGCGGACATCAAGAGCCTCTTGGCCGGTCAACAAAAAGGGATGCAAAAAGTGGCCGAGTGGGTGAAGAATTTCGATGCGGACTCGGGGCTGAAGTGGGATGATCCGAAGAACGTTGCGGCACTCAACGCGGCCATGCAAGAGCAGTCTCGCGAACAAGAACACCTTCGACAAACCGCCAGCCGCACGGCGCGGAGCATGATCGCTCAGGCCGGCAGCTTGCGGCTGTCGCTGGGCATGTTGGCCGACACGGAAATGATCCGCTCGATTCGGATTTTGGAGAGTGTCGCTTCGCGCGACGACGCGGTCCTGATGCGGACGGCACTGGCCGATGGTCGATTGACTCAGGAACGTACGGTCCGCAGCCTGCAAGAAATCCTCGAACAATATGTGAAGTTCCGGCAGGACTGGGAACTGGCTCACATGATTCCGTTTCTCAAGATGCTGGCCGACCGCCAACTGGGTCTGCGCGACGGATCGCTGCGGAACGCGAAATTGACGGACGACAAATCACCGGAACTGCGGTGGAAATCGGCGCGCCGCCGTCAGCTCAAAATTTCGGAACTGACGGATCGCAGCCAGATCGCTTTCAACGGCTTGGCCGAACGCACGACCGAACTCGTCCCGGAATTGGCAAAAGCGTTCGCCTCGGCGGCCGAGTCATTGAATGCGAGCGAACTCAAACAGCCAATGCAGCGAGCCGCAGCCTCGGCAGCGAAAGGCTACTGGGCAGACGCCGCAGTCGATCAATCGCAGGCAGCGAATTTGCTCGATGCGATTCACAAGGAACTGCGACGTGCGCAGACCGAAGCAGCTCAGCAGGCACTGGCTGCGCTGATGGAGAAGGCCAAGAGCGATCTCGAAAGTCAGCAGGCCATCGAAAAGCTGAAAGCGGGCGGAGACGAGGCGTTTGTTGATCTACCCGACAAGCTTTCGCTTGAAGACATCATCCATCTGCGAGAGGTGGCCGAGAAGAAGAAGGCCGGCGGAGCCGACGCGCCTCCGCACGTTGAGAATTATTTGTTTCCCGATAGCTCCAAGGCGATGCTCCAACAAGCCGACAAGGGTATCCGGCAGGAGTTCAAAAATCTGAGCCTCGGATCGACGCCGGGCAAGTCTCCCAGTTTCCCGAAGCAATCGGATCGCGAAGGGAACAAAGTCACGCCGCACCTCCAAGAGAAGTTCGACGACCTGGTTGGCGAATTGCTGGAGGAAGCCGATGAACTCAACAACAAATACGAGACCTACAACCTGAACGCTGCTTTCAACATCAACGAAATCGGTGACGTGGGCAAGCAAGCGGGCGATTTGAATTCCACCGCAGCCTCAGCCGCCACGGGCAACCAGAAGCCGCCGACCAACAATGTCGGCGGAGCTTCTCGCGCGGGCCGCCGCGGCGCACGAGCACATGGCATGGTGGTCGGCGACGAGTCGGTCAATCGTCGTGGACGCGACAAGGTGCAAGAGGGCCAAGAGCGAGTCGCCGACCAAGCCGGCACGATCAAGGAGACCAAAAGCAACGACATGCAGAAGGATGAGTCCACCGGCATCGGCGGCAAGAAAGTCGAGACCGACGAGTCCAAGTTCAGTCTCGCCGACGCCGGCAAATGGACCGACGACATGGCCGCTCGAATGGACAAACCGCAGGCGAAGAATTCGATCGTCGAGCGACAAGATGGAAAGATCGACGCGCGCGTGGCCGAGATGCTGCGCGACCTGACCGGAAATCAGGAGCAGATCATTGAGCGGCTGAAAACGATCCGCAAAGAACTCAAAAACCTATATCTGCCCACCGACCATCTCGATGAGCTCATGGCCGAATTGAACGCCAACCTCGCGAGCCTCAAAGATCGCCCGAGCGCGGAAGTGTTTCGAATGCAGCAGCAGACGATCGACCGGCTACGAAGCACGCTCAAAGTCCTGCACCAGGCGCATTCCGGATTTCAGCCGAGCGTGCCGCGCGAGCAAGCCGTCCAAGGCCGCATCCTCGGTGAGCCAGCCCGCACCGCACTGCCGGGGTATGAGGACGCCGTAAAACGTTACTACGAAAAATTGACGGCCCAATGATAAGCATCACGAAGAATTCCTCCCGCAAAGCGACATCGATCGCGCTGCTCGTCGGACTGATGATGCTTGGTGCGACGTCGTCGGCGCAAGCTCAGCGTGAAGTCGCCGTGAAGGATGTTCCGGATGGTCAGATCCCAAATCTGATGTCAGTCGTCGCGCCGGGTGCGCGCTGTGCTGCGTTGAGCGAAGTAGCAGGCGTCCTAGCCGTGGGACACAAGCCAGGCAGTGGGCCGCATGTCTCGCTCTTCCGACTCGATGCGGAAGGAAAACCAACCGATGCGCCACCGATGACGATCACGTTACCGCGTCCTGACTCGCTGAATGCGCACCCAAACTTTCCACTGAGCCTGACCTTTCATCCGGCCTTCGGCCTGTTGTACGTCTGGCAGGAGATTGACGGCGCAAAGCGGGATCAACCTGGCGACCAGGAACGCTACAAAGATTTCGACCACCTATTGATCTACAGCGTGGATGAGGCCGAGCCGAAGCTTCTCGAAAGCTACGGCCGTGGAGCCGATTACGGGTACGGGAACATTCTCGGTTCCATTGCTCTGAACGCGACAGCAACGCGGCTCTATTTGCCAAGCATTCAACATGCCCCCATCACAGGGAAGTCGCAGGTGTGTGGCGTCGGTTGTTTCTTCCTCGACGTCGATGGTTTGCCACAGCTCATGGATGCGGCGGCTGGTACGAATGCACCGACTTCAAACGGCGTCAGGCCCGATCCGAAAACGGCTGCTGCGAATCGATCGGCAAAGCTGGCCGAAATTCAAAAAGCCAAGGCCGCCGGAATGCCGATCAAGCCGCGTCTGCTGCACACAGGTCCTTCCAACGTCTTTAGCCCTCTCTCCGCGTGCGGTCTTGGGTTCGCGCCGGCCGGCGAAAATGTCGTCATCTTTGGCGGAACTGCGGGGCCAGTGACCTGGGATGAAGGGGACCGCCGAGCGCGCATCATGAGCTTCTTCACGGATCCTTACCTCGCGTATCGGCAACATGTTGCCGGCCATCCCACACTGCCGGTCTTCTTCGTGTCAGTGTCCCTCTCCTCCTATCTGTACCGCATGGAACATGCGGAGGGGCACATCACGCTCGGACCGCAACAATGGACGATTGACGGAGCCATCTTTCACAGTCCGCCGGTGGTCATGGCTCGGCGCAGCCAAGTTGCGATTGGCGGCGCGAGCAAAGTGCATGTGATCGGGATCGACAAAGATGGCTTCCTGAAGCCAGAGCGAACACAGGCAGCCGTCTTGAATCCGACCGTTGAGGCCGTGGCTTATTCCGAGAAGTTCGACCGTCTGTATGTGACGACGCCGGAGAAGCCGAAATGAATGCCACGCAGCACACTAGCCCGATGCGTAAGCGAGGGATTAGGGCGATCGTCGTCGGAAGAATGATCGACTCGATCCCTCGCTTACGCATCGGGCTAGTGTTGGTGTTCCTGGCGGTGATGCCGCAGGCGTCAGCGATTGCCCGGACGATTACCGTCACCGACTTGGATTGCCGGCGGATGGCGCTGATTTCGTCCGAAGCACCGCGCTCAAGCTGGGCGGGGCATCAGTCCTTGACCGGCGAATTCTCCAATTACTATGGCGAGCTCTACAGCACGGGTGCGGCGTTGATTCAGTTTCCACTCGACCGAATCCCCGCCGGTCAGCGGATCACAAACGCCGAGCTGATCATTCCGGTCGCGCTCGTTTATCCGGCGGTCGAACAAAAACTTTACATTCGGCGTTTGATCGGTGACTGGGGAGTCGGCGTCAGCCATCAATATCGCATGGTTCGGCCGGTGAAAGTGGAGTGGTCTCAGGCCGGGGCGCGCGGTGCGGCAACCGACCGAGTGGCAAAACCAACAGCCGTGTTACGGACGAGCACACCGGGCAATCACGCCATGAATGTCACTCAGGATGTGGAGTTGTGGTACAGCGGCCAAGTTCCGAACCAGGGATGGATCATGAACGTGGAAGATCCCAACGTGCTCTACCGTTTGAGTTCGCCCTCGTTTTACGGCAAAGGTCTTTGGAAACTTCACATCACTTACGAGCCGGAGTAACGGTGCCAATGAACTCGGCGAGGCGAACGAACGCATGGCTGTGCATTGCGGCGCTGGCGATCTTGCTGATGCCGCAGGTGCTGGTGTTCGCGCGGACGATTACCGTGACCGATCTGGATTGTCGGCGGATCGCGGTGATCTCGTCCGAAGCGCCGCGTTCGAGCTGGGCCGGGATTCAGAGCAGCCTCGGCGAGTTCTCCAATTTTTATGCGGACATCTACAACACGGGTGCGGTGCTAATCCAGTTTCCGCTCGATCGGATTCCCGCCGGCCAGAAGATCACAAACGCCGAGTTGATCATTCCCGTTGTCTATATCTATCCGGCGGTCGAGCAACGCTTCTACGTCCGCCGTCTGATCGGCGATTGGGGAGCGGGAGTCAGCCATCAATATCGCATGGTCCGGCCGATGAAGTTGGAATGGACTCAGTCCGGCGCACGCGGAGCGGCAACAGATCGCGTCGCACGCCCGACGGCCGTATTGCGAAGCAGCACTCCCGGACATCACGCCTTGAACGTCACGCAAGATGTGGAGTTGTGGTACAGTGGCCAAGTCCCGAATCAAGGATGGATCTTGACGGTGGACGATCCCAGCGCGCTCATCCGTCTGAGTTCGCCCTCGTATAACGGCAAGGGGCTCTGGAAACTTCACGTCACTTATGAGCCGGAGTAGCGGACGGAAAAGCGATGATGCGTGGACAACAACAAACCGTTGGTTCCGTAGCCGAAGTCGTGAGACTTCGGTCCGAACTCTCACGAGTTCGGCTACGTCGCGAAGTGTTAGCGGCGGGACTGTTGTTTGTCATCGTCAGCACGAGCCTCGCCGACGATCCACCTGCGCCGCCGCCCAACGTGGTCGAGGAACTTCCGGCCGTGGCCCCCGCTTGGTTGGATGGTTATCGCATCCGCTATCCGTTGCGATTCATCGGCGATCCGGCCAAGACCGCGTTCCAATCGGTGATCGCCATCCTGCCCACAGGTGGCTGGTTGAAACCCGATGGTTCCGATGTCGCTGTGCAAAACGCAGCCGGGCAGCTCATCCCCGTCGATGTTCTATCGCACAATCCGACGGGCGACACGGTGATTCAGTTCAAACGAAACGGCAATGATCCGTGGTACTGGGCTTACGCGGCCAATCCGCAGGCCGCTCCGGCCAAAGCCGAACCGATCCGCGAAGGACTGACGGTGGAAGTCCGCGCTTGGGCGGGGGACAACTTGGAAAGTTGGGCCGTGGTTCGCGAAGGACTGACGAAAAGCGAATCTGTCGTCGGTAACGCCGTCGTGGCGGAGATCGTTCAGAACTGCAACCCGGTTCGTCCGGGTGAGTCGCGAAACTTCGCCGCTTCGTATCGCGGCTTTCTGGACATCAAGGTTGCGGGCGTCTATCGGTTCTTCGTCAACTCGGAGGATGCCGGGTTCTTGTTCATCGACGGGTTCAAAGTCTGCGATCGACCGGGGATCAATCAGCGAGTGGTCGGACAAGTTCCGATCAAGACGTTTGGGACCGAGTTGGAACTCACAGCCGGCGTGCATCCGTTTGAAGTGCATCACGTCATGGGGAACAGCCCCACGGCCTACGGGATCTGCACATTGCTCTGGTTGCCTCCGGGACAGAACCATTGGTCCTATGTGCCCGCAGCGACTTTTGTCTCCGCCGATTACGCGCAGGTGGCGGCAATCCAATCGGCCGGCAACGCACCCGCCGCCGCCTTCGGTTATGGAATCGACGATGCTCTGACCTCCAGCGACGGAGTCACGGTTTACTTGGTTCGCTTCGAGGCCCAAGGGAGCATCCCCGATCCGCAAAAATTGGTTTGGGATTTCGGAGATGGCACGACCGGCTCCGGACGCACGGCCACTCACGTCTATTTCAAGCGGGGTGACTACAACGTCTCTGTGCATTCGGGTGATGCCCGCGCGGCGTTCCGTCGCTCGGTCCATGTCTGGGCACCACCGGGAACGGCGAGTCCGCTGTCTTTGGGTGTGACGCTTAAGTCACTCACGGAAACCGATTGGAAACTTTCCGATCCAGAGCGCATCAATCAAATGTTTATGTTCCTGCTCGCTTGCGAGCAGCCCGATCGGTGGGGACTGGTGGAGCAGGTTGCTCGGCATCTGCTGACCAAGCCTGACCATGATCCCCAATTTCGGACTCTGCTGCACACTTCGTTGATGCAAGCGTTGGCGCATCTCGGACGTGAGAAAGAAGCGTTGAAGATGGTCGATCCCGCGCTGCTGGATTTGAAGAAGCTGCCAGGGCTTCAGATTGAGATCAAGCTCGCAGCGGCGGCGATTCATCATCGTCACTTGAAGGATGCTGCTGAGGCCGGCCGAATTTATGAGACCTTGATCGAAGAGAATCGTCGGCTCGAAAAGCCTGCTCTACGCATCGCTGCGATCCGCTGGGGCGATCTGTTTGCCGAGTCGGGCGATTTGGTGCGAGCCGGCGAATGTTACCGTCTCGCGGGGACGCTTGGCGGAGACGCTTTCGCGGCGACGGCTCAGACCGAAGCGATCACCCGCGGCGGCCTGTTGCGGATCGCCGAGCAAAAACTGCGGGCTGGTGATATCAAGCAAACACGAGTGCTGCTGGAACGGATCGAGCTCAACTTTCCCGAACAGAAGCTCGAAGGGATGTACCGGTTCATGCGAGCCGAAGTGGATCGCTTCGGAGGGCGTTACGAAGACGCGCTGCTGAATTATGAAGTGCTGCTCAAGCTGACACAGTGGGCTGGCTTTCGAGACCGCACACTGCACGGAATCGCGGACACGTATTACCGCATGACAAATTTCGAGAAGTCGCTCGAATGGCTGGCCGCGCTGAAGACGGCTTTTCCGAAATACTTTGAAACTCAGAAGCTTCAAGACTTCGAGCAGTTGATCGTCGCTCGCCGAGACCGTTTGAAAGCGGCGCAAGGGACGCCTCAGCAGGTCACGTTCAAAGATTTCGCAACCAACTTCGAGCCTGAAGAAAAACTCTCGTTTGGCAAGCCGACGAGTTTTACGATTGCACGCGGGTTGGGCCTTGCCGGCCCGCACGTCGGATTGCTCGACGGCTATCCGCTCTACAAGCCCGTCGCCTATGGCTACTCGCGGCCCCTCTCCAATCTGACGGGGAATGGGAACTACTGGATCGAGCTTTGGTATCGGGAAAGCCTGATCGACCGAGGGCCTCCGTATCAGCCACACATCACCATGACGATTCACGGGGAAGAGAAGAAAAGCACGCCCCCCTTTGTCCAAACAACGACGTATTTCGAACGGACATTCGGCCAATGGCGCAAGTTCGGATTCCGAATGACCGCCCCCCTTACCCAAGATGGCAGACTTGAGTTCACTTTCCAGCACAGTGGGATCCGAAGCTTGGAATTCACGTGACTTGAAGTCGCGGC